>Ga0255188_1000043_pt1 | contig 54265 bp, 38 predicted proteins | sample Miss_Cont_RepB_8_FD_188427 | JGI IMG/M metagenome (GOLD analysis project Ga0255188, IMG submission 188427) | Freshwater microbial communities from Mississippi River, Louisiana, United States - Miss_Cont_RepB_8h | ecosystem: Environmental > Aquatic > Freshwater > River | place: USA: Louisiana... | reverse complement strand
ATTGCCAGCATTGCTCCCTTCATCACTTCGCAACCAGCAAGCCAGACTGTAGTTGTCGGCCAGAACATTGGCCTTTCTGTAGCGGTTTCCGGCACGGCTCCTTTCAGTTACCTGTGGCGAAAAGACGGCACGAATATTGCCAGTGCTACGAATGCCTCTTACAGCTTAGTTGGCGTTCAGACCAACCAAGCCGGCAGCTATACAGTGGAGGTGAGTAATGCCGGCGGTTCAATCACCAGCGCGCCACCAGCCGTCCTGACTGTGAATCGCCTGATCCAAACCATCTCTTTCGGCGCGCTGTCAGGCAAGCCCGTAGGCAGTGCGCCGTTCGTTGTTAGTGCGACCGCCAGTTCTGGCTTGCCGGTCAGCTACTCCAGCTCAAATCCCACAGTGGCCACGGTAAGCGGGGACACCGTTACAATCGTCGGGGCGGGGACGACCACCATCACTTCCAGCCAAGCCGGAGATTCGACCTATCTTGCCGCGACTCCCGTCAGCCAAACGCTGGTCGTTAGTCGTTTAAGCCAATCGATTTCGTTCGGGGCTTTGCCGACCAGATTTGCAGGCGATGCGCCGTTCACTCTGGGAGCTACTGCCAGCTCCAGTCTGCCCGTCAGCTACACCACTTCAAACCCCGGAGTTGCCACGGTCAGCGGAAACACCGTCACGATTGTCGGCGTGGGGTCCACGGTGATTACGGCAACTCAAGCAGGCGATGCCACCTACCAACCGGCAAATGCTGTGCCCCAAACACTCATGGTCAACCCCGTCGGAGCTTCCATCTCAACACCGCCAGAAAGCCAAACGGTGAACAGCGGAGCCACGGTCTTCTTCACAGTGTCCGCCTCCGGCACCGCACCGCTCACCTACCAGTGGCGCACGAACGGCGTTGACCTCGCTGGAGCTACGAACCAATTGCTCACGCTAACGAACGTCACGACGGCCAATTCAGGCAGCTACAGCATCAGAGTGAGCAATGCCGGCGGGAGCGAGACGCGCACGGTGAACCTCGCGGTCTTCAACATCACGGTGGATGGGCTGGCGGCAGGCTCTTCCGTCTTTCGCCCCGGCCCGGCAGTGGTGGCGGTGAGCAGTTACTTCCCCGGCGGGTTCACTTTCTACACGCTGGACGGGAGCGCGCCCACGACCAGTTCCACGCTCTACAGCGGGCCGTTCACGCTCACCAACTCCGCCACGGTGCGGGTGCTGGCCTTGAGCAGTGATTTCCTGCAAAGCGTTCCCGGCCCAGCGGTGGCGGTGCAAATCGTGCCGTTCTACTCCGTGAGCCTCACGACGCCGGGCGGCGGCAGCGCGTCCGTCTCGCCCGCGCAGGCGTCGTATCCCAGCAACTCGGTGGTGACGCTCACGGCCACGCCCGACCCCGGCTGGACCTTCCTCCGCTGGGAAGGCGATGCCACCAGCACGAACAATCCGCTCGCACTCACGTTGAACGCCGCGAAGACGGTGCGCGCCATCTTCGGAACGCCCGTGGCCCGCAGCGCCGTGGGCGGTGGGGCGGTGGAGTTTGAACCGGAGCGGGCGGCTTATGACTTTGGGATCAGGCTCCGCGCGAAGGCGCTGCCGAACGCGGGCAACAAGTTTGTGGTGTGGAGCGGGGCGTTGAGCGGCATCACCAACGGGCTGGACCTGACGGTGACGCAGCCGGGGCAGACGGTGTCCGCACTGTTCACGGCGCTCGCGGGGAACGAGGTCAGCCTGGTGGCGCTCCCGGTCGGTCCCGGCAGCGTGACGCTCAATCCCCACAAGAACGCCTACACGCTGGGCGAGTTGGTGCAACTCACCGCAACCGCTGACGGCACGAATCAATTCCTTGGCTGGACGGGTGACTTGAGCGGGACGACTTCACCGGTGGACGTGACCATGAACGCGACCAAGCGCGTGACGGGGTTCTTCGGTCAGCCGGTGCCGCCGGCCATCCTCACGCAGCCGCAGGGCGCAACGGTCCTCGCCGGAACGAACCTGACGCTGACGGTGGAGGCGTCCGGGCCACCGCTGGGCTTCCAGTGGTTCCATCGTGGGCAATCGCTGGCGGGAGCGACGAACACCATACTGAGCTTGCCGAACATCGCGCGGGCGCAGGGCGGCGCTTACTACGTGGTCATCACGAACCTGAATGGCTCAACGAACAGCAGCAACGCCGTGGTGCGCGTGCTGGCCCCGACGCTGTTCCTCGCGCCGGAGTTTACCGCTGGCACTCCGCTGCGGATGCGCTTCGGTGACAACGGAATCGGCGGCGTGTTGAGCACGAACGAGACAGGGAACTTCGAGGTTCACGTCAGCACGAATCTCGCGGGCACCAACTGGCTGCGGCTGAACGTGCCGTTCACGGTGACGAACGGGCAGATTGTTTTCGAGGACGGGGAGAGCGGCAGTTTGCCACGGCGGTTTTACCGGGTGATTGAGAGGTAGTTGCTGAGAATTCTAGAAGTCAGGCTGGAAGCACTGGCCTACCCAATCTTCGGCAGCTCAAACCCCTTCCGGTGCTCGCGGCCGACGAGCTTGTTCGCTTCCGCGTCATCGAAGGTCTCGGTCTTGGGGTCAATGCGCAGGCGCTTGTGGGTGCGCCAGGCAATGTTGCCGGCGTGGCACATCAGGGTGCTGACGTGGCCGGAGTAGATTTCCTGGTTCAGCGTCTCGCGCTTCCGGTTCTTCACGGCGTCGAGGAAGTTGCGGATGTGCTGCTGCTGGCCGGCGTCGCCACGGCCCTCCTTCATCACCTTGCCGGTGGGGTCGAAGGCTTTCCAGGAGGTGTTCGTGACCAGCATCCAGCCGTTCTCGCCGTGGATGACCGCGCCCTCGCCGGCGTCGTGGAGGCGGGGCTTGGACCAGAGGCGCATCTCGTATTGGAGCACGGCCTTGGGATACTCGAAGGTGACAAACTGCGTGTCCGGCCATTGCTGGTCGTCGTCGTGGAAGAACTTGCCGCCGGCGCAGCTCACGGCGTCGGGCAAAGCGTCGAGGCCCATGACATAGCGGCAGTAGTCAATGCGGTGGACGCCGTCGTTGCCGAGGTCGCCGGTGCCGTAGTTGAACATCCAGCGCCACGCGCTGGTGACGATGGTGTCATTGTAGCGGCGCTCGGGCGCAGGGCCTTGCCAGATGTTGTAATCGAAGCCCGCCGGCGGCTGGCCATCGGGCGCGAGCTTCACCGCCCCGGTGCGCTCGGTCTCCCACGCGCGGCCGGAGATGACCTTGCCCAGCGCACCGCTCTGGACGAACTCCCGCGCCTCGCGCAGCCACGGGGCGCTGCGAATCTGCGTGCCCATCTGCACCATGCGGTCGCGCTTGCGGGCGGCGGCCACGGCCACGCGGCCTTCCGCGATGTTGTGGCTGGCGGGCTTCTCCACATACACGTCCTTGCCCGCGAGGCAGCCCTCGATGGTCAGCAGGGCGTGCCAATGGTCCGGGGTGGCGACCATGAAGGCGTCAATGCTTGGGTCGGCAAGGAGGTCACGGTAGTTCTCGACGAGCTTGGGCTTGCGGCCCGTGCGCTTCTCGACTTCCGCGCCGCGCTGCTCGCGGACGTTGGCGCGGAGGTCGCAGATGTGCGTGACTTCGCAGTCCGGCTCGGCGAGGAAGCTGCCCATCACCGAGTTTCCGCGTCCACGCACGCCAATGCAGGCGACGCCGATCTTGCTGTTGGGACTGGCGGCGGTGAGCAGGGCCGGGAAGCCGAGGACAGTGGCGGTGGCGGCAGTGGACTTGAGAAAGCTGCGGCGGGAGGAGGATGTGGGGTTCATGCAGGAGGAGTGGGTAATGCTGGTCTTGTCGAAGTGGCGAGCGGGAGGTTGGGGTGCAGGGCGGTGCATGCTTATTTCGGCTGGGCGACGGTTGCTCCGACCCCGTTCTTGGTGACGGTGTTCAATACCTTGCCGAGGTCGTCACGGTGTTCGAGGACGAGCTGGGCGGGGTTGCGTGGGTCAGTCCCCAAGGTGACATGGAGAAAACCACCGGTGGGTCGGTCGTAGAGATACGGCTGCTTGATGCGTCCGTCGGGGTCGGTGCTGCCTTTGCCACCGGGGCGGACGCCGGCGATCGCATTCTCGTCGTTCAGCGCGCCGACGGAGAACTCCTCCACCCCGAGCGGGTGGATGCTGTGATATTGCCAGTGGCGGTCACCGCAGAAGGTCAGGACGTTGGCAATGCGGTGCTCGCGCAGCCATTGGAAGAAGCTGTCGGCCTCGTGCCGGAAGCCGGCGAGATTCACGTGGTTGTCGGTCTTGCTGTTGCGGTCCGGGCCGACCATCGGGGTGGGGGTGATGATGACCTTCCAGGTCGCGTCGCTGGCTTGGAGCGTGCGCTGGAGCCAGTCGCGCTGTTCGCGGCCCCAGATGCTCTTCTCCGGGCCGTCGGGCAGCTTGTTCGGCGAACGGAAGTCGCGCCCCTCCATGAACCAGAGCTGGAGATGCCGGTGGACACGGTGGGTGCGGTAGGTCGGCGAGGTGCGGTCGCCAGCCGGATGGATGGGCATCTGTTCGCGGAAGATTTCAATGCCCGTGGTGGGTGCGGGCAGCTTGGCCCCGCCGAGGTCGGCGTCATTGAAGCGGAAGTCGTGGTCGTCCTTCGACCAGTAGGCCGGCGTGCGCGCGAAGAACTCGATGAGGCGCGGGAAGCGGAACTGCTCGTGCCACTTGCGCCGCAGCTCCGGCAGCGACTGCGCGGCCGTTGCAGCCGGGTGGTCGTAATACACGATGTCCCCGGTGCCGATGAAGAAGTCAGGGCGCAACGCGTGCATCGCGGCGAAAGCGGGGAAGCCAAGCCGTTTGTCCTCCCCCGTGGCTGTGACGGGTCCGCCGCCGTTGGCCTTGCCCGCCATGAACGAGTGGTAGTTCATGCAACTGCCCATGCAGAAAGCCAGCCGCCCCGTGAAATTCGCCGCCGGCAGCGTCTTGAACTGCCGCGCCGGGCCGGGGCGCGTCTGCGTGCGGTCCGCGCCGGAGACCAGCCGGTAGTGATGCACTGTTCCCGGCCTCAGTCCCTCCAGCCGCGCGCGCACGATGAAGTCGCCTTCCGCCGCGGCCGTGAGCCACGCGGTGCGCTGCGCGCCGCTGAAGTCGGGCGCTTCGCTCCACTCGAAGCATGCCACCCCCGCCGCGCCGGGCACGTCCCCGGACGCATCGAGCGCCGGGCCGGGAATCGCCGTGAGCCGGGATTGCAGCAGGACGGCAGTGGCCGTGGCTTCGCCGGCGAATTCGCCTTGGGCATGGTGAACCTCGGCGAACGCGTCCTGCGCGGCGGCGAACAGAAGGGATGCGGCCAGCGACGCGCAGGCGCGCCGGACACGGAGGTGGCAAATCATGGATAGCAGACGCGAGGGCACCACGGTGGCATCACGGCGACTGCCGCTTGAGGATGACGAGGAAGCTGACTTGGACCCTCGTCCGGCACCTCGTCGAGGGCGCATCTCAGTTTCGTTCACCCTCTCATTAGCACCGGGCTTCAGCCCGGTGAAATGGCCCGGTGAGGCAGGAGCCGTTTCAACGGCTTTCTGCCGAACGGTCGGCCCTTGCCGTCCGGGCACAAACCGTTGAAACGGTTTATGCCATATCCGCCCTGCCACACCCGGCTGAAGCCGGGTGCTAATGAGAGGTCTCTCCCGCCCCTACAAGAAATTGCGATGCGCCCTCTCGTCCACGCAAGAAATAGTTCCGATTGACCGGTTACATCCCGCGTCCAAACTCCCGCTGATGACCCTGAGTCTGCGTTCAATTTTGTGCCTGCTGGCGGTGCTGGTGCTTGCTTGCACGGCCTTTGCGGCGGAACTCAAACCCTACTCCGGCTCCGGCTGCTCCGTCATTGACGACCACTTCGTCAACGAGGTCTGGGCGAAGGTCGCCGCCGAGTCCTGCCTGAAGTGCCACAAGGCAGGTGGTGATGCCGAGGACAGCAAGCTCGTCCTGCTCGACCCGGCGCGGCTGACCGGGGCCAAGCGCACCGAGGCGCTGCGGGCGAATCGCGCTGCGTTTGCCGCGATGGCGCAGGTGAAGGAGGGCAACTCGACGCGCCTCATCCTCAAGTCCACGGGCAAGGTAAAGCATGGCGGGAAGGAAGCTTTGAAAGCCGGCTCAGCTGGCGAGCGTGTGCTTGCCGAGTTCGTGCGACTGGTAAACGCGCCGGATGCTGCCGCGCTCGCTAGGGCCTCGGCAGCGGCCGGAAAGAACGCCCCGCCGTTTTTCAGTGGCGTGGCGATGCTCGATGACCGCCAACTTCTTCGTCGCGTGACGCTCCAGCTCGGCGCGCGCTTGCCCACGGATGCCGAGCAGTCCGCCGTCGCCAGCCAAGGGCTTAAGGCGATGCCGCCCATTCTCGACGCGCTGATGAAGGAGGACGCCTTCTACACGCGGCTTCGCGAGGCATTCAACGACATCTTCCTCACCATCGGCCTCGATGACAGCGCGGAGACGGTCCTGTCCTACGACCACTTCAGCACCACGCGCGGGTGGTATCAGAACACTAACCTGAACAAGGAATTCCTCGGTCACTTCACGGACGAGAAGGAGCGCCGTCAAGCCGGCTACAAGCTCGCCGACGACTACCGCAAGGCGCCCCAGTGGGAGCCGATGCGCTTGGTCGAGCACATCGTGCGGAACGACAAGCCCTTCACCGAAATCGTCACGGCGGACTACATCATGGTCACGCCCTACTCGTCGCGCGGCTACGGCATCTACGAGGAAATCAAAGACCGCTTCAAAGACGCCAAGGACCCGTTCGAATACATCCCGGTCAAGCTCAAGGCGCTCGTCGGGCGCAACAAGGACCAGAACCAAGAATCCACCACCGGCTTCTACCCGCACGCGGGCCTGCTCTCCAATTTCCAATACCTCCGCCGCTACCCGACAACCGAGACCAACCGCAATCGCCAGCGCGGCCGCGTCTTCTACCAGCACTTTCTAGGCGTGGACGTGCTTGAGCTCGCGGCGCGCGTGAGCGACGCGGCGGCGGTGTCGGCGAAGTTCGAGAATCCCACGATGCAGGCCAGCGAATGCGTCGTGTGCCACAAGACCCTCGACCCGGTGTCCGGCCTCTTTCAGGACTACTGGCGCTTCGCCGACCAGGGCATCTACGGCCGGCGCAAGGGCGGCTGGTTCACCGACATGTTCGCCGCTGGCTACGAGGGGGAGGACTTGCCGGCGACCGAACGCTGGCGCGCGTTGCAATGGCTCGGTGAGCGCACCGCGAAGGACCCGCGCTTCGCCGTCGCGATGACCGAGCACGCCTGGTATCTCCTTACGGGCCGCAAGCCGCTGCTCGCGCCCAAGGATTTGGAAGACCCGCTCTTCGCCGCGAAGCGCCGCGCCTACGCCGAGCAGCGCAAGCAAATCGAGGCCATCGCCACACGCTTCGCCGCGACAGGCTTCAACTTCAAGCAGGTCCTGAAGGATTTGGTGCTGACGGAATTTTACCGCGCCGACGGTGTCGCCACGGCCATCGCCAGCCCCGCGCGCCGCGCCGAGCTGGACGACCTCGGCCTCGTGCGGATGCTCGCGCCGGAGCAGGTCGAGCGGAAGGTCGCCGCCATCTTTGGCAAGGGCTGGGGCCGCCTGACGCCCGGCGATGGCAAGCTCGACATGCTCTACGGCGGCATTGACTCGAAGGAAGTGACCGAACGCGCCGCCGACCCGAGCGGCGCGATGGGCGCGATCCAGCGCATCCTCGCCAACGACGTCGCCTGCAAGCAGACCGCGCTGGACTTCAGCCGCGCGCCCAGCGACCGCCGCCTCTTCCCGCACATCGAGCCGGACGTGGTGCCCGGCAGCGCCGACGCCGACGCCCAGATTCGCCGCGCGATTGTGCATCTGCACCAGCGCGTGCTCGGTCGCTTCGACAAGCCGGAGTCGCCGGAAGTCGAGCGCACGTTCCAGCTCTTCGCCGGCATCGTCAGCGACGCGGCGGGGAAGAAAGGCTTCGAGAAACAGGAGATTTACTCCTGCCGCCAAAACCTCGTGCAGCCCGTGCCCGACCCGAACTACACGGTGCGCGCTTGGCGGGCGGTGGTGACATATCTGATGCGGAGGCAGGAGTTCTTGTATGAGTGATGACCCGCGAAACACGCGAATGGACGCGAATGCGAAACGCATGTTGCGCCGACGCGCGTTCGGCCTGGGCCTGGGTGGAACGGGCCACCGGCCCGTTGCGGCGGGCGACCCGCCCGCCGCGGGTTGGTGCGCCAAGAACGCTTCTGTCAGTTCGAGGATTTACTGTGCCGAAGCTCGGCGGCAGGTTGCCGCCGAGAACGGGCCGGTGGCCCGTTCCACCCGGAGCAGTTCGAGTGCGTCGGTGCGTCAATTTTCCCTTCCCGTTCCTTCGCGTGTTTCGCGGGCACAACCTTTCCCATCTGAATCATGAGACGTGATTTCCTCAAACTCTGCGCCCTCACCGGGCTCGGCTTCGCCTGCCCCGGTGGCATGACCTCGCTGCTGCGCGCGGCGGTGAAGGAAGAGCCGCCTTACGAGGGGCCGTTCTACATCGTCTTCAACGCCTCCGGTGGCTGGGACACGACCTACTTGATGGACCCCAAGGGCGTGAACGAAATCAACCGACTCTTCAAGGAGAGCGACATCGTAACCAAGGGCGCGCACAAGTTCGCGCCGACGGACAAGCACAAGACCGGCGGCATGAGCAACGAGGAGTTTTATGCGGAGTTCGGCTCCGAACTGCTCACGTTCAACGGCCTCGACTACTCGGTGAACAATCACGCGCCCGGCGCGCGCTACATGGCCACGGGCAAGCTCGACAGCCTCGCCTACCCGACCTTCGCCGCGCTCGTGGCCGCCGCGAAGGGGCCGACCTGCCCGCTCTCCTTCCTCACCTTCGGCAACTACTCGGCCACGGGCAACGTCGTCGCGATGTCGCGCGTGCCCTACCTGCCGTCGCTCCAGAAAATCGCGAACGCCGACCACATCGAGGGCAGCCTGCGCTCGCCCTACCACGAGGAGTTCGCGCTCACGCGCATCGAGAAGGCGCTCGCGGAACAGCTCGAGATGCGGAGCGCGCTGCCGTTGCTCCCGCGTCAGGAGCGCGCCGAGTCCATGCTCTACGCCGCGCAGGTGAACTCGAAGACGATGGCGCGCGTGACGCCGCACATTCCCGCCAGCGTGCCGAAGGAGCGGCTCGCGCAGCAGGCGGAGATTGCGCTGGCGTCGTTCAAGGCGGGCGTGTGCGTCTCGGCGAACCTGAGCATCGGCCAGTTCGACAGCCACGCGAACAACGACGTGGACCAGATGAAGCTCCTGCCCGAGCTGCTCGCGGGCATCGCCTACACCATCCGGCGCGCGGAGGCGCTGAAGATTCGCGACCGGTTGGTGGTGGTGATGCAGAGCGAGATGGGCCGCACGCCGACTTACAACAAGGGCAACGGCAAGGACCACTGGTCCATCGGCTCCATCATGTTCCTCGGCCCCGGCATCAAGGGCAACCGCGTCATCGGCGCGACGGACGACAAGCAGTTCGGCGTGAACCTGAACCCCGCCACGCTCGCGCTCGTCAAGGACAAGGGCATCAAGGTCCGCCCCGAGCACATTCACGAAGCGCTGCGGGAGTTCGCCGGCATCGCCACGCACCCGCACGCGAAGAAGTTCCCGCTGGGGTTGGCCGACAAGGAAAAGCTCACGGGGTTGTGGGGGTGACTGCCCGTGCCGGCGGCTTCCAGCCGCCGCGTTGCTCGTCGAGAGCGTGTGCAGGCACGAACTACTGTGGCCCACGGACGGCGACTGCAAGTCGCCGGCACGAGGTCAGGGCGCGAGCTGCGTGTCTGGGTGGCTCAATCCTGCTCGCCCCACACCTTCGGCACCTTGAAGCCGGCGGCTTTCGGGGCGCTCTTGGGCGGGACGGCTTGCTGGGCGAAGGCTTGGAGGCGGGCGCGGAGTTCCTTCACTTTCTCCGGGTGCTTCTCAGCAAGGTTGTTCTTCTCGGAAAGGTCCTCGGTGAGGTTGAACAGCTCAACGCGAGGAGCGTCGCCGGCACCGGCCTGTTTGCCCTTTTTGCCTTTCTTTGCTGCGTCTGTCGCTGCTGGAGCCTCGTCGCTGTCGGCGAGATTGCCGCCCAGCACGAGCTTCCAGTCGCCCATGCGGATGGCCCCGTTGCGCGGTGTGGTGTTCAGCAGGATCGCGTCGTGCGGTGACTTCGCACCAGCTGTGAGCACGGGCCAGAGGTCGAGGCCGTCGGGTGTGTGCTTCTGCTCGGTGGTCGCGCCGGCGAGCTTCAGCAGCGTGGGATACCACTCCACGATGTGCAGCGGCTCATGGATGACAGTGCCGGGCTTGATTTGGCCGGCCCAGGTGGCGAAGGCGGAGACGCGCACGCCGCCTTCGTAGAGCGTGCCCTTCGCCGCGCGGAGCTTGCCGTTGGTCGCGCCTTGGGCGATGGGGCCGCCGTTGTCGCTGGAGAAGATGAAGAGGGTGTTGCCGGTGCGGCCGCGCTGCTCGATGGCGGCGGTGATGCGGCCAATCTGCTCGTCCACGGCGTGGACCATCGCGCAGTAGGTGCGGCGCTGCTGGTCCGCGATGTGCTCGTAGAGCTTGAGGTGCTCGGGCAAGGCTTGGAGCGGCGTGTGGGGTGCGTTGAAGGGCACGTAGAGAAAGAGCGGCTTCGCGGAATCCTGCTTCTCGATGAGCCGCACGGCTTCGTTCCCCAGCAAGACGGTGGAATAGCCTTCGTCGCGGTTGACCTTGTCATCGCGATGCCAGTCGAAGCCGCCGTCGCGAGAGTGCTCGAAGTAATCAATCATGCCGTTGTAGTGACCGTATTGGTGCGTAAAGCCGCGTCGCGTGGGCAGATACTCGGGCGTGAAATGACCGAGGTGCCACTTGCCGCAAATCGCGGTGACGTAGCCCGCCGACTGCAAGCCCTGCGCCAGCGTGCGCTCGTCGAGCGGCAGGCCGTATTTCGCCCATGGACGCACGACATTGACCTGCAAACCATGCCGCATCGGATAACGCCCCGTCATCAAAGCCGCCCGCGTGGGCGAGCAGACGGGCTGCACGTAGAAGGCCTCGAGCTTCGCACCTGCCGCCGCGAGCCGGTCAATGTTCGGCGTCTTGATTTCGCCACCGTGATAGCCCACGTCCGTGTAGCCGAGGTCATCAATGAGAAAGAAAACGATGTTTGGTCGCGGGGCGGTCGCGGCGGGGCAGGGGAGGGAGAGGAGCCAGGTGAGGATCAGCAGGCCGGCGACAAGGAGGAGGCGAAGCGAGCGCGAGGCGGACATTTGCATCGTCCGGACAGACGCGGGAAGGGGTGCGTTGGCTACGCGCCAAGATGCGGCTGCGCGTGCAGGGTGCGGAGGAGCCGGTATTTCAAGGCGACTTCCCGCGCGCAGAAGGCGGCGATGCGCCAGCCTTGCGGGCCGTCGAGGAAGCCGCGCTTGAGCACGTAGCCACGGAACCAGCGGAAGGCCGCGTGCGTGAACGGGGCGAGCGGACCGGCGGTTTTGCCCAGTTCGTGCTGCGTCTCGGCCCAGAGGCGGGCGTATTTCTCGCAGCGCGCCCAGTGGTCGGCGCGGTCCTTGAAGGAGTGGTGATAGAGGTCGCTGCTCAGGCGTTCGATGGGGCCGGTGAGTTCGAGGCGTTCGTGGACGCGGCCGCCCGCGAAGTGGGCGCGGTCACGGCGGAAGAGGCGAACGAGCCGGTCGGGATACCAGTCGCCATGGCGAATCCAGCGGCCTTCGTAGAGCACGCAGCGAGGCATGGACCAGCCGCTGAGAACGTCGGGTGGCTCGGTTTGTTTGAGGCGGCGGATGTCCTGGCGCAGCTCGGGCGAAAGTTCCTCATCCGCGTCGAGGCTGAACACCCACGGGTGCGTGGCGAGGGAAAGCACCCTGTTCTTCTGTCCCACGTAGCCGAGCCAGTCCTGATGCGCGAAGCGTGCGCCAAACTCCATCGCGATGCGCTCCGTGCCATCCGTGCTGCCGGAGTCGAGGATGACAATCTCGTCCGCCAAGTCGGCGCAACTGCGGAGGCAGCGTGCGAGGTTGGACGCTTCGTTGAGCGTGATGAGGCAGAAGGAGAGTTTCATCAAGCAAGGTCAGCGCCGCTTCTCTTTCGCTGCCATTTCCAGCACGGCGAGCGTCTCCTCGACGTTGCGCTCCAGGCTCAACTGCTCCTTGGGTGGCATCTCTGCGAGGCCGCGTTGGAGGATCCAGAAGCGGATCGCCTCCGCCACGGCGTCGGTGTCGCGCGGGTCGGGGATGATCGTGCCATTTTTGCCCGGGGTGATGATCTCGCTCGCGCCGTTGAGCGAGCTGGTGATGACCGGCAGATCGGAGGCCAGCGCCTCGGCGACGACGTTGGAGGACGGTTCGTAGATGGGGAGAAAGACCAGCAGATCGGCGGCGGCGTAGGCGTTCTCCACATCGCTCATCGGCCCGGCGAAAATGGTGCCCTCCGGGACGGCAAAGGGTGGCTGGCCCTTGCCGACCACGAGCAGCTTCACACGCGGGGCCTTGAGCCGGTGGAAGGCGCGGAGCACGAAGCGCAGGCCCTTGCGTTCCCAGCCGGAGCCGACGAAGAGCAGCAGGGTGTCGTCAGGCTTGATGCCGAAACGCTCGCGCGTTGAGTTGCGCTGGCCATGGTTGTAGCGGTTCAGGTCAATGCCGTTGCGGACGAGGTGGATGCGGGCGGCCTGGAAATGAAAGTGTTCAAGCACCTCGCGGCGCACCATGTCCGAGTTCACGATGACGTGGCGGGTGTTGGCCGGATCAAAGGTGCGCGCCTCCAGCTTCATCATGTTCCGGTGAAATGCACCGGTGAAAAGGAATGGCCACCGCCACCAACTTGCAAACTGCCGGCGGCGCTGCAACCACACGCGATGCACGCCATCCCCCGCGCGATACACGTCCTGCTGGTGCGTGCGCTCGAGGCTGAAGACCACGTCGAAGGAGTGCTTCGCCAGCTCGGCCGCCACCGCGTCCGCGAAGTGAACCGGGCGTTGCGCGCGGTCGCCGACAGCAGGCACCGCGTGGAACTGCACCCCGGCCAACTGGCCTGCCCACGACTCGGCAAAGAGATGGGGTTCATGGCCGCCCTTCACCAGCGCGTGCAGGAGCCGCTGCAAATAAAGCTCCGCCCCGCCGGTGGCGGAGAACTGGCGTCGAATGAGCGCAAGCTTCATTTCGGCGTGCCGACAAATACCAGATCCAGCGCGAACAGTGCCCGCACGCGGAACGGCAGCCAGGGGAAGACCGGAATGCCCGTGCTGCCACCGCCGAGCAGATGGCCGGACACGGGATGAATCTCGACCTCGCGGAACTGTGTCTCCAGTTCCCTGCGCAGGATGGCGAAGGAATACTGCCGCAGGTGCGAGGGGTCGCTCTCGTATTGGTTGCCCGCGAGGAAGCGCAGGCGGTTGCGGAAGCGAAAGGCATTGGGCACGGAGCCGATGAGCTGGCCGTTCAACTTGAGCACGCGGCGAATTTCGGCCAGCGCCTTCTGCGGGAAGCGCACATGCTCCATGACCTCGGAGAACACGACGACGTCAAACGACTTGTCAGGGAAGGGCAGGGGCTCGTCATCCACATCCACCCAGTGGCCCTTGCAGCCCAGCCGCTCCTCGAAGAGTTTCAGCGCCGCGCGGTCGATGTCCACGCCCACGAGCTGGTTGCCGGTGACGAAGTGCTGGCTGAGGTTGCCCGCGCGGCAGCCGACTTCGAGCACGCGCTTGCCGGTGCCGACGAGCTGGATGAAGAGGTTCTTCCGGTCCTCGCCGCCGTAGAGGTAATCGTATTTGCCCCGGCTGTGGTGCGCCTCGTAGAACGCGGCGACCTGTTCCTTCTGCGTGTTTGCCATTGGCGGGATGATTCGGTTTCAGAGGCCGAATTCAAGCCAAGCCTTGCCAAGGGTGAGGTCAATTGCCGCGAAGCCGGGGTGGTCGTGGGGGCGCGGACCCGTGGAGCCGCCGTGAATCCACCTCCTGAGAGCGCGTCGAAGCAGCCGTATTTCAATGGTTTCAATTTCAAACAACTTGCGGTGGCCGATCTGGCTCGGTGCGGACGAACCCGCGAGGACATCAAGGACACGCGGCTTTTGCCTCCTTGGTCTGGCTTGGCTGCTGCTCACTGCCAGTCCGCTCGCCGCCGCCGGCAAGGCCCAGTTGGCGGTTCAGCCAGATGCGCTGACGCTGACCGGTCAGGACCCGCAGCATGGGTTGCTAGTGACTCTCGTTGAACCAGACGGACGGCAGCGGGACGTGACCGCTCAGGCGCGATTCAAAAGCCGGTCGCCCGCAATGCTCGACGTGGATGCGGACGGCCAGTGCAAGGCCAAGGCGGCTCGCAGCGGGGTGGTCGAAGTTTCCTACTCCGGCCTGTCCGCGCAGGTGGCGGTCGCGGTGGAGGCGCCGGTCGGCAAGGCTTCACCCTCCTTTCAGGAAGATATCGTCCCCTTGCTCACCCGCGCCGGCTGCAACATGGGCGCGTGCCACGGCAAGCTGGCCGGTCAAAACGGGTTCAAGCTCTCGCTGCGCGGCTTTGCGCCGGAGGAGGATTTCGACCGGCTGGCGCGGGAGGGGCGTGGACGGCGGGTGAACTTCGCCCAGCCCGATGACAGCTTGTTGCTCCAAAAGGCGATGGGCCGTGTGCCGCACGAAGGCGGGGCGCGCTTCGCTCCCGACTCCCGCGCGCATCAACTGCTTCGCGACTGGATGCACGCCGCCGCTCCTGGTCCCAAGCAAGACGAGCCGCGCTTGAGCCGGCTGGAAATCCTGCCCGGAAATCGCCTGCTCCGTCCCGGCGATCAGCAGCGACTCCTCGTGCGCGCCCATTACCCCGATGGCCGGGTGCGCGATGTGACGTGGCTGGCGCAGATATTCTCCAACGACGAGTCCATTGTGACCGTCACGCCCGAAGGGGTTGCGCTCGCGCGGCGCGAGGGCGAGGCATCGGTGCGCGTGCATTTCCAAGATCAGGTGGCGGTGATCCTCTTCAGCATTCCGTTCACGAACCGCGTGCCGGCGGAGCAGTTCACCGCGCGCAACAACGCGGTGGATGACGCCGTGTTCAAGAAGCTCGCCGAGCTGCGGGTTCCGCCCGCCGGGCTGTGTGATGACGCCACGTTCTGCCGCCGCGTGCATCTGGACCTGACCGGCGCGCTGCCGTCGGCGGATGTGGCGGCGAAGTTCGCGCGGGACGCCGACCCAGCCAAGCGCGACCGGCTCATCGAGGAGCTGCTGCGCAGCCCGCGCTTCACCGACTACTGGACATTGCAGCTCGCGGATTTGCTCCAGAACCGCAAAGAGCGCGACCACGACGTGCGCGGAGCCAAGGGCGTGCGCGCCTTCCACGGCTGGCTGCGGGAGCAGATCGCCGCCAACCGGCCGTGGGATCATATCGCGCGTGCGGTGCTCACCGCCAAGGGCACGACGGGCGAGGCCCCGCCGGTGGGCTACTACGTGTATGCGGTGGGCGAGAAGCGGCAGACCGAGCAATCGGAGGTCGTGGACTCGGTGGCGCAGGCGTTTCTGGGCACGCGCATTGGGTGCGCGCGCTGCCACAACCATCCACTGGAGCGTTACACACAGGACGACTTCTACCACTTCGCGGCCTTCTTCTCGCGGCTATCACTCAACCGCGTCAGCCCCGAGGACGGCTACACCCGGCTGGAGGTCACGACCAACGCCGAACAGGAGCTGCTCAAGCAAATCAAGCAGGCGGAAGAGCGCGTGGCCAAGGCGAAGGCTGAGGCAACGCAAGATGGCTTGGAGTCGAAGGAGGCCGAAAAGCGCGGTCGCGAGCTCAAGAATCACGAGAAGCGCGTGGACGAGTTGCAGCAGCAACTGGCCAAGACGCGCAGCCGCCCCGCGCAGGTCATGCAGCCGCGCACCCGGCAGATGATGGCGGCGCGTCCGCTTGATCGCCGCGAACTCAACGCCCCGGCCGCCACGGACCCGCGCGAGGTTCTGGCCGACTGGATGACCGCCCCCACCAACGATTACTTCAGCGGTGCGATGGTGAACCGGGTCTGGAAGCACTTTCTGGGTGTCGGGCTGGTCGAACCCGTGGACGACCTGCGCGACAGCAACCCGCCGTCGAACCCGGAGTTGTGGGCCTTATTGAAGCGGGAGTTTGTCCGGGGCGGCTTCGATCTCCGGCAGCTCATGCGCCTCATCGTGAGTTCACGCGCGTATCAACTGGATTCGCAGACGCAGCCGGGCAACGCGCAGGACCAACGCTTCTATTCGCACTACTACGCGCGCCGCCTGCCGGCCGAGGTTTTCCTGGATGCGCTGGGCGATGCCACCGGCGTGCCCGAGAGCTTCCCGGGTTATCCGGTGGGGTTGCGCGCGGTGCAGTTGCCGGAGCCGACGGTGAACTCCTATTTCCTTGGCCTCTTCGGGCGTTCCGAGCGCATCACCGCCTGTGCGTGCGAGCGGGATGGCGAGGTCACGCTGCCGCAGTTGCTCCACCTCAGCAACGGCGAGGAAATCACGAGCAAGATCAAGGCCGCCAGCGGCACGCTCGCCGAGTTGCTCAAGGACAGTGACGACCGCCGGGTGCTGGAGGAATTGTATCTACGCGCGTTTTCGCGGCTGCCGACCGCGGCGGAGCGGGAGAGCGTGAGCCGGCTGCGGTCGGCGGGCGAAACCCGCGAAGCCTTCTTCGCCGACCTGTTCTGGGCGCTGTTGAACACGAAGGAATTTGCCTTCAACCACTGAACTTATGCTCGACGTTTCCCTCAGTCCGCAGCCGAACCGCTTCTGCAACGGCTGGGCCCGCCGCGACTTTCTCCGCGTTGGCGCGCTGGCCCCGTTTGGCCTCTCCCTGCCGGCCTTGCTCGCGGCGGAGAAGAGCGCCGGCCCCGACCGGAAGGCCCGCGCCAAGTCAGTGGTGCTCGTCTTCCTTGGCGGTGGCCTTTCGCATCACGACAGCTTCGATTTGAAGCCCGATGCCCCGTCCGACGTGCGCGGCATCTACAAGTTTATCCGGACCAACGTCCCCGGCCTGCACATCGGCGAGTTGCTGCCGAAGATGGCCCGGACGATGGACAAACTCACGCTCGTCCGCTCCGGGGCACACGAGAACGACCACCACGAGACAGCGACCAACTGGGTGCTCTCCGGGCGCTTCGGCTCGCTCTTCGGCGAATACCCCGCGATGGGCGCGGTGGTCGCGCACCGCGCTGGCTTCCGCAATGTGCTGCCGCCCTACGTGGCCATTCCGCGCAACCCGTCGTTCACCTGGGAGCTGGGCAAGAGCGTCTTCCTCGGCGGCCGCTGCGAGTCCTTCAAGGCCGGCGATCCAAATGCGGAAAACTACAAGGTTCGCGACCTGTCCGTGCCCGCCGAGGTGAAGCGCGAGAATCTCGAACGCCGCAAGACGTTGCTGGCGGCGGTGGACAACCTGGCCAAGCGCATTGACGGCAACGATCAGCTTGCCACCTACAATGAGTTCCAGCAGCACGCTGCCGAGATGGTGCTGTCGAAGGAGGCGCAGACCGCGTTCGCCATCGATCAGGAATCACCCAAACTGCGCGATGAGTATGGGCGCAGCACCTTTGGCCAGAGCTGCCTGCTCGCGCGGCGGCTGGTGCAGCATGGGGTGCGCTTCGTGACGGTGAACTACGGCGGCTGGGATCACCACGCGAAGATCTTTCCGAGTCTCGACAAGAAGCTGCCGGAGTTCGACAGCGGCTTTGCGACGTTCATCCAGGACATGGATGCGCACGGGCTGCTGAAAGACACGCTCGTCGTTTGCATGGGCGAGTTCGGCCGCACGCCCAAGATCAACAAGGATGCGGGTCGTGACCACTGGGGCAAGGCGGCTTCGCTGCTGTTCGCCGGCGCGGGTGTCAGCCGGGGCAAGGTCGTCGGAGCCACGGATCGCGATGGGGCGCTGGTCACGGAATCGCCGGTGCGTCCGGCGGATGTGGCTTACACGATTTTCGATTCGCTCGGCATCGACCCGCGCAGTGAGATTCACACGCCGGACGGTCGCCCGCTGGCCATCTTGGACGAGGGCGCGCTCATCCAGCCGTTGTTCAGTTGAGATGAACGAGCGCTGCGTAGCCGCCGACGTGAGGAGGCGGATTTATTTGCCACCGCCGAACACCGCCTCCTCACGTCGGCGGCTACACGGTTTGCCCCACTGGTTGGGCATACTGCTGGTAATCGCGTCCACCACATTTGTCCCCGCAGCGGAGGCCAAGAAGGAAGAGCCCAAGCCGCCGAAAGTCCTGCTGGCCGTGCCTTTCGCGGTCATCGCTGGTCAAACCAACCGTGTCGAGGTGCGAGGCTTGAATCTCGACACAGTGAAGGCGGTGCAGTTCGAGGCCGCCGGCGTGGTGGCGACGGTGAAATCGGCTGGCAAGTCCGAGCCGCCGAAGAACACGAAGAAGGAACGGTTCGGCGACACGCAGGTCGTGCTGGAAGTCGTGGTTCCGGCGTCGGTCGGGGCGGCGGAGTTGACGTTCAAATTGGAAACCCCGACCAACGGGACTGCCACTGCCAAGCTGCGGGTGCTGCGGCGCGGCGAGTTCACCGAGGAGAAGGAGGAGAACGGCTCCTTCACCCAACCACAGGCGTTGCAACTCCCGGCCCTCGTGCGCGGCAGCATCAAGGGCGCGCAAGACGTGGACATCTTTCAGTTCGAGGGCAGGGCGGGTTGGAAGCTGACGGCCGAGGTGCTCGCCGGCCGGGCTGGATCGCCGTGCGATCCGCTGCTCACGTTGTGGAGCGGGCAACGCACGCTGCTGCGCTCCGACGATGATTCAGCCACGGAGCGCGATGCGCGGCTGACCTTCACGCTGCCGGCGGACGGAAAGTATTTTCTCGTGGTGCAGGACGCCCACGACCAAGGCGGGCCGGCTTACGGCTATCACCTGTCCGTGCAGTGCGGGCCCTAAACGGCCGGGAAGATTCTGCCCGTCACTCAATCGGCGTCGCCGTGGCGGTGCCGATGCCGGTCGCACCATAGCCGTTGCCGCAGTAGAACAGGCGGAGTTGCTCGCCCTCGCGCACGACGTGCGGATACTCGGTCATCTTGCTTTCCCAGCCTTTGCCCGCTGGGGCCAAGGCCAGGTTCTCGCCGGGTTTGCCACGGTGCCAAGTCAGCCCGTCTTCGCTGGCCGCCTCGCAGATGGAGTAGGCTCCGAAGCGCGAGCCGATGCCGGCGTAAACCGCCCGCCAGCCTTGCTTGGTCTTCCACGGGTTCAGCGCGATGGTGGCGGCGTTCTCGTAGTCAGCTTCCTCCCGGGGGCCGAGCACGACGCGCTTGTCCGTCCAGCGCAACCCGTCTTCGGAGTGGGCGATGACGGCTTGCTTGGCCTGATCCACGCGCAGATCCTTGCTCGTGGTGCCGGTGGCCAGCGTGTAAAAGAGCCGGTAAAGCACGCGGCCGTCAGGCTGCGGGATTTCCAGAATGGGTCCGCCGCCGGCGATGCCGCGATTATTCGGCCACTGCTGAAAACCATCGCCGAGCAGGATGGGTTCGGCGGAAATTTTCTTCCAATTGAGCAAGTCATCGCTCACGGCTAGACCGATGCCCCGGAAGGCTTGCAGTCCGGTGCCTTTGTCCGCGCTGCGGCCGGTGTAATAGAGGTGCCACTTGTTGCCGATGCGATGCACGCAGGGCAGCACGCACCACGTCTCGTCGAAGGAGCCTTTGCCGCCGAGATCGAACAGGGGGCCGTGGCGCTTCCACTTCGACACGTCATCCACGGGGCAGGTGGCCAGACAGATGCGGCGTGCCCCGCCGCGATCTGCTCCGGCGTAATACAGCCAATACTCACCCGCGCGCGTGAGGACGAAGGGGTTCATGCAGCAGCCGACATCGAACGCCCCGCCACCGGGCGGCAGCACGGGATTGCGCGCGTCACGTTGCCACTGATGGACGCGGAAGGCTGCAGGTGCGGCCGCAGCACTCGTCCGGGACGCGAGGCGGGTTGTGCCGGCACCGACCAACGCGAGGGCTCCGAGTGATTTGATTGAGGTGCGGCGGTTCATGGTGGGGTTTGGTTGGGGCGCTCTGGATGAGCCGCGAAATGCGGTGTTCGGACGCAGAGGGGCAATGGAGCATTCGGTGACGGGGGCTGCTCGCGGGGCGGCATCTCCGCAAGAGGCAGCGGGGTTTCTCGTTCGGCACGCTGCTGCGAGATTGACACCTGCACGACTCCCGCCAACGATTGGCGCATGAACACTACGCCTGATGCCATCTCTCCCACTCGTCGTGATTTTCTCAAAACCTCCGGTCTCGTAGTCGGTGCCAGCGCGCTGTCGGGGGTCGTGCTGCCGCACGTCCACGCGGCGGGCAGCGACCAGATTTCCGTCGCCTTGGTGGGCTGCGGCGGACGCGGCGGCGGCGCGGCGTCCAACGCCATGTCGCAGAGCGGCCCGCCCAAACTGGTGGCGATGGCGGATGTGTTTCAGCACCGGCTGGATGGCGCGTTCAACTCCCTCAAGAACAAGTTCAAGGACCAGGTGGATGTGCCGGACAGCCGCAAGTTCATCGGGTTCGATGCCTACAAGGGAGCGATTGATGCGCTGAAGAAGGGCGACGTGGCCATCTTCACCACGCCGCTGGCTTTCCGCTGGGTGCATTTCAAGTATGCCATCGAGAAGGGCATCAACGTGTTCATGGAGAAGCCCGTGACGGCGGACGGCCCGACCTCGCGCCGGATGCTGGAGCTGAACAAGCTGGCCAAGGCGAAGAATCTGAAGGTCGGCGTCGGCCTCATGTCCCGCCACAAGAAGTGCCTGCAACAACTGCACGCGCGCATCCATCAGGATAACGAGCTGGGCGAGATCAACCTGCTGCGTGGCTACCGGATGCAGGGGTTGCTCGGATCGGCGTTTTCGGAGAAGTATCCGGGCAAGGACAACAATCTGCCGGGCAAGCCCAGCGAGTTGATGTGGCAGATCTCCCGCTTCCACAGCTTCTTGTGGGCTTCCGGTGGCGGCTACAGCGACTTCAACATCCACCACATTGACCACCTCTGCTGGCTGAAGAGTCCTCCGGGCAAGGAGCTGTGGCCCGTCAAGGCGCAGGGCGTCGGTGGCCGCACCTTCCGCACCAGCCCGGACGGCAAGCCCTACGTGGATCAGAACTTCGACTCCTACGCCGTGGAATACACCTTCGAGGACGGCGCGAAAATGTATATGAACGGCCGCACGATGATTGGCGCGGTGCCGATGTATCACAGCTTCGTCCACGGCACCAAGGGCATGGCCAACGCCGCGAAGTCCGGCGATTGCAACGGCCCCTCCAGCACCTTCAAGGGCCAGACGATGTCCCGCGAGAACCTGCTGTGGATGTCGGATGCGAAGATGGCGGATGATCCGTATTTCAACGAGTGGCAGGTGCTCACCGAGGCCATCCGCAATGACAAGCCGCACAACGAGGTGGACCGCGGCGTCATGGCCAGCCTCGCGACCTCGCTCGGACGCTACGCCGCGCACACCGGCCAGGAGGTCACGCTCGAAGAATTGCTGAACCACACGCACGAGTTCGCGCCCGACGCGGACAAGCTGACCTTCGACTCGCCCGCGCCCGTGCAGGCGGATGCAAACGGTTTCTACCCCGTCCCCGAGCCGGGCAAGAAGACCAAGCGCGAATATTGATTCGCGACGGTTCCCGTAGTTGCGGCCCGGCCAACCACTCGGTGAGTGGTTGGCCGGCTGGCTTTCGTAGGCGGCGGTTGCGGTGTTTTGCTGGCGACATGGGCAGTTTGATCTCGCCAACCAGCGCGCCGCCGGGCGAGACTGCGCGCCAGTTCAGCCACCCACGCCACCCATGGATGATGCCGTGCCGAAACCGAAAGTTCCTCCTGTCCCCGTTCCCCGTTTGCTGGTGGTGGATGACGACGCCAGCAATTTGACCCTGCTGCGCCGGCTGTTTGAGCAGCATGGCTGCCGGGTGGCGACGGCCAGCACGGGCACGGAGGCGTTGCGCCGTGTGCGGGAACTGACCCCGGATCTCGTGGTGCTGGATGTGATGCTGCCGGATCTGGACGGCCGGGAGGTGTGCCGCCGGATCAAGGCCGCGCCCGCCACGGCCGGCGTGCTGGTGGCGCTCATCTCCAGCACCGAGACTTCTGTGGACAGCAAGGTGGCGGGATTGGGCCTGGGGGCGGATGACTACATCACCCGGCCATTGGGCAACAAGGAGTTGCTCGCGCGGACGGACGCCCTGTTGCGCATCCAGCGCGCGCTGACGGCGCGGCGGCTGGCAGAGGAGCGGCTGGCCCAGCTCAACGCCACCCTGGAGCAACGCGTGATCGAGCGCACGGCGGAGAAGGATCTGGCCATCGAGCGGCTTACGGCGGAGATCCGGGTGCGTCAGCAGGCGCAGGCCCGCAGCGAGGCGTTCGCCCGGCTGGGCGAGAAGCTCGCGACGGTCGGCACGCCCCGTGCGGCGGCGGAAGTGATCCTGGAGACTGCCCGGCAGTTGTTGGGCTGGGATTTCTGCTTTCTGCTGCTCCGCTCCGGTTCGGGCAAGACGCTGGTGCCGTTGCTCGCGTATGACACGGTGGACGGGCTGGCGGTGGACGTGACGCAAACCTTGAGCCCGGGCCGCTCCCTCCTGCTGAAGTCGGTCACGCGCGGCGGCGGCCGGCTGATCCTGAGCGGTCAGGGCAAAGCGCGTTCGCATCATCACCCAGCCCCGGTCGCCGACGGCTTCAGACCCCCAGCTTCGTTGATGTTCGTGCCCATCCGTCACGGAGCGACGGTGTCCGGCTTGCTCTCCATCCAAAGCTACTCCGCCAACCACTATACTGCCGAGTCCCTCGAGACCTTGCAGGCTCTGGCGGATCATTGCGGGGGAGCGCTGGAGCGCCTCAGTGCCGAGGCCAGCCAGCGGGAAAGCGAGCGGCAGTTTGTTGCCTTCATGGACCGTGCACCGATCTGCGCGTGGATCAAGGATGAGAACCATCGCTACACTTACATGAACCCGCAGGCCTGCCGGTTCCTGCGGCGGCCGGTGGATAAAATCCTGAACCGGACTGCCGCGGCGGTGTTTCCCCGGGAGGTGGCCGACCGGATCCATGCCGCTGATCAAGCTTTGTTCGAGCAGGGCGAAACTGTGGAGGAGACGGATGTCCTCCCGAATCCGGATGGGGAGCCACGCGATTGTTGGAAACTGCGATTTTTGCTGACCGATGCTGCCGGTCGCCGCTTCATCGCCGGCATCGCCATGGACATTACGGAAAGGGTCCGTGCCGAGCAGGCCGCCCGGGCGCTGCCCCACCGGATTCTGGAGGCTCAGGAAACGGAGCGCCGACGGGTGGCGCGCGAACTGCACGACGGGGTGTCTCAGTTGCTCGCTTCGGTGAAGTTCCGCGTGCTCTCGTTGGAATCCTGGTTTGCAGACCGGGGCGAGTAGTCCGTCCGCCGCGATGTGTCACGCGTGAAGGACTGTTTGGTCTCAGCCATCGGCGAAGTGCGCAGCATCTCGCACCAACTGCGCCCGCGGGAACTGGACGATCTGGGTCTGACGGCCGCCATCCAGGGCGCGGTTGATGAGTTGCGATCTCAGTCCGGGCTGCAGGTGGTTAGCGCACTGGCCCGGTTCCGCTCCCGCCTGCCGTTGGAACTTGAGCTGGCCCTGTATCGGATTTTTCAAGAGGCCGTCACCAACGCACTCAAACATGCCCGGGCCACGCGGTTGCAGGTGACTCTGGCCCGGGCAGCGGGCGGCCTGAAGCTGCGGGTGGAGGACAACGGGCACGGCTTCAAGCCCGCTGCGGCCGGTCGCGCTGCAGCCCCATCCCGGTCCAGCCTGGGCCTGCTCAACATGCGTGAGCGGGCTGAGTTTATTGGTGGCACCCTGGCGGTGAGTTCCGTGCCGAGCGAGGGCACCACTATCGAGGTCTGGGCCCCGTGGCCCGCCCGCCGCCAGCCCAAGCACTGACATGAGCCACACCGCCAAAGCAGCACGCCTGCCCCGTCCCGCCAAGTCCGCGCGGCGTCCGCGCCCGGCCAACGGCCGTCGCATCCGGCTGCTGCTCGTGGATGATCACCCAGTGGTGCGTGAGGGGCTGCGCTCCTGCCTTGCAGCCCATTCGAACTTGCACATCGCGGGGGAGGCCGCGAGCGGCGAGGAGGCTCTGCTCAAGGCCACCCGGCTCAAACCGGATGTCGTGCTGATGGACATCAACCTGCCCGGCATCAGCGGACTCGAGGCCACCAGCCAGTTGCGCCAGCTCATGCCGCTGGTGAAAGTCCTGGTGCTCACCGTGCAAGGCGGCCGCGAATACATGGCGCAAGTCGTCCGCCACGGGGCGCACGGCTACATGCTCAAAGACGCCTCACCCGACGAGTTGGCCCGCGCCATCGTCGCCGTTCACCACGGCCAGTCGGTCTTCAGCCAGCAGTTGAGCGAAGTGCTGGCCCAGCCGGACTCGACCCAGATGCTGACGGAGCGGGAGCGCGAGGTGCTGGTGCGGATCGCGCAAGGCGAGCGCGGGAAAGACATCGCCAGTTGTCTCCAGGTTGCGCACAGCACCATCAAGACCTTGCGCGAGCGACTGATGCGGAAGCTGGGCCGGCACAGCATCGCCGCGCTCACCAAATACGCGTTGGAACAGGGATTGATCGCTCCGCCTGCCGCTCGCAACCGTCCGGTTTGAGCAAAGCGCTTGTCAGGCATTTGCCTGACAAGCTTGTCCGCCTTTTTCCGTGTTGTTACCCGCGTGATGACTGCGAAGATGGTGGTGCTCATCACCGGTGTCCTGGGCTGACAAGGACCGGCCAGGGCACCTATGAGACCCGCAAAAGCAAGTCGATGCACCGAGGCAACAAGGTCATCCTCTCCGCTCCGCCCGCTCCCGGCGGCGGCGGGCGCCTTCGGAACGTGCGAAGGTGCCCGCCAGGCGGGTTGCAACCTCCCAACCCTCAACCCTCAACCCTTGTTACAATGAATCCAGCCTCTCCCTCTCCACGGATGCGCCTGCTCTTGGTGGGCGACAGTCACGACCTCTTCGCCCGGGTGATTCTGCTGTTGGATGAGATTGCGCCGAACCGCTTCGCGCTCGATTGGGCATCCTCCTGCTCCTTTGCCCTGAGTCTGCTGCAGCGCTCCCAATTCGCGGTGTGCCTGGCCAGTTTCCGCATCGGACACCTTAGCGGGGCAGACCTGATTCGTGAGATGCGCGCCATGGATTGCCATACGCCCGTGGTGCTCCTCAGCAGCATGGAAGAGCAGGCGGAGCAACCCGCCGCCCACGCCTACGACCACTTGGACTGCAACCGCCTGTCTGCCAGCATGCTTCACCAAGCCATCCGCGATGCCGCTGCGCGCCGGTCCAGGATCCCCACCACCGTCCGGCTGCCACAACTCTCTGCGACTGGTTACCTGACCCCGATTACGGCCTGAGTAGTGGGGGAACTTTGCTGGTCCGGTTGATCTTCAAACGAGCTTGCCGCACGCTTGCCAGCCGGCATAGTTCCGCGCAGTTGCTTCTGCCGCCTCCGCTCAGTTGCCGTTTGTGACGACATGAACCGTGCAGTCTTCCGGAGGGCGGGAGTGGCTCGGGCCGCGCGATTTGTTGGCGGCGTCCCGGGTTTCAGAGCGGTCAGGCGCGTGTCGTCCTTCGATGCACGACTGACTTTGGGATGGTGGTTGGGCGAGTGGCGCAGTGGTTAGCGCAGATGCTTTACACGCATTTGGTCGGGGGTTCGAATCCCTCCTTGCCCACCAATTGCAGACCGTTTCACCGGACAAGGATGGCTTCCAAGTTGGCAAGAACGGGAGGGCTGACAGCGTGCGAAGGGCGAGGTTCCCGAGGGTAATCAGGTGAATGCCGGGTTGCCCGCGCGGGCGATCCGGGTTATGCACAACGCATCGACATGAACACTTCCGGCCCATGGTGGCGGCTCATCGCCAGCGCTTTGCTTGCCTTGTTGGTTGGCACGGGGCGGGCTGACACGGTGCAAAACTTTGACACGGCCGGAACGGCTTTCGAGTTGGCGCAAAACAACGTGAACCCACCTCCGGCTGTCACTCCGGGTGGTCCGACGGGCAATTTCCTCCGCCTGGCCTCGGCCAGCGCGCAGCAGAACGTCAACACGGTGGCCTTCACCAAGTCGGATGCGGGCACCTACCGGCGCATCACGGCGGAGTTTGATTTTCACATTACCGGTCAGGCCGACGGGATGAGCTTTGCCTTGCTGGACACGTTCACCTGGGGGCAGGCGGGACCGATTGACACCATCGGCCAGTTTTATCAGGAGCCCAACATCGCGGGCTCGTTGGGTATCGGCTTCGACATCTTCAACAACTTCGATGGCGGTGATCAGAATGGCAATCATGTCTCGATCCATTTCAACGGCCAGAAGGTCAACGAGTTCGATGCCGGGACGGTCAACCTCAAGAGCGGCCAGTGGATTCACGCCAAGATCATCGTCCGGCCCGGCGGCGGGAACTCGGACGTGAGCGTCATCCTGACTCCCGATGGCGGCAACCCCGTGACCATCTGCACCAACGTGGCCGTGGCTGGTCTGCAACCTTACGAGTCGCGCGTCATGTTTGGCGCACGCACTGGCGGGCTGACGGCGGATCACGATTTGGACAATGTGAATGTGAAGTTTGAGGAGCCCATCTTGGGCACCGTTGGCCTGGGATTCGCCACGTATGCCACGCCGGAGACTTTTCCCGCGCAGATCTACATCAGTCGCTACGGGGCAAGCACCGGGGACGTGACCATCAATTTCGCCACCTCAAATCTGACTGCGGTGGCCGGCGTGGATTATGTGGGCACCAACGGCACGCTCACGTTTGGCCCCACGGAACTGGTGAAGTTCTTCCGCGTGGAGCCCATCGACAATCCCACCATCCAGCCCAACCGCACCTTCACCGTGCACATCAGCAATCCGGGCGGGGGCGTGACGCTCGACACCCAGGTGATGGCGACTGTGACCATCGTGGACAATGACGACCCCGCACGGGTGGGTGCTTGGGGTGCGCCCATCGACATGCCCGTGAACCCGTATCCCGTGGTGCCCATCCACCTGAACTTGCTCCCGAACGGCAAGCTCCTGTTGTGGGATCGCGGTGCTCCGTTCGACACGGCGTTTGGCGGCACCGATGGTTATCCCTACGTTTGGGATGTTGCCGCCGGGACGTTTACCCGCACCCCGTTTCAGGGCTACGATCTGTTCTGCTCCGGGCATGTGTTGATGACGGACGGACGGCTGTTCGCTCCGGGCGGTCACATTGCGGATGGAGTGGGCGAGGCGAAGGCGAGCATCTACGACCCTGCTTCAAACATCTGGACGCGCGTGACCGACATGAACGCGGGCCGCTGGTATCCCACTGCGACTGTGCTGGGCAATGGCGATCTCCTGGTGGAGGCCGGCACGGTGGACATCGCGACCGATGTGAACAAGACTGCGCAGATCTGGCAGATCGCCAGCAGCACCTGGCGCAACCTCAGCACCGCCGCCGTGCAGCACGGAGTTTTCCCAGCCTGGGCCAATTACTACCCGTTCATGTATGTCGCTCCCAACGGCAAGGTCTTTAACGCCGGCCCGCAGAAGATGTCCCGCTATCTCGACCCCACCGGCACGGGGGCGTGGACGGAAGTCGCGGCCAGCAGTCTCGACTACCGCGACTACGGCACGTCCGTGCTCTACGATGACGGCAAGGTGATGATCCACGGCGGCAACCCGCCGGAGGGCTATGCCCAGCCCAGCATCTACGCGCAGACCGCGACGGTTTATCCCAGCCGGGTCACGGAAGTGATCAACCTCAACGATGCCACTCCGGTCTGGCGGCAAACCACTCCCGCCAACACCGGCCGCCGCCATGGCACAGCCGTCTTGCTGCCCGACGGCAAGGTCTTCCTCTGCAACGGCAGCAGTTCGCCCGGCTTCAATCTCGCCGCCGGCAAGGTGCTCATGGCGGAGATGTGGGACCCGGCGACAGAGCTTTGGACCCCCATGGCTCCCAACGTCCGCTATCGCGGCTATCACGCCAATGCCCTGCTGCTGCCCGACGGACGGGTCGTGGCCACCGGCGGCGGCCATCCCAACCCTGCGGACGATCTGGCGGAACCCAGCGCGGAGATTTACTCACCACCCTATTTGTTCCGCGGTGCCCGGCCCACCATCACCAGCGCGCCGGGGCAGGTGACTTACGGAGAGCAGTTCACCGTGACCACGCCGGATGCCGCGAGCATCACCAATGTCGTGTGGATCCGCCCGGGCAACACCACCCACGCCTACGATCAAAATCAGCGCATCAACCGCCTAGCCTTCACGGTAGGCAACGGCGAACTGCGGGTCACGGTGCCCACGGACCCGAACCTCTGCCCACCAGGACACCACATGCTGTTCATCCTGAACACCAACGGGGTTCCGTCGGTTTCCAAGTTCGTCCGCCTCGGGATGGGCATCCTCTCTGTGGCGAAGTTCGGTGCGGACAATCTCGTGACCGTGACGACCTACCCCGGCACGAAATACACGCTGGAACGAGCCAGCGCGTTGCCCGCGACCGTGTGGACGCCCGTCGTCGCTGACTTCATCGCCACCGCGAACACGACGCTCATCACCGATCCCGGCGGGGCCGGCACGGCGAAACGCTTCTACCGCGTGCGTCAGGTGCCGTGACCCGTGCCGGCGATTTGCAATCGCCGTCTGAGGCGGACAGCACTTCCGGGGCTGCCGAGATGTCAACGCACCGGATGGCGGTTTGAAACCACCGACACGGGCAGGGCTCCAACTTCACTCTCGTCCTCCTCCGCACCGGCTCGCTATCTTCCGTCCATGCTTGCTCGCGCTAAATCCGAAGCCCTCTTTGCCGAAGCCCTCCAGCACATCCCCGGCGGCGTGAACTCCCCCGTGCGCGCCTTCCGCGCCGTGGGCGGGCAGCCGTTCTTCGTGCAGTCCGCAAAGGGCTCCCGCGTCACGACCGTGGATGGCGACGAACTGATTGACTACGTCGGCACCTGGGGACCGGCCATCCTCGGCCACGCGCACCCGAAGATCATTGCCGCCGTGAAGGCTGCCGCCGACCACGGCACGAGCTTCGGCATCCCGAACCCCTTCGAGGTCACGATGGCGCGGCTCATCAAGTCGCTCGTGCCCAGCGTGGCCAAGGTGCGCATGTGCAACTCCGGCACCGAGGCGTGCATGAGCGCCATCCGCCTCGCGCGCGGCTTCACGCGACGCGACAAGATCATCAAGTTCGACGGCTGCTACCACGGCCACGCCGACTGCCTGCTGGTGAAGGCCGGCTCCGGCGCGCTCACCTTCGGCAACCCGGACAGCGCGGGCGTGCCGGCGGACACGGCCAAGCACACGCTCGTGCTGCCTTACAACGACATCGAGGCGTTGAAGGCGTGCTTCGCCGCGAACCCGGGTGAAATCGCTGCGGTCATCGTCGAGCCAGTGCCGGGCAACGCGGGCCTGTATCTGCCGCGACCGGGCTATCTGGAATTCCTCCGGCAAATCACCGCCGAGCAGGGGGCCGTTCTCATCTTCGACGAGGTGATGACCGGCTTCCGCCTCGCGCCGGGCGGTGCGCAGGAGCGCTTCGGCATCCGGCCGGACTTGAGTTGCTTCGGCAAAATCATCGGCGGCGGCTTGCCGGTCGGGGCCTTCGGCGGGCGCGGTGACATCATGGATTGTCTCGCACCGCTGGGGCCGGTCTATCAAGCCGGCACGCTGAGCGGCAACCCGCTTGCGATGGCGGCCGGCATCGCGGCCCTCGAAGAACTAGGTAGGAGACGACGTGAGGAGGCTCCATCTGAATCTGGAGCGTGGAAGTCAGAGGGTGGAGTGGAAAGTCAGAGACTCCTCACGTCGTCTCCTACGGGAGAAGTGGATGCCTACGCTCAGTTGGAAGCGAAAGGTGCCGCCCTCGAAGCCGGCCTGCGCGACGCCGCCAAGTCCGCGAACATCCCCGTCACCTTCAACCGCTGCGGCTCCATGTTCTGCGGCTACTTCACCAGCGACCCCGTTTGGAACCTCGCCGACGCGATGAAGGCTGACCGCGAGCGCTTCAAGAAGTTCTTCCACGGCATGCTGGCGGAGGGCGTCTATCTCGCCCCGTCGCAATTCGAGGCCGGCTTCATTTCCACCGCGCATACGGAGGCGGACATCGCAGCCACTATCAACGCCGCTGCCCGAGTGCTCCGCACCCTCTGACCCGCGCCGCCGCCCGCCGCCCTGGCGATTTTTAGCCACCCCCGCCCACCGGCGGACTCCGCCGAGCCGCCCTTTTGCCAATCCCGGACACCCAAGACCGGCAAAACAACGCTGATTTGCCTCCCTTGGGCGTCCGGGAAAGCCAAACCAGCGTCATTTTGGCAATCTTGGGTGTCCAAGCCCGCCTCCGCAGCGCCATTTTGCCAATCTTGGGCGTCCGATACTGCCAGACCAACGCTCGTTTGCCCCTCTGGAGTGCCCGAGAACGCCGCCGCGCCGCTGTTTGGAGGCTGGTTTCGGTTGCAACCAGCTCATAAACAGAGGGATATGCGCAAACTTATCCCTTCCCATGTCGGGCGCTCTCGCTCTGGCTGGCTGGCAACAGCGGCAGCCCCAGCTCCTTCAAGAAACCATTGTGCTTGGCCGCTGCCGTTTGCACGGCCTTCTCGATGTCAACGAGAGTCTGGTTCGTCACCTCCAGATCAATTTCCTCCTCGGCCGTGGCCGTGCTGATGTAGCGGGAGATGTTCAGGTTGAAGTCATTCTTCTCGATCTCGTCCATCTCCACCCGGCGGGAGTAGCGGGGCGCTTCCGTGCGGTTCTGGTAAGTGGCGATGATCTTGGCGATGTGCTCCTCGCTCAGTTGGTTCTGGCGTTTGCCTTTTACGAAGTGCTCGGCGGCGTTGATGAAGAGCACGTCGTCGGGCTTCTTGCACTTCTTGAGCACGAGGATGCAGACGGGGATGCCGGTTGAGTAGAAGAGATTCGCGGGCAAGCCGATGACGGTGTCGATGTGGCCGTCCTTGAGCAGCTTGGTGCGGATGCGTTCCTCGGCACCGCCACGGAAGAGCACGCCATGCGGCAGGATGATCGCCATCACGCCTTCGTCTTTGAGGAAGTGGAAGCCGTGCAGCAGGAAGGCGAAGTCGGCGGCGGACTTGGGGGCGAGGCCGTGGCTTTTGAAGCGCACGTCGTCGGCCAGCGCGTCGGTGGGTTCCCAGCGGTAGCTGAAGGGCGGATTGGCCACAATGGCATCGAAGCTCGGCTTCTTGGCCGGGTTTGGCTCCCGCATCATGTCCCACTCGTTGAGCAGGGTGTCGCCGTGGAAGATGTCGAACTCCGTGTCCTTCACCCCGTGCAGCAGCATGTTCATGCGGGCCAGGTTGTAGGTGGTGATGTTCTTTTCCTGGCCGAAGATTTTGCCGATGGTGCCGCCCGCCTTGTTCACTTTCTTGCGAACGTTGAGCAGCAGCGAGCCGGAGCCGCAGGCCATGTCCATCACGCTCTCCAGCCGCTTCTTCGTCCCCGTCTTCGGTTCCTGGCTGTCCAACGTGACGATGGCGGAGAGGATGTCGGAAATCTGCTGCGGGGTGTAGAACTCGCCCGCCTTCTTGCCGGACCCGGCGGCAAACTGGCCGATCAGGTATTCGTAGGCATCGCCCAGCGCGTCGATGTCCGTGGAGAACTCCGCCAGCCCTTCGGCGATCTTCTGGATGATGGTGCAGAGCTTGGCGTTTCGGTCGGGGTAGGTCTTGCCCAGCTTGGGAGAGCTCAGATCAATCTCGGAGAACAGGCCTTGGAAGGTGCTCTCAAAGGATTCCGTCTCGATGTATTTGAACCCCGCTTGCAGGGTGTTTAGCAGTTCGGCGTTCTGGGTGCGGGCCAGGTTGGCGATGCTGTTCCAGAGGTGCGTTGGCTGGATGACGTAATGCACCTTGCGCCGCATCTGCTTCTCGAACTCCGGGATGTCGTCCACGTTGTTCGCATACCACAGCGCCAGCGGCACCTTGCGGGCGTCGCCGCCGACATCGGGGTAATCCTTGCCGAGTTCCTTCTTCGCCGCCGTCTCGTAGTTGTCGGAGAGATAGCGCAGGAAGAGGAAGGACAGCATGTAGTCGCGGAAGTCGTCCGCATCCATCGCCCCGCGCAGTTGGTCGGCGATGCTCCAGAGGGTGTTGCCCAGTTGTTTTTGGTTGGTGTCGGTCATGAAGTTCGGGCGTCCCGGGTTCGCTCTGGGGCTGAGTTTTGCTGTGGAGCTGGGCCGCGGTGCTTCAAGGCTTCTTCCCGCCGTAGGGTGGCGGTTCTTCGCGCAGCACCAGCCCCTCATTGGAGGTCACCGGTTTCCCGCGCCACTGCGACCGCACCCGCTCACCCAGGGCGTGGAGATGGGCCAGCTCCTCCTCCGCGCTCATCGCGTTGAGCCGCGCGCTCGCCGCCTCCCGCCATTTGCGGGATTCCTCCACACAATCAAACGCTTTGGTCTTCGGGTTCATAGATGAGTTCCAATGGGTTCACGATACGGAGGGCCGGATGACCTTTCAACAAGTTCACCCCGTTGAATCCGGCTTCCCGCCGCACATTCACCAGATGCTTGAAGTTCCAGCTCACCAGCAGCCCGACGCCATGCACGGTCGCGGCCGCCACATGCCGCGCGTCGTCCTGAAACTTCGGGCTGACCACCCCCTGCGCCACATACGCCGCCGCCAGCTCCTGAATCTCCCGCGTCGGCTCCAGCAGGCTGTCCGCGCTGAAACTCCGCTCGAACAGCTCCCGCACCCGCTCCGGGGCGTGCTCCAGCTCTTCCACCGTCACCAGCGAGGTGACGAACCGCCACCGCCCGGCTTCCATCTGCCGCCACAGCTCCTGCGTGGCGTCCTTCCATTCGTCGTCGAAGTAGCCGCCGATGGCCGAGGTGTCCAGGTAGAGTGTGGTGGTCTTCATGGCGGGGTGCATCCGGTCATTTTGGCGGTCAGGCGGAGGTATCCCAACGGGATTTCATCATTCAGCCCAGGGTTGCGAGCCCGCGAGCTACCCTGGGAATACGCAGACCCGACCCACAACCCTGAAGGGGTTGCCGCACCGCACGAAGCAGATGCAACCCCTTCAGGGTTGGAAACCATGGTGGAACGGTGACCCAGGGTAGTCCCGCGCGGCGCGGGCCAACCCTGGGCTGAATGACGAAACGCCGTTGGCGTTTGCGGGGCGCTCATGCCGCCACTTCCTCCGGGGATGGGAAAAGATGCTGCATCAGGCCTTTCTTGTGAGTCTTGAGGGCTTCGAGCTTTTGCGTCTCGGCGGTGATCAGGGCGTCGAGGCTGCTCAGGCAGGTGGCGATGCGTTGTTGTTCGGGGACGGTGGGCAGCAGGACGCTGACTTCGCGCAGAATCTCGTTGTTGATGTTCTTCTGCGCGCCGGTTGTTGCGACCTTGTTTAGGTTCTCCTTCTGCCCCCGCATGATTAGTTCGAGAAAGACGGGTATCACTTCCTTCTTGGGAATGAGGCCAACCACGCTGTCCGTGAAACAACCTTCCGTCTGGAGTAGCCCGGTGTCCCCAATGTTCGCGGCGATTGTGATCAAAACGATCGTAGGCTTGAACAGTTTGCTCACTGCCAAGCCTTCTTCATTCAACGACTGGCTCGCAACGACTGCCCCGCCTTCCGATTTAACAACGTCTCCAGTTTGGATGAAGGGATATGGCCCTCCGAAAAACCTCGGATCGTTTCGGGGCCGATGCGAGAACTTGCCGCGTTGAATATCGCACACGCTGCCGAGCTTCTTCTCCTCCCACTCCCCGGCGTTTTGGAATTCGGGGAAGCGGAGGCGGGGTTGGGTTTCGCCTTCGCGGGGGAAAAGCTGCTGCATCAGCCCTTTTTTATGGGTCTTGAGCGCGTCCACTTTCCGCGCTTGCGCGCCCATCAGCTCGTCCACCGAACTCAGGCACTCGGCTACTTTTTGTTGTTCGGCGGGGTTTGGAACAGCAAAGGCCACTCCCTTCAAGTCATCACTGTTTACTGCGTCAAACGTTCCACCTTGGGAAATGTCCACCCATCGGGATTCATAGGACAGCAACCATTGATAGACGAACTCTTGGTCGTTTGGGCGGTCTGCTCGAACTGCGGCAATTCCACGACCGATACACGCATGATGAATGGACTTCGCCACACTCCCGACAGGAGCACGCACGCTCAGGAGAATGTCACCGATTGTGCATTCCTTTGTAATCTCGGAGGTGAATATCCTCGGCGCGGACAGCCTGTTTTTGATGTCTGCATTTCCTTGAAGTAGTGGAAGTCCAATCTCGCTCTGGTTGTAGCATTCGGACTTTGGTGAGGAGCCCATTACTATCGTTGCAACATCAGACAGTGCTTCCTCGCTCCACCCCGCCGCCCCGCGAAACTCCGGAAACCGCAGCTTCGGCACCAGCGCGGGCGTTGCCTCTTCCTTCGTGGCGGTGGTTTTGGTCTTGGCCTTCATGCGCGCGGGGAATGGGTCGCCCCTTCAGGGCTTGAGAATGTGGGGGCCGCGAACCCAGGGCGTTGCCCTGGGCTGGTATGGCGTTGCGCCGTTGGCGCGAAAGAGCGTGATGAAGAAACAGGGCCAAAGGCCCGTTCCCATACCAGCCTAGGGCATCGCCCTAGGAACAGCATCAGCGCGGGCGTTGCCTCTTCCTTCGTGGCGGTGGTTTTCGTTTTGGCCTTCATGCGCGCGGGGAATGGGTCGCCCCTTCAGGGCTTGGGAATGTGGGGGCCGTGGACCCAGGGCGATGCCCTGGGCTGGTATGGCGTTGCGCCGTTGGCGCGAAAGAGCGTGATGAAGAAACAGGGCCAAAGGCCCGTTCCCATACCAGCCTAGGGCATCGCCCCAGGAACGGCATCAGCGCTGGCTTTGCCTCTTCCTTCATGGCGGTGGTTTTGGTTCTACGACTCATTCGCCTTCCAAAGTGTCGGGGTTTTTGAGGGCTTTCTTTTCGTCGGAGGTCAGGCGGCGTTCCACTTTCTTCACATCCTCGGCGGCGGGCAGGCTCTCCGGGCGGATGCCTCGGCTGAGGAGAGTCTGGCGCACGGCGGCGTTGTTGGTGACATGTTCGTGCGAAATTTCCGGTTCTGTGTCCATCCGGTGGGCACGGGCGTTGTGGATGGTGATCTCGGTGGCGAAGTCCTTGGCTTTAAGAATAATGGTCGGGGCGAAATCGGCAAGCGGGCGGCTGTCTGGGACTTGCCAGTGGGCTTTCATGGCCTGGGTGCTCTTGCCGAAGAGTGCTTGGTCGCCCTTGCTGCGGATGAGGGCGAAGTCCTGATTGCCGCCGGTTTGCTCGAAGATGAGCTGGGAGAGTTCCTTTTCCGTGGTGGTGAGCTTTTTGCGGGCGGAGACGCGCTCGGCTTCAAGCAGACGCTGTTCGATCAATTCCGCACGACGGGTCTGGATGGCAAAGTAGGTCTGAGCGAAGGCGATCTCCTGCTTCCTCGGGTCGCCATTCTGGGCGATGAGGTAGCAGGCGTAGCGGGTGAGCATGATGTCGTCGATTTCGCGCTGGGTGCCGGAGCCGATTTCGACCATTTTCCTGACGTCAGGAAAATGGTTCTCGACCGCGTGGCCGGACACTTCACAGGAGGTCTTGGCCTTGGCGACGACTGCCTGGAAGTTCTCCCATTTCGTGTAGCCCAGAAGGTGTTGAATGTCGCGGGCGAGCCAGTATTCGATGCCGCTCTCGGTCTGCTGGGCGTGGCCTTCGAAGGTTGCCGTGAGTTGTTGGATTTGATGGGTTTCCATGGGCTTTGTTTTTGGAATTAAACGTCGTAAGCGGAAAGTCCTGAGATGTCGCGGCCACCGGCGCGTTTGGTGAGGAGGGGGTGCAGGTCGGCCATGAGGGCGAGTTCGGCCTGGGTGCGGGCTTTCCAGCCGAGATCGAGCGGGGCCAAGAGGTCGCTGAGGTGCTCGCCATCGAAGATCATGCGGTCGAGGATGCCGTCCACGAAGGTTTGCAGGGCGGCGGTGGCGAGGCCGTGCCGGGCGGCGATGGCGGCGAGTTCCTTGGCGTTCTTCTCCGCCTTGAAGCGGGTGTAGCCTTCGCGGATGGCGGTCTCGCTGAGGCCCTCGCCAGCCTTGAGCGTGCCGATGTATTCGGCGATGTCGTCCCGCTCGTTCATGAACTTGGCATCGGCGCTGATGAGGCCGATGAGTTCCTCGCGGGTCATCTTCGACTTGCCCGGCCCCTTGGCCGAGAACTTGGCGATGAGGCCCATGATGTAGTCGTAATCAATGACGGCGGAGGCGAAGAGCACGAACTCGAAGTCGATCTGGTCCACGGGGTCGTGGTCGTCTTTGCCGCCGGTTTTGCCCTGCTGGTCTTTGAGCTTCCTGGCGGTTTCCAGATACTGGCCTTTGAAGCCGCGCAGGGATTCCTCGGGAAGCGCCTTCTCGATGGCCTTTTTCTCCTCTGGTTCCAGGTCGGTGTATTGGTCGAGCTGGGTCTTGAGCCGCTGGACTTCCTTGAAGTGGGTGATGAAGGCGGCCTTGGCGGCATCGCCCTTCAGATTCGCCACGGCGGAGGGCGTGCAGTCGAGGCCCTGGGACTTCATGAAGCTGTCGAGCTTTTGCACGGCGGCTTCCAGCTTCTGGATGACCACGGGGGCCTTGTCCACGAGCCAGATCTCCCGCGCCTGCTCGCCGGTCTTCTCCCCGCTAAACAGGGCGATGGCGGCATCCACGGCGTCCTGCTGCTGGCGGAAGTCGAGGATGTTGCCGTAGGGCTTGGTGCCGTTGAGCACGCGGTTGGTGCGGGAGAAGGCCTGGATGAGGCCGTGGTGCTTGAGGTTCTTGTCCACGTAGAGCGTGTTCAGGAACTTGGAGTCGAAGCCGGTGAGCAGCATGTCCACCACGATGGTGATGTCGATCTTCTGCGCGGCGGGGTAGTCGGCATTCGGCCACTGCTGGTCTTTGATGCGCTTCTGCACATCCTGGTAGTAGAGATCGAACTCGCTGAGGCGGTGATTGGTGCCGTAGCGGGCATTGTAATCGGCGAGGATGGCCTTGAGCGCGGCTTTCTTGCCCTCGGGGTCTTCCTCGTTGTCCGCCTGTTCCTGCGGCAGGTCTTCCTGAATCTGCTTCACATCGGGATCGCCCTCGGCAGGCGGGGAGAAGACGCAGGCGATGTTCAGGGGGCTTTCAGAACGGTAGGAGACGACGTGAGGAGTCTCTAACTGATCCCCGGTTTTAATTTGAGCCTCGTCACCTCGGCTCCTACGGGGTTCTTCGGCCTGAAGCGTCTGGAACAGTTCGTAGTATTCGATGGCGTCATTGATGGACGCGGTGGCGAGGATGGCATTGAAGCGGCGTCCGCCGGTGGCGGCATCGTGCTTACTCAGGATGGCTTCGATGACGGCCTTCTTCGCGATGGCCTCGCCGGGCTTCGGCGGGTTGGTGCCCTCGGGCTTGAAGTAGTCGATGTGGAAGCGCAGGACGTTCCCGTCCTCGATGGCGTGGGTGATGGTGTAGGCGTGGAGCTGCTTCTGGAAGAGGTCCGCCGTGGTGCGCATGGAGGCGGTGGTGTCCTCGATCTTCTGGAGGCAGTCTGTTGCATTTCCAGTAAAAAAAGAAACCACTTGGAACTTACTGCTTTCGCGAAAGATTAAATCGATTTCACCACGCTCTGACCGGAAGTTGGCAACGAGGAACTTAAGGCCTTTCTTTTGCAGGTATTCTTTTGCGGCCTGCTCTCCCAAACGGCCGCGCCGTAAATGCTCCGGCTCTTCCTTGGCAAGGAATCTGTTTTTGATCTTCGACAGAAAATCCATCTCTCGCTTGAAACATAATGTGGACCCGATCAATAGCCGTCAAACGGATCAGTTTGTTACAAGGGTCGAAAGATTCTTCAGGCAATCGGCGTCGCGGAACACCAGATCAATTTCGCCGCGCGGGGATCGGAAGTTGGCCGTGAGGAATTTCAGGCCCTGCGCTTGCAAGTGCTGTCTGGCCGCGCGTTCCCCCAGCTTGCCCCGGCGCAGATGCTCCGGTTGGTCCGTGGCCGCGATGGCCTTGAGTTTTTCCCAGAGCCGTTTCATTCGGCCGGCTTGAGGCTCAGTTCCGGCTGCGTGATTTTCAGGGGCGCAAAACTGCGGCGGTGGATGGGGCAGGGGCCGAGTCGCGCGAGGGCGGCGAGATGCGCAGGGGTGCCGTAGCCTTTGTGGTCGGCGAATCCGTAGCCCGGGAACCGCCGGTCAAACTCTAGCATGGCGCGGTCCCGGGTGACCTTGGCCAGCACACTGGCAGCGGCAATCGAGTAGCTGCGCGCGTCGCCCTTCACCAGCGCGGTCTGGGGAAAGCGCAGTGAATTCACCGCCCGGCCATCCACCAGCGCATGGACCGGGGCGGGGCGGAGCCGGGCCAGCGCTTCGTTCATCGCGTGGTGGGTGGCTTGGAGAATGTTGATGCGATCGACCAGGGCCGCGTCCGCCTCGGCGATGGCGAAGCAGACTTCCGTCCGTGAAGTCAGCCAGGTGAAGTAACGCTCGCGCTGCGCCTCCGTGAGTTGCTTGGAGTCGTTCAGGTCCACCAGCTCGGCGGGAAACTCACCTTGCAACCAAGCCAGGGGAAACATCACTGCCGCCGCGACCACGGGACCGGCCAGCGGACCGCGTCCCGCCTCGTCCACGCCCGCAATCAAGGCACATCCGCTGGCGACCAGTTCGCGTTCGTAGGCCAGTCGGTCCTGGGTTGCGCGTGCGGTGGCGTGGGCCATGGTTCAGCTCAGCGCGGCCACCGCATTGGCAAAGTCCTCCGGCCACGGCGCCTCGCACGCCAGCGTCTGCCCGGTCTTGGGATGCGTGAAGGCCAGTTTGGCGGCGTGCAGCAAGTGGCGCGGGGCTTGGTAGCCGGTCAGCTCCACCAGCCGCGCATTCTGGCGCTTGCCGTAAATGGAGTCGCCCACCAGCGGATAGCCGAGGTGGTCCATGTGGACCCGGATTTGATGGGTGCGCCCCGTGTGCAGGCGGCATTGCACCAGGCTGGCGGCCGGATACCGTCGCAGGACTTCATAGCTCGTCCAAGCCGCCCGGCCGCCACCTTCGGTCGCGGCCATGCGCTTGCGGTGGGTGGGATGCCGCGCGATGGGCACCTTGATTTCGCCGGTGATGCGGGTCGGGTTGCCGCAGACCACGGCATGGTAAATCTTTTCCACTTCGCGCCCCGCGAATTGCGCCGAGAGCGCGACGTGCGTGACGTCGTTCTTGGCCACGACGAGACAGCCGCTGGTTTCAAGATCCAGCCGATGCACGATGCCGGGACGGGCAACGCCGCCGATGCCGCTGAGTTCGCCCTTGCAATGATGCAGCAGCGCGTTCACCAGCGTGTGCTGCTCGTGGCCGTTGCCGGGATGCACGGCGATGTCCGGGGTTTTGTTCACCACCAGCAACACGTCATCCTCATACAGCACGGTGAGCGGAATGTCCTCGGGCTCGGCCTTGTCTGGTCGCGGACCCGGCCAGCGGACGGTGACCACCTCGCCGAGATGCGGGACGTGCGTGGGTTTGACCCGCTGTTCGTTGACGGTGATTTCCCCCTCCTCGATGAGCCGCTGGAGCGCGCTGCGCGAGGCGGCGGGGTAGCGCGTGTGCAGGAAGCGGTCGAGCCGTTCGCTGGGCAGCGTCTGCTCGATGATGAAGGTTTCAGAACGTTCGGTCATGCTGGGGTGGGGACATTGGCGGGGTTGGACTTGGCCCGGTCACACTTGCTCCGCCAGATGAACAAGCCCACGCCGGCGGCGAAGATGCCGATGCTCACCAACTGGCCGGGCGAGAGCGCCCCAGTGTATTTCTCCGGTTGGTAATCACCGCGGAAATGTTCCACCAGCGCCCGCACCGGCGCGTAGGCCATCAGGTAAATGGCGAAGATCTGGCCGTCGAATTTCTTCCGCCGATACAGCCAGGCCAGCGCGGCGTAGAGCCCGAGGTTCAGCGCTGCTTCGTAAATCTGAGTCGGATGCACCCTCGCGCCCCGCGTCGCGTGTTCCGCCGGAAAATGGACCGCCCACGGCAGGTCGCACGCGCGCCCATGGCAGCAGCCCGTCATGAAACAGCCCAGCCGCCCCAAGGCGTGCCCCAACGCCACGCTCGGAGCGAGGGCATCGGAAAGCTTCCACACGGGCAGCCGCTTCCAGCGCGCGAAAAGGATGCCGCACAGCGTCGCGCCAATCAGCCCGCCGTAAAAAACGAATCCGGTGCGCGTGGCAAAGATGTGGGACAGCGGCTGGCCGGCGAACTCCTCCCGCCAGAAGGTGATGACATAGAGCGTGCGCGCCCCGACGATGCCCCCGAGCAGCAGCCAGAAAACCACGTCCGCCACGTGGTCCGGGGACAACCCGTCCCGCAGGCCGCGGCGCATCGCGGTCCAGTAACCCGCCATGAACCCGGCCGCCACCAGGATGCCATACCAATGGACCGTGAGGCTGCCGATCTTGAATGCGATTTCGTGCACTGCGGGCCAGCCTACTTGCAAGGATGGGCCAACGTCGAGCGTGGGGAACACTTCAGCCCAAGGTGATGGCCAAGTAGGTCAGTGCTTTCAGCCTGACTTCTGATTGGAAGTTGCCGCTCAAGCGGAGTGTTCCAAATGGAAAGACAGGCGGGACGCGCTGTCCTACAGGGTAGCGCCGCGCTGCTGCGCGGCCTTTGGGGACATCACTGTGCGGAAGGGGGAAAGCTCAGGTTTCCTGGCCGTTTTCCCTCACCCCGGCCCTGATGCTTTGCGTGAGGCGGTGCTCGAAGAGGTCGTAGTTGAGTTGGTCGCGCGGGGAGAGGGACTTGCGGTCCACTTTGCGCAGGCGGGCGAGCGCATCGTGGTTGTGCTGATGCTCGGCTTCGATGGCTGCGGGCGAGACCTCTTCCCAACGGTCGTTCCAGCGGCGGTCGCCGAGTTGCGAGGCCCATGTCGGGTTGCGCTGCATGGTGTATTCCCACTCGGCGGCGAAGAAGTCGTGGAGGGTCTTGGTGTCATCGGCGGCGCAGGCATTCGCGGCGGTGAGCGCGAGGCAGAGCAAGGCAAGTGGACGTGTCATGGTGAGGCGGGAGGATAGCGACGGTGCGGCGACGGGGAATGCAAAAGGCGTGTGGGTAGCTCGACATTCCGATGTCGAGTCTTGAGGTGCTATTCCCGCGCCTGATCTCGACATCGGAATGTCGAGCTACGTCAGTGGCGCGGCCACAGCAGCAGCCGCAGGCTGTTGAGCACCACGATGACGGTGCTGCCTTCGTGGCCGAGGACGCCGAGCGTGAGCGGGACTTTGCCGAACAACGCGAAGAAAACTAAAACGACGACGGTGCCGAGGGAGATGAACACGTTTTGCCGGATGACGGCGCGGGCGCGCTGGCTGAGGCGGTAGGCGGCGAGGAAGTTTTCCAAGCGGTCGTGCATGAGGACGACTTGCGCCTGCTCCAGCGCGGCATCGGAACCGCGTGCGCCCATCGCCACACCCACGTGCGCGGCGGCGAGGCTGGGCGCGTCGTTCACGCCATCGCCGACCATCGCGACGCGCTGCCCTGCTTCCGTGAAGGCGCGGATGGCCTCGACCTTTTGCTCGGGCTTGAGGCCGGCGCGGAGTTCGTCGAAGTGGAGTTCGCGCTTGAGCAACTCGGCGGCTTCCGGGCGGTCGCCGGTGAGGACGACGGTGCGCAGGCCGGAGCGGCGGAGTTGCGTGAGCACATCGGCGGCTTGGGGACGGATGTCATCACGCAAGAGGATGCGGCCGAGAAGTTCGCCGTCGCTGACCCAAACCTCGGAGATGCCGACGGCGGTTGGCGGCGCATCGGGATGGGAACCGCGTGGGAGCTTGCTCAGGACCAGTTCGCGTCGGCCGAGCAGGCAGACCTTGTCGCCGAGGTGCGCGCGGAGGCCAAGGCCGGTGATGGACTCGAAGTGGTCGAGCGCAAGCGCCGGCAGTGATTGCTGTTTACCGTAGCGCGTGATGGCGCGGGCAAGCGGGTGGGTGGAAAGGCGCTCCATCGCGCAGGCCAGCGTGGCGATGTCTTGTTCGCGACCGGGCGGGAAACTTTCGACGCGTTCCACCTGCAATTCACCGGTGGTCAGCGTGCCGGTTTTGTCGAGTGCGACGACGTTCACATCCGCGAGCTGTTCGATGGCCGCACCACCGCGAAACAGGATGCCGCGCCGCGCGCCCCACGCGATGGCTGCGAGCACGGCGGACGGAATCGAGAGCACCAGCGCGCATGGCGACGCGACGACGAGCAAGGCCATCGTTCGATAGAACGCGCTGTTCGTCTCGCTCGTGCTCGTGAATGCAGGCAGCCCGAAGCCCTGCCACCACACGAAGAACATCGCGAAGGCCAAACCCGTGATGGCGTAGGTGTAGGTGCTGCCGAACTTGTCCGTGAAGCGTTGTGACGGAGCCTTGAGCCGCTGCGCCTCGCGGATAAGGCGGATGATTTTCTGGAGCGCGCTTTGTCCGGCGGCGCGCAGCACGAGGACTTCCACCGCGCCCCAAAGGTTCAACGTGCCGGCAAGCACGGAATCGCCGACGTTCTTCTCCACGGGCGCGGCCTCGCCGGTAAGCGTGGATTCATCGGCGGCGGTTTTGCCCTTGATGATTTCGGCGTCGAGCGGGAACTGCGCGCCGGGTTTGATGAGCAGGCGCGCGCCGGGCAGGAGGTCGGCGACGGGAATCTCGTGCTCATGGCCGGCATCGTCGAGTTGCGTGGCAGTCTTGGGCGCGGCCTTGAAGAGCGCGCCAATCTCGCGCTGCGTGCGGCCCATCGCGTAGTGCTCCAGCGCGCCGGAGATGCTGAAGAGGAAGAGCAGCATCGCGCCTTCGTCCCAATGCCCGATGAGCGCGCTGCCCAGCGCGACGGCGAGCATGAGGAAATGCACGTCGAGGACGCGGTGCTGAAGACGCTCCCAAACTTCGTGCGCGGCGAACCAGCCACCGCTGAGGTAGGCGGCGAGATGAAAACCCAGCGCCACGGAGCCTTCGCCGACAAGCGCGGCGGTCACGGTGGCCGCGCCGCAAATTCCGGCGGCGACCATCTGCGGCTTCCACTCGTCGAGGTCGGCATCGGCCTCAGGGATCTCGACCTCGCGCGGGATGATTTTGGGCAGCGGCAGATTGCGCCACCGCCAGAAGCGTGGTGCGGTCGGGCAGGTGATACGCGCAATGACTGAGCGTTCGCCGTCGCGCGTCACCGTGACGGTCTGGTGTTCGGCGGGGGAGAGCGGGATGTCGCACTCGGCGCAGTTGCCGGCCGCGGCGAGAAGCTGGCAGCGATGGCGCTCGCTGGTCTGGCGTCCGGCGGCGACGGCGGCGGTGACGCGGTCGGCGAGGCCCTCGACCTCGCGGTTGCCGAGCGTCGCGATGGCGATGGCCGGCTCGGTGCGGTGGACGGTGACGGCTTCGAGTGCCGGTTCGCGCGCGAGCATGCCTGCAACGGAGCGCGCGAGGCAGGCGGGACCACCTGCGCCGCTGCCTACGCCTGCGAGATTCGCGTTGGGATGGGCCTCACCGCTCATTGACGCAGGCTGAACACCGCTCCGGCGAAAGACAAGTCACCGGCTGCAAAAGAATTGCCAGCGGTTGTGGATCCGCCAGAGAATGACGCCCGCTTTTGCCTGTTATGAAATATATCGCCTTCGTTGCCGCCTCCCTTGCCTTCGCGTCTTCCTTGTCCGCTGCTCCGGCGGGCAACTCGGCGGACGGCATCCTGCGCGGGCCGTTCTTCTCCGGCACCATCATGTCCAGTGACGGCAAGTCGCTCGCCGCCGGCAAGGGCATCGTCGTGACCGTCGGGCCCAACAAGGACCACTACCTCTGCTACGACACTGACACGCTCCGGTGCGCGCTCGGTTGGTCGGGCAACTTCCTCGAATTCGGCAAGACGCAGGAGCGCATCGAGTGGCCGCCGCCGCCGAAGATCAAGGGGACGCTCGCGTTCGAGACCAAGATTGGACCCGGCTGGACGACCACGGACGCCTTCACGGACCCGCGCCCGAACCAGCAAGGTCCGCTGCCGCGCGCGCAGGCGAAGTATCGCGGCCTCTACGTCCACGGCTACAAGGTCGTGCTGTCCCACTCGGCTGGCGACGCGGATGTGCTGGAGTTGCCCGGCCTCGAAACCATCGGCGGCAAGAGTGTCTTCACCCGCACGCTCAACATTGGGGCGGGCAAGCAGACACTGCGCTTCATCGGCGGCGCGGGCTTCGTGCCCGGCGTGGAGGACAGCGCGGTGAAGACCGAGTCGGCAAAGGAGTTCAAGCTCGCCATCTTTGGCAACAGCACGAACCGCCTCGTCATCGGTGTCACTGGCAACACGGACCTGAGCAAACTCACCGCCGCAAAACGCAGCCAGGCCGGCGCTTGCGAACTGGCGCTCGTGGCGGAGCCCCGGACCCAATCGCTCAACCTGAAAGTCTTCATCGCCCGCGTGGACACGGATGCCGATGTGGACGCCATCCGCGCTGCGCTCAAGTCCGCCCAAGCCCCCGCTGACCTGGTCCCGCTCACCAAAGGCGGCGCTTCGCAGTGGCCTGCGATTGTCACGAAGGGCATCCCCGGCACCAACGCCGGCCCCTACGTCGTGGACCACATCACCGAGCCCAGCACGAACGCGTGGAACGCCAAGACTTACTTCGGCGGGCACGACTTCTTCCCCGACGGACGCGCGGCGGTCTGCACCTTCCACGGCGACGTGTGGCTCGTGAGCGGTCTCGACGAGAAGTTGGAGAAGATTACTTGGAAGCGTTTCGCCTCCGGCCTGTTCCAGCCGCTCGGCACGAAGGTCGTGGACGGGAAGGTTTACATCACCGGGCGCGACCAAATCACGCGCCTGCATGACTTGAACGGCGACGGCGAGGCGGACTTCTACGAGAACTTCAACAACGACACCTTCGTCACCGCGAACTACCACGAGTTCTGCCTCGGCCTCGACACGGACAAGGCGGGCAACTTCTACTTCGCCAAAGGCGCACCGTGGCCGCCCACCGTGCAATCCGCTCATCAAGGCACGATGCTCAAGGTCTCCAAGGACGGCTCGAAGCTCGATGTCGTCGCCACCGGCTTGCGTGCGCCCAACGGCATGGGCATCGGCCCGAACGGGTGGATTACCGTGAGCGACAATCAGGGCCACTTCATGCCCTCCAGCAAGCTGAATCTCATCCGCGACGGCGGCTTCTACGGGATGCGCCAGGCTGCGCACGGCAAGGCTCCGCCCGAGGACAACATTCACGCCTACGACCAGCCCATGTGCTGGTTGCCGATGAACATGGACAACTCCAGCGGCGGTCAGGTGTGGGTGGAGAGCACAAAGTGGGGCCCGCTCAACGGCCAGCTCCTCTTCATGAGCTACGGCAAGGGCACGCTCTTCTCCGTGATGCCGCAGGAAGTGGACGGCACGGTGCAGGCGGGCATGGTGCAATTCCCGTTGAAGTTCCCCAGCGGCACGATGCGCGGTCGCTTCAGCCCCAAGGACGGCCAGCTTTACACCACTGGCCTGCGCGGGTGGCAAACAGCGGGGGTGCGCGATGGCGGCTTCAGCCGCGTGCGCTACACCGGCGAACCCGTGCGGATGCCGCAGGCGCTGCATGTCTCGAAGGACGGCGTGCGCATCACCTTCACCACCGCGCTCGACGAGGCCAGCGCCAAGGACACGGGCAACTGGAACGTCGAGATGTGGAACTACATCTACTCCGCCGGTTACGGCTCGCCCGAGGTCTCCACGAAAGACGCGAAGGTGAAAAAGCACGACAAGCTCGAAGTGACCGCCGTGACCCTCAGCGCGGACAAGAAGAGCGTGACACTGAAACTCTCTGAACTGACCCCGGCGATGCAGATGAAGATCAAGTTCAACGTGAAGTCCGCCGATGGCTCACCGATGAGCAGCGAGATTTACAATACGATCCACAAGGTCGCCGCAAAGTAATCTCGAACTCGGTTTCCGCCCTCTCCTTCTCTATGAAACAATTCGTTGCCAGCTTGGTCCTGTTCGCCCTTGTCACCTCCGCGTCCGCCGCGCCGGCGGGCAACACGCTCGACGGCATTGAGCGCGGGCCTTACTTCACCGGCACCATCAAGAGCAGTTTCCCCGTCGCCAACAACCTCGCCATGAAGGGCGTGGTCGTCTCGGTCGGCGCGGATCGCGACGTGCATGTCTGCTACGACACCGACCTGCTGCGCGTGTCGGTCGCGTGGGCGGGCGACTACCTCAAGTTCGGCAAGAGCCAGGTGGAGATCGTCCACCCGCAGCCGCCGGAGGTTTTGGGCAAGCCGCTCTTCGGCACCGCCACCGGCCCCGGCTGGGCGAAGGACGGCAAGTTCGAGGACCCGCGCGAGAACAAGCAGGGCCGCCTCCCGACCGAGTGGGCCAAGTATCGCGGCCTCTACCTCAACGGCTGGAACGTGGTGCTCAAATACACCGTGGGCGGCGCGGACGTGTTGGAGATGCCGGGCGTGGAAAAGGCCGGCGAGGCGAAGATCATCACGCGCACCATCGAGCTGGACAGCAAGACAGCGCAGACCTTGCTCGTGTGCGACGCGGTGCCGGCAGGCGGCGCGGCGGGAGCGAAGCTGAACTTTGACTTGCCGGTCGCGGGGAATGAGCCCGCGCAGTCCCTGGCCATCGCAGTGCAAGGCGGCAACGGCGTCATGCTGGAGAACGCCAACGGGCGCGTGCTGGCGAAGATTCCCGCCGGCAAGCAGTCCTTCCGCATTGCGCTCTGGAAGGGGGCGAAAGCGGACTTCGCGCCCGTGGAAGCTGCGTTGAACAGCACCGCCAAACTCCCCAGCCTCGCTGCCCTCACCCAGGGCGCGGCGGGCCGTTGGACGCAGCCCGTTGTCACGCAGGCCGTGCCCGGAAACAACGACGGTCCCTACGTCGTGGACGATCTCACGCCGCCCGTGCCGAACCCGTGGAACTCGAAGACTTTCTTCGGCGGCTTCGACTTCCTGCCTGATGGCCGCGCGGCGGTCGCGTGCTTCCACGGCGACGTGTGGGTTGTCAGCGGCCTCGATGACAAGGCGGGCAAGCTGTCTTGGAAGCGATTCGCCACCGGGATGTTTCAGCCGCTCGGGCTCAAGGTCGTCAACGGCCAGATTTTCGTCACCTGCCGCGACCAGCTCACGCGCTTGCACGACCTCAACGGCGACGGCGAGGCGGACTACTACGAGTGCTTCAACAACGACACCGCCGTGACGCCGAACTACCACGAGTTCTGCCTCGATCTGCACACGGACAAGGCGGGGAATTTCTTCTACGCCAAGGGCGCGCCGTGGCCGCCGACGGTCCAGTCCCCGCATCAGGGCACGATGATTAAGGTCAGCAAGGACGGCTCGAAGCTGGAGGTCATCGCGACCGGTCTGCGCGCTCCGAACGGCAGCGGCCTCGGCCCGAACGGCTGGCTCACCGTGAGCGACAACCAGGGCCACTACATGCCCGCCAGCAAGCTGAACCTCATCCGCGAAGGCGGCTTCTACGGGATGCGCCAGTCCGCGCACGGCAAGGCTCCGCCGGAGAGCAACATCCACGCCTACGATCAGCCCATTTGCTGGTTGCCGATGAGTGTGGACAACTCCAGCGGTGGTCAGGTGTGGGTCGAGAGCACGAAGTGGGGCCCGCTCAACGGTCAGATGCTTTTCATGAGCTACGGCAAGGGCACGCTCTTCTCCGTGATGACGCAGGAAGTGGATGGCGCGGTGCAGGCCGGCATGACGCAGTTCCCGCTGAAGTTTCCGAGCGGCACGATGCGTGCGCGCTTCAGCGCGAAGGACGGACAGCTCTACACCACCGGCCTGCGCGGCTGGCAGACGGCGGGCTTGCGCGACGGCGGGTTCAGCCGCGTGCGTTACACCGGCGCGCCGGTGCGGATGCCGCAGGCGTTGCACGTGTCGAAGGACGGCGTGCGCATCACCTTCACCACGCCGCTCGACGAGGCCAGCGCCAAGGACACCGGCAACTGGAACGTCGAGATGTGGAACTACATCTACTCCAGCGGCTACGGCTCGCCGGAAGTCTCCACCAAGGACGCGAAGGTCAAGCAGCACGACAAACTGGAAGTGACCGCTGTCACCCTGAGCGCGGACAAGAAGACCGTGACTTTGAAGCTCTCCGAGCTGACCCCGGCGATGCAGATGAAGATCAAGTTCAACCTCAAGGCCGCCGACGGTTCGCCGGTGACCAGCGAGATTTACAACACCATCCACAAGGTGGCGGGGAAGTGATTCGCAGTTCTCAACCTACCTGTCCTTTCGCACCTTAACGCACGTCTCTACCAATCAACCATGAAAGCTAGTTTCCTCCTCACGCTCCTCATTTCGTTCCCGCTTCTTGCCGCCGACGCCCCCAAGCCCAAACCCGCCGCCTACCTCACCGAGGCTGAGGCGCGCGCCGCCGGGCCGGACTACGAGTTGCAGGGCGAATACGCCGATGCTGGCCTGGGCGCGCAGGTCGTCGCACTCGGCGATAGCAAGTTCCGCCTCGTGCTGCACACGGGCGGCTTGCCGGGCGCGGGCTGGGACAAGTCCGCCAAGACCGAAGTCGAAGGGGCACTCGACGGCGCGAAGGCCGTCTTCAAGAGCGCCGACGGCAAGGTGAACGGCACCGCTGCGGGCGGACTCCTCACCGGCACGGACGCGGCGGGCAAAGCTTTCAAGCTCATCAAAGTCTTCCGCCAAAGCCCCACGCTTCTCGCGAAGCCGCCCGCCGGCGCGAAGGTTCTCTTCGACGGCTCCAGCGCCGACGGTTGGCAGAACGGGAAGATGGATGACCGCAAGCTCCTGCGCTGCGGCACGAAGTCGAAAGACACCATCCAAAGCGGCACGTTGCACATCGAGTTCTTCCTGCCCTTCAAGCCCCTCGGTCGCGGGCAGGACCGCGGTAACTCGGGCGTTTACTTGCAGGACCGCTACGAGGTGCAGGTGCTCGACAGCTTCGGCCTCAAGGGCGAGAACAACGAATGCGGCGGCATTTACTCCAAGCACCGCCCCGCCGTGAACATGTGCCTCCCCGCGCTCACCTGGCAGACCTACGACATCGAGTTCACCGCTGCGCAGTTCGACGCCGCTGGGATGAAGACCAAGGACGCCACGCTTACCGTGAAGCACAACGGCGTGCTCATCCACGACAAGGCCCCCGTCAACAGCTCGACCACCGCCGCCGGCCTCAAGGAAGGTCCCACGCCCGGCCCCATCCAGCTTCAAGACCACGGCAACCCCATCTTCTACCGGAACATCTGGTGGCTGCCGGCCAAGTAGGGCTGGGGGCGCAGCGCCAAAGCGGTCGGATCATTCGAGCGCCCCGGGCTGCTGGGTGTGCGGAGCGGTCCGGCGGGGCCGCGCTCAGCCCCAACGCCGAAGCCGTGTGGCGTCAGGCATCCCTGCCTGACGTAGAGGGCGGCATCCCTGCCGCCCGGAAGCAACGCCGCCCTGAGAAAGCCGGCCGGGGATTTTCTGTGCGCCTGAATCGGGCGGTTGGTTGCTTCCGCCGGGCGTGGAGGCCCGGCTTTACGGCAGGCATGGATGCCTGCCACTACGGTTCTGCTTCGGGCTCAGTAAGTCACGAGTGACTTCACCGGGTAGCCCTTGAGCTTGCTGCGGCCGGCGAGGAATTCGAGTTCGATGAGGAAGTGGATTTCCAGGATCTTCGCGCCGATTTTCTCCAGGAGGTGCACCGCTGCTGCGGCCGTGCCGCCGGTGGCGAGCAAATCGTCCACCAGGAGCACCCGCGCGCCGGGTTGCACGGCGTCGGTGTGGATGGCCACGGTGTTGGAGCCGTATTCGAGGTCGTAGCTCTGTTCGTGGGTGGCGTAGGGGAGCTTGCCCTTCTTGCGCACCGGCACGAAACCCGCGCCCAGCCGGACGGCGACGGCGGAGGCGAAGATGAAGCCACGGGCATCAATGCCGACCACGGCGTCCACCTCGCCGGGCCGGTAGTTCTGGCACAGGAGGTCAATGGTGCCGCTGAACAATCGCCCGTTGGCCAGGACGGGGGTGATGTCTTTGAACTGGATGCCGGGCTTGGGAAAGTCCGGGACGGTGCGAATGGCGGCGGCGATGTCGGTGGCGGTGACTGGTTTGCTCATGGGGAAGAGTTTTTAACCACAGATGAACACGGATTGACACGGATACAGTCGCAAGGCGGCCCAAGCGCGTTCGGATGGCAATGGGCCCACGCACGCTTCTGCGGCCTTCAGGCCGCGCTCCGGCCCGGGCAGGAACCATCTGCCATTTCGCCATCCGTGTTCATCGGTGTCCATCCGTGGTTGCCCAATTCCTGTTTCGGAGTCTGGTTCAAGTGGTCTGCGCCTCGCGGCGCTCGATCATGCGGCGGAGCTTGTGCAGGGCGATGTTTTGAATCTGGCGGACGCGCTCGCGGGTGACGCCGAACTTTTGTCCGACTTCCTCCAAGGTGCGCTCGGGGCCGCCATCCAGGCCGAAGCGGTAGGTCAGGATGGTGGCTTCGCGCGGCGGCAGGGTCTTGACCATCTCGCGCAGCATGGAGCTGACGGTCTTGTCCTCGAGTTGCTCGTAGGGGGTTTCGGCGTTGTCGTCCTGAATGATTTCACCGAATAGATGGGAGTCGTCCCCATCGCCAATGGGCGCGTCGAGCGAGGCGGGACGGATGGCGGCCGTGCGGAGCTGGGTGACGCGGCTGGCGGTCATGCCCATCTCCTCGGCCAACTCCTCGTCCGTGGGCTCGCGGCCAAACTCTTCCTGAAGTTTCATGGCCACCCGGCGCATCTTGGAGATCTTGTCCACCAGATGCACGGGGAGGCGGATGGTTTTGCCCTGGTTGGCGAGGGCGCGCTTGATGGACTGTTTGATCCACCAGGCGCCGTAGGTGGAGAGCTTGCCGCCCTTCTTGGGATCGAAGCGCTCGACAGCCTTCATGAGGCCAATGTTGCCCTCGTTGATCAGATCCAGCAGGGGGAGGCCGAGCCAGTCGTAGTCGTGGGCGATCTTCACGACGAGACGGAGGTTGGCCTTGATCATCTGCTCGCGCGCGGCCTTGTCGCCCTGCTGGATGCGGGCGGCGAGGGCGTTTTCCTCCTCGATTGTCAGGAGCGGCACCTGCCCGATTTCACGGAGGTAGAGGCGGATGGCGCTGTCGCCGTCGTAAGGCTGGCGCTGCCGGTCGGTCGGCTGTGGGATGGGACTGGCGGCGGGTGGACGGCTCAGGGCATCTACGTCCGCCACGGTGACGGGCGGGGCTGGCTTTGCCGCCTTGGCTTGTGGGCGGGGGCGGAAGGGGTTGAAATGTGACACTGGCCGCGCGGCCTGGGCCTGAGTGGCGGCGGGAACCTTGACCCCGGCGGACTTGCGCCTGGCGGGGCGGCGTGAGGTTGGTTTCTTGGCGGCCATGCTGGGCGCAAAGGATTCGCACTGCGTGAGGTGAGAGCAAGCATATTTGCCGCCCGCACCGCGATGAACGACTTACCGCCCGAGGCTCTCCAAGTGGGCGATGCGCTCCTCCAAGGGCGGATGCGTGGAGAAGAGGGCCATGAACCCGCCGGCCTTGCCGGAGATCTTGAGCGATGCAAAGCCCGAACTGGTGTCCTCCGCCGCGAGCCGGGGATCATAGATCCGCTGGAGCGCGCGCAAGGCGCCGACCATCTGCTCCTTCCCTGCGAGCAACATGCCGCCGGCATCCGCCCGGAACTCACGTTGCCGGGAGAACCACGCCACGACGATGGTGCCGAGCAAGGTGAACAGCACCTCGAAGACCATCACCAGAATGCTCTGAATGAGGTAATCGCCAAAGCCCGGGCGGTCATCATCGCTGCTGCGATTGCCGCGCAATGCCTGGGCCGCGAGAAAGCCCAGCACGCGCGACAGGAAGATCACGAAGGCGTTCACGATGCCCTGCACGAGCGTCATGGTGACCATGTCGCCGTTGGCGATGTGGGCGACCTCATGGGCGATGACGCCTTCCACTTCATGCCGGCGCATCTGGTGCAGCAGGCCGGTGGACACCGCCACCAACGAGCGTGCCTTGCTGGGGCCGGTGGCGAAGGCGTTGACCTCCGGCGACTCGTAGATGCCCACCTCGGGCAGCGCGGGCAAACCGGCGCGCTTGGCAAAGCCATGCACCATTTGCACCAGTTCGCGCAGCTCCGGATCGTGGGTGTGGGGATCAATCACCTGCACGCCCATCATCCACTTGGCCATCATGCGGGACATGGCGAGGGAGATGAACGCGCCGCCCATGCCGAATACCAGGCTGAACACCGCGAGGTAGCCGAGCCAGTTACCGCGCCCGCGGGCCAACTCGGGGAAGAAGTGCAGCACCACGCTCAGCACAATCGAGAGCGTGATCATCACCAGCAGGTTGACCGCGACAAAGAGGAAGAACCGCTTGCCCATTTGCAGGAAGTTTTTCATGACTCGTTCAGTTGTTAGTTCAAGTTGCCGACACCGTTGGCATTGGCTTGGACCCGCCAGCAGCCAGCGCGTTCAGTGAAGCGGGAGATATGCCAGCCGCCAAGTGGAACCAAGGCGGCGGTTTTATAGGGCGCTTCCACCGGACAAGCAATGGCGGAGGTGCGGACCGGCGCTCCAAGCTGTCACACTGCGCCGACTTCGGCACAGGTTCGAAAACCGGCGCTCAGACTCCGAACAACCGGTCGCCCGCATCGCCCAGGCCGGGCGTGATGTAGCCCTTGTGATTGAGGTGCTTGTCGATGGCCGCGGTGAAGATGGGCACTTCCGGGTAATGCTGCTGGACGTATCGGATGCCCTCGGGCGCGGCGAGCAGGTTCACCAAACGCACGCGGCGGGCCTTGCGTTCCGCCATGAGGTCCAGTGCGGACACGGAGCTGCCGCCGGTCGCGAGCATGGGGTCCATAAGGATGATTTCAAACTGGCTCAAATCGTCGGGGAGGCTCTTGTGATAGGTGGTGGCTTCCAGCGTGCTCTCGTTGCGCTTGAGGCCGATGAAGCCCACGCGCGCATGTGGAATCAGTCGGAGGATCGGGTCCAGCATGCCCAACCCGGCGCGCAGCACCGGCACGAGCAACACCTCGTGCCGCAACCGCACTCCGCGCGTCTTCGTCAGCGGCGTTTGCACGGAGATGGTTCGGGTGCCAAAGGTGCGGGTCGCCTCATAGACCATCAGCGCGGCGACCTCGCCCAGCGCCCGGCGAAACTCCTCCGGCTGCGTGGCCTGATCACGCAGACGCGCAAGGTTCTGCTGGACGAGTGGATGGGTGATGACCGTGACGTTCTTCATGGCAGGCGCTGGGTTCACCACGGGCTACTGCAAAATCGTCGGGGACAGGAAATACATCCGCCCGGCTTGCAGGCGCGGGAAGTCGAGGCCGAGGTCCACCTTCACACCGCGCGCCTCCGATTTGCCGAAGAGGCGGAAAAAGTTCCCGAAGCTGAAGGGTTGCTCAAACTTCACCACGTTTGCCTCCGTGATGCCCGCCAGCTTCTTGGCGCGGTTCAAGGCGACTTCAAATCCTCCCAGTTCATCTACAAATCCCAGCTTGTGCGCCTCCCGACCCGAGAAAATCCGGCCGTCCGCATATGACTCCCAATCGCTTGCCAAGGCGCGGCTCTCCTTGTCCAGCCCGGCCTTCGTGTTTTGGGTCCGCGAGGCGGCCCGGCCCTTGCCCACCACGGCCTTGAAGGTGCCGTAGGTCTCATCGATCAGCGCCTGCACCATCTGGCGTTCGGCGGCGGTCACTTCCTCCGGCGGCCGGGTGCTGCTCATCATGTCCTTGAACTTGCCGCTTTTGTAAACCTCCGGACGGATGCCCACCTTGTCCATCAAGCCGCGGACATTCAGCCCGGACATGATCACGCCAATGCTGCCGGTGATGGTCAGCTCATGCGCGACAATCCACCGGCACGGCGCGCTCACGTAGTAGCCGCCGGACGCCGCGAGACTGCCCATCGTGGCCACGACCGGCTTGCCGGTCTTCTCCTGAAACTCGCGGATGATCTGGTAGATGTCGTCCGAGGCCAGCACTTCGCCGCCGGGTGAATCCACCTTGAGCAACACCGCCTTGATCAAGCTGTCCTTGCCGGCCAGTTCGAACTCGTCCTTCACCCGCTCGACCATGTTGCCGCTGCCATCCAGGTCGTGGCTGCTGATCACGCCGTTGATCTCGACGACGACGATTTTGTCATCCGTGTCTTTGTCGGTCAGCGTGTGCTCCTGGTAAAACTTGCCATCCAGCCTGGCCTTGCGCGGGTGGGAATGGTCGTGCCCGAACAACCCCACGAGCCAGAAGCCGAGGAAGCCCAGCGCAATCAAACCCACCGCCCACTTCCAACCGCTGCTGGATCTTGGCGGGGCCGGTCGCGACGGATAAATCGGCGGAAGCCCTGGGGTGATGGAGGCGCTCAAGGGCGGCGGCGTGGCTGCCGGCGTGGGTGGAGGCGGGGGCACTGGATTTTCG
>Ga0255188_1000041_pt1 | contig 55081 bp, 45 predicted proteins | sample Miss_Cont_RepB_8_FD_188427 | JGI IMG/M metagenome (GOLD analysis project Ga0255188, IMG submission 188427) | Freshwater microbial communities from Mississippi River, Louisiana, United States - Miss_Cont_RepB_8h | ecosystem: Environmental > Aquatic > Freshwater > River | place: USA: Louisiana... | reverse complement strand
TTCGGATAGGCGGCTTTGATGGCGGCTTCGGCGATGTCGATGATGCGCACCGCCGTGCTGCGCTTGATGGCCGCGTCAATTTCCTCGACCTTGATTTTGTTCTCCACCAACTCGCGCAGACGCTGCTGCCGCTCGAGTTCCTGCAGGGCGATTGAATAGATGCGCTTGCCCTCAGCGATTTCACGGCTCTTGAGCTTCTCGGATTCGAGCTTTTGAGTGCGCTCATCCACCGTGGTCTTCAAGGCCTTGAGCTCCGCCTCCAACCCCAGCATCACCGAACCGGCCCGGGCATCAATCTGAGAAGACAACTCGGTGATCACCGCCTGCATGCGCAGATACTCCGGGTTCTGCGGGCCCAAATCCTTGCTTTTGCTGATGAACTCCTGCTTCGCCACGTTCAGCTTTTCGATGCTGCGCGAAAGAAGTTCGTCGTTCACAAAGACACCGATCGCATTGCGGAGCTGGTCCGGGGAGAGCTTCTTCAACTCATCGTAGCGGGTCTGCTTCTGCGTCAAGCTGGTGCGCAACTGGATGGCCTCTTGATCGAGCACCCGCATCGTGTCCGTGTCCAAAGACATGACCGTGTTCTGGCCCTCGAAGGTGACCACAATGCCCTTTTCCTTGAGCACCTGGGTCACGTTGCTCTTGGCGATCTCGACGAAGGCGTTGTGCTCGAGCAGCTTTTCCTTGAGCGTCTTGATGCCCTCCTCGACCAGGCGCTTGCGCTGCTCGTCGCGGTTGGTCTTGTAAACCTCGGCGATCTTGTTGGCGATCTCGGCGGCCTCCGCCTTGTCCTTGCTGTAAACGCTGACCTCGATGATGGAGGTGTTGCGGACATTGCGAGGGTCGATGAGTTTGCTCAGAACTTGGAAGGTTTCAAACTTCGAGCCGCCGAGCCGGAACTTCTGATTCCAGCGCTGGGTCAGGTTCAGGTCGTCAATCACCTTGTAGAGCACATCCTTGGACTGCAGGATCTCAAACTGCGTCATCACGAAATAAGGATCGTAGCCCATCTGGGTCTGCTGCTGTCCGAGGCCCTGGATATCACCCGTGTCCTTTTGCACATCCATGCGGACGGAGCTGACATAGGTCGGTTCAATCCACTTGGTCAGTGCAGCCGTGGTGCCCACAACGAGCACGAACACCGTGAAGATGATGAGCTTGCGCATCCGGATGATGCGCCAGTAGTCGAGGAAGTGCAGTCGATTGTCCGACGTGCCGGAGGTCGGATCAGAGTAGTTGGGGGCCGCTTCCATGAATGGTAAGAAAAAGAGAGGCTAGAATCTTGTTCCAGCCTCCCTTGCCAATGAGCAAATCGTCAATCGGTAAGATGCCCTAGAACGAGGCCTTGAAGCCGAGGTAAAGGCGGTTCCGGTAGTAGCTGCGGCCACCGATGTCGGAATCTTGCCGATCGTAGTTGTATCCACCTTCCACTGACCAGAACTGGCTGAAGCGCCATTCCAGATTGGCTCCCGCAGTGAAGATCAGGTCCGAAACATCACGCGGTGCCACGGACTGACGGTAATCCGATTGCTGGACTTGAGCCATGAGGCTGCCACGCAGTTCGGGCACAAATTCGTGGTTGATCGAGCCGTAAAACGTGGTGGCCTGTGCGTCAACGGAGGTGGCGAGGTCCGTGGTGATGCGGTTCACGCTAGCCCCCACCTGGACGGTGCTGTTGGGCAAATACTCCCAAGTGCCGTTGGCATCCACGTAGGGACTGGCTACCGAGCGGGCGTAGGGCGCACCACCAAGAAGAGCCAACGGGGCGTCCGCCTTGGCGGCATTGGAATATTCGGCATACTGGACGCCCAAACGGCCGTTCACACGGAGTGTGGGAGTGAACTTGTGGCCCAAGCCCGAGAAGAAGTAATGGCTGAGCCGATTACGTGAGTCAGGAGTGACTGTGCCGATCAGGAAGTCTTTGCTGGTGGAGTCCGAAGTGCCCAGCGTGTAGCCAAGCAACACCTCGGTCTCCGTCTCGTCAAAAATCCGATAGCGGCCGGCCAGCGTAAAGTTGTTCTCAACACGGTCAAGTAGCGCGGAGCGCGAACCCGGTCCGCCAGCGGTGGTATTGTCCTGCTGGAAGTCGTAATAGGTGTTTGAGAAGCTGACTTCGCCCGACCACCGTTCAACGATGTCGTCCCAGGAGTATTTTGCCTGCAGGTTGTTGCGAAGGTTGTTGCCCAGCGTGCGGAGGGCCGTGCTGACAGCCGAACTCGGATCCAAGACGCCCGGTTCCTGAGCGATGGCAAATGAGTCCGTCAGGCTGAGGCGCTGCTTCTCAGTGAAGCGGTGGGTGAGATCGGCCCCAAAGTCGAAGCTGTGATCCGCCGAACCAGAAGTGCGGTCTTCGAAATATCGCATCGAATACCGGGAGTTCAGGGTCAGGGCCGTCTGATCGCGTGACAGCAGATAGGAGCCACTCGGACTCAACTCCAAGCCCCAAGTGCTGCGCTTGGTTGGTTGGCCAGCAGCGATCGCTCGGGATGGCAGCGTCGTGTAGTTATCGTCGTAGAAGCTACGGACGCTGGCATTGATGTTCCATGGCTTGGCCTCTTGAGCGCCTGTTGGCAGGAGAGTCAACGCCCCCACCGCCGCCATCCCAGTCGTCGCAATGATCCGATTCATAAGACTTTTGTGCCCGTGTTTCCAGCTGTAAATGCGGGACAGTGGTAAGTTATGGGAGAGACCGGTGTCAATCCCAATCCCGTCTCAGCGCACTACTTCCGGGGCGTCGGCGGCCTCCCGAACGCGCTCCAAAATCACCTCCGCCAACTGCGGCTCGGTGCCGATGCTGGCGGCATACCAAAGCCGCTTCCCCGCGCGGCTGGTCGGGTTATGCCAGGTGGGCTCGCCCCGCCGCAACCGCTCCCGGACCACCGCCTCTGGCTCCCCAAGCATCATCGGGATGTCTTCGAAGGAGTGCAGCCCGTCGCTGATGAAGAAAGGCACCACCACCAAGTTTGCCACCCGGGCCAGCTCCCAGCAGTCGCCGATGCGCGGCTCCTCCTCCATAAAAAGTGGATGGACCTGTGCGTATTGGCCCAACGCCCCAATCCGCGCCACCTGTTCCTCAATGGCCTTGCGGGAGTTCTCGTTGTTGCCCGTGCCGTGTCCGGCGATGAACAGCGCTGTATCCCTGGCCGCGGGGACATCAGCCGCCTCAGGCTGATCCACCACCCCGCGAGCCCGGGCGAGCAGCACGTTTGTCATGCTGGGGTGTGTGCCCACCGGACCACAGTAATGAAGCACCTGCCCGCCAACCTGCCGGACCCGGTGAAAGCCCGCCTGCCCGGCGGAGGAGAAGCCCAACTCCCGGGGGATCACCTGTTCTGTAAAATAGCCCGCGCTGATGAACAACGGCACGATGAACACCCGTGGAGCAAACACACCGCGCAGCACGCCGCTGATGGACGGCTCCTCCTTCCAGAAGCATTCCACCACTTGCGCGAACATGCCCCGGCGACGCAACGCATCGGCATGTTGATGGGTAGGGGCCGCCGACTCCGCGTTCAATGTCGAGCCATGCCCGACGAGCACCAGCGCGGCGTCGTGAAAGTTTTTGCTGTCCACAGGCGATCAATAACTCGTTACCCGCCAAAGCCAAGTGGGAACACGCTCCTTCGCCCGCCGTTTGGACATACTGCGCGGCCAGCCGGTTTTGAGCTTGGAAAACCATCCCCATTCGGCATCTTCGGACTTCCCTTGAGTCCACCGAATAAATCTGTAACTGGCCCGGCAAAGCCCCAACCGGCCCTCGGCACCTTGTCACCGGGCAGCAGCCGTCCGTCTGGCGACCCGCAATCCCCGCTGGTCTCGCCCCAATTGCACGCCTTGGCTCTGGGCCTGAGCACGGAATGCGACTTCCTCAACGCCGTCATCGAGTCCCTCCCCGAGCCCTGCTATGTCTGGTCGGTGGGCGGCCTGCTGCTGATGGCCAACCAAGGCTGGGAAACCGCCACCGGTGTGCGACGCGCAACCGCTTTGGGCAAATCCTGTAGTGCCATCTTCCCAACCGAAATGGCCAAGCGCTTTCTCGAAGTCAACCGCCTGGTCATCGAGCATGGCCGCCCAGTTCAGGAGGAGGAGTTCGTGGACAAACCCCGTGGACGCATCCTCTACCTCACGCTCAAGTTCCCCATCCGTGACAAGTCCGGACGCATCGTGGCCGTTGGGGGCGTCTCCCTCAACAAGAAGGCCTGAGCCAACCGTGCCCCCCAGGCCAGGCTCCACGGTGCATCCGCAGCTTGAGGGCCGCCTCGTCCCCCCTGCCTGAGTGGCCTCTGCACAAAGCCTGTCCTCCGGCTGGCCAGCGCGCCGCCCCGGCTGCTATTCTCCCGCCGGCCAGAATGTCCACCCTAACTCATAGCAACGCCTTTCGCTGGCTCGCCAATGGCGATGAGGCGTTTGCCGCCATGCTCTCGGCCATCGCCGCCGCCCGCCGATCCGTGCGCCTGGAGACCTACATCTTCAGCGCGGGCGATCCGGGCGACCGCTTCCTCGCCGCCCTGCTGGCCGCCCGGCAACGCGGGGTGCATGTGTATGTGTTGATGGATGCGTGGGGCTCCCAAGATTTGGACAGCCACTTCTGGCAACCCCTGGATCAAGCCGGCGGGGAAATACGGCGGTTCAACGAGCAGACCCACAAAGGCTTCATCTTCCGCGACCACCGCAAACTCCTCGTCTGCGATGGGGAGATCGCCATCATCGGCGGCTTCAACATCGCGCCGGAATATGTTGGCGACGGGGTGAAGCGCGGCTGGTGCGACGTGGGCCTGCATCTCGCCGGACCGCTGGCGGTGCCGCTCGCGGAATCCTTCGACAAGATGTTCACCCGGGCGGAACTGCGCCACGGAGCCTTCATGCGCGTGATGAAGACCGGAGCCCATGCGCGCATCACCGGCGTGGACGGGGACCTGCTGATGAGCGGACCCGGGCGCGGCTTCAGCCAGCTCAAGCGGGCGCTGCGCTCCGATCTGAAGAACGCCCGGCAAGTGCAGATCATGGCCGCCTATTTCCTGCCCACTTGGAAGCTCCGCCGCGCGCTCACCGCCGTGGTCCGGCGCGGGGGCCGCGTGCAACTCATCCTGCCCGGCCAGTCCGATGTGCCACTGGCCCAGTGGGCCACGCGCCGGCTCTACCGCACACTGCTCGCCGGCGGCGTCGAACTCTTCGAGTATCAACCCCAGATCCTCCACGCCAAACTGATCCTCGTGGACGACGTGGTCTATGTCGGCTCCGCGAACCTCGACACGCGCAGCCTGCACATCAACTACGAGCTCAGCCTGCGGCTCCGCCACTCGTCCGTGGCCGCCGGAGCACGCCAACTCTTCGCTGCCAATCTCAACCATTGCCGGCGCATTGACCGGAAGGAGTGGCAGTCGTCGCAAACCCTCTGGAGCGGCCTCAAGCAACGCTGGGCCTACTTCCTCCTCGCCCGCATGGACCTCTTCCTCGCGCGCCGGCAACTCGCCGGGCTGCGGTAGCCGTCAGGCACGGGGCGGGAGCTTCTTCTCCACCGGGGCCTTCTCCAGCACGACATACTTCGGCAGGCCGCCTTCCATCGGCACTTGCAGGTGGCCCTCGATCAGCGGCCGCGCATACTCGACGAACTTCTCGTTCGGCAGGAAGCCGTCCTCCGCGATCCAGTCGGGCGGCAGGAAATGCTCAACATTCGCAATATCGTCCAGCGGCTGCACACCCGTGGTCCAGCGGTAAGGCTGGTTTTGCACGCGCACGATCTTGACCATGTAGCCGCTCTGACCAGCCACGGCAGTGCGCACGGCGGTCTCGCCACAGGCCACCGCCTCCTCCACGTCGGTCTTGCTCGCGAAGTGCGCCGCCGCGCGCTGGGCGTATCCCAACTTCACGGTGCGGGTCTTCAAGTTCAGCTTGCCCTGCACGATCTCCGCCAGCCGGTCGGCCGCGCCGCCCAGCACCGCGTGCCCAAAGGCGTCCACGCGCGACTTGTCCACGCCGATCTCCTCGCCGGCGGCGTTCTTCAAACCCTCGCCCACCACGACGATGCAATACTTCAATTCCGCCACCGTCGCCTGCACCCGCGCCAGGAACTTGTCCTGATCGAACGGCACCTCGGGCAGCAGGATGATGTGCGGGGCGTCTGTGGGCTGGCGCTTGGCCAGCACCGTGCCTGCGGCAATCCACCCCGCCGCCCGACCCATCACCTCGACGATGCAGCAGGAGCCGTCATCCGTGGCCATCGAGCTCACATCGCACGCGACTTCCATGACGGTCGTCGCGTTGTATTTGATGACCGAACCGTAGCCGTTGCAGTGGTCCGTGTGCGGCAGATCGTTGTCGATGGTCTTGGGAATGCCGATGCAGCGCATGGCCCAACCACGCTTCACGGCCTCCTGGTGAATCTTGTTCGTCGTGTCCTGCGAGTCATTGCCGCCCGCGTAGAAGAAGAACCGGATGTTGTGCGCCTGGAAGACCTCGAAGAGGCGGTCCATGTCCTTGGCGGCCTTCTCCGGCTTCTTCTTGAAATCAATCTTGTAACGGCAGGTGCCCAGCGCGGCGGCGGGCGTGTGCTTGAGGCCTTCGATTGCTTTGGCCTTCTCCTCGTTGAGGTCAATCAGCGTCTCGTTGAGGATGCCGAGAATGCCGTTGAGCCCACCGTAAATCTCCTCAATGCACTCGTGCCGGCCCGCCTCTTGAATGACGCCGGCGACGCTGGCGTTGATGACGGCGGTGGGTCCACCGGACTGGGCGACGAGCAAATTACCTGTGAGTTCAGCCATAAAATATGCCCGCCGGACGTTGTTCTGCCCTGGGAATTCGGGAACCGGAAGCCGTTCGGCGCAAGCGCGCGCACAGTGCCAATCAGCCTCGGGAGTGTCAAAGCTGGATTTGGGAGGAACACAGCCGCCGATGCCCGCCCTGCCCTGTTGCTGCCAGCAACCGCAGAATCAAGCCGGCGGAAGAATCTCCACGATCTCCGCCAGCGGGCGCTGCTCAGGATTCCACAAGGTATTCCGGCGACCGTAGAGCCACTGCGACCGGGCCAGCTTCAGCGACGCGTTGATGAAGTCGTCGGAGTGGACGCGGAGATACGCCTTCGGCCGGCTGGTGTGCGTGATGGTGTAATCCGCGAGCAGCGTGCCCAGCGGGCGGCGCTCCTCAAGGATCTCCTTCCGCGCGGCGGGCGGGAAGAGGGCGAGGTTGATTTTGATGGCTCCGAACTCGACTGGTTTGTCCGACTTGTCGAGCAGCAGCACGACCTCGCGGAAGTAGAAATCATCCCGCTGCTGGCGGCTCAAGACGGCCAGATGGATGCGCTCGCCGTGGAACTTCTCCAGCGTCGGCGTCATGTCGTCCTGATGCACGAGCAGGGACTTGTAAGGCTCCGGCACAGCGTCGCCCTCGACCGCCTCGATGGGCGGCAAGGCGCGGCCGGCCTGCGCGTAGAAGTCGTCGAGCGGGTAAGCGATGGGAAGGGCGAGGGACATGGGGAAAACGTTCAACGCTCAACGTTCAACTTTGAACTTCCAACGGCGGACTTCGCGGTTCGGATGCTCTTGTGGAAGATGCGAATCAACTCTTCGGTTTCGCTGACCAATGCTTCAACCGGCTTCGCTTCACGGGTAAGCGGAACGCGGAGAATGAGCCGCAGCCAGCGCCGTGACTCGCGCAACTCCTTCAGGCAGATGCTCAACTTGTGAACGAAATCCTCGCGCGACTCTGCCGCCTGCGCCTCACCGTGATTCGGCAGCGGCGACGTGCCTGAGCGCAACAACTGCCCGGCGACGTGGTTGCCAGCACGCGAATGTGGCAATCGTTCCGTTAGGCGAATAATTTCAGCTGCAAAGTCCAACAACCGCTCTTCAAAAACGAAGGTGTTGCCACTTGCGCCAGCCCGCGTTGAACGTTGAGCGTTGGTAGTTGAACGTTGGACGTTTTCCATTTTGGTTCAGCTTGGTTTCCCTATCCGATGTTCGGGCTTGAAAAACTCCATCAGCAACCGGTCCACCTGGAGCAGCGCGTCGCGCGTGAGCACGATGCGGTCGCCGTCCACGGTGAGACAGCCCCAGTCCTTGAGCAACGCGAGCGGGGCGGCGAATTGCTCCAGCGGGTCGGTGCCGAACTTGGCCTTGAACTGGCTGCGGCTGTTCGCGCCGAGCTTGAGCATCAGCATGAACTCGCGGATGTAGCGCTCGTCGGGCTTCGTCGGATACGCGCGGAAGATGGGCAGCTCCCCGGCGTTCACCTTGTCCAGATACGGCGTGAAGTCCGCTTGGTTTTGGTAGTGGACGCCGTTGATGTGGCCGAAACTCGCGACGCCGACCGAGAGCAGGTCCGCACCGGAGAACAGGCCTTCGCGGTAGAGGAACTTCACCTTCGCCGGGTCGCGCACGACGGTGCTGGTGCTGTTGACCGCGTAGCCGACCTTCTCGAATTCGCGGAAGGCGTAGTCCACCCAGCGGCGCTTGGTCTCCCAGTCCGCCACAGGAGCGACGAGTTTGCCCTGCGCTTTCATCTGCTGGTAGATGCCCGTGTTGTAGGGCACTTCCATCTGATAGACCGTGAGCGAGTCGGGCTGGAGCGCGACGGCCTTGGCGACGGCTTCCTTCCACTTGTCCTCGGTCTCCTCGACCATGCCGGCGATGAGGTCGATGTTGATTTGCGGGAAGCCGATTTCGCGCGCGTAGGCGTAGGCGCGGGCGATTTCCTTCGAGCGATGCGCGCGCCCGTTGATTTCGAGGATGTGGTCGTCGAAGTGCTCGATGCCAAGGGAAAGGCGGGTGACGCCCAGCTCGCGGATGGCGCGGAGCTTGTGGTCAGTGAGCGTGCCCGGCTCGGCCTCGAATGTGATTTCCTCCGCCTCGTCCCACGGCAGCAGGCGCTTCATCCCGTCGGTCAACTGCTTGAGCTGGTCGGGGCTGAGGTAGCTGGGCGTGCCGCCGCCGAAGTAGATGAACTTCGGCTTGCGCCCGCCGATGAAGGGCTTGCCCACGTAGAGCGCGAACTCCTTCAGCACGGCGTCAATGTAGCCTTTGATTTCGGAGGAGTCCTTGTCGGTATAGACCTTGAAGTAGCAGAAGTGGCAGCGCTTCCGGCAGAAGGGAATGTGGGTGTAAAGCCCCAGCGGCACGCCCGCGCGCGGCGGCTGCGCGATGGCCGCGTGCAACTCCGGCACGAACTCCGGCTTCCAAAAGTTGAACGGCGGGTAGTTCGTTATGAAGTAACTGCCGGCGGTGGTCTCCTTCTGGAGCGGCGGGGCGGCGGGCTTCGCACCTGACGGGAGCTCGGCGATGGTGATGGTGCTCATAGCGTAGGTCGAATTCTACTTGGCTGCTTTGGTCCCGAAACAATACACGCTCCCGTCCTCGCTGCCGATGACCACCTTGCCGTCGGCCACGGCGGGGGAGGCGGTGAGGCCTTGGCCGATTTCGTAGCTCCACAGCTCCTTGCCGTCGGCGAGCGTGAGCAGGTAGAGGCGGCCGTCCTCGGAGCCGACGACGACCTTGCCGTCGCAGATGACCGGGGAACTGTCCACCTTGCCGCGCGTGCCGAAGGTCCAGAGGGCTTCGCCGTCCTTGGTGCGCAGGCAATGGACGCGTTTGTCGCGGCCGCCGATGACGAGGCGGTCGCCCAGCACGGCGGGCGAGGAGACGAAGGCGAAGGCGCGGTCGCGGTAGCTCCAGAGGTTCGTGCCCTTGGCGAGGTCCACGCAGAAGACTTGGTTCTCGAAGTGGCCGCCATACACGCGCCCGTCCGCCACGGCCACCGAACCGAGGATGGGCGCGCCGATTTCCAATTCCTTCACCTTCGTCCCGTTGGTCAGCGCGACGATGTGCAGCAGGGAGTCGCAGCCGCCGAGCGCAGTCTGACCGGCGAAGACGGCGGGCGTGCCGTTGATGCCGCTGCCGGTTTCATAGACCCAGTTGGATTTCCCGGTCGCGGCGTCGAGGCAGTAGAGCCTCGCGTCGTGGTTGCCGAAGAGGACGTTCCAGCCCTTGCCGTTGGGCGCGCGGACGAGGTTGGGCGCACCGGGCATCTTGTCGCCGGTAGGATGTTTCCAGACCTGCTTCCCGGTCTTCGCGTCGAGGGCGTAGAACATGGGCTCATCCGAGCCGAAGAACACGCGGCCCTCGTGGACCAGCGGCGAGGACTCGACATTGCCGCCGGTCTTGAAAGCCCAGTTGGTCTTCCCGGTGGCCAAGGCGAGCGAGTAAAGGAGGCCGTCATCCGAGCCAACAAACACACTGCCACCCACAATCGCGGCGGAGGACTTCACTGGGCCACCGGTTTTGTAGCTCCAGAGGAGATCCAGCTTGCCGGCAAGCTTCCCTTCCGCAATTCCGCGCAGCTCCGGCCCGCCGCGATACTGCGGCCAGTCAGCGGCGATCAGGGGGTGGCCAAGGAGCAAGAGGCCGCCGATCGCAGCGACGACCAGGCGAGGGAAAGTGAGCCGGCGCATAACTTGGTTTGCTGGCGGGAGCTTCCACTGGAACGCGGGCTTTGGCAATCGGTTATTACCTACACGTAATAGTTTGGTGAAGGCGGCTGGGGTTTGGATCCCGCCAATGGGATATTGTGAGCGACCGCCGCTTACACCTGCCTGATTTCCCCTCCAAAAGCTGCTTTCTCGGGTTTCTACCCACCAAGTTCCCCGAATACCCCATCGCGGTCGTCACGAGCTATGGCTGGGAGGGCGGGGAGAGCGGCAGCTTCGATGATGCGCGGACGAGTCGCTGGCGAATCCGGCGGACACGGCCACGCCGACCATCCCCAACGCGGCACACCGGTATCCGGCGCAGTTGCTCACGTTGATCGTGGCGCGGCTTGCCCTCGTGAACACAAAACAGCCGCCGGCCTCGGAGGCCGGCGCTTGCGAAGTGAAATTGGGGTCTGCTTACGCTGTGACCAGTGGTGCCCCAGCCGGCGGCGGGCGCAGGCCCAGCTCCTCGGTGTCGATGAAGCCCTGCAACTGCCGCAGCCGCGTCGGATGGCGCATCTTGCGCAGCGCCTTGGCCTCGATTTGGCGGATGCGCTCTCGGGTAACCTTGAACTGCTTGCCGACCTCTTCGAGTGTGCGGCTGTAGCCATCGGCCAGGCCGAAACGAAGTTCGAGCACCTTGCGCTCACGCTCGGTGAGCGAGTCCAGCACGTCGGCCAGCTTGTCCTTGAGCAGGCTGTAGCTGGTCATGTCGGAGGGGTTCTCCGCGCTCTTGTCCTCGATGAAGTCGCCGAAGTTCGTGTCCTCGCTGTCGCCGACGGGGGACTGCAAGCTGATGGGCTGCTGGGCCATCTTCATGATGGCGCGCACGCGCTCGACGGGCATCTGCATCTCGTCGGCGATTTCCTCGGGCGTCGCTTCGCGGCCGAAGTCCTGCACGAGCTGCTTCTGCACGCGCATGAGCTTGTTGATCGTCTCGATCATGTGCACCGGGATGCGGATGGTGCGGGCCTGATCGGCGATGGAGCGGGTGATGGCCTGGCGGATCCACCAGGTGGCGTAGGTGGAGAACTTGTAGCCGCGGCGATACTCGAATTTCTCGACGGCCTTCATGAGGCCCATGTTGCCCTCCTGAATCAGGTCGAGGAAGGAGAGGCCGCGGTTGGTGTATTTCTTGGCGATGGAGATGACGAGGCGCAGGTTGGCCTCGACCATTTCCGTCTTGGCCTGGAGGGCCTTCGCCGCGAAGTGCAGCAACTGCTTGTAGGCGTTGAGGTAGTCCGCGTAGGGCATGCGGACGAACTCCTCCAGCGCCTTGATCTTCTTGCGCTCGCCGTCGGCGATGACCTGCGTCTGGGAAGATTTGCGATGGGACTCGACTTCCTCAATGGTCCGCAGGCTGACTAGGATCTTGTCGTGGATGTTCTCCGCGACCAGGGACATTTCCTCGATGACCTTCTGCTTGTAGAAGAACTTGGGAAAGGCGCGTTGCAGCTTCTCGTCCGCCTTGATGAAGGCGGCGTGCTCCTTGTCCTTCTTGGCCTTGTTGGGCGCGCCCTGCCAGTTGGAGTAGCAGCCATCGACGGCCTGGTCCACACCACGGACTTCCTTCACGAGCTTGCGGAGGGACTTGAGGTGGTTGTCCCGGCTCTCGATCTTCTTGTCGATGATCACCCGGTCAAAGCGCTCCTTGGGGGGCTCGGAGATGAGCTTCTCCGCCAGCGCGATGTGCTCTTTGCCGGCAAACCCGAATCCGTAGATGATGCGCTTGACCTCGTTCTCGGCGTCTTCGATGCGCTTGGAAATCTCGACTTCCTGCTCCCGGGTCAGCAACTGCACCTGGCCCATCTGCTTCAAATACATCCGGACGGGGTCATCCAGGATGTCGAGGCGGTTCTTGTCCTCCGGCTCCTCCTCCGGTTCGGGCTGTTTGACCCGATCCACTTCAGCTTGATCGACAATCTCGATTTCGAGGTTGCGCAGCTTGCTGTAGATCTCGTCCAGATCGTCCGGGGTGACGACGGTGTCCGGCAACGTGTCGTTGATGTCGCCGTAAGTGAGGTAGCCCTGCTCTTGAGCCAGGCGCACGAGTTCCTTGACCTTCTCGGTCAAGTCCACACCGGCGGAAGTGCGAATCGCTTCGGTAATCAGCGGCGTGCCGGCAGCGGCATCCCCAACCGGGACTGGCACCACGGGAGAAGTTGCGAGCGTGCTCTTGGCCTGGGCCGGGGCAACGACGGAGGCCGCCACCACCTGTGCGGCCGAAATGACCGGAATTTTGGCAGCAGGCGCGGCGACGGCTTTGGCTGGAGTTGGTTTGGTCGGGGCGGGAGACGCTTTCGCGGCGGGCTTGGTCTTGGCCTGTTTGGGGGCGGGCTTGGAAGCCTTTGTCTTTGGCATAAAGTCGATCCGGTGCGCTCCGGCTATCCGGCCGGAAAAGAGCCGCCGAATATGGTTACTGACCGATGGGTAGTCAAGGGGAGAGATACTCTTCCTTCGATGCGAGGGCACTGTAGATTGCCCGTCGTTCAGCGCCGACGCAGTCGGCCGCCCGAAATGACTGGCCGGATCGCCGGGACCCCGTCAATCATCCCGTTGCTCCGCGTCGGCAGCCCGTGCATGGCCGCGTGGCGCTGCACCGCCATGTCAGACGTGTTTCAGCATTCGATAACCTTCGAGGGCGAATCCACCACCTTACGCCTGCTACGGCACCCGGCAGAGAATGCCTTGTCGGCCGACCTGGCAGCTCAACTGCAACTGGCCGAGTCCGACCTGCTGAGTCAGCACGCCGCCATCCTCGTCGTGGACGACGAAGCGTCCATCCGCCACGTGATGACACTGACGTTGAAAGCGCTTGGCTACCACAATCTGGCCGAGGCTACGGATGGTTTGGCCGCCCTGCGGTTGCTCCGGGAGCGGGAGTTCGATCTCGTCATCACCGACTTTGACATGCCCGCGATGGATGGATTCGCCCTGCTTGCCGAGGTCAAGAACGACCCATTCTTGCGCCACCTGCCGGTGCTGATCGCCTCGGGCATGAATGAACTGGAATCCGTCGCCCGCTGTATCGAGCTCGGGGCGGAGGACTATCTTCCGAAGCCGGTCAACACGACGATCCTCCGGGCGCGCGTCACGGCGTCGCTGGAGCGCAAGCGGCTTCGCGATGTTGACCGCCTGCGCCTGCTGGGCTTGCAGCAGGAGACGCAATTGCTCGAATTGGAAAAAGAGAAATCCGAGCGCCTCTTGTTGAACATCCTGCCGGAGGCCATTGCGGACCGCCTGAAACTGGGTGAGCGCACCATCGCTGAACGTCATGCCGACGTGACCGTGCTGTTTGCCGACATCGTGAATTTCACCGCACTGACCAGCAGCACGGAACCCGAAGCGCTGGTCGCCCTGCTCAACGACCTCTTCAGCCGCTTCGACCGGCTCGCCGAAGCCCACGGGGTCGAAAAGATTAAGACGATTGGCGACTGTTATCTCGCCGTCGGCGGCCTGCCGGTGGCGGATCCGAATCACGCTGAAAATGTGGCCAACCTCGCGCTCGCGTTTTTGGCGGCGGTGGTCCAGCTCAACCAGGAGCGCGGCACGCGGCTGGAGGTGCGCATCGGGGTTAATTCAGGCCCCGTAATCGCGGGCGTCATCGGGCGCAAAAAATTCACCTACGATCTCTGGGGCGAGGCGGTGAACTTGGCGAACCGCATCCAATCTTCCGGCCTGCCCAGTCAGGTAAACGTCTCGGCCAGCACCCATGACCACCTGCAAGGCCGGTTCCAGTTCATGGAGCGCGGCAGTGTCGAGTGCAAGGGCGTGGGGAAGGTCCGCACCTACATCCTTATGGGCAAACTGTGTTGAGGCTGCGTCCCGCCGGGCTAGGCCACGACGTTGCGCACCACGTTCCCGTAAACGTCTGTCAGCCGGAAATCCCGCCCGTTGTGACGGAAGGTCAGCTTCTCGTGATCGAACCCCAATAGGTGCAGGATCGTCGCGTGCAGATCGTGGATGTGAACCTTGTCCTCAACGGCTGAACCTCCAAGCTCATCCGTCTGGCCGTGTGCCACTCCGCCTTTCACTCCGCCGCCGGCGAGGACCACGCTCATCGCCTTGGCATTATGGTTGCGCCCGGGATTGCCCATGGCATTGCCATCAGCCGCCGGTGTGCGCCCAAACTCACCGCCCCAGATTACCAGGGTCTCGTCCAGCATGCCGCGCTGGGCCAGATCGGTGAGGAGGGCGGCGAAGGGCTTGTCTATTGCCCCGGCGGTGTTGCGCATCGCGGTGGCCATGTTGTTGTGATGGTCCCAGCCGCCGTGCCAGGCCTGCACGAAGCGCACCCCCTTTTGCAGGAGCCGCCGCGCGATCAACATCTGCCGCCCCTGCGCGGTGTTCGTGCCATAGAGGTCGTGCATGGCCTGCGGCTCCTTCCGCAGGTCGAACGCATCCACCGCCTCCATCTGCATCTGGAAGGCGAGCTCATACGCCTGCAAACGTGCTTCCAACTGCCCGTCTTTGCGGAGCTTCTGCGCGTGCACCTCGTTGAGTTGGTGGAGCAGGTCGAGCTGCCGGCGTTGCTCCGGCAGGGAGACGAACTGATTGCGGATGTTCTCAATCAGTTCCTCGGGCCGGTTACGGGATGAGTTGACCGCCGTGCCCTGAAAGGCACCCGGCAGGAAGGCCGAACGCAAATTCTGCGCATCCACGTTGCCCGGGGACAACGCCACAAAGCCGGGCAGGCTCTGGTTCTCGCTGCCCAATCCATAGAGCACCCACGCGCCCATGCTGGGCCGCACGAAGCGCAACGAGCCCGTGTTCATTAAGATCGTCGCCTGGTCATGCGCCGGGATGTCCGTGTAGGTGGAACGAATCACCGCCAGCCGATCCGCATGCTGGCTCAAGGCCGGCCAGACCTCGCTGATGGCCAGCCCCGACCGGCCCTGTTTCGGAAACTGAAAGGGTGAGGCGAAGCCCGTGCCGCCATTGGGCAGCGATTTGCCATCAAACTTGGACAGCTCCGGCTTGGGATCCCAGGTATCGAGGTGGGAAGGCGCGCCTTGGGCGAAGATGTGGAGCACCCGCTTGGCCTTGGCCGGGAAATGCGGTTTCTTGGGAGCCAGCGGGGAATTGGCGTTGACCTCGGCGGTTTGCCCGGGCAAGGCCGGCAGTGTTCCCAAGGCAGCCAGCGCCGCGAGACTCAGACCACCAAACCCCAGCCCCGAGCGCGCCAGCATCTCGCGGCGGGAGAACAATCGCGCTTCCAGGGTAGGACCGATGCCGAGGCCGTTGGTTTTCATGATGCCGTTGGGTGGAGTTGTTTGCGCGTAAAGTGCAGCAAATCCTCTGGCCGTGCAATGAGCGGATTGCCGTAGCGCGGCGACCAGTCCAACAACCGGCGCTCAGCCGGAACCATGCAGAAGAAACCACGAATGAACACCCATGGACACGAATCGGAAGGGCTGGAAGCGGGAAGGCAGGCCCGTCCGTCGGCTCACGCATCGGTGAACCCGGAATGGATCGGCCGGCGAGGGATGCACCCGCGCCTTCATGAGTGTCGATTCGTGTCCATTCGTGGTTGAACTGAATCGTTCCGGCTCAGAACCCCGGCCAGCTCGGGACCTCGCGCACCCAGAGCTTGGCCCGGGTGGAGGTGAAATTATTGACCACCGTAGCTCCGCCGCCCGGCGGGTTTCGGGTGACTGGCAAGTCACTCCACCGATTCGGGAGCGGACCGGGACCAGAACCAGACTTGGCAGTCTGCCCCGCGAACTCGGCGTTTCATCGCAAGCAGGCATTATTCCCTCGCCCGAACCGCTCGGGCTCCCTTCACTCGGCCCCGCCAACAAAGTCATGAGAACCACCACGCCCACCCTCCCTCACGATGCGCACGCCGTGCGCGCTGAAGTCCGCAAGGCCTACGCCGCCGTCGCCGCGCGCGCGGCCAACTGCGGCCCCGGCGCCGCCTCCTCCTGCTGTGGCGGAGGCGGACCGCCCGCCATCGGCGCGGAAAAACTCGGCTACCGGTCCGACGAAATCACCGCCGCTCCCGAGGGCGCAAACCTCGGCCTCGGCTGCGGCAACCCCCACGCCCTTGCCTCGCTCCGCCCCGGTGAAACCGTGCTCGACCTCGGCAGCGGTGCGGGCTTCGACTGCTTTCTCGCCGCGCGTGCGGTTGGGCCGACGGGCCGCGTCATCGGCGTGGACATGACGGCCGAGATGGTTCAACAGGCCCGTGCCAACACCGCGAAAGCCGGCGTCCGCCACATCGAGTTCCGCCTCGGCGAAATCGAGTCGCCGCCCGTGGACTCCAACTCTGTGGACGTCATCCTCTCCAACTGCGTCATCAACCTCTCGCCCGACAAGCCGCGTGTCTTCCGCGAAGCCTTCCGGGTGTTGAAGCCGGGCGGCCGCCTTGCCATCGCTGACACCGTCCGCACCGCCGACCTGCCGGCCGACATCTTCGCCGACCTCGCCGCGCACTGCGGCTGCGTGGCCGGCGCGGCGTCCGTCGAGGAGCTGGAAGCGATGCTGCGCGACGCGGGCTTCGCGGACATCCGCATCCAGCCCGTGGACACGAGCCGCGAGTTCATCCACGAATGGCTCCCCGGCAAAAACCCCGGCGACTACGTGCTCTCCGCCAGCATCGAAGCGGTAAAGCCCGGCGGGACGCAGCCTGCCCCTGCCCCCGGAGCACGGGTCTGCGACCCGCAGCAACGCCCCTCGCCCGCTGCCGTTCGCGCCGGCCAGCGCGGCTGAGGGGTCGGTAGTTACTGCGGGTCGCAGACCCGCGCTCCGCCCGCTCCGGGGCAGTGGCAAGCTGCGCCCAGCCCGGCGCGTGAGGTGGCTGAAGTATTGACGGTCAAGGCCGGCGAGTTAGCATCCGCCCATCGCCTGACTTGCCCTCAACGCATCCACCCACACCCGCCATGCGCCACTTCAAGCTCCCCCTCATCGTCTCCGCCATCACCCTGGCCCTCGCCCTCATTGCTGGCATCGCCATTGTGACCGTCATCCATCGGGCCAAGATCTCTGACCGCGAGAAAAAAGCCCGCGCCGAGAAACTCGGCGGTGGCGTGGCTGTCGGCGTGCTGCTCATCATCACGCCCTTCTGGCTGATCGGCGCGTCCCGGTTCGGCAAGGAACGCCGCGCCGCCCTCGCAGCGGAACAGCAGGCGAAGTCGGACGGAGCCTAGGAAAACGCTCAAGAATCTTTTGACCACGAATGGACACGAATAAACCCCAATGGAATCAGGCTCCCCGCCGGCTCATTCGTGTTGGTTCGCGTCCATTCGTGGTTTAATCACTGCTGCTCCAGGCCTTCCGTCCATGACTGCGGGGATCGAATCGGGGCCAGTCAACCATCGCGCTCTCGGCCCTTGAACCAGCCTCGGGGCGCGGTGGCCGAGGTCACTGGGGCGGCACACGCATCCGCAGGCCGTAAACGTCCGACGGGCCATGGACCTGGCCGCAGTAGAAGACGGTGAACCATTCGCCGCCGCCCAGCGGGGCCATCCACGCATAGGTGATGTCGCGGCGCTGGCCGAGCGTGCGCGGGAAGCGGGCGACTTCGCCGAGCCGTTTCCACTTCAGCTCCTTCGCCTCCGCCGTCCACAGCACCACGCGTCCGAGCAGGCCGCCCGGGGTCTTGTCCCCGTGCCGCTCGGAGACGAGCGCGTAGAGCCGGCCCGGATGCGCCGGGTCCGTGACAAGGCAGGGCGAAGGCAGGGCAATCCGCCCGGGGTGATCGGTGGCGAGCCCGCGTTCGAGCGTTTGCCAGCTCTTGCCCAGATCTTCGCTGGTGAACTGCACGTAGTGGTCTGCGGTGTCCTTGGTGCGAACGAGACCAATGAAGCGGCCGGCGCTGAAGATGAAGGCCGGCTCGACGAGGCCTTGCCGGGTGAAGGCCTGCGGCCTGCCCCACGACTTGCCGCTGTCCGCCGACCACGCGAACCACAGGCCCTGCGTCTGCGTCAGCGAGCCGGTGCGGTAATGCCCGAAGACGGCCAAGCCCTTGCCCGGCACGGCGGGCACTTCGCCGAACACGGAGCCGGTCTGGTTGCGGTCGAGCGTCGAGGTGTCGGCCGCCTGCCAAGTGCGCCCGCAGTCGGCCGAACGCCAGCCGTCCACGGTGTTCGCGGCGCTGGCGCGGTAGGCCATGGAGAGGAGAGCCACCGTGCCGTCCTCAGCCACGCCCAGCGCCACGTTGCCGGCGGAGGTGTATTCGCTCTGGGCGGTGAAGCGCTTGAGAACGTGCGGCGCGCTGAAGGTTTTGCCGCCATTGGTGGAATGCGCCACGGCCGGACTGCCTTCGCCGTGGTTGCCGTGAAAGCGGCCGGCGATGAAGGCGACGACGAGCGTGCCGTCCTTTGCGCGCACGACCTTGGGCCACGAATGGTGCGCCAGTCCGGGGTCGGCGGACGCAGGGATAATCACGCGCGGCTCGCCGTAATCACCAGCAAGTGAGACGACGGGCTCAGCGGCGGACGCGGACGCGGTGGCCGCCATGAACAAGGCGGCAAGCAAGGACGATGGTTTCATGTTCTATTGGCGGAGCCAGGGTAGGCAGCCGCCCTGCCCTGCCGCAAGCACACGACCGGGTCAGCCGCAGCCAGACGCATCAAGGCGCGGCATCCCGCTCGACGACTTCCTTGGGCAGCAACAACTCCTCCGCGCTCCGGGCAAGATACGGCGGCACGGTCATCAGCATGCGGTCGCCGGAACATTGCTCGAAGCGCCAGAGCTTGCCGTCCTCGCCCGGCGGCACGGGGACGTTGAAGAAGCCCGGCTTGGCCTCGAACTTGTGCGCGACGCGACCGCTGGCATCGCGCAACGTGCCCACCCCTTCGCTGAAGCCGCCCACCGACTTGGTGCCCTTGGGCACGTAGAAGCACAGGGTCCAGCGCCCGTGAAAGTTGCCCGGCCGCTCGTAGCTCGACTCCACGGTGAACGGCAGGCCGTCCGCCCACGTGGTCTGCGCCCCGCCGCCACCGCTGATCTCCAGCCGGTGCAGGCCGTTGAACGTGGACTTCAGCTCGACCGGCTGCGCGGTGCGCGTCGGCGGCACCTCCGCGTGCGCGACGGACTTGCCCTCGGCCTCGGCAGCCGGAAACAACTCGACGCGTGCCGCGCCACGGTTGGCGTAAACCGTGCCCGCCGTCACGCTCACCGCCACGGTCGCCGGCGAATCCAGCCAGGTGAAGTAACGGCGCGGGGAGCGGCTGTAGATGCCCATGGACCCTGGCCGGTCCGCCGCCAGCTTCAGCCGCGCGGCCGGCACCAGATCGCTGCTGAACGAGACGGGGGTGAAGTCGAGCAGCTTGCGGCTGGCCACGCCGTCGCGGCGCAGCGTTTCCAGCTCGGCGCTCGTGAAGGGGGCGCTGCTTTTCCAGGGGTTCTTGCCCTCCGCCACGTTGAACCGCGCCTCGGAGGGGATGTTCACCGATTTGTCCCGCGCGTCCACATCGCGATACAGCGCCAGCGCGTGGACCATCATCGTGCCCCGCATGCGATAGACATGCCGGATCATCTGCTCAAACGCCGCCTGCCGCTGGAGGTCGCGCGCCGTCGAGTAGTCGAGCCACAGCTCGACATACCGCGTGTAAAGCGTGAGGTCATCCAGCCGGGCCAGCGTGGCCGGCTCGCGCGTGAGCCCGCGCGCCTCCTCGATCAGGCGATACATCCGGCCCAGCAGATCATCACAAAGCGGCTGGCGTTTGCCGCCGTCGAGCAACGCGTAGAACTTTGCCATCGGCGCGCGCGCGGTCCCGAAGCACTGCTCTAGAAAGTCCGCCGTGAGCGCCTCCACGCGCTGCGCCTCCCGCACATCCCACATCATCCGCGCCGCGAGGTAATAGCCCAGGCCGTTGGGCCCCCAGTTGTCGCTCGACTCGGCGGAGAGGAACCGCGCGGACTGCTCGTGAAAATGCGGGATGGTGCGCCGCAGATAATCCGGGTGCCCGCCGCGCGCCGCGCCGGGCAGATCGCGATCCCACGTGTTCACGCTGTAATACTCACGAATGCCCAGCATCTTGGCGCGCTTGGACCAGCCGGCCATCAACTGGTCCACGGTGAACCCGCCCGTGATGAAGGCCGTCGCCACGCTGATGACCACGCGGGGATGCGCCTGGATGCCGGGCGGCGGCGAATGCTGGTTGTAGGCATACATGCCCACGAACTTGTCCGGGTGCCGGGCCGTGACGGCCTCGGCGACGGCGTTCGCGAGCGTCACCGCGCGATCCGTGACGCTGCCCAGCTTCGCGCACGGCTCGCACTCGCACCAGCCCCCGCCATCACTGGGGTCCACGGAGACGGATTGCTTCTCGGGATTCGCGGCGAACTGCCGCAGCGCGTCCTCCGCCACCAGCTTGCGCAGGCCGGGATTGGAGATGCAGAACTTCGTGGACTTCCGCTGCCCGCCCACCAGCCCGAGATACTCCGGATGCGCGGTGAACTCCGCCTTGTTGCGGGACAGAATGCCGTCATAAGCATGTCCGGTGCTGAGCTCGATGCCTTGCACCGCGCGGTTCTTCTCCGACCAGTCCCGATAGGGCTCCTTCGCGTAATCCCACGCGCCATAGCCATACCAGATGCGGCGCGAGTGATAAGCCGGCCGCTCAAAGGCATCCACGTCCAGGGCCAGGTCCGCCCGGCGCGGCACGATTTCCCAGTTGCGGCCGGGGAAGAACTGCCGGTGTCCCAGCCGGTAAAGCACGTCCCACACGGCGTGCCCGACCGCCGGCTCCGTCGCCCCGATGACCCCAAGTCCCTGCGCGTGCGAGCGCAGCAAATACTCCTCGCGGCGCTCGGCATCGTGGGCGTCGAACCGGCCCGCCAGCTTCAGCGCGGGGAAATCTTCGACGCGGCCAACGGCGATGCCCGTCGTGCCATCGCCTTCCTGCACCTCAAACTTCGCCCCGCTGATCCGGCCGAGGTAATCCGCCAGCACCTTCGCCGCCGTGCGGACACGGTCCGGAGACTTCGCCGCCACAATCACGGCGTGCGTTGCCCTGCCCTGCCCCGCCAGCTTCGCGCTCTCGGCGGACGCCGCCCCTGCCAGCAGCAGGACGGCCAGCGACAGAATCCCGCACCTGGCGACAGCACGGCCGCAATGGCGATGAACAAGCATGGCGAATCGGACGGGGTGCAGCCGGTCCATGATCAAACTCAAAGCGGTTCACCGCAGCAGTCCGCCGTGCGCCTTCAACCAGCGCTCGGCCTCCTCCCAGCGCGGGAACGCCTCCGCCACATGTCGCCAGTAGCGCGCCGAGTGGTTCATCTCTCGCCGGTGCATCAGTTCGTGGACGCAGATGTAGTCGCGCACGAAGTCCGGCGTCTGCACCAGCCGCCAGTTCAGCGAGATGGTGCCCGCCCGCGAGCAACTGCCCCAGCGCGACCGTTGGTTGCGCACGGTGACGCGCTGCACGGCGACTTGGAGCGGCGCGGCAAGTTCCAGCAAGCGGGGAGGAAGTTCCGCCGCCGCGAGCTGCCAGAGGTGGCGCTCCACGGCAGGGCGGAGATTGGTCGCGGTTTGCCGGAGCGCAACGGTCTGGTCCGCGAAGCGCACCGTGCAACCGCTTGCGTGGGTCGCCAGTTGCAAGGCGACACGTTCACCGCGAAAGAGAATCTCCGTCCCGTGCTGCCACTCGGGCGCGTGGCGGGAGCGGGGTGGCTTGGCGAGCTGCTTTTCCAGCCACGCCGTCTGCCGCTGCGCGAACGCGAAAGCCTCGGCGCGATTGCCGGCGCGCGGCACCGTCACGCGCGCCACGCGCTCGGGTGTGAGCCGCAGGATGTAGCGCCGGGCCTTGGGATTGGGCACGAACTCGACCGGCAGCTCCGTCTCACCCACGCGCAGTGCCGCCGCTGGCGCGTTCGGGCGCACGCGCCGGAGCAGACGGCTGAACAAGTCGAGTTGCACGGCGGAGAGATTTTGCGGAAGCCGGACCGGAGGCGAGCCGAAACAATTCCGCGTAGGTGACGACGTGAGGCGTCTCCATCTTCCTCCGGTGCAAACGCGCTAGTTAGAGACTCCTCACGTCGTCTCCTACACCGCCATGGCCTTGCCTACCAGCGCCGCCACCTCCGCGCACGCCACCTCGCTCTTGCGCTGGTAATGCTGCGCGTTCGCGGCCAGGAAGGCCCGCTCCGGCTCGGTGAGCGGTTTGGCGCTGAGCACGACCACGGGCACCTGCGCCCACTCGGGCCGGTGCCGCATCCGCTTGAGGAACTCGAACCCGTCCATGTCCAGCATCATCAAGTCCAGCACCACATACCCCGGACGCACCCGCTGCATGAGCGTCAGGGCGCGGGCACCGTTCTCCGCATCCACCACGGTGAGCTGCTGCTGCTCCAGCGCGCGGCGGTAGATTTGCCGGATGACGGGATTGTCGTCCACGACCAGCACATAGTGGTCGGCGACGGGCGCGGCAGCATTGGCTGGGACAGGCATGGCTTTGGTAAGCGTCGGCGAAGGCATTTCACTTCACTGCACACTCGCCAATCGCCGCGCGCTCTGCGATACACCACCCATGAAGCTGTTGTCCATCCCGCTCACGATTTCGCTGTCACTCGCCCTCGCGGCGGCGGCAGACAAGAAACCTTCCGACCCCAAAGCCCCGGCGAAGAAAGCCCCACCCGCCAACCTCCAGCCCAATCCCCGGAAGCTCAACCCACCGCCCGGCGTGGTCGTGCCTGCCGAGGTGAAGGCCGAGCTAACCGCCGGAGCCTCCGCGCTGGGCAAGGAGATTGAAGGCTTGCGCGAATCACTGAAGGGCAAACCCGCCCTCCTCGCGCTCCTGCCCGACGTGCAGATTTATCACAACGCCGTCCGCTACGCGCTGGAGGACGACATCTTCACCAGCACGAACCAGTTCAACTCCGCCCGCGCGCTGCTCAAGGTGGGTTCCGAGCGCGCCAAGCAGCTCGCCGCCGGCAACGCGCCGTGGAACACCAAGGCCGGTCTGCTCGCGCTCAAGAAGGAACTCGAAGGCAAAGCCAAGACTCCCACCACGCTCACGCACGTCCCCGTCGTGCGCGGCTACGTGTCGAAGATTGACGGCTCGGTGCAGCCTTACGGGCTGAAGGTGCCGGTGACTTACCTGACCGGCGATGACAAGCCCCGCCGCCTCGACTTCTGGCTGCACGGACGCGGCGACACGCTCAACGAGATAGCCTTCATTGACGGCCAGTCGCGCGCGGGCGGCACGTTCCTGCCGGACGATGCCTTCGTGCTGGACCCCTACGGCCGCTTCATGAACGCCTTCAAGTTCGCCGGCGAGGTGGACGTGTGGGAAGGCCTCGACCACGCGGCGAAGCACTACCCGATTGACCGCAACAAGCTCGCCATGCGCGGCTTCTCGATGGGCGGCGCGGGCGCGTGGCACCTCGGCGCGCATCACCCGGACAAGTTCGCCTCCGTCAATCCCGGCGCGGGCTTCGTGGACGTGAAGAACTACCAGAAGCTCGGCGACAAGCTAGCCACCATCCCGTGGTGGGAGCAGAAGCTCTGGAACCTCTACGACCCGCTCGCGTGCCCCATCAACCTCGTCAACACGACGCTCGTGGCCTACAGCGGCGAGGACGACGCGCAGAAAGCCGCCGCCGACCTCATGGAAGCCGCGCTGCTCAAAGACGGCGTGAAGATGACCCACATCATCGGCCCCAAGACCGGTCACTCCTACGAGGCGAACGCGAAGAAAACCGTGGCCAAGCTCGTGGACGAGGCGACGAACAAGGGCATCAACCAACAGCCGAAGAAGGTCACGCTGGTGACGCATTCGCTGAAGTTCAATCGGGTGCATTGGCTACAAGCCGATGCGCTTGAACGCCACTGGGAAGAGGCCCGTGTTCAAGCTGAGATGAGTTCGGAGGGCAGCGAAGACTTGTTCGTCTTGAAGACTCACAACCTCGCTGGACTCACGCTCCATGTCCGGTCTTCTGAACGCGGCACGCATCGCTTCCCCAGATGCATTATTGACGGGCAGGAAATTGCGCGGAGCAACATGGTTCCGCTACTGTCCATGAGCAGCATACCCAAGCCTTCGTCGCACCCCTTTCGGCTCGTCAAGACCAACGGCAAATGGGCTGCGCCTCAGCCAGAATCTGGTTCGCAAAACAGCTTAAAAAAACAACCGAACCTCCAAGGTCCGATTGACGACGCCTTCATGGACTCGTTCGTGATGGTGCGGCCCACCGGCCAACCGTTGAACGCCACCATCGGCCAGTGGGCGAAGACCGAGCTGGCCGAGGCCGCGTTCCACTGGCGGCGCTACTTCCGCGGCGAGCCAAGGATTCGGGACGATTTCAACGTGTCTGCTGGCGACATCCAAAGTTACAATCTCATCCTTTGGGGCGACCCGTCTTCGAACACTTTGCTTGCCAGCATCGCTGACAAACTGCCGATCAAGTGGAACGGCAAGACCATCCAAGTCGGTGGCAAAACCTACGACGCCACGAAGCACGTCCCGGTGTTCATCTTTCCGAACCCGCTGAACCCGTCGCGCTACGTGGTCATCAACAGCGGCTTCACCTTCCCGCAGTTCGCCGGCGCGTCGAACTCGTTCCAGACGCCCAAGCTCCCCGACTGGGCCATCCTCGACCTCAGCGTCCCGCTGGCCGAACGCGTCGGCGGCAAAGGCGTCGTCGCCGCCGACTTCTTCGGCGAGAAGTGGGAAGTGAAGTGAGCGCGGAGTGCGGAGTGCGGAATGCGGAATGGGGGCCGCGCGAGCGCCGAACCCCGTGCCGGCGACTTGCAGTCGCCGTCTGTGGGGTGCAGCAGGTCGAGACGGCTTCGTGCTGTCCACGCGCAAGACGGCGACTGCAAGTCGCCGGCACGGCCAGTAGGACAGCGCGTCCCGCCTGTCCCTCTAACTTCCGGCCCCCGCTCAAGCGGCTTCATTTAGTCAGAGGTCAGGCAAGATGCGCTGACCTACTTTGGCTGTGCCTCCTCCTCTTCCTCGCCCTCCCGCTCTCCGCCCAAACCTTCCGCGACCCCGCCGACCAACCGTTCCGCCGCGCGCCCATGTCCGTGGCCGCGCGCAGTGTGGTCATCCCGCTCGCGACGAACGTCCACCTCGCCTTCGACCCCGAGACGCTGCGCACGCACACGGCTTGGCGCGGGCCATCGCTGAACTTGCACGGCGCACCTTACGACGGCGCGGCAGGCAAGTTCCTCGCGGACTTCACCGGCGAGTTCCTGTTCACCAACCCGCCGCTCTTCCCGTGGGCCGGCGGCAAGCCCGCGCGCAACATCCTCACCGACTTCCCTTCGAAGCCGCGCTTCCTCGGCCTCAGCACGCGCGGCGGCATCCGCACGCTGATGTATGAGCTGCCGCTCGATGCCGAGGAGGTCGTGCGCGTCCATGAGTCGCCGTCGGTGCAATGGGTGGATGGCACGCCGGTGGTGGTGCGGAGGTTCGAGCTCTCGGCGAGTTACATGGACCTCGAGTTCACCGCGCACATGGAGGCCGGTCGCATGACGACCATCGGCCAGAACGCCGCCGCGATGGGCATCTTGCGCGGGAAGGACGTGCTCCTCACCGCGTTCCGGGGCCGGCCGTTGCTGGGCTGGAAACCCGCGACCGCGCAGGCGGACTACGTTGTCGAGCTGCTGCGGGAGAAGGACGGCGACGCCGAAGTCGTCCAGCGCCATGTCACCGGTGACGAGACACACGCGGTCGTCCACATCCCGGCGCATCGCGGAGAAATCTCGTTTGAAGTGCTCTCCGTCGTTTGCGCGGACAAGGCCGAAGCCGAGCGGCTGTTGCCGAAACTGGTTCCCGCGAAAGTTGCGCCGCCGGAGCTGATGCGCGTGTCCGATCCGCCCGCCGCTCCCGTGGGGCGGACACTCTTGTCCGCCGTGACGAACACCGCCCCGCCGAAAGTGACCACTAACAGCGGCTTCCTTATTGAGTGGCTCGCGCATCCCAGTAGCCGCCGAGATCAGGAGGCGGACGGCAACGAACGCTCGCAGAGTCCGCCTCCTCACGTCGGCGGCTACGGAGCAATCACCGGCCTCGACTTCCTGCCGACCGGCGAGCTCGCTTGCTGCACCGCGCGTGGCGAGGTCTTCATCGTCGGCCCGCTGGACAATCCCACGAACCCGCCCGCCTTCCGCCGCTTCGCGCGCGGCTTGATGGAGCCGGCGGGTCTGCGCGTGTTGAGCGGGGAAATCTTCGTCGCGCAAAAATGCGAGCTGACGCGGCTGCGCGACACCGACGGCGACGGCGAGGCGGACTATTTCGAGTGCGTGAGTCAGGCATGGGGTTTTACCGGCGGTGCGCGGCAATTCGCCACCGGCCCCGTCGCGGACAAGGAAGGCCGGCTGCACGTCTTCCTCGACGCACGCGGCGCGCGCTGGGAAGTCCCGTTCCGTGGCTGGGACGCGCGGTTCAGCCGGGCGGGCAAAGATTTTGAGGGCTGGGCCAGCGGATTCCTCGCGCCCGGTGGTGCGCTCGCGGTGAGCGGCGACGTGTTCGTAACGGACAACGCCGGCCCGTGGGCGCCCGCCGCGAAACTCATTCACGTGCAGGAATCCAAGTTCCAAGGCCACCCGGCCACGCAGCCCGCGCCGCAGGAGCAGTTCAAGGAGCCGAAGGAGTTCGCCCCGCCCGCCGTGTGGTTCCCGTCGCGGCTCGCGAAGCAAGTGGCAGGAGTCGCCGTCGCACCGGAGAGCTGGGGCGCGTTTGCCGGGCAAGTCATCGTTGCCGATGGCGAAGGCGGCTTGCTGCGCGTGAATTTGGAGCAAGTGAACGGCGAATGGCAGGGCACCGCGTGGCCGCTGATGACCGTAGCCGCCGACGTAAGGAGGCGGACGGCTGCGGCGTCACCGAATCCGCCTCCTCACCTCGGCGGCTACGGCGTCACGCGCCTCGCCGTGAACGCGAGCGGGCAGCTCTACTTCGCGGGAGCCACGGAGAGCGGAGTCGGACAGATAGGTCGCATAGGACTCACCGGCCCCACCCCCTTCGAGGTCGCCACCGTGAAAACCCTCCCCGACGCGCTCGAACTCACGCTCACCCAACCCGCCACGGCCGCCACCGCCACGAAGCCCGCCAGCTACGAACTCACCGCGCACACTTACTCGCACGAGGTCGGGCCCACGGCAGAGCCGCCCACCACGCCGCTGAAAATCTCCTCCGCCCAACTCGCGGCCGATGGCCGCACCGTGCGCCTGCAAGTCGTCGGCCTGCGCGCGGGCACGGTGCTCACGTTGCGCGCCGCCGGCCTCCGCAACGCCACCGGCCAGCCCCTCCGCCACGACACGCTCTGGCACACGCTGAACCAGTTGCCGAAGTAAGCCGGGTGGCACCCGCCTCAGAGGGGCGATGATGACCGGCGAGATACGGGACGGCGTATCACTGTCTATAGCGCCCTTTGGATTCCTGCCCGAAAACCCGGAGGGTGTGAATGTGAATAGCCAGGGGTGAAACCCACGGTGAGGCATTCCAATCGCGCACAACCCCGCAGGGGTCGAACGATGGATGCTGGCAATGCCGGTAGTTCAACCCCTGCGGGGTTGCTCCGCTTGCGGGTGCTGTCCGTGGGTTTCACCCACGGCTATTCACGTTGCAGCCCTGCGGGCTGTCGACCGACTCCGAGAGCGGTGGCGAGAAACTGCGCTGCGCTCCGTCGGCGCACTCCAAGGCCGAGCGGTGCGGTCGGGGTTTGGGTGGAACGGGCCACCGGCCCGTTGCGGCGGGCGACTCGCCCGCCGCTTGAACTGCGCCCAGACCGCCCCAATCAATGCGCGCGTTGGCTGTGCCGAAACTCGGCGGCAGGTTGCCGCCGAGAACGGCCAGGTTGGCCGTTCCACCCGGACTCCTTCGCATCGTTCCGGCCAAGACGCTCACTTGCCCGTTGTCACCGGCGGCGGCTCCGATAAGCTCCCGGCCCATGAAGCCAATTCGTTCGCTCCTGCTCGGCATCGCGCTCGCCGCTGCGCTCCCGGCCCACGCTGATTTCAAGTCCGATGTCGCCGCCATCCGGCAAGTGGGTGGCGAGGGCAAGGGCAACGTGCAGGCCGCCGCCGCGTGGCAATCGCTTGCCAAGGGCGGTGCGCAGACGCTCGTCCCGCTGCTGGCCGCGATGGACGACGCGAATGACTTCGCCGCGAATTACCTCCGCTCCGCCGTGGACGCCATCGCTGACCGCGAGCTGGCCGCCGGGCGCAAGTTGCCGCAGGCCGAGCTGGAGAGGTTCCTCGCCGACACGAAGCACAATCCCCGCGCGCGCCGGCTGGCTTACGAGCTGATTGCGCGCATCTCCCCCGCCACCGGCGAGAAGCTGCTGCCCACGTTCCTCAACGACCCGAGCGTCGAGCTGCGCCGCGACGCCGTGCAGCGGCTCATTGACGCGGCGGACAAGGCGCTCGCCGCGCAGGACAAGGCCACCGCCACAAAGGAGTTTTCCAATGCGCTGACCTACGCGCGCGACGAGGCGCAAATCAAGAAGGTCGCCAGCGAGCTGCGGAAGCTCGGGCAGGAGGTGGACTTGCCGAAACACTTCGGCTTCCTCACGCACTGGAAGCTCATCGGCGCGTTCGACAACACCAAGCTCGTCGGCTTCGACACCGCGTATCCGCCGGAGAAGGCCGTGGACCTCGCGGCGAGCTATCCCGGCAAGCTGGAGACCGCGCGTTGGGTGGAAGTGGCCACACCGAACGACTACGGCATGGTGGATTTCAACAAGCCCTTCGGCGATATGAAGGGCGTGACCGGCTACGCCTACACGGAGTTCAACGCGGCGGAGGCGCGGCCCGCCGAGCTGCGGCTGGGCTGCAAGAACGGCTGGAAGGTCTGGTTCAACGGCAAGCTGCTCTTCGGGCGCGACGAGTATCATCGCGGCGCGCGCATTGACCAGTATCGGCTGCCGGTCGAGCTGAAAGCGGGCAAGAACACCATTCTCGTGAAGGTCTGCCAGAACGAGGACGTGAAGGACTGGACGAAGGAATGGGAATTCCAGCTCCGCGTGTGCGACGCGACGGGCACGGCGATTCTGGCGAAGGACCGTCCGCCGACGCCGAAGGGACCGACGAGTGCGAAGAAGGCGGAGACGAAGAAAGGCCAATGACCTCGCTTGTTCGCTTTCTCCACCCCAACTAGCCTTTCCCTATGATTGCCACCCTCGAAGACATCTACGAGCAAGGCGTGCTGCGACTGGCCTCTCCGCTGCCGCTGCCGGAACACGCCCATGTGCGCGTCACGGTGCAGAGTGATGCGACCGCACCCGACTCCGAGCGTGCGGAGTGGGCTTCCGCCTCCCAGGCGGCGCTCATGAAGACCTGGGATAACCCGGCGGACGATGTGTTCAATGAATTGAACTATTGCGTCATTGTGTCGGTTTGCCCGGATTTCGGACCGCGACTCCAAAGCACGAACACGCTCTGTCCCTAATTTCGTCTAGTTTGCGCTTGAGGCGTTCGATTTCACCTTCGAGTTCTTCCAAACTTAGGCATTCGTGTGTGATAAAGCAGTCGTCCGGGATGGATGAGAGATTCTCCGCAGCCTCGGTAGTCGGGAGGTTGGCACAAATGCGGGCTACTGGATGGCAGGGGTCAAAAGTTTCTGACGGGGCAGGCTGAATCCGGAGGTAGAGTAAGCGGGTCGTGTTGTGCATAGGTGTTAGTCCACGTATTTTACGACCATCACTTTGTTGGAAACCCGAAGGCGGATATTGCCGTATTCGTCAATGCCAGCCGGTTGTTTGGTTCTCTGCATCAAAATGACTGCGGTGCCTCCTTTGGCTTTTGCCAAATTTGCCAGAGATTTGTCGGCAGAGCCTGAAAAGAGGCCGTCACCCCTTCTGTCTTCGATGACGCCAAGAATCTTAAACTTCCGATTTGGATTTCCGTTCTCCCAGAATTCGATTCCATCGACTGTCCTGACGGTTCCGCCACTGCCCTCTCTAAGGTCAGGTCCGCGATATTCGGTAAAATTAGTCGAAGCACAACCAGTGGTGACCAAGAGCGCGGCAAGAAGGAATCCAGAAGGTTTCATGACCTATTCGTTTCGTTGAGTTAAAACAACAGAGCACCACAAGCCTCTTCTGGGCGAAAGTTACAGGTTTTCCCGCCTGCCACTGTGCTCCGTTTACGGAGCAAATCTTCAAGCCAAGCCATTCACAGTCAAGCTCCGAATTCGGAGCATGGCTTCGCCGAAGAATATCGTCGGACCGCAAATCAGAAAGCTGCGTTACCAGCAGAATCTGACACAGGAGTTATTTGCTGCACGGTGCTCAGTGCGGGGTATGGATTTGAGCAGAGGCACGCTGGCAAAAATCGAAGCTCAGGTTCGCTGCGTTACAGATGCCGAACTCCTGATTATTGCGGAAGCGTTGCGGGCGGAGATTCGTGACCTGTATCCGCCGCTTAAGAAATAGGTTCAAGGCGAGCGTTCATCAAGCCTGCCTCATGACGCCCCATTCCGGCAGTGACTTCCTCTTGGCTGAACCATTAGGCTCCCCCCCCACTTTGCCATGAAGATTACTACGCTACTTGTCTGCTTCGTCAGCACTGCAATTCTTCACGCCGCTGACTGGCTCCAGTTCCGCGGCCCCGGTGGCACTGGCATTTCGCCCGAGGCGAATTTGCCCGTGCAGCTCGGCGAGAAGTCCATCGCTTGGAAAATCGCCTTGCCCGGACGCGGCCTCGCCAGCCCGGTCATCGTGGGCGACAAGGTGTTCGTCACCGCTTGCAGCAGCACGGAGCAGGACCGGTTGCACGTCCTCTGCTTCAGCGCCAAGACGGGCGCGAAGCTGTGGGAGCGGCAGTTCTGGGCCACGGGCCGCACGATGGCGCACCCGAAGACGAGCGTCGCCGCGAACACGCCGTGCAGCGACGGCCGGCGGCTCTTCTGCTTTTTCTCCTCGAACGATGTGCTCTGCCTCGACCTCGACGGCAACGTGCTCTGGCTGCGCGGCCTCGGACGCGATTACCCGAACGCGAGCAACAGCCTCGGCATGGCCGCCTCGCCCGTCGTGGTGGGCGACACGCTCGTGGTGCCGGTGGAGAACGACAGCGAGTCCTTCAGCGCCGGCCTCGACGTGGCGACGGGCGCGAACCGCTGGAAGCGCGACCGCCCGAAAGTGGCTTGCTGGGCCACGCCGGTCGTCGTGCCCGATGCGAAGTCCGGCCAGCCGCTCGTCGTGTTGCAGTCCGGCCCCGGCTTGAGCGTGGTGGACGCGCGCACCGGACAGGAGGCGTGGTATTACACGGATGGAGCCTCGACGATGTCGTCGAGCGTGCTGGTGGGCGGCGTGTTGTATGTGCCGTCGAAAGGCATGACGGCGATGAAGCCCGGCGCGGTCGGCTCGCATCCCGAGACCCTCTGGCAGAACAACCAGATGCAGCCGAGCACCGCCAGCCCGGTGGTGCTGGGCGACAAGCTCTTCACGTTGAACAGCGCCGGTATCCTCAGCGCGGCGGACCTCAAGGACGGCAAGCGCCTCTGGCAGCTCCGCACGACGGGGCCTTACAGCGCCACGCCCGTGGGCTTCGGCAAGCACCTCTACCTCGTGAGCGAGAAAGGCCTCGTGCAGGTCGTGGACACAAGCGCGCCGGACGGAGCCGTGGTCAGCACGCTGGACTTGAAGGACACCATCATCGGCACGCCGAGCATCGCGGGCGGGGCGGTCTTCATCCGCAGTGACAAGGCGTTGGTGAAAGTCGGCGGCTGATTTGCTACCGTCCCTGCGATGGACCACACGTTTCAAGATGAAGTCAGTTTGGAAATCGCCCGGCGGGTGGCGGCGCGGCTAGAGCTGTCGCCGGAGCCGCTGGCGGTGGCGTTGGAAAACTTGGAGCGCTGGTCGCAGCAGAACGCAAACGCGCCCGCCTTGCTCTGCTGCTATGCCGAGTGGCGCGAGATTCTGGCCCTGCCCGTTGAGCAGGTCTGTGCGCGGTTGTGCGAGGAGTCCGACGCGGGGCAACGGCTGCGGCAGAATTCTCCCTTCGCCGGTGTGCTGTCGGCGGCTGAAGTTTGGGACATCAAGCGGCACCTTCGTCATGCAGCGCTTCCAGCTTGAGCACATCATTCGCGCCGCCGCTGGCATCACGGGTGCGCCCGAGTTGGTCGTCGTTGGTAGCCAGTCCGTGCTGGGCCAATTTCCGAACGCGCCGGATGAATTGCTTGTGTCCATCGAAGCCGACGTGTTCTCGCTGCGCTCCCCGGCTGACAGCGACTTGATTGACGGCTCCATCGGCGAGGGATCGCCGTTCCACCAGACGTTCGGCTACTACGCTCACGGCGTCGGTGCGGAGACGGCGGTGCTGCCCGCTGGCTGGCGCGAGCGGGTGGTCCCGGTCAGGAATGAGAACACTGGCAGCGGCACGGGCTTGTGCCTCGAAGTGCATGACTTGGCGGTCTCGAAGCTCGTGGCCGGGCGGGAAAAGGATTTGAGTTTCGTCAGCGGGCTGCTGCGTCATCGGATGGTGAACATGGCAACTGTCGAGCAACGATTGACCACCACGCCCATCACTGCGGAGCGACGTGAACTTTCTCTGGCACGACTGCATCGCCTAGCCCAGCAAGCATGAACCCCCTCCTCGAACACCAAGCCCTCCTCACCCGCCGCCAGCTCTTCGGGCGCGGCGCGACGGGCTTGGGCGTGGCCGCGCTGGCCTCGCTCCTGAAGCAAGACGCGTCCGCCGCAGACAATCGGCAATCGGCAATCGGCAATCGGCAATTCCCCAACTGGGCTCCCAAGGCCAAGCGCGTTATCTACCTCTTCCAAAACGGCGCGCCAACCCATGTAGACCTCTGGGACTACAAGCCCCGCCTCGCCGAGTTGCACGGAAAGCCCGTCCCGGAGGAATACATCGCCGGCAAGCGCTTCAGCACCATGACCGGCAAGGCCGACGGCAAGCTCATGCTCCAGCCAGTCGAACCCTTCGCGCAGCACGGGCAGAGCGGCGCGTGGGTCAGCCGCTTCATGCCGCACACCGCCGCCATCGCGGACAAGCTGTGCTTCATCAAGTCCATGCACACCGAAGCCGTGAACCACGCGCCCGGCATCACCTTCCTGCTCACCGGTTCCGAGATGCCCGGCCGCCCGAGCCTGGGCGCGTGGATGAGTTACGGCCTCGGCGTCGAGACGCAGGAACTGCCCGGCTACGTGGTGATGACTTCCATCAGCAAGGACACGACCTGCGGCCAAATCTTCTACGACTTCTACTGGGGCAGCGGCTTTCTCCCCACGCGCTACAGCGGCGTGAAGTTCCGTGGTAGCGGCGAGCCGGTGCTTTATCTAAGCAACCCCGACGGCATGTCCGCCCAAGTCCGGCGCGGCCTACTCGACGACCTTGCGCAGCTCAACGAGATGAAGCTCCGCGAGTTCGGCGACCCGGAAATCGCCACGCGCATCGCGCAATACGAGATGGCCTACCGGATGCAAACGAGCGTCCCGGAGCTCACCGACTTCTCGAAGGAACCGCAGTCCACGTTCGACCTCTACGGACCGAGCGCCAAGCAGCAAGGCACCTTCGCTTACAACTGCCTCATGGCACGTCGGCTCATCGAGCGCGGCGTGCGTTGCGTGCAGGTGATGCACGCGGGCTGGGACCAGCACAACTCCCTGACCACCGAGCTTTACAACCAGTGCCGCGACACCGACCAGCCCAGCGCCGGGCTCGTCATGGACCTCGCCCAGCGCGGCCTGCTGGAAGACACGCTCGTGATTTGGGGCGGTGAGTTTGGCCGCACGCCGTTCATCCAGGGCAATCTCGCCGAGCGCAAACGCTGGGGCCGCGACCATCATCCCTACGCGTTCACGATTTGGATGGCGGGCGGCGGCATCAAGCCCGGCCTGACCTACGGTGAGTCCGATGACCTCGCGATGAACGTCGCCAAAGACCCCGTCCACGTGCACGACCTCCAAGCCACGCTCCTGCACCAACTGGGCATCGACCACGAGCGCCTGACCTTCAAATTCCAAGGCCGCAACTTCCGCCTCACCGACGTTCATGGCAGCGTGGTGAAGGGAATCCTGACCTGAATCTGCCCGGGAAGTAGCCGTCCACTTTTCATGCTCCTCGTCCAAAACGGCCGCTCCTCATTCACCTGCCAGGGTGTGTCGCGGCGCTCGGCGTTGAAGGCGGGGTTTCTCGGCGCGCTGGGCTTGAGCTCGGCAGACCTGCTGCGGCTTCAAGCGCACGGCTCGGCAAAGCGGAAAAACAAGTCGGTCATCCTCCTCTGGCTCGATGGCGGGCCAAGTCATCTGGAGACTTACGATCCCAAGCCCGAGGCGACCAGCGCGTATCGCGGACCGTGGGGCGCGATTGAGACGAATGTTTCCGGCATCCGCATCTCGGAACAGCTTCCACTGCACGCGAAGCACGCGGACAAGATGGTTTTCCTCCGCTCGGTGCATCACAAGACGGGCGACCACTTCGCGGGCGCGCACTGGATGCTCACCGGGCGCTTCGGCTCCACCACGGCCGACAAGGAGCAGAAGTATCCCTCCCTCGGCTCCATCGTGTCGCGCACGCGCGGAGCAAATGCACCGGGCGTGCCGGCTTACGTGGGCTTGCCGGCGGCGCAGAGCGTGTATCTCTTCCCCGGCTATCAAGGGGCGGCGTATCTGGGACCGGCTTTCAACCCGTTCGATGTGAACACGGCGCAGAAATATCTCGCCGCGAGCCACACGGGGCCGGTGCAGAAACCGCATTGCCTGGAGAACTTCACCGGCGATGTGGCGCGCACGCAGTCACGCGTGGATCTGCTCACGCAGCTCGACGGCTTCCGGCGTGACCTCGATCGCGGACGCCTGATGGATGCGATGGATCGCTACCAGCAACAGGCGGTGGACATGGTCACGGGCAATCGCGCGCGCGAGGCGTTCGACATCGAGCACGAGGACGCGAAGACGCGCGACCGCTACGGGCGGGGACCGTGGGGGCATTACACCTTGCTGGCGCGGCGGCTGGTCGAATCAGGCGTGAGCTTCGTCACCGTGGACATGCCACATTGGGATGACCATTCGAGCATTGCAAAAGGCCACGGCTACAAACTGCCGGTGCTGGACCGCGCGGTGGCGTCACTGCTGGAGGACTTGAGCGAGCGCGGAATGCTCAACGACGTGATGGTGATGGTGATGGGCGAGTTCGGTCGCACGCCGAAGATTAACGAAGGCCAGCCGGGCATCCCGGTTCCAGGACGTGACCACTGGGGCGATGTGTTCTCGGTAATGCTGGCAGGCGGCGGCTTGAAGACCGGCCAGGTCATCGGCGCTTCAAGCGTGAACGCCGAGTTCCCGGTCGAACGTCCGCTGACACCCGGTGATGTGCTCGCGACGGTTTATCATTTCCTCGGCATTGACCCGGAGCACACCTTCAACGACTTCACCGGCCGACCTGTGCCCATTCTCGACGGCGGGCAGCCGATCCGGGAAATAATTTAGGTCGTGCTTCAGAGCCGGACATCCCATCCGGTTCGGCGTCCCTGAGAGGTGACACCAAACACCGGGTGATCGGCCACTTTCCAACCGTGTCTCAGGGCAGCTCGGTCTTGCCCATCAGGTAGCGATCGCACTCGCGGGCCGCACCACGGCCTTCGTTGAAGGCCCAGACGACGAGGCTCTGTCCGCGACGGCAGTCGCCAGCGGCGAAGACGTTCGGGAGGCTGGTCTGGAACTTGCCATGGTCAGCCTTCACGTTGGAACGCGGGTCGCGCTCGACGCCGAGGGCTTCGAGCAGCGGCTGTTCCGGCCCGAGGAAGCCCATCGCCAGCAGGACGAGTTGGGCGGGGAGGACGCGCTCGGTGCCGGGGACGTTCTTCGGGCCGAACTGGCCTTTGTCGTTCTTGGTCCACTCGATGTTCACGAGGTGGACGGCTTTCAGATTGCCGTCGGCGTCGCCCTCGAACTTCGTGGCGGTGGTGAGGTAGATGCGCGGGTCTTCGCCGAACTTCGCCTTCGCCTCTTCCTGGCCGTAGTCGAGCTTGTAGGTCTTGGGCCATTCGGGCCAGGGGTTGTCCTTGGCGCGATCCAGCGGCGGCTTCGGAAGGATTTCCACCTGCACCAGACTCTTGCAGCCGTGGCGCATGGAGGTGCCCACGCAGTCGGTGCCGGTGTCGCCGCCGCCGATGACGACAACATCCTTGTCGGCGGCGTTAATGGCAGGGGGCTTGCCGTCGAGCAGGGCTTTGGTATTGCCGTGGAGGAATTCCATGGCGAAGTGGACGCCCTTCAACTGGCGGCCTTCGATGGGGAGGTCGCGGGGCTTGGTCGCACCGGTGCAAAGCACGACGGCGTCGAAGTCGTCCATGAGCTGCTTGGCGGTGACGTCTTTGCCAACCTCGCAGTTGCAGACGAATTTCACGCCTTCGTCTTCCAGCAGCTTGATGCGGCGCAGGACGACTTCGTTCTTCTCCAGTTTCATGTTGGGGATGCCATACATGAGGAGGCCGCCGGGGCGGTCGGCGCGTTCGAAGACGAGGACGCGGTGCCCGGCTTTGTTGAGCTGTGCGGCGGCACTCAGGCCGGCGGGACCAGAGCCGATGACGGCGACTTTCTTGCCGGTGCGCTGCGCAGGGGGCTCGGGTTTGACCCAGCCGTTTTCCCAGCCGTGGTCAATGATGCTGCACTCGATGTTCTTGATGGTGACGGGCGGGTTGCTGATGCCGAGCACGCAGGAGCCTTCACACGGCGCAGGGCAGACGCGACCGGTAAACTCGGGGAAGTTGTTGGTCTTGTGCAGGCGGGCGAGGGCTTCCTCCCAGAGGCCGCGATAGACGAGGTCGTTCCACTCGGGGATGAGATTGTTGATGGGGCAGCCGCTGGCCATGCCGCTGATGAGCTGGCCGGTGTGGCAGAAGGGCACGCCGCAGTCCATGCAGCGGCCGCCCTGCTCGCGGAGCTTGGGCTCCGGCATGTGGTCGTGGAACTCGCGCCAGTCAGCGACGCGCGCCAGCGGCGAGCGGTCAGCAGGAAGTTCGCGGTTGAATTCGAGGAATCCGGTGGGTTTGCCCATGTCAGTTCAGTTTCAGGTCAAAGCTCGTCAAACAAGCGGTGAAGGGAGAGGCGAAAGCCGGGGAGGACGGAGTTGCCGGTGAGGTGCTGGTGGCCGGAGAGCAGCTCGGAGCTTCCATCCGGTCGATACACCCGCAAGCTCTTGTGCTTCGGGTCAACCATCCATGCCAAGTGGCTGCCGTGCGCCAAATACAACTGCAATTTCCGCTCGGTTTTGGTGAGCGAATCCGAGGCCGACAAAACCTCCACTGCCAAGTCTGGCGGAGCCGCGAAGTAGCGCCCCTCGGAAACGTAAATGAACTTGTAGCGTTCCTTCGAGATGAAGGAGATGTCCGGCGCGAAGCAGTGGTCCACCCCCAGCCGAAAACCTGTCTGTCCATCGAAGACGCGGCCTAACTTGTGTTCGTAAACGTGGTTGCCAATAGCGGTGAGAAGGCGGGCGATGAGGTCCCCGTGCTGCGAGCCCATGGATGGCATGGCGACAATCTCCCCGTCACAGAGTTCAAATCGCAGGTCCGTCAGTGACGTGAGGCGGACTAGTTCATCGTCGGTCCAGAACTCGCCTTTGGGACGGAACGGCAACTCGCTGGGACGCACCACGCGTTGAGCCGTCAGCGGATACCCGAAACGCGTGAACCAAGACTGCGCCCGTTCACGCGGGCGCGCTGGCTTCGGAGTTTCGAGAATCGCTTTCACGGTGCGTGACGTTGCCTTGGTCAGCCGGCTGAATCAACCACCACCCACGCGCGCGGCATCCTTGGAGTTGGCCTCGAAGGCGGCGTTAAGCGCGTCGTCGCCGGTGAGGCCGGCGGCTTGGGCTTTCTTGATGGCTTGGAGCACGCGCTCGTAGTCCATGGGCATCACTTTCACGAACTTCGGCACGCTGGCGTTCCAGAGTGCGAGGACGTTGCGGCCCTTTTCGGAGCCGGTGTAGAGGACGTGCTTCTCGATGAGTGAGCGCACCTCGGCGATTTCATCAGCGTCTTCCAGCTTCTGGAGGCCGACCATCTGCTTGTTGCAACTGCGGGCGAAGGTGCCGTCCTCATCCAGCACATAGGCGACGCCGCCGCTCATGCCAGCCGCAAAGTTACGGCCCGTCTTGCCGAGCACGATGACTATGCCGCCGGTCATGTATTCGCAGCCGTGGTCGCCGACGGACTCAACGACGGTTTTCACGCCGGAGTTGCGGACGCCGAAGCGTTCGCCGGCCATGCCGCGGAAGTAAGCCTCGCCGCTGGTCGCACCGTAGAGGGCGACGTTGCCGATAATCATGTTTTCCTCGGCGCGGAAGGTGGATCCACTGTGCGGGTAGATGATGAGCTTGCCGCCGGAAAGGCCCTTGCCGCAGTAGTCGTTGGCATCACCTTCGAGCCGGATGGTCACGCCGGGCGGCACAAACGCGCCGAGGCTTTGGCCAGCCGAACCTTTGAAGTGCAACTGCACGGTGTCCTCGGGCAGGCCCGCCGCGCCGTGCCGACGGGTGATTTCGTTGCCGAGAATCGTGCCGACCACGCGGTTGATGTTCCGGATGGGCAACTGGACGACGACCTTCTCCTTGCGGTCAATGGCCGGCTTGCACGCGTCGAGCAGGTGCGTCATGTCGATGGATTTCTCCAAGCCGTGGTCCTGCGCCATCTGGCAGTAGCGGCCCACGCTCGCGTCCACGTCGGGCGCGTGCAGGATGGCGGAGAGGTCGAGCCCGCGCGCCTTCCAATGGTCCACCGCCTTGCGGGCTTCGAGCCGGTCCACGCGGCCGACCATCTCGGCGATGGTGCGGAAGCCAAGTTGCGCCATCAGCTCGCGAACTTCCTGCGCGATGAAGGTCATGAAGTTGACCACGTCCTCGGGCTTGCCCGGGAAAATGCCGCGCAGCTTCGGGTTCTGCGTGGCGACGCCGACGGGGCAGGTGTTCAGATGGCAGACGCGCATCATGATGCAGCCCATCGCGACGAGCGGGCCGGTGGCGAAACCGAATTCCTCCGCGCCGAGCAGCGCAGCCATGATGACGTCGCGGCCGGTCTTGAGCTGGCCGTCCGTCTCGACTGCGATGCGCGACCGCAGGTTGTTCAGCACAAGCGTCTGATGCGTCTCGGCGAGGCCGAGCTCCCACGGGATGCCCGCGTGTTTGATGGAGGTCTGCGGCGAGGCACCGGTGCCGCCGTCGAAGCCGGAAATCAACACGACATCCGCGTGCGCTTTGGCGACGCCTGCGGCAACAGTGCCGACGCCTACCTCGCTGACGAGCTTGACGCTGACGCGGGCGCGACGGTTGGAGTTCTTGAGATCGTGAATCAACTCCGCGAGGTCTTCGATGGAGTAGATGTCATGGTGCGGCGGCGGGGAAATCAGGCCGACGCCGGGCGTGGAGTGACGGACCTTCGCGACCCACGGATAAACTTTGCCACCAGGAAGCTGGCCGCCTTCACCGGGCTTTGCGCCCTGGGCCATCTTGATTTGCAGCTCGTTCGCGTTCGTGAGGTAGAGGCTCGTGACGCCGAAGCGGCCGGAAGCGACCTGCTTGATGGCGCTGTTCTTCGAGTCGCCCTTCTCGTTGGTCCACGTGTAGCGCGCGGGGTCTTCGCCGCCTTCGCCCGTATTGCTCTTGCCACCGATGCGGTTCATCGCGATGGCGAGCGTCTCGTGTGCTTCGCCGGAGATGGAGCCGTAGCTCATCGCACCGGACTTGAAGCGCTTCATGATGCTCTCGACGGATTCGACTTCCTCGATGGGAATCGCCGTGGCGGGCTTGAACTCCAGCAAACCGCGCAGCGTGTAAACGTCCTTGAGCTGCGTGTTCACGAGCGCGGAATACTCCTTGAAGGTCTTGTAATCCGCGTTGCGGACGGCCTTCTGGAGCTTGTGGACGGTCTGCGGGTTGAAGAGGTGCAGTTCGCCGTCCGCGCGCCATTGATACTGGCCGCCGACATCGAGCGTGTGGCCGTTGACGGGCCGCTCGGGGAACGCGTGCTCGTGGCGGGCGAGGACTTCCTTCGCAATTTCCTCGATGCCGATGCCGCCGACGCGTGAGGCCGTCCAGGTGAAATACTTGTCAATCACCCCGTCGTTCAGGCCGATGGCCTCGAAGATTTGCGCGCCGCGATAGGACTGAATCGTCGAGATGCCCATCTTGGAGGCGACCTTCACGACGCCCTTCACCGCCGCCTTGGTGAAGTTCTTCACCGCCGTCTTGTGGTCCACGCCGACGAGCAGCTTCTGCTGAATCATGTCATCCAGCGTCTCGTAGGCGAGATAGGGGTTGATGGCTCCGCAGCCGAAGCCGATGAGCAGCGAGAAGTGGTGGACTTCGCGCGGTTCGCCCGACTCGAGGACGAGGCCGACACGCGTGCGCGTGCCCTCGCGGATGAGGTGGTGATGCACGCCCGCGACGGCGAGCAGGGCCGGGATGGGGGCGTTGTCCTTGTCCACGCCACGGTCGGAGAGGATGAGGATGTTGACGCCGTCCTTGATGGCCTTGGTCGCGGCTTCGCACAGTTCGTCGAGCGCTTTCTCCAGGCCAGCCGCACCTTCCGCAGCCTTGAAGAGCGTGGGCAAGGTGGCGGACTTGAAGTGCGGGTGATTGAGATGCTTGAGCTTGGCGAACTCTTCGTTGCTCAAGATGGGCTGCTTCAACTCGATGAGCCGCGCGTTCTCGGGCAGCGGGTTCAGCAAGTTGCGCTCGCTGCCAATCGTCGTCTCCGCGCTGGTGACAATCTCCTCGCGGATGCAGTCAATCGGCGGGTTCGTGACCTGAGCAAAGAGCTGCTGGAAGTAATTGTAGAGGAGCTGCGGCTTCTGCGAGAGCACGGCGATGGGGGTGTCCGTGCCCATTGAGCCGACGGCTTCGACGCCGTCGCGGGCCATCGGGACCATGAGCATGCGCAGTCCCTCGAACGTGTAGCCAAACGCCTGCTGGCGGTGCAGGACGGTGTTGTGGTCGGGCTCGGGCACGTGCGGTGCCTCCGGCAGCTTGGCCAGCTCGACCATGTTGTCGTTAATCCACTGGCGATACGGCTGCGACTTGCAGATGGCTTCCTTGATTTCTTCGTCAGCCACGATGCGGCCCTGCGCGGTGTCCACGAGGAACATGCGGCCCGGCTGCAAGCGGCCCTTCTGCAACACGCGCTCGGGCGCGATGTCCAACACACCGACTTCCGACGCCATGATGACGAGGTCGTCCTTCGTGACGTAGTAGCGCGACGGGCGGAGGCCGTTGCGGTCGAGGCACGCGCCGATTTGCACGCCGTCGGTGAAGGCCACGGAAGCCGGGCCGTCCCACGGTTCCATGAGGCAGGAGTGATACTCGTAGAAGGCCTTGCGCTCGTCGCTCATGGACTCGTGATTCGTCCACGGCTCGGGAATCATCATCATCATCGCGTGCGCGAGCGGGCGGCCGGCGAGCACGAGGAGTTCGAGGCAGTTGTCGAACATCGCCGAGTCGGAGCCGCTCGGGTTGATGATGGGGAAAATCTTCTTGATGTCCTTGCCGAAGGCGTCGCTCTCGAACATGGACTGGCGCGCGTGCATCCAGTTGATGTTGCCGCGCAGCGTGTTGATTTCGCCGTTGTGCGCGATGTAGCGATACGGGTGCGACCGCTCCCAGCTCGGGAAGGTGTTCGTGGAGAAGCGCGAGTGAACCAAGGCCAGCGCCGACTCCATGTCCGGGTCGCGCAGCTCGGGATAATACGCATCCACCTGCGCCGGCATGAGCATGCCTTTGTAAACGATGGTCCGGCACGAAACGCTGGGCATATACCACTCCTGCGTGCCGCGCTCGCCGGAGTTGCGGATTTCGGTCAGCGCGCGCTTGCGGATGACGTAGAGCTTGCGCTCGAAGGCGAGTTCATCCTTGGCCTTGCGGACGTTGCGCTCGATGAAGCACTGGCGGATGGCCGGCTCCGAGGCGATGGCGGTCGGGCCGAGGGTGGAATTATCCGTCGGCACCGTGCGCCATCCGAGCACCGAGTGGCCCTCTTCACGCACAACGCGCTCGAAGACGCGCTCGCAGTGGTGGCGATCCTCCTCGTCCTTGCCCATGTAAATCATGGCCACGCCGTAGCGGCCGGGAGCCGGGAGGTTGAAGCCGAGCTCCTTGGCGACCTTGGCGAAGAACTTGTGCGGGAGCTGGAGCAGAATGCCCGCGCCATCGCCGGTGTTCGGCTCGCAGCCGCAGGCACCGCGATGGTCGAGGTTGACGAGAATCTGGATGCCCTGTTGGACGACCTCGTGGGATTTCTTGCCCTTCATGTTGACCACGAAGCCGACGCCGCAGGCGTCATGCTCGAATCGCGGGTCATAAAGTCCCTGCTTGGGCGGCAATCCCTGCCACCGCGCTTGCGTGCTCATTTGGTTGTCGTTCATCGTCACTACTGGCCGGAAATGGTCCCGGTTTGGAAAGCTTCCATATGTGGACAAGAGGCTGGTCGCGCCCGTCCGCTCCGAAAAAGCCGCGCGACGGTAACAAACCACTTCGCAGGTGCAATGGCATTTTGCAGTATCGTGCGAAGGAGGCGGGGAGTTGACCTGCGTCTTCCCAGAGCATCCCCGGGCCTGGCTCTGTGCGCTGGACGGCCGGACCTCTTTCCGGCAGCCACCGTTCAGAACTCACACCGATGTCTGCTAACAAACAGCGGTGCACATGTAAAAGGATTAGTGCCTAATCTGAGCGGGTCGCTGCTCAACGGATACTTATCGGGCCTCGCTGAGCGGGGTGTTGGCCACCCCCCGCCCGGTAAATGAAGGCGCAGTCCAAGTGCCTTTCCCCTTGTCTAGCCCGAGCGTTCTGTTGCTCACTCGCCGGGTGAACATTGAGAAAAAACTTCGGCTGGGAATTCTGGGCTCCGGCAAAGGCTCGAACATGGTCGCCATCGCGGAAGCCATCGGGAGCGGCAGTGTCCCCGCTGAGATCGCGCTGGTGCTCAGTGACGTCGCCGACGCCGGGATTCTCGACCACGCGCGCCGCTTCAACCTGCCGGCCCGGTTCATCAACCCGGGCAAGTTCCGCACCAAGCTGGACGAGGGGGCCGAAGCCGCCTACATCGCCGCCTTGCGTGAGGCTGGAGTGGAACTGGTGGTGTTGGCGGGCTTCATGCGAATCCTCAAAGGCGAGTTCCTCCGGGCGTTTCCCCAGCGGGTGGTGAACATCCATCCGTCTTTGCTGCCCGCCTTCACGGGGTTGGAGGCCTGGAAGCAGGCCCTGGACTACGGAGTCAAATTCACCGGATGCACGGTGCATTTCGTGGACCAAGGCGTGGACACGGGGCCGATCATCGCCCAGCAGACCGTGCCGGTGCTCAGCCGGGACGACGATCAAACCTTGCACGCCCGCATCCAAATCGCCGAGCGGCAGCTCTATCCTCTGGCCATCTCCGCCCTGGCCCGCGGCCTGGTCCGGGTGGAAGGGCGGAAAACGGTGACTGGCAGCCCGCAGTGAAGAGGTAAAATGGCCGGTGGCTACATCCATTCTTTTTCTGCCACGGAGCAGGCGCGGTTGGTGGCCCAGGCGAAGTTTCTCGAGCCTTACATCTTTCCGACCATCGCGTTTCCCGGGTGCGTGCGGATTCTGGAAGTGGGCTGCGGAGTGGGTGCCGAGTTGCAGATCCTGCGGCGACGATTTCCCGAGGCAAAGTTGACCGGGCTGGATTGCTCGACCTCCCAGCTCGCCAAGGCGCGCGCCCTGCTGACGGCGGATCTCGCCAGCGGACAAATCGAACTGCGGCAGGGCAGCGCCTACGATCTGCCGTTTGACCTCGGCGCGTTCGATGGCGTCTGCCTCGTCTGGGTGCTCGAACATCTCACCAACCCTGAACTGGCATTGCGTGAGGCGGGGCGGGTCTTGCGTCCGGGAGGTTGGTTGTCTGTCACTGAAGTTTGCAACGCCAGTTGGGAGACCGCTCCCCCCTGCCCTGCGATGGCGGACTATTGGCGGGCGTTCAACGAACTCCAACGCGCACTCGGCGGACAGCCCGACGTGGGAACGCAACTCGCGGACCTGGCTGCCAAGGCGGGATTCACCGAGATCCAGTTTCGCACCCTGCCGGTGCGCATGGACGGAACCATCCGCGACCCCGGGTCACGACGGCGGTTTATTGACTATTGGCAATCGCTTTGGCTGAGCGGGGCGGATCAACTGCGAGACCGAAAGATGATTTCGCACGCTCTCGTTGGGGACATCCAAGCCGAATTCGCAGGGCTGGCAAACGATCCCGAAGCCGTCTTTCACTACACAGCCTGCCAAATCAGCGCCCGGACTCCGGCCGGCTGAGCGAAACCCGGTTTCCACCATCAGCCGCCGGATTCAGGCGAGGATGCCTGACGCCACATGGCCAGGCACGTCGGTCAACCGGCGCTCAATACCGTTGTGGTAGAAACTCAGCCGTTCGTGGTCGAATCCCACGAGGTGCAAAATGGTGGCGTGGAGATCGCAGATGCTGGTGACATCCACGACGGCTCGCTAACCCAATTCATCCGTCGCGCCGCAGCTGAAGCCGGGCTTCACGTCGGCACCGCCAGCCAAATGGTGAAGCCGCTCGGGTTGCGGTCGCGGCGCATAAGGCCGCGACGGGTCAATCGCCGGGCGGATGGACGTGTCGTCTGCCGCCAGCACCCCGTGCTCGGACAGCAGCAAGGTCAACGCCCCGCCCCCCAAAACCATGCCGCCGAGACGGAGAAAATCCCGACGCTCAAGTAAGCGATTACGAAAATGCGGCGTTTGGGTCATGTGATAGAAATGCCTGCAAATAAGGCTTGCTTCGAGTATGGCATCAATGCCATACTTGGATCATGAAGATGACAATGCACATTGATGAAGGCATCCTCGAAAGAGTGATGAAGTGGACCGGAGCCGGCAGCAAAACCGAAGCCGTGGACCTCGCCCTCAAAGAAATGGACAGAAAAGCCAGACTCGCCGAGTTCGGCAAAACCGGCCTCGGCCTCAGCAGGGCGGAGCTCATGGAAGCCGTGGACCCAAGTTACGACTTGATGGCGCTGCGCTTGGCGGAGACTCCGGGCGCGCCGGCACCTGTGGCCCCCGTGAAGGCTTCCACCAAGCCGTTTCGCTACCCTAAGCTGAAACACGCGAAAAAGTGACCCGCTCCGCCTGTGATACTGATTGATTCCTGCATCTACATCGAACATCTGCGCGCGGGGCGTGACCCGGCGCAGGTGTTCGCGCCTTATGCCCAGCGGCATGACTTGGCGACGTGTGGGGTGATTCGCTGCGAGGTAATTCGCGGAATGCGGTCGCCCAAAGCCCGCCGCGCCCTGGCCGACTACATGGGTTGCCTGCTTTACATTCCCACACTCAACAACGTGTGGGAGGCCGCCGAAGAGCTCCTGTGGCAGACCGACCGCGCTGGTTTCAAGATCCCTGTGACCGACGCCATCATCGCCGCGTCTGCCATGAAGGCTGGTGGGGCCGTGCTCTCGCACGACAAACACTTCCGTGCCATCCCGGGTCTGCGGGTGTTCGAGGAATTTCCTGACTGAAGCGGCGTTCATCAGTTCGTTCAGAACACGGTGAGAAACTCGTTCGCATTGAACACGGACGGGCATTTCCATGCTCAAGCCGTGATTCGACCCAGCTTGCCGGCGGGCGTTCAGTTCGGAAGGCAAAATTGGCGTTGGACGAGTCGGGCGCGGTTTCGCAAGCTGCGCGTAATGTTTGCAACGCTCCGCAAGTGGGCCGAGTTCGTGAAGATTTCGCACACGGTCTTCGCGCTGCCCTTCGCCCTGGCCGCGATGGTCGTGGCGGCGCGGGACAACCGTGGCTGGCCAGGCTGGCGAACATTCGGGCTGATTCTGCTGGCGATGTTCTGCGCGCGGACCTGCGCGATGGCCTTCAACCGCATCGTGGACCGGAAGTTCGATGCCGCCAATCCCCGCACGGCGAACCGCCACCTGCCCGCCGGGCAAATCTCCCTCGTGAGCGCATGGGCGCTCTGCCTGCTCGCGGGCGCTGGGCTGGTGGGGGCGGCGTGGCTGCTCAACCCGGTTTGCTTCTACCTCTCACCCGTCGCGCTGTTCTTCGTGTGCTTCTACTCGCTGACGAAGCGGTTCACCAGCTACACCCACGTCTGGCTGGGCGTCGCGCTCGCCCTCGCGCCGGTGGGCGCGTGGCTGGCGGTGAAAGGGCAGCTCGGCTTCTCGCCCATGGAAGAACCCTTCGGCGCGGGGCCGCTTGGGCGGCTCGTGGCGCGCTCAGGCTGGACCGGCATCCTGCCACTGGTGCTGGCGTTGGCGGTGGTGTTCTGGCTCATCGGCTTCGACATCATCTACGCCATCCAAGACTTCGAGTTTGACCGCTCGCACGGGCTGCACTCCCTCGTCGTGGCGTGGGGTCCAAAGAACGCGCTCTCCGCCTCCATGCTGGCCCACGCCATCATGTGGATTCTGCTCGCTGTATTCGGACTGCTGGCAGGCTTCCGACTGGCCTATTATGTCGGACTGGGGCTGATTGCGGGGTGCCTGCTGTTTGAACATCTCCTCGCCCGGAGGCGCAGCATGAACTGGGTGAACAACTCCTTCTTCCGCCTCAACGCCGTCATCAGCGCCGTCCTCCTCGCCGTTACGTTGACGGAGGTTGTGTTTCCAGGTTTTCGGACCGGAGCACACTGATACTCGCTCGTCCGGAACCTAAAGTCGCAACCTTGGTGCGTCTTGTTGTAACCAACCCTCAATGCGCTGGGGCTAATCAGATTCCGCAGCAAGAATCACCCTGTTTGCTCTCAAGGGACACGTGCTTTAACGCATTGTGCGCGGACCCCACTGCTGCCAGACCAATGGGGCTCATGGCTGGTCGCGAATGAGATAGAATACAACAACTGGCTTGGTGGAATGCAGTAAGGGGCACCCTTCGCAGGGTGCCCCTCGGTAATCAATCCGTTAATTGGGTATCAGAAAAGCGGCTGCACCCAAGTCGCATTGGCGATACCCAAGGAAGACCTTTGCTGGGTCACAGCACTGTTGAGCGCCTGAGAAGTGCCCTGCTGCACTGAACCATCAGAGAGGGCGAAGTTACCACCTTGATCATGCTGTGCCTGCACCCCACTGGCGGCCGTGCCGGTGGCCCACTTATAGGTTTGACCAGTGATCTGCCCATAAGACGCAGGACCAAAGCCTGACGTAGCGGCCTGCCCGGCCACTGCCACGTTCTGCGCGGCTGCGGCGTTGGCAGCCCAATTCCGGTCCAATGCGACAATCGTGTTTGGCTGGGTTTCATCCGCATCAAGACCGATGCCAAGTGAGGTGGCAGCGTCACGACCACCAGTAACCGCATTTGGAGTCCCGGTGTAGGCAGTGCCACCCTCGTTACGATGATAACCAGTATTGGCAGTAGTGGTGAAATCCGCTGTGGTGCTGTTACCCGCCTTGACCCTGTCTCCCGGGCACAGGAGAATCTTGGCTGATCCAAGCTCATTGGACATCACGCCAAAGTGAGCCCAGACGCGCGCTCCCGCCCCGGCTGTGCTGGGTTCATTCCCGGTAGGAATATTCGGCACAATGCTGTTTGCACCACCACCACGGTAGTTGGCCAGCGGCACTTTGTAGGGGAAGCGGTCATTGTTGTCATTGCTGAACACGCGGAAGCCGAGGGCAACTTGCTTGATGTTGTTGGCGCACTTGATGCGCGAAGCCTTGGCTTTGGCCTTGGCGAGGGCGGGCAGGAGCATGCCGGCGAGAATGGCGATGATGGCGATCACGACGAGCAGCTCAATGAGCGTGAACCCGCCGTGCTTCTTACTGCGTAGGTTTTTCATGTTGTTGTTGTGTTGATGTTCCTGTCAGTCCGGCCGGTGAACCGCTCACAGACCTCTGACATGGGCTGAACGGTCTATGAGCAATGTTGGTGCCAACTTGCCACAATCCTCCCTCAGCCTGAAGCGGGTCGGTTTAGGATTTCAAGCGGATACCTAGCAACTCACTTAAATTCAATGGGTTGCAACACGCTCTTGAAGCGCTTCGGCTGCGGGAATATCAATTCACGCTCACAAGGAAATGTCGGCATGAAGCAGCCTGCTCCCTACCCGACCAGGAAGGGTAGATTTTCCCGCATGAGGCGTGGAAATCACGCGGCCCTCGGAAACGAGCCCCGGCCCATCCGTTTGTAAAGCGTGAGGCATCACCACCCTTGAAGAAGGCTTGCGCAGCCAGGTAGCCGATGGCCTTGCCCCAAAACAAGACGACTTTCTGGCTCAGGCGCTCTGGGGCTAGTCCGAACGGCTCACCAAGCAGAAACACCGAACGAATCTGGGCCTCAGAGCACCATGTCAGCGACGGTGCGACCGGCCGGGATGAAGGGCAGCACGTGCTCGGTGTAGGGGGTGATGACGTCGAGGAGGTAGGGCTCCTTGGAGTCGAGCATCCGCTGCATGGCAGCGCGCAGGTCCTTCTTAAACATCACGCGCTCGCATGGAACGTTAAAACCCTTGGCGAGCTGCACATAGTCAGGGTAGATGGCTTTGCGGTTTTCTGGGTCACCAAGGTAGGTGTGGCCACGGTTGCCTTGGTAGAACTTGTCCTCCCATTGCACCACCATGCCGAGGTGCTGGTTGTTGAGGATGAGGGCCTTGGCAGCAATCTTCTCGATGTGCGCAGTCGCCAGCTCCTGCACGTTCATGAGGAAGGAGCCGTCGCCGTCAATGTCCACCACCTGCTTCTGAGGGCAGGCGACCTTGGCTCCCAAGGCGGCGGGATAGCCGTAGCCCATGGCCCCAAGTCCGGCGCTGGTCAGGAACTGGCGGGGCCAGACATACTTGAACCACTGGCCGGCCCACATCTGATGCTGACCGACGCCAGTGGTGATGATGGCTTCGCCACCGGTGAGCTCGTAAAGGAGCTCGATGGCGTATTGCGGCAGGATGACTTCCTGTTCCTTCCCGGCCATGTGGTCCTTCATGTGCTGGGACTTCACCACCTCATCGTTGACCTGATAGCGGAAGGGCGCGCGGGCTTTCCACTCAGCGCAGCGGTCCAGCCAGGCCGAATACTTTCGCGCCAACGGGCGTTTGCGCAGCATCTCATTGAGCCGGCTGAGGGCGAATTTGATGTCGCTGACGATGGGCAGGTTGGCGGACCGGTTCTTGTTAATCTCGGAGGGATCGATGTCGATGTGGACGATGGTCCCCCGTTCGCAGAACTTGTCCACCTTGCCGGTGACACGGTCGTCGAAGCGCACGCCAAAAGCCAGGAGCAGGTCCGCGCCCGGATGCACGGGAACCATCGGATCGTTCACAGAGCTGCGATGCTTGAATTCCCCGCTCACCGCCCAGTTGGCGGCGGCGGCACCGTGCATGCCCAGCCAGCGGAGGGAAAGCTGATGCGTCTCCGGAAAGGCACCACAGCCCATGATCGTGCTGGTCACGGGAATCTGCGTTAGTTCGGCGAACTCGCGCAGCTCGTCCGACGCGTTGCCGCTGATCACCCCGCCGCCGACGTAAAGCACGGGGCGCTCGGACTTTTCCAGCAGGCCAATGATTTCGTTGAGGGCGATGTCGCTGGCGCGCTTGTCGGGGTTGTAGCCGCGGATGTTGACTTCCTTGGGGAAGACGGGCTGGGCCTTGGACTGCTGGATGTTCTTCGGCACGTCCACAATCACCGGGCCGGGCCGACCCGACTGGGCGATAAAGAACGCTTCCTTGATGATGCGCGGAATGTCGGCGATGTCCGTGACCAGATACGAGTGCTTCACAATCGGCAACGTCATGCCGAAGAAGTCCGTCTCCTGGAACGCGCCCTTGCCAATCATGGCCTGCGGCACCTGTCCGGTGATGGCCACCAGCGGAATGGAGTCCATGTAGGCATCCGCGATGCCGGAAATGAGGTTGGTCGCCCCCGGACCGGAGGTGGCCATGCAAACGCCGGCCCGACCGGTCGCGCGGGCATAACCCTCGGCCATGAAAACGCCGCCCTGTTCATGGCGCGGCAGAATCGTGCGAATCTTGGACCGCGTCAGCGCCTGGTGGAACTCCATGCTCGCCCCCCCCGGGTAGGCAAAAATGGTGTCCACCCCTTCGCGTTCGAGGCACTTGATCAGGATTTCGCTGCCCAACATGGCGGGCCCGATCTCGGCCTTCTCGGTGGCGGGGGTCTTGGATTCGGCGGCTTCCGTTGCTTTGCTCATGACTTGCTTTGGGTTTTGGCTGGCGGCGCGTGGCGATGAAAAAACCCACGACTGCTGCCAGCCGTGGGTTTTTGTCGAAATTCGCTTACGCCCGACAAGCTCCCCCGGCGTCGCCTACTACGACGACCACCGCTGACGGAACTTGTTTTACCGGGCCAAACATCGTGCGGACGCTAGTAACAGTCAAAAGTCCGGTCAAGCGCGGATTCCACCCGCGACCGACGCACTGGCACTCGCCAGAGGAAATCAAGCCACCGCCGACCGTTGTCAGGCTTTGCGGCGGGCCGGGGGCGGGGGCGGGCGCGCCAGGCGCAGATGGCCGCCTTGCGATGGCAACCCAGAGAGCCACAGCCTGGTCGAGCAGTTGACGTTTGAACCCGGCTCTAGCCTTGACGTGGGAACGCCGCAGCCGGGCCAGCACTGCGTGTTCGGGTTTTTGCCTCAGGTCGTTGTGCCTATCGGGCAACCCCGATTTTTGGCGCAACGACCGGTTCACGCGAACCGGTCAACCCGCCCCGGGTAACCAAACTTTTGGCGCAGATCGCAAGGCAGGCTGCCATCAGTCGCGGCTTGCGTGCAATCGAGCGCCTGTTGCAAGCTCACGAACACGCAGCCCATGGATGTCACACCGCGCATTGTCATACAAGGTGCCAGCCCAACAACAGCCGTCCACAGCTCTGCCCCATCATGGCCAAAATTCTTGTCATCGAAGACACCGAGAACAACCGCATCATCATCAGCCGCCGGCTCAAATCCAAAGGCCATGAAGTGCATCTGTGCGAGGACGCCGAACAGGGCCTCCTCGCCGCCCATGAACTCCGACCGGCGCTGATCTTGATGGACATCGGCCTGCCGGGCATGGACGGCTGGAGCGCATGCCGCGCGCTTCGCGCTGACCCCGCGACCGCCGGCATTCCCATCATTGCCCTGACGGCCCATGCCATGGCTGGCGACCGTGAGAACGCCCTCGCATCCGGCGCCAATGACTACGAAACCAAGCCGATTGATTTCACCGCCTTCTTCGCCAAGATCGACACCCTCACCGGCGGCGGCACCACCACCGCCGCGCCCCATCCGTGAACCGGGGTTTTGGCAGGAAAAACTGGAGCTGAAGCCCTCCTGCCCAACCAGCTCCCCTACTCTGCCAGCGCCCGGGCTGCGCGCCGCCTTACCGCGTAGCGCTTCACCAGTTCATCCGCAATCACGCCCACGAGGATCACTGCGCCGATGATGGCGAACTCGATGTTGCTGTGGTTGGTCACGAGCGTGACCACGTTTCGCAACACGAGGATCAAGGCCGTGCCGATGATGACACCGAGGATCGAGCCCTCCCCACCGCGCAGGCTGCAACCGCCCAGCACCGCCGCCGCGATGGCGTAGAGCTCGTAGAAGTTGCCGAAGTCCACCGGCTGCGCGGAGTTCACATCCAGCACGAACAGCACCCCACCCAGGCCCGCGAGCGATGAGCAGATGACGTAGGCGAGAATGATCATGCCGCCCGTGTTGATGCCGCTGTAGCGCGCGGCGTCCTCGTTGCGGCCCAGCGCCAGCAGGTAGCGGCCGTAGATGGTCCGGTTGAGGAAGATGGCGGCCAGCACGGCCACGATGACCAGCACGACCCACGGCGCAGGAATCTCAAAGCCCTGCACGAACGGGATGCTGATCTTCCCCGTGGCCAGCACGCGCAGGTCTTTGAAGTCGCTGCCAAAACCGACGGTTTGGTCCTTGGTGAACCCCCGCGTGATGCCGCGATAGAGCATGAGGCCGCACAACGTGACGATGAACGGTTGCAGCCGCAGCTTGGTGATGAGCAACCCGTGCAGCAGGCCGATGCCGATCGAAACCACCGCCACCGCCAGCAATGCCGCCGGCAGCGACCACTTCTGCACCGTGAGCAGCCACGGCAGCCCGCAGCCGACGAGGCACACTACCGAGCCGATGGAGAGGTCAATGCCGCCCGTCACGATGACGAAGCACACTCCGATGCCGATGACTCCGAAGAGCGCCGTGCGCCGGATGAGGTTCTCGACGTTGTAACCGGAGCGGAAGCTCTCGCTCGCCCACGCGGCGAAGAGGCAGACAGCGAGCAGCAGGCCAAAGATGCCGAGGAGTTTTTTCATGACATGTAGCCGGAGATAAACACCCAAAGACTCATGGAAGACAAAGGAGGAAACGAGGCGAACGCAGACTCGGGATGGAGGTGTGTGTCTTGGGCTACAGGAGGAAGCCAAGCGACACCGCCGCTTTGGCATCCCGCAGAGCAACCGTGGAGGGGACACTCCTGTCCCCGATCAGGCGCAAAACTTCCCAAGGCCAACTGGGGGACAAGAGTGTCCCCCTCACGGTGCCAGGGCCGCTTCGCGGAAGGCCAAAGCAGTGTCGTCGTTGCGCGTGGATGCGGCAGTCGAAAACGGTGATCGTGCCTCGCTTTCGTGATGGCTATCAGATGGGAAGGGTCAATTTCCTGGGGGGCGGAGCGCAGTGTGATACGACGCGAATTACTGAACCTCCCGGGGGCTGGAATTGCCGGCAAAAAGACATGGCCCACCACCCGGAACTGCACTCGGTTCGTTTCGCCGATCACACTCGGTGGCCAATCGCAGCGGTGCAAGGAACCGGAAACCATCGGCACGTCTGGACCTCCCTGCGCCGAGGGCAGCAGGAGCCGGAGATCCTTTGGCTGCGGGCCAATGCCCGACACACACGGAGGCATCCACCCGGTTGCGCGCGGCAAAGTCACCCATTCATCCCCACGTCGCACTTCAAAGTTCAGATAGGTCTGACGCCCCATGTCGAAGTGGAAATATGGCCACGGACTGCGGTTCGTGTTCCGCAACCAGCCACGGACGTCACCGCTGCCCGAGTGGAGGCTCAATCCTAATTGAAGTCCCTCTTCGGCTGACCCCCACGTGACGGGGAGCCAGGCACCCATCAGCCGCGCGGGCAGGTTCCAAAGGTGCGATCTCGCCGTCTGAAACGTGTCGCCACGCGGGGCCGGCAAATCAGTTCGCACCGCACCAACGAGAGCGAACACGCACAGGCAGGCGACGCCAAATGGCCACGCGGGCACAGTGTCGGAACGAGCTTTCATCCGACCTCCTTCTTGCTGGCGGCGCGCGTCTTGGAGTGCGGCGGGAAGCGAAGCGCCACGCCGCTTTGGTGTCCCGCGGAGCGGTCGGGCGCAGGCCGCTTCGCGGAAGGCGAAAGCGGTGTCGCCGCTGCGCTCTGCCACCGCAGTCCAAGACGGTGCGTGCTCATGGCTGCCGCCTCGCTTTCGTCGCGGCCATCACGCGTCGAGGGTCAATGTCCACAGGGGCAGATGTCACCCCAACCCAATGCCAGCCCTTGGTCCGATACCCGGGCTTCGGCTCATTGGAAATGATGTGCCGCAGGCGAGCCAGACTCTCGAAACTCGCTACGGGGTCGGGCCTGTTAAACCAAGGGGTCACTTCGTCAGGGACAGCAATGGTTTGCACCAAACGCACGCTGACCTGATTCGATGAAGAGAGGTGCCTGGGCCAGACAACGGCTAGCAGCGCCGTTGCGATAGGTTCCGTCGCTGGGAACGGCCGCCCCATCCTTTGAGCCGGATCGACATTGGGGAGCCCGTGGTAAATCCAGAGCATGGGATACGATGCCACACATTCGCCGGGATCAAGTTTGAGCAAAGCATGTCCTGATGGTCCTTCGCCGTCCGCACCCGAGTCGTCACGCGTCGCCCTTGGTAACCGCACCCATTCGGCTCCGTGACGTAGCTCCACGGCGATGCTCCTAGAACTCAACAGCTCCCAATCATGGAGGAAAACCCTGTTCGTTGACGCATTCCGCAGCCAGGTTGCAATCCCTCCAACTCGTTCATCCACGCGGACCAAGAGCTGTATCCCCTCTGTTGGAATACCCCACTCAGAATACTGCGGACGCATGAGCTCCTGAGCACCGTAAAGCCAGACAGCCTTGTTATCCTGCGGTGTGTGTGACCACTTCACCTCCGGTGAAACGGACACTTCCAGGCCACGAGAGTTGAACACAGGACGGGGCCGTTTCGGATCGAAAAGCGGCCGGACGACGGCAAGGAGGATCACACCCGTGCACATCATGGCAACCGGCCACGCGGGCACGGTATCAGAGCGCACCTTCACGCCGCCACCTCCACGCCCGTCGCCAGATGCATCACCGCCTCCTCGCTGAGTTCGGCGCGCTGAAGTTCGCCCGTCAGCCGGCCTTCGTGCATCACCAGCACTCGGTCGCTCATGCCGAGGATTTCCTCCATCTCGCTGGAGACGAAGAGAATCGCCACGCCCTTGCGCGCCAGTTCCTCCATGAGCTTGTAAATCTCCTGCTTCGCGCCGACATCAATGCCCCGGGTCGGCTCGTCCAGAAAGAGCACGCGCGGCTGCATGGCGAGCCATTTGCCGAGCACGACCTTCTGCTGGTTGCCACCGGAGAGGAACTGGACCACCTGCCGGTCGTTCGGTGTTTTGATGCGCATCGCACCGATCATCTCGGTGCTCAACTCCACCTCGCGCCGCAGGTTGAGAAAGCCGTTGCGCTGGTCGCGGCGCAGGCTGGCGAGGCTCACATTTTCACGC
>Ga0255188_1000040_pt1 | contig 56669 bp, 35 predicted proteins | sample Miss_Cont_RepB_8_FD_188427 | JGI IMG/M metagenome (GOLD analysis project Ga0255188, IMG submission 188427) | Freshwater microbial communities from Mississippi River, Louisiana, United States - Miss_Cont_RepB_8h | ecosystem: Environmental > Aquatic > Freshwater > River | place: USA: Louisiana... | reverse complement strand
CATCGGCGGCATGTGCAAGGGCGCGGGGATGATTCAGCCCGGCATGAGCGCGACCGGGGCGCGTCCCGCCGCGCTGCCGCAGGGCTTGCACGCCACCATGCTGTGCTTCCTCACGACGGATGCAGCGGTGGAGGCCAAGGCACTGCACGCCTGCCTGCAAGAAGCCGTTGCCAATAGTTTCAACCGCATCACCGTGGATGGCGACATGAGCACAAACGACACCGTGCTTGTGCTGGCCAACGGGCTCGCCGGAAATCCAGAACTGAGCAGGAAGAGCCCGGAGTTGAAGACCTTCCAAGCGGCCCTCAACCACGTGACGCTGGAACTCGCCAAGATGATCGTCCGCGACGGCGAAGGCGTGCACCGAGTCGTAACTGTCCGGGTCGCCGGGGCCAAGACCATCCAGGATGCGGATGCCGCCGCCCGCGCCGTAGCGAATAGCGCCCTGGTGAAGACCAGTTGGCATGGCGGCGACCCGAACTGGGGCCGCATCATTGATGCGCTCGGCTACAGCGCCGCAACCGTGGTCGAGAACAAGGTGGACATCGGTTACAGCGCGCCCGGCAGCAGCAAGATTCTCTGGAGCCTCAAGCGCGGCCAGCCGACCAAGGCAACCTTCAAGGAGCTTTGTGCGGCGGCGGCTCCGAAGGAATTCGACCTCCACATCCGGCTCAATCTCGGCAAGGCCAGCGCCCTCATGTATGCCGCCGATCTGACCGAGGCCTACGTGGATTACAACAAAGGCGACGTGACCAACCCGACGACGTTGGGCGGGTGACCGCAAGGCGAGCGCAAGGTTGGGGCAGGGGAGACATCACCCGCCTTTGAAGCTGCGAAAATGGCTGGTTTCTTCCTGTTTGGCAGTCGGGTAGATTTTCCGCCATGCTCTCGCCGAACGATTGCTTGGGCTCTAGGTAACACTCAGCAGTCATACGTCTTTCATGGACATCAAACGCGCCATCATCACCGCCGCCGGCAAGAGCCAGCGCACGCTCCCGCTCCAGTCCCTCGTGGACCGCGACGGCCAGACCAAGACCGCGCTCGGCATCATCATCGAGGAAGTCTTCGCGGCGGGTATCGAGGAATTGTGTGTCGTGGTCTGCCCCGGCGACGAGAAGGCTTACCGCGCCGCCGCCGGAGAACAAGCCAAGCGTCTGGAGTTCGTCGAGCAGAAGCAACCGCTTGGCTACGGCCATGCGGTATCATGTGCCGCCAAGTTCGCCGGGAAGAATCCGTTCCTCCTTCTCGTCGGTGACCACCTCTACGTCAGCGGGGAAGTGCGGCGCTGCGCGCAACAGCTAGTCGAAGTCGCGGCCAAGGAGAACTGCGCCGTCTCCGCCGTGCAGGCCACGCACGAGAGCAAGTTGCCTTACTACGGCGCGGTGGGCGGACGCCTCGTGGCCGCGCGCAAGGGCCTTTACGAAATCACCGAGGTCGTCGAAAAACCCACGCCCACCGTCGCCGAGCAACGCCTCATCGTCCCTGGCCTGCGCGCGGGCCACTACCTTTGCTTCTTCGGCATGCACGTCCTCACGCCGTCGGTCATGGCGCTGCTGGCGGAGGAAGTCGCCGCTGCCGGCACGCGCGGAGGCGTCCACCTCTCCGCCACGCTCGCCACGCTCGCGCGCAAGGAGCGTTACCTCGCCGCCGAACTCACCGGCCGCCGTTACGACATCGGCGCGCACTACGGCCTGCTCACCGCCCAACTCGCGCTCGCTCTCAGCGGCAAGGACCGGGATGAAGTGCTGACCGGGTTGGTGGAACTGCTGGCGCAGCGCGTGAAGTAGAACCTCCTAAAAGCGAAATGAAGAGCACCTTCCTTTGCATCCAACTTGGTTTGCTGCTGTTACTGCTGGTGTTCCCAATGCGATGGATCTTTCGTGGGGGTCGCTTCAAGACTGCCGTGCTTATGGTTTGGGGGATATTGGCATTTCACTTCGCATTTTGGATGGTGTTCGGAGCTACAGTAGCTAAGCGATTTGTCCCCCCTGAGGAGCTGCAGGGGATGGCCGATTGGTTCCCCGAAGGGCCAGGTGTCGTGGCGATGGTTTGCTTCGGCTGGGTCAACGGATTCATCGTGGCAGGTGGGGCTTGGCTTATGAGACGGTTGGCGCATCGGTTCTTTCCGAGTCTGGTTCATGACACACCTCGTTGACCTCATCACCGCCCGCAAAGCCGCCCAGCGCAACGCCTCGCTCGATGCGCATTGCCGCGACCTGACCGCGACGCAGCTCCTCGCCGAGTGCGCGGAACTCGATGCCTTTCGCCGCCGCGCAGACAATCTCTACGAGCGCGTCCGCGCCCTCTTCTTCCTCTACGCCATCCACCGCTTCCATCTTCCAGCGAAGCTCGTAGGAGACGACGTGAGGAGTCTCTCAAATTCTTCCGGCAAAAGTCAGAGCCTCCTCACGTCGGCACCTACGGGAGATGGTTTGATTCCCTTCCCTGGCTACGAGCAACTCCTCCACCGCCGCTTCGAGGAGGCGATTGACACCTTCCTCGCCGCGCAAGCCAAGGACGGCCCAAGCGACGGTCTCTGCTCCGCGCTCGCGAACGCCTACCACCGGCTCGCTTTCCAGACGCTCGCGGACCAGGTGCGTCGCAGTGTTCGCAGTGTGCGCGGCAACCAGTGGATGTTCCGCGTCGGCCATCCCGCCGACCAACCGCTGCGCCTCCGGCCCGAACTGCTCCAGCGCGCTCCTGATGGCACGTATCCGATTCTCCGTGAGCAAACGCCCGTGCGCATGGATCTCACGCACTCCGCGTGGAGCGACATCTTTTTCCTCGGCATGGATTTCCCCGAGGGCGCCAAGGTGCTCAACGTCTCCGTGGACCTCGGCATCCACGGACGCGACGCCGCGCCGCGCCCGCCCGTCAGCGCGTGGCTGCGCGTGCTGGATGAGCCCGTGCTGCGCCTCACCTCCGTGGACCTCGGCGCGACGGCGGACATCACCGCGCTCTCCGACGTGTTCGACTTCGCGAAGGATTATCTCGGCCTGCTCAAGGCCGCCGTCATCGCGGCGGGCGTGGTGCCGCCGGGCATTGAAGGCAGCGGGCAAAGCCTCGCCGAACTGCTTGCGCGCATCGTCGGGCCGGGGCGCGGGTTGGAACTGGTCTCGTGCGTGAACGACATCCCGAAAGGCTCGCGCCTCGCCGTCAGCACGAACCTACTCGGCTCGCTCGTCAGCGTGCTCATGCGCGCGACCGGGCAAGCTAGTGGGGCAGCCGTCCCGGCTGCCTTGTGTTCTGCAACCGTCCCGGTTGCAGAACCTACTTCAGCCCCAGCAGCTCCGGCGGCAACCGGGACGGTTGCCAGACCCGAGGCAGTCGGGACGACTGCCCCACTACCACTACAGCTCCCGGGCCTCACCGGTCCACTCGCGGAGTCCGAGCGCCGCATCGTGCTCGCCCGCGCGCTCCTGGGCGAATGGCTCGGTGGCTCCGGCGGCGGCTGGCAGGACAGCGGCGGTGTCTGGCCCGGCATGAAGCTCATCGAGGGCGTCATCGCCGGCGAGGGCGACCCGGAGTTTGGCATCTCGCGCGGCCGGCTCATGCCGCAGCACCGCATCCTCAATCTCGACGACGCCTCCGCCGAGACCCGCCGCAAGTTGCAAGACTCCCTCGTGCTCGTCCACGGCGGCATGGCGCAGAACGTCGGGCCGATTCTGGAGATGGTCACGGAGAAGTATCTCCTCCGCTGCGAAGCCGAGTGGCGCGGTCGCCAGGACGCGCTTCGCATCCTCGACGAAGTCCTCGCCGCGCTGATGTCCGGCGACATCCGCGCGCTCGGTGCCGCCACCACCCGCAACTTCCGCGAGCCGATTCAAGCCATCATCCCGTGGGCCTCGACCGCGTTCACCGAGCAACTCATCGAGCGCGTCGGCCGCGAGTTTGGCGACGACTTCTGGGGCTTCTGGATGCTCGGCGGCATGAGCGGCGGCGGCATGGGCTTCATCTTCGCGCCGCATCGGAAGGCCGAGGGCCAGCGGCGCTTGCAGGAAATCATGTCCGCCACGAAGCGCGAGTTGCAGCACGCGCTGCCCTTTGCGATGGAGCCGGTCGTCTTCGACTACGCCATCAACGAGCGCGGCACGTGGGCCGACCTGCTGGCTGCCGACGCCGCGTTGATGCCCGCCGGCTACTACGCGCTCACCGTCCCGAAACTCCTCCGCACCGACCGCCAAGAGTTGCCCGCCGCGCGCCGCGCCGAGTTGGACAAGTTCGCCGTCGCCTGCCGCACCAAGCCCGACTTGCGCGGCATGGTGCAGACGCTGTTCGACACGATGTTCCCGCGCTTGAAAGAGGAGAAGGCTGGTGCGCAAAGCCTCGATGTGCTGCTAGCCGCGAACGGCTTCGACCGCGAAGCCCACGAAGCCATCCGCGCGGACCTGAAGGCTGGCCGCATCGGCCTCGCGCAGAACCGGCTGCCGGCCAACAGCGTCATCGAGGATGTGCGTCCGAAGGATGTGACGGACATGCGCAACTCTAGTGGGGCAGGCGTCCCGCCTGCCCGGAGTCTTGCAACCGTCCCGGTTGCAGAACTCAACCCTGCCGCAGCGGCTCCAGCGGCAATCGAGACGGTTGCCCGACCAGAGGCAGGCGAGACGCCAGCCCCACTAGCGGCAGCCGGGGCGGCTGCTCCGCTTTACTTCACCCCCTTCGACCCGAAGCGGCCCGCAAGCATCTCGCAGCGTCGGCTGCCGCACTGGACGCAGGCAGGTTGCACCTACTTCGTCACCTTCCGCTTGGCCGACTCTCTGCCCGCTCCGGTGCTCACGCGTTGGCGTCGGGAGAAGGAGGCGTATCTCGCCGCGCTGCCGCAGCCGATCTCCAAAGCGAAGTTGGAAGCCGCCAACACACTCTTCACCGCGAAGCTGGAGGCGCACTTGGACGCCGGCCACGGGGCCTGCTGGCTGAAGGAGCCCGCCATCGCCGAGTTGGTCGAGAGCGCAATGCGGCACTTCGACGGGCAGCGCTACCAACTCGGCAGCTTCGTCATCATGCCGAACCATGTCCACGCGCTGGTGCGTCCGCTGATGGAGCACAAGCTGGCGGAAATCCTCGCGGGCTGGAAGTCGTTCACCGCGCACGAGGTGAACAAGCGTTGGCAGCGCCTCGGCTCGCTCTGGCAGGACGAGTCCTTCGACCACGTTGTGCGCGACGCGCAGCACCTCGCGAAGTTCGGTCGCTATATCGAGCAGAACCCGGCGAAAGCGAAGTTGCGGAAGACGGACTTCCGCTACGGCATGGGCAGTGGCGGCGTCATCAACCCGGCAAGTGAAACGGGGGCGGCAAGCACGACTAGTCGGGCAGCCGTCCCGGCTGCCTCCGTCCTGCAAACGTCACGGTTGCAGGATGCCCATGCGCCAGGAGAGCAACACCAACCGGGACGGTTGGTGGACACGGGAGCAGGCGGGACGCCTGCTCCACTAGCGCGCGGGCTCGCCGCACTCCGCAATGGCGAGGCTGCCGTGGTCACACTCTCCGCCGGAGCCGCGAGCCGCTGGACGCAGGGCGCGGGCGTGGTGAAGTCGCTGCATCCGTTCTGCAAGCTCGGCGGACGCCACCGCACCTTCCTCGAAGTTCATCTCGCCAAGTCGCGGCAGATTGCCCGGCTTGTGGGCAAGCCCGTGCCGCATGTCTTCACCACGAGTTACCTCACGCACGGGCCACTCACCGAGTTCCTCGCGGTGAACCAGAACTACGGTTACGAAGGCCCGCTGTTGCTCAGCCGGGGTGCAAGCGTCGGACTTCGCTTGGTGCCAACCGCGCGCGACCTGCGCTTTGCCTGGGAGGAGATGGCCCAGCAGGTCCTTGATGAGCAGCAGCAAAAAGTCCGCGACTCCCTCCGCACCGCGTTGCTGCGCTGGGCGGAGTCCACCGGTGAGGCGACCGACTACCGCGACAATCTCCCGCTCCAGTGCCTGCATCCCGTTGGACATTTCTACGAAGTGCCGAATCTCCTGCGCAACGGCACGCTTGCCGCGCTGCTCCGAGAGCGCCCGCAACTCAAGACGTTGCTGCTGCACAACATTGACACCACGGGCGCGAACCTCGACCCCGCGTTGCTCGACCAACACCTCGCCAGCGGCGCGACGTTGAGTTTTGAGGTCATCACGCGTCGTCTCGAAGACCGGGGCGGCGGGCTCGCGCGTGTGGATGGTCGCACACGGCTGGTCGAAGGCCTCGCCATGCCGCACGAGGAACTGGAGTTTGGTCTGAGCTATTACAACACGATGACGACGTGGATCGACGTGGATGGTTTTCTCCGCGCGCTGCATCTGACGCGTGAGGACGTCCTGTCGGCCAACGACGACAAAATCGCCGCCGCCATCCGCACCCTCGCGGCGAAGGTGCCGACTTACATCACCACGAAGGACGTGAAGAAGCGCTGGGGCCACGGGCAGGAGGATGTTTTCCCCGTCGCGCAGTTTGAGAAGCTCTGGGGCGACCTCACCGCCTTGCCGGAGATTGATTCACGTTTCCTCGTCGTGAGTCGCGCGCGCGGTCAGCAGCTCAAGGACCAGGCGCAGCTCGACGGCTGGCTCCGCGACGGCTCGGCGAGATACGTCGAGAGTCTTTGCGCCTGGGCGTGATCAGGGCGGGAAACCAATCGCCAGTTTCACCGCCGAGTATTCGGGGTGAATCTTGCCTTCGCGCGTGCGGATGATGAGGTCCGGCTCCGTCCAGACGTGGCCGCGAAACCACTCGGGCAAATCGCTTGCTCGCATCATTCCAAACAGGCCGATCAACGGAGGCTCACCTTCCCGAAAGACCACGGGCCGCCGCCGCACAATGACCAACCCGGCCTCGCGGGCTCCCGCCTCGACCCGCGCCAACTGCGCCGGCTCGCAGGGAAACACGCAGGCGAAGAAGCCCCCCGGAGCGAGATGTTTCGCCGCGGTCGTGCAATAGTCCGCCACCGTCCCCCGCAGCTCGAACCGGCACGCGAGCTTCTGCGGGTGCTCACTCTCCACTCCAGTGCCCGGCGGGAAGTAGGGCGGACTTCCCGTGACAAGATCGAACTGCTCTTCCGCACGCAGCACGCCCGGCACCCGGAAATCTCCCTCGCGGATTTCGTAGCGGTCCTCGACGCCGTTGAAGCAAGCGGATCGCCGGGCCAGCGCCACGCTGGCCGCCTGCGCCTCCACCGTCACCAACCGTGCGCCGGGCAAACGCCACGCGACGATCATGCCCACCGTGCCGATGCCGCTGCCCAGATCCAGCGCGGTGCACGCCGTGGGACACCAAGTGGTGCCATACCACGCCGTAAGGATGTCATCGGTGGAAAAGCGATGGCCGGCGCGCAACTGGAACAGGCGAAAGTGTCCGCTGATGGCATCCAGCGTCTCGTCCGGGGCGACAGTCAGGCCGGCACTTAAACCCGGCGGCACCGGGCCGGGCTTGGTCCAGCCTTTGAACTGGGGATCCGCTGTGTTCACTCGTGTGGGCTTCTTAGGCGCTGCCCCGGCTCATTTCACGAGCCGATACCAGTTGTCGCGTTGGCGCGGTTCGAGTCCCAGATCAGTGATAAGCCGGTGCATGTCCTTGACCTCCATGCGATGGGTGGTCCCGGCGGCGCTCACGACGTTCTCCTCGATCATGATGCTGCCCAGGTCATTCGCTCCGTAACGGAGGGCGAGTTGCCCGATTTCCTGGCCTTGCGTGACCCAGGAGCTTTGCACGCTGGGAATGTTGTCCAGATAGATGCGGCTCAACGCCTGCGTGCGGAGATACTCGTGCGCGCCCACCGTGGGAGCTTTCAGCACGGCGTTCTCCGGCTGGAAGGTCCAGCAGATGAAGGCGGTGAAGGCACCGCCGTTGAGTGCGCCGGTTTCGAGGGCGTGGGCGTAGGCGATGGAGTCGGCCATCGGCGAGGCGGCGGCGGGCAAATTCCGCATTCCGAATTCCGAATTCCGCATTTGCCCCAGCGACTTGTCCTGCTGCGCACGAACGATCTCAAGATGCTCGATGCGCTCCGCCACCGTCTCCACATGGCCGAACATCATGGTGATGCTGCTGGCGAGGCCGAGGCGGTGCGCGGTGTCCATCACGCCCATCCATTGCGCCGAATCCGCCTTGAGCGGGGCGATCCGGTTGCGCACGCGGTCCACCAGAATTTCCCCGCCCCCGCCGGGGACGGAGCCAAGCCCGGCGGCAACAAAGTCCTTCAGGATCTGCTCGACTGGCTCGTTGAAAAACTCGGAGAACGCCACCATCTCGCTCGGGCTGAAGCCATGCACGTTGAAGCCGGGGAACTTGTCCCGGATGTGGGAAAGCAAATCCAGATACCACTGTTTGGTGAGCTTCGGATGGTGGCCGCCCTGCATGAGAATCTGACTCCCGCCCAGCGCGATGGTCTCCTCGATTTTCTGGTCCATCTCGGCGTGCGTGATCACGTAGGAGTCGGCGTCCTTCTCCGAACGCCAGAAGGCGCAGAACTTGCAATAGACGTTGCAGACGTTGGTGTAGTTGACGTTGCGGTCCACGATGTAGGTGACCAGCTCGTTGCCCCGGCCACCGTGGGCGGCGGCGCGGTGGAGCTGGCGGCGGCGGTCAGCGAGCGCGCCCAGTTCCTCCAAGGGCAGAACGTAGAGGCGCAGCGCCTCGGCGGCGTCAATGCGTCCGCCATCCCAAACCCGCTGGAGCAATTCGTCGAGTGAAGCGTCGTAAACCACGCGCGGAGCTTAACACCGGATGCGGGGCAGACAACGTGAATGGCGGCGAGAAGGCTTTGCCGGGATCGGCCCGGTCTTGCATGCTGCGCCCCGCATGCAGCGACTGGGCAAAAACGTCGGCGGTTATCTGGGCGAGCGGATTGACATCGGACAAAACTTTCAGGCCGCCCCACGGCTGGTGCAGGAGCGCGGCTGGCAGATGGAATCGCTGCCGTTTGCGGGGGGCGGGGAGCTGCTCGCGCTGACCCGGCTCGTCAGCAACCCGCAGCGCAACATCTATCTCTCCACCGGCATTCACGGGGACGAGCCGGCCGGTCCACTCGCGATTCTGCGGCTCCTGGAGGAGGACCGCTGGCCGGGGGCAGCCAATTTGTTCCTCTGTCCCTGCCTGAATCCGACCGGCTTCCCACACAATCGCCGCGAGAACCGTCACGGCACAGATTTGAACCGCGATTACAAACACTTCGAGGCGGCAGAAACGAGGGCGCATGTGGCCTGGCTGGCCCGACAACCGAACTTCGACCTCGCCCTCTGCCTGCATGAGGACTGGGAGGCCAACGGGTTTTACCTCTACGAGTTGAACCCTGACGACCGGTGCTCGCTGGCCCAGCGAATGATTGATGCCGTGGCACCGGTCTGCCCCATTGATCTCGCGGAGGTAATTGAGGGCCGGCCGGCGCGCGGCGGCATCATCCAGCCCAGCCATGATCCGGATTCACGACCGCAGTGGCCGGAGGCGTTCTGGCTGCTTCAGCACAAGACGCGCCTCAGCTACACGCTGGAGGCACCTTCGGACTTCTCCCTGGAGACCCGGGTGAATGCTTTGGTGGCTGCGGTGAACGCGGCTTTGGCCGGTTGAGAGAGCGCCGGGCTCCGGCTGTTCTCAGTCGTCCAGCTTCTTGTGCGTCGTGTCGGGAGCAACCCAGATCACCACCATGCCCAAGGCATAAATCGTCCCCATGATGGCTCCGGCCTTCGCAAAGTCCCCGCCGAAGAACTCCGTCAGCGCGCCCGCAAACAAGACGCCGGCCGCGACAAAGAACCGGCCGAAGTTGTAGCTCATGCCCGCGCCGGAAGCCCGCACCCGCGTGGGGAACAGCTCCGGCAGGCACAGCGGCAGCCAGCCAAAGTAGAGGGTGGCCACGAGCCCTTGGATGAAAACCAGGGGGAGGAACAGCGGCTGCATGGGGCGGAGCAGGAGGAAGATTCCGCACGTCAGCACCACCGAGCAGAGACTGATCAAGAAGTAGGACAACCGCCGCCCCAGCCAGTTCGCCACCTGCCCGCCAAAGAAACTGCCAATCGTCGCCCCAAACGCCCAGTAAGCCTGGGTGCGCGCCTTGTAGCTGGGATCGATGCGGCCCGCCTCCTGGTCTGCCCACGGAGTCAGCCATCGCCCGGCGCTCCAGGCAGCGATCAGCGGAATGGAAGCCAGCAGAATGCCGGCGACGGTGCTGCGGAGCAGGGCGGGGCTGAAGAGCTCGCGCATCGGCGTCTGGGCTGCGGCTTGGGCCTCGTTGCGGGAGGCCAGCCAGCGCGCCGACTCCGGCACGATCCACAAGGCAGCCAACCCAACAATCGCCGGAGAAGCACTCACCAGCAAAAGCCAGCGCCAGGACTCAGGGGTGATCAGCCAGTGCAAGCCAACCTGGGAAATCACGAACATGCCCAGATTGGCCGACGTGCCGATGACCCCGGCCAGAAACGGCCGCGAGACGTCCGGCCAGACTTCAGCCACGAGCGAGACTCCGTTCGGCCACATGCCGCCGATGCCCAAGCCTGCCAGAAATCTCAGCACCAGTAATTCCTCTTGCGTGCGGACGAAGTAGCACAGCCCGGCGAACACGGTGTAGCAGAGGATGCTTGCCGCCATGGCCTTCGCCCGGCCAATGCGGTCGCCCAGCCAGCCCAAGGCAATTCCTCCAATCGCCGCCCCCAGACTCAACGCCGCCGTGTAGTAGCTGAACCAACGCCCGGCAGCCTTGGCATCGTAGGCCGACCCCATCAAGTCCTGCGAAATGGACAGCGAGGCAATGGGCAGCGTGCCCATCTGCACGCCGGCACACATCCACCCGAGAAACGCCACGATCAGCACCGTGTAGCGAGCGTGGCGGCTTTGCACCAGAGCGACTGCGGGGGGCATTGGCAGTCTCAGTTCAAGGTTGGGCCCGGGCGGTGCGGGCGACGGTTTTAGGGGAGACGAACTCCACGAACGTCTCGGCTGTGTGAGGATCCCGCGAGTCGAGCGTGGTCGCGCGAATGGGGAAGGGGAGGTTGAACGGTCCGGCATCGGGGGCGAAGAACACTTCCAGGACCCCTTGCTGAGTGCCGCCGGGAATCGCCACGCTGGCGGAACGCACTCCGCGCACATGCCCGGGTGGCTGCAATTCCACGCGAACCGATTCGACGGCAATTGATTTCTCGCGGCGCAGGTGGAACGGAATTTTCACGGAGCCGCCCGGAACGACGCGGACGGAAGGCTGGTCCAATTCCACCTCCAGTAAGCCGGTCTGGGTGATGGCGATGACCTGATCGTTCTGCTCATTCTGGCTGTAGCTGACGATGTGCTCGGAGCCATCGTGATCCCGCACCGTGCCCAGCAGCATGATCTGTGAACGACTGGTGCGGCCCAGTTCCATGCCCGGGGCCAGGGTGACGGCAAACTCGAACTGAGTGGCGTCCGCCGGAATGTGGACGGGCGGCGCGGTCGCGCCTTGAAGGTGACGGCCCTGCCGGTCAGCCAGCCGGGCAATCAGCGGCCCGGTGAAGCCGCCACGATCGAGATTGTAGGGCCGGCGGCAAATCGAGCCGCGCTGCGCGATGGTCATCAGGAAATCGCTCGTGCTCTTGAACGGCGTGGGCATGGCCACCGCCAGCCGGACTGATTCAATCGCCGGCTCGCCGCGCCCGGTCGGGAAGGCAGCCGTGCGGGTGACGGGCGTTCCGTTGATCGTGGCCGTGCCGCGAACCGTGAGCCGCGCGACTCCAATCTTCGCCGCGTGCTCGGCGGCAAAGCCCAAGTCAGCGGTGGCGCGACCGCTGGCAATCTTGGTCCCGCTGGCCGTGACGTTCGCCGGCAGGCCCTCGACCACCAGCTCAATGTCCCCCTTGAAACCGCCGAGAGCCGTCACGTTCACCTTGAGCTTGCCCGCCGGCTGCTTGCTGCCGCGCTTGGGCTTGCCGGGAGCGGTTTGCTCGCCATCGGCCGTTTCGCGCACCACCACTACAACGTCGCCAGCCAGGCTCAGTTGAAAGTCCGGCTCCGGTGGAGGTGCCACGCGGAGCCGATAAGCGAAGTCAGGCCCGCCTCGCGAGGTGAAGCGCTCAGAAACGCGGACGAAATACTCGCCGTCCGCCGGAGCCTTGAAGCTGAGATTCAGATCGGCTGCCTCTCCAGGGGCGGCCTCGCCACGGGCCAGTGCGGCTCCGTTCGTGCCCGTGATTTGCAATTGCGGCGTGAGCGAACTGCCCAGCCGGGCGGCTGCCAGTGTGAACTCCAGCACGTCGCCTTTCACTGCCGTGAAGGGCCAAACATTGGTGCTCCCGGCACTGAGGATGCGGCCATTGAGCATGGCCGGTGCCGTGAAGGAATGTGCTTCACTCGCATGGACAAGCTCGGGCAGCACATCTGTTTCCAAGGCCACAGTTCCCAGTGCCTTGCCACCGGCCTGCACCGGAACGCGGGCGGTGCCCGCCGCCGTGGCGGGGAGCTGCACCGTGGCCACATTGGCCGGCAAGCCATGGCCCGCCAGTTCCAGCTTCACCGGCTCTCCGCGCCGCCCGCCCAGCGGAAAGCTGCGGGTGACCACCGGCTGATCGGTGATGGTGAGCCGATAGACATGCTGCTGAAGCCCGCCGGCATTCACGTCATCAATCCGCACGCCATAGGTGCCATCACGCGGCGCGGTGAAGTGCAGGGTGGGATCGCCCCGTTGCGTGGCCAATGCCTCCGTGAGCGGCTGGCCGTCGGCATCGAAAACCACCAGCCGCGCCTGTAGCGGGGAGCCAAAGGACTGAGCCGCCACCGCAAGGGTGAAGGCCTGTCCGGACCGTGCTTTGAACGACCACACATCCGCATCCTCCCGGGGAAAGATGCGGCCATTGATGGTGAGCGGCGGGTTGACGAGCACAGGCAGGGGTTCGCCTTCAGCCTCGATTTCCACGATCTCGGGCAATTCACCCACCACAAACCTCATCGCTGGCGTGGCCCCCTGCGAGGTCCAGGCACGCCAGTGGCGGAGGCCAGCCGAAGCATCCGCCGCGATGCGAATCACCGCGGCGTGGTCGCGCGGATAATCCTCGCTGCGTTGGGATGCCGGCTGCGAAATGACCGGGCCTTCGAACCAGACGGTGTTGGTCTCCTTGATCCGGGCCGGGGCGACGACTCCCGCTCCCAACATTTCAAAACCAGCCTCCCCGTGGAAATAGCAGCCGCCCACGCGCACGGGCACCGTCGTGCCCCGCTGGCCACCCGCAGGGAAGATATAAGCGGCCAGCGGCTCCACTGCGTTGACTGGAAACGAGAACACGACCGGGCAGGCAAGCAACCATGCGCCCAGTTTGGCGCGGAGGGACGGGAAGTGCGGCATCGGTGAAATCGACGATGCCAAGGCTGCCTTGTTCATAGTGTGGATTGGCACTTGGAGCGGTGCGCTCCTGTCGTTAGCCTCCCCGAAATGAATCGCCGCCGGCTACTGCATTGGCTGCTTGGAGCGCTCGTCGTCCCGGCCGCACAGGCTGCCCCTCCGAACTACGTCACCTCGAAGGTGGTCCCCCCAACCGTCCAGCGGGAGTTCCGGGGAGCTTGGGTCGCCACCGTGGGGAACATTGACTGGCCGTCCAAGGCCGGGCTGACCACGGCGGAACAACAGAACGAACTGATTGCCCTCCTTGAAAAGGCGGTTGCTCTGCGCCTCAACGCCATTGTTCTGCAAGTTCGGCCCGGGTGCGACGCGCTTTACCCCTCGAAGCTCGAACCCTGGAGCGAATACCTCACCGGCACGATGGGGCGTGCCCCGGAACCTTACTACGACCCGCTGGCGTTCGCCGTCGCGGAGGCTCATCGGCGCGGCTTGGAATTGCACGCTTGGTTCAATCCGTTTCGCGCCCGGCACAACTCCGCGAAGAGCCCTGTCGCCAGCAGCCACATCAGCCGGACCCGCCCGGAGCTCGTCCGCAAATATGGTTCGCTCTTCTGGCTCGATCCCGGCGAGCCACTCGTCCACGAGCATTCGCTCCGCGTCATCCTGGACGTCGTGCGTCGCTACGATGTGGATGGGATTCACCTCGACGACTATTTCTATCCTTACCGCGAAAAAGACGCGGCCAAGAAGCCGGTCGATTTTCCCGACGATACGAGCTGGCGCAAATACCAGAAGTCCGGCGGCAAACTGACGCGCGACGATTGGCGCCGCGACAATGTGAACCGCTTCGTTCAGCGCCTGTATTCCAGTGTGAAGGCTGAGAAAAACTGGGTGAAAGTCGGCATCAGCCCGTTCGGCATCTGGAAGCCCGGAGTGCCCGCCGGCATCCGGGGCATGGATTCAACCCAGGAAATCTACGCGGATTCCTTGAAGTGGTTTCGCGCGGGTTGGGTGGATTACTTCTCGCCCCAACTCTATTGGACCATCAGCGCGCCAGAGCAGAGTTTTCCACTGCTTCTGAAATGGTGGGCCGTGCAAAACACCGCCGCCCGGCATCTCTGGCCGGGCCTGTCCTCCGCGAGCATTGGCGCGAGCCGCAGTGCGGAAGAAATCATCCAGCAGCTTCAGCTCACCCGCACAGAACCCGGAGTCACTGGCAGCCTGCAATGGAGCATCAAGCCGCTGCACCAAAACCGGGATGGGCTCGCCGACAAGTTGGTAAAGCAGTTGAACCAGCAGCCCGCGCTGGTGCCCGCGTCCCCGTGGCTGGAAAAGGAGACACCGCCCAAACCCGTTGTCGCCTTTGGTCAGGACGCCAAGCAGACCATCTCCGTCTTCCGCTGGGAATTGCCGGGCGGCGGGACGCCCGCCTGGTGGCTGGTGCAGATGCGCTTCGGAGGGCAGTGGCGAACTGAGTTAATTCCCGGCAGCCAACTCACACGCTCACTCGCGGGCGGCGCAGCCGCACTCCCCGAAGTTCTTGCAGTCACCGCCGTCAGCCGCGCCGGCCTCACCAGCCCCACCTTCGTCGCACAGCGGTGAGTGCATGTGCCGGCGTGCTTCCAGCCGCCGTGTTGCGGGTTGTGGTGTAACTGGGGGAAAATCTGCACCACGCCACGGATGGCGGCTGGAAGCCGCCGGCACGGGGCTCAGTGGTTGAACAGGAATTCCTTGCTGCTCAACAGGCCCCAGTAAAGGTCTTCAAGTGCAACGCGGCGTTCGACTTCGCCGGCTTCCGTGAGATGCCTGAGTGACCGACTGCGTTCCGTCGCGGTGGGCGGGCGGCTCAAGGTGCTGAGGAAGGCTTCGTCGAGAATCTCTTCGTTGGTTTTCTTGGCAGCGATGAGCTTCGCAATCGCATTGTCTTTCGCGGCGAGCTTCTGGTTGATGGTGTCGCCGTTCGCGATGTGCAACGCCTGCGCCATGCTGGGCTCCTCGGAGCGCTCGCATTCGCAAGTCTGGAGGCGGTCGGCGCGACCGAAGGTTTTCAGGAAGTAGCTCGCCACGTTCGCGTCGGGGAGCTGGAAGGCGCGGAGGTTCGCCGGGTAACGGTCGCCGAGGCCGCGGTTGGCGTTGCGCAGGTCGCGGCGGAACTCGGTGGGCACGCCGGTGACTTGTGAATAAGCATCAAGCAGCGCCTCGGCCATCAGCCGGCGCGGGTAATAGCGCGAGTAGTAGCGGGTCTCAGCGGCGTTGCCCGCAAGCGTCTCGCTGCCGCGCTGGTAAGTCTCGGACTGGAGAATGGCGCGCATGAGCGCCTTCAAGTCGTAGCGCTGGTCGGCGAGGAATTTTGCAAGCGCGGAGAGCAGTTTCTCGTTACTGGCCGGGTTCGTGACGCGCAGGTCGTCCACCGCTTCCACGAGACCCACGCCCATGAAGTTCGCCCAGACGCGGTTCACGATAGCACGGGTGAAGTAGGGGTTTTCGCGCGCGGTCAGCCACTTAGCCAGCGTCTCGCGGCGGTCGCCGGGCGAATCAATCGCGATGGCCTGGCCGTCGAGCGGGCGCGGTGGCAGCGGCTTGCCGGATAGCAGTGCGGGCACGTCGCCGGACGCGGCGGGGAAGATGATTTTGTCTCCGTCGCCGCCGGGGCCGTTCTTGGCGCGGACACGGGCGAATAGGTTGGCGAACTCGTAATACTGGTCGTTGGTCCACTTCTCCATCGGGTGGTTGTGGCACTTGGCGCAGTTGATGGCCAAGCCCATGAACGCGACGGTCGTGGTCTCGGCCATGAGCGTCGGGTCGTCGTGCAGGACGAAGTAGTTCGCCGCGCCGTTGTCGAGGGTGCTGCCGCGCGCGGTCACGAGCTGGCGCACGAACTCGTCCCACGGCGTGTTCACCTCCACGTGGCCGCGAATCCACTGGTAGTAGCTCCACATCGCGGGCTGCGGGAGCTTCGCGCCGTTGACCAGCAGCAGGTCGCTCCACTTGTAGCTCCAGTAGTCCACGAACTCGGGCCGGGCGAGCAGCCGCTCGATGAGCGCGTCGCGCTGTAGCCGCCGAGGTGAGGAGGCGGATTCGTTCGATTGCCGAGATGAGGAGTTGGAGCCAGTGGTCGCGTCAGTGGTCCGCCTCCTTACGTCGGCGGCTACATCGTCTCCGAGAAATTCCCGGACCTCCGCCGCCGTGGGCAGCGTGCCGATGGTGTCGAGGAACGCGCGGCGGATGAACTCCGAGTCCGAACAGCGTGGCGAGGGCGGGACGTTGAGCGCCTTCAGCTTCTCGTTGACCAACTCGTCAATGAAGTTGCGCTTCGGAGCTTTGGAGAAAGTTGCGGAAGCCAGCTTGTTGTCGAACGGCACGGTGACGGTCGCGAGCGCGAGGCGGCTGAGGAACCAGGCGGAAATCGCGCCTTCGCCCCGGCCCATCACGGTGACGAGGCCGTCGTCGCTGACCACGCAGACCGCGTTGTTTGCGCTGGTGAACTTCGCGTAGCGCGTCACGTCGCGGGACTCGCCATTCGAGAACGTCGCGCGCACGAGGAGCTGCTGCGGGACGTCGGGCTTGAGCGTCACTTGCTCCGGCAGCACCTCAATCTTCGCGATGCGCGCATCGTCGGGCTGCGGCGCGGGCGTGCCGCTGGCAATCCACTCGGCGAGGATGCGGTAGTCGAGCGAGTTCGTGGTGAAGCGCTCGCCGCCCTTGTGCGGCACGGCGGTGGTGGGCTTGATGAGCAAAAGACTGTGCGCCGGCTCCGCGACGGTGACGCGCCGGCCCAGCGCCGAGCGCGTGATGGCGCGATGGTCGCCGTCGTCGTCGTAGCCGCGCAGGGAGAGCTTGAAGCCGCCCTGACCCGCCGCCGCGCCGTGGCACGCGCCGGAGTTGCAGCCGGTCTTGGTGAGCACGGGCTGGACGTGGTTGCGGAAGTTCCACGCGAAGGGCTTCTCCATGTTCACCACGCGCACCTCGGCCTTCGCGGAACTGCGCCCGGACTTGCCCGTGACCGTCGCCGTGCCGTTCCCTACAGCGATGGCCAGCCCGTCCTCGATGCGGACGACCTTGGGATTGCTGGAGGTGAACGTAACGGCGTTCGTGACCTGCCCGAGCAAAGTCTTCCCATCCGCGAGTTCGAGCACAAGGCGCTGCTCGGCGGCTGGGCCGTCAAGGGTGAACTTGGCGGGGAGGAGGGTGAGGGACTCGGCGCGGGCGGTGAGGACAGCCAGCAGAATCGCGAGCGTGCAGCGAATCCAACGGAGTTGCATGCGCTGCAGCATGGAACATGGTGGAAAACCAGTCCAGCTACGAAGTAGAGCAGGGCTCCTGTGGCCTGATGGACAGAACGCTCCCCGACTGCCAGATTACTGTTTCCGCAGTCGGAAGTATCGTGCGCCAGGCAGGATGGGGTGCGTCACGTAATTTACCCCGTTGCTCAACACCGGGGTGATGGCGACGTTCTGCCAGCTCGCGCTTGGTAGAACTGCCGCCGTGTCCTCCAATGAGAAGCCGGACACTGAAGCATCCCAGAAGAAAACCACGTTGGTGCCCGCACGTGTGAATTGGAGATTCGGCGCGCCGGGAGTCTGCACCACGACAATGGTGGGCAGGAAACCCGCCTCCAAGGTGAAGTTCCCGCCCGTCTGCCGGCCGGGGGCTTCCTGGCCGATGGTGGCGGTGAGGACGAATGCGCCCCCGGCGCTGATGCCTCCGCCAGCGGTGATCACGCTGGTGGTGGGGCCATAAGTCTGGGCCGCGAGCGGAGCGGCAAACAGCCTGTAGGCGACGAACAAAGCGCCGCCTATTTTACCGAAAAGATGCGCAGGATGTTTCATGATCCGGAACAAAGGTCTTGCGGTGAAAACTCAGGGCTTTTGATAGAAGTAGAGCGTGCGCGGTGGGGTGAAGCGGAAAACTTTGTGGATGGGGCTCGTCGACGACTCACCGGGCGTGGGCAAATAAGCGAGAGCCTCGCTGCCATTCCACACGGGAACTACCGCAGCAGTGTAATCTGAGAGGGCACCCGGCGAATTTTCGATGGAGGGGTCAGACGATGTGAAGGTTCTCCATGTAGAAACAGCAGGATTGCAGAGCGCAACTACGGTCTTGTAAGGACTGAGGCTCCCTGTCCGCAGCACCATTCCCACTTCACTGCCTGTCCAGAAGAGGTTAGGGAATGGAGTTTGCCCATTCGTAAAGAGCTTAGGCATACCGGTGGTTGTGACCCCACGCCAACTATTATTGGTGCTGAAGGCAAGGAGTGTGGCTGGTCGACTTGTGTCGTAATAGGAGAAAAGGCCGATAACCTCACTGCCCGTGAAAACACTTTTCTTGAACTGGACAAATCTAAATTCCGGTCCGATTGCAGCAGGACGCCATGTATCTGATTCCGGTCGGTAGAGCGAACCAGCCGTGTTATCGATATTCGTGCCACTGCGACCATAAACAAGTAGTTCGCTTCCGGTCCATGCGATCATGGCATCTGTGAACGAAACCGGGTCGTAGTTATAGGTATTTGCCGCCCGCCACTGGCTGGTCACCGGATTGAAAACAGTCACGGGCGACGCCCCGGGTGACACCGCACCATCAGCAACCAAGAGCTCACTGCCTGTCCAAAACAGCTGAGCATCTGAACTAAGAAACGGACGGGAGAATCCATTGGTCGGGATATTTCGCCAGGTGTTACTGGCCAGGTTGTAAATGCCACCGATGGAGTTCGTATTGGCAAGGGTGTCCATGCGGCCCAGCACAAAAATATCTGAACCACCCTGCACGAGTTTGATTTCACGCAGATCAACACTGCTGAAACGAGGTTCGTCATTCGTCGTTACCGTGGACCACAGCTTCGCCGCGGGGTTGAAGCGGGTCAGGGCCAAGCGACTGAACGCGTTCATTGGTCTGCCAGCCACCAGCAATTCTGTTCCGGTCCAGATTGAGCGGTAACCACTGTCATAGTAATTTGTCTGCGCGTTAAACTCGGTGACTTGCTCCCAGCCCCCCACGGTCGTGGACAGGCTCGGCACTTGGACGTAGCCGCTGGCAAGTAGATTGGTGGCAGCGGTTTCAAAGGCCGTAACCAATGCGCCGCTGGGCGGCGCTCCGCCCAAACGTGGCGTGCACCGGTTGGCGCGGACTCAGGGTGGTGTAGGGGCCGGTGCTGGCTCCGGGGCGCACGCTCACCTCGATCCACCGCGGCTGACCGGTGAAAACCCCGGAGCCGAAATCGGGATAGACCACGAACAGGCCGTTGGTGACCAGCACGTCATCGAAGGGCAGCGTGGACCCCACTTGATTGCCGGCGGCGGCGGCATCGTGGGCGGACAACCGAAAGTCATACAGCCCGTTCGCCAAGGCACCGCCATCCGTCAACCGGCCCTGGTGAGTAAAGGTCGTGGGGGACTGGGCGTGCAGGACCGCGCCACTGGCAAGCAGCACGAAGAACAAGAAACAAGCAGATACTTTTTTCATAGGCTGATGGATGTGAAAATTCTCCTCAAGATTTTGAATTGGTTGCAAGGAATTTCCGCAGGACGGGTGGCAGGTGAAGGGGAGGGATGTGCGACTGGCCCCATGTTCGTGTGAGGAACAGGGGGAATGCGCAGGCTCTTGGGTTGAAAGCGGGGGGTAAGCGCTGGGAGGAGGAGTTAGGGGCAGTGACCCGTGTTCAACGGGTCGGTTTTGGTGTTGCTTCCGCCTCTTTTTGGCTAAACGGCTCTGTTTGAGGCGGTTGGAATGATTCAAACGGCGGTGTCCGGTCGGAAAGTAGGTTTTGGGCAATCCGGATGGGGGATTTCAGCACGTAAAGTAGGGTTCTGGCCTGACGGGACGGCCTTTCCGGTCGGAAAATGGCGTTCGGACGTGCCGGACAGGCGGTTTCCGTCCGAAAAGCCCCCTCCGGTGAGCCTAAAACGCTCTTTCGGGACAAAAATGGTTGTTCTGGCTGGCCGAAGTCTAGGCGTCAGGACGAAAAGGGTCGTTTCAGTCGGGCAGAACCGGGGTATCCGAACGGAAAGGGTCTATCGGGCGACGGGAAGGTGGCCTGACCGAACCAACCGACCCGCCGCCGCGCACCCTAACCCGGCTGACAGGATGGTTGGCGCGGAGGGCGGAGTAGCATGCGCGTGGCAAGGATGCCTCCTGCGGAGCCTCACCCTGCTACGCGGCGGGTGGTGTTGACCATGTCATTCATGGACACCGGTTAAAGACATTTTTTCGGTCTAAAACAACTCCTTCACCTCGCGCACGCCGAAATCCACCAACGCGAAAGGCCGGCCTTGCGGCCCCGGTAGGTGCGTGTCGAGGTCGAGGCCGAGGCTCTTGTAGATGGTGGCGACGACTTCGCCGGGGGTTACCGGGCGCTCGGCGGGATACGCACCAATGTCGTCGCTGCGGCCCACGACGCGGCCGCCTTTCACACCGCCACCCGCGAAATAGACCGACCAGCAGTTCGGCCAGTGGTCGCGGCCACCGGCGGGGTTGATGCGCGGGGTGCGGCCAAACTCGGCGAGGTTGCAGACCATCGTGTTGCCGAGCAGGCCGCGCTGCGCGAGGTCTTCGATGAGCGCGCTGTAGCCTTGGTCATACATCGGCGCCACGATGTCCCGCATGCCGGCGATGCTGGTGAAGGGCTTCGAGCCGTGGATGTCCCAGGTGATTTCGCCGAAGACGGTGAGGAAGGTGTTCACGGTGACGAAACGCACGCCGCGCTCGACGAGCCGTCGCGCGAGCAGGCAGCACTGGCCGAAGCGCGTCATCCCATAGCGCTCGCGGACGGCGAGCGGCTCCTTCGTGAGGTCGAAGGCTTCGCGGGCCATCTCGCTGGTCATCAGCCGGTAGGCGGCGGCGAAGTTCGCGTCCATTAGCTTCGCGGACTCGCTCGCCTCGAACTTCTTGACGGTGTCGTCCACAACCTGCCGCAACTCGCGCCGCCGGGCGAGCCGGGCCTCGCCGATTTCCTTGGGTGGCAGGAGGTCGGGCACCTTGAACTCCTTCTGCGACGGGTCGGCGTTGAGCACGAAGGGGTCGTAAGCCTTGCCGAGGAAGCCCGCGTCCTGGCCGTGCGGCATATTGCCGCCGGTCGGGCCCATCGGCTCGGGGAGAATGACGTGCGCGGGCAGTTCGCTGCGCCGACCTTTGAGAAACTCGAGCGCGCAGCCCGCGTGCGGCGTGATGATGCCGCCGGTGAAGAGCCGGCCCGTCTGCATCATCTGGTGGCCGGTGTCGTGAACCGCTGCCGCCGTGTGGTAACAGGAGCGGATGAGAGAGAACTTGTCGGCGACCTTCGCGTGGCCGGGGAGGATTTCGGAGATGTGGAAATCGCCCTTGGTCGAGATGGGCTTGAACGGCCCGCGAATCTCGCTCGGCGCGTCGGGCTTCATGTCGAACAGGTCGAGTTGGCTGGGCGCGCCAAGGTTGAAGATCATGATGACCGACTTCTCGTTCGAGTCGGCGCTGACTTTGCCGGCGGCTTGCGCGGCGGAGTAGTCCGCCACCGTGAGGCCGAGCGCGCCGAGGGAGCCGACTTGGAGGAAGTCGCGCCGCGTGATGCCGTCGCACGTGGTGATGGAGCCGGGGCCGGTGACTTTTAGCATAGGCTGCGATTTCGTTCTGAATTCCAACCTGCATGTGTGCCAGCCGCAAGGCAAAGCCGCGCGCGGGCGGAATTCGCATAAAGTTCTGCTCCAACACTGACGATTTAAGCAAGCTGCGTCCATTGACATTTTGAGGTGGCCGCCTCCACGAGGGTTCCAGAGAAATCAACGAATTGGCTGTAGAGCGGCGACTTGGGGCGAGTTCATTACGCACTTCTTTAGAGAATATAACATATATTGTATGCAAAAACCTGTCATGGCGAGCTTTCCCGTGTAATGGTCGCAGTCATAGCGATCCAGGCCCGGACTAACCGTAAATTCCAGCCAGATTCGGCTTGGAAGCGCTTTTCCATTCGCTACCGTCCGGCCCACGGCTGGTGGTTGCGCCAGTTGGACTATTTTATGCCGAACCAGACCCTTCCTCCGGCTGATGCTCAGGCTCCAAGCGGGCGGGCAGCCTTCTTCGCGCTGTTGGCATCACTGGCAGGAGTCTTGGTCATTCTGTTTTCGCAGAGCTTTCAAACGGGGCAAATAGTTTTTTCCAACGACGGACCGTTGGGAGCCAATTCAACGCATTGTGGCCGGATGCCTGCCGCGATCTTCGGAGTCTGGCTTGATTTGAATTGGCTGGGCAACGATGGGGTCGCTTCCGGACCTTCGCTCACAAATCTCTTGTTCTGGTGGTTTGAGCCGGTCTTGTTCGCCAAAATCATCGTCCCGTTATCCATGCTGCTGTTGGGTTGCGCCGCATGGGTCTTCTTCCGCCAATGTGGGTTCGCACCTTGGATTTGCACTGTAGGTGGTCTCGCGGCGGGACTTAACAGCGATAGATTTTCCGTGGCTGCTTGGGGCTTGCCGACATGGGTCTTGGGAACTGCGGCGATCTTCCTCGCATTAGCAGCCTTGCTGTCAGCCACCCGGAGAAATGCATTGATCGGCACGCTGTTGGCCGGTTTTGCCACGGGGCTTGGCGTAATGGAGGGCTATGACACGGGGGCCATTTTCAGTTTGGTGGTAGCGGCGTTTGCCGTGGCGCTGACGGTGATAACGGGGGGACAAGGTTCGTTGGCCAAGCACCTGACCGCAGGGATTGGCCGGGTTGCGCTGGTGGCCTTGTTTGCAGCCTTCATCTCGGCCTACACCCTGAACACACTGATAAGCACGCAGGTGAAGGACGTTGTCGGGATGGCCCAAGACAAAGAGACACGGGAGCGCCGTTACGTGGAAGCTACCATTTGGAGCTTGCCGAAGATTGAAGTGCTGCGGGTGATCATACCAGGGCTGTTTGGGTATCGCATGGATACGCCCGATGGCGGGGCCTATTGGGGAACTGTTGGGCGAACGCCCGGCTGGGAGCAGCACAGGCAAGGCACGCCTCGGCACTCCGGATCTGGCGAGTATGCTGGCGTCCTGGTGGTGCTGGTGGCCGCTTGGGCGCTGGTTCAGGCGGGCCGCAAGCAAGGCTCGGCCTTCACCGAATCCGAGCGCAAGCTGGTTTGGTTCTGGGGAGCTGCGGCGCTGATCTGCTTGCTCTTTGCCTTTGGGAAATACGCGCCCTTTTACAAGCTGTTCTACTCCCTGCCCTACGCTTCAACGATTCGTAATCCGGTCAAGTTCATGCACCCCTTTCACTTGTCCATTCTGGTCTTGTTCGGTTACGGGCTGCATGCGCTTGCCAAGCAATATCTCAAGTCCACCGCCGCGAGCGAGTCTGGGTTGACCGCGCACGTTGCCACTTGGTGGCACAATGTGCGCGGTTTCGAGCGGAGTTGGGTGTGGGGGGCAGGGGCAATAACCGCTCTGGGGGTGGTCGCTTTGTTGCTCTACGGATCAGCCCGGAAAGACTTGGAAAAGCACCTGATGGGGGTGGCATTTGATGAGAGCACCGCGAGCCGCATCGCATCACATAGCATTGGCGAAGTTGGCTGGTTCGTCGTGTTCCTTGCGCTGTCGGTTGGAGCACTGGTCGTCTGCTTGAGCGGCTACTGGTCCGGCCATCGTGTCCGCTGGGCTGCGGTGACGCTGGGCTTGTTGCTCGTGGTGGACCTCGGACGCGCGAATACGCCTTGGATCGTTTATTGGGACTATCGCGAGAAATACGCCAGCAACGCGATCCTCGACTTTCTCAGGCAGTCGCCGCACGAGCACCGTGTGCAAGCCCTGCCGTTCCAACTCAGCAAGAACTTCTCCACCTTTCAGCAACTCTACGGGATGGAGTGGACTCAACACCTCTTTCTCTACAACAACATCCAGTGCCTGGACATCACTCAGGAACCTCGCTCCACCGCAGACAACAAGGCTTACCGCGAAGTGCTGCTGGGGCGGGCTGACACGCTCACCCGGCTTTGGGAGCTCACCAACACCCGGTTCATCTTTGGCGTCAACGACACCAATTTTCTGAGCTCAATCTCCGCCCAGCTCGATCGCAACCAAGGCCGCTTTCGCATTCATACGCCTTTTGAAATGGTGCCCAAGTCGGGAGTCAGCCAGCCCACAAGGCTCGACCAAATCACCGTGACAACGAACGCGGGCGGGCAGTTTGCCTTGATCGAGTTCACCGGTGCCCTGCCCCGCGCCAAGCTCTATACCCAGTGGCTGGCCACCACCAACGACGCGGAAGTGCTCGGCTTGCTGACCAACCAGGTCTTCAAACCGCACGAAACCGTCATTGTCTCCGCGTCGCTGCCGGCCTCCGTCGGATCCCTCACCAATGCTGGCGAGGTGAAGTTTCTGTCTTATGAACCCAAGCATATCCGCCTGGAAGCCAACGCGGAATCCCCGTCAGTTTTGCTCCTCAACGACAAGTATTCCCCCAACTGGCGCGTTTCCGTGGATGGGCGGCCAGCCACCTTGCTCCGATGCAATTACCTCATGCGCGGGGTCCAGGTGCCCGCTGGCAAGCACGTTGTCGAATTTCGCTACCAACCGCCAATCAACGGTCTGTATGTGACCTGCGCCGCCATGGGCATCGCGGTCTGCCTCCTTGGATTCGTCCTGATGTCCGGGCGCAAAACTTCCAGCCAGGTGCCGGCCAAGGAACTTGCCGCAGACCAAAAGCCTCCCGTCGCCCCGTGACACCGGCCACCACCTCCCCTGCCCTGCGGGTCCGCCGCCCCCCGCCGCGATTGCGGAAGGAGTTGGAACACGTGCTTATCAGCCGCGCACAACTCCACCGCCGGGTGGAAGAACTCGCCACCCGGATCGAGGCGGATTTCACCGGGCGCGATCTCGTGGTGGTCTCGCTCCTCAACGGCACCGTCATGTTCCTGGCCGATCTGATTCGCGGACTGAAGCTCCCGCTCCGCCTGGATTTCATGGGCGTTTCCAGTTACGGCAGCGGCACTTTTTCCCGCGAACTGGTCTATACCAAGGAATTACGCTTGGATGTGCGTGACCGCGACGTGCTGCTCGTGGACGACATCCTCGACACCGGCAAGACCTTGAAGTCCGTCGTGACCAAGTTGCAGCAACTGGGCCCGCGCAAAATAAAAACCTGCGTGCTGCTCGACAAGGCTGCCCGACGCGTCGAAGCCGTGCAGGCTGACTATGTGGGCTTCGAGATTCCCGACCTGTTCGTCGTCGGCTACGGTTTGGACTACGCCGAGCGCTACCGCAACCTGCCCTTCGTCGGTGTGCTGAAGCCAGAAATGTATCGAACCTGAACCAAGAGACGACACTTCCATCGAGCATGCAGATTCGAGTCCTATTTTGGTCCTACTTCAAAGACCTCACCGGATGCGCAGAGGTCACGGAAGAGCTTGCATCTGGGGCAAGCATCGCGGACTTGCTTCAACGCCTCTACGCCCGCTTCCCGCAGCTCCTGGCCATGCAAAACTCAACCCTCATCGCCGTTGGCATCGAGTATCAAGGCCGTGGATACGTGCTGAAAGCCGGTGACGAAGTCAGCCTGTTTCCGCCCGTCCAAGGCGGCTAGTTTTCCACATACAACTGAGCACTGGTTACTGACCGCTTGCACCGCTCCCTCACCATCTCCCCTGCCCCGATTGACGAATCTCAACTCGTCGCTGCCCGCACGGCCGCTACGGATCAGGGCGCAGCCGTCTATTTCAGTGGCATCGTGCGCGGCAGCGAGGCCACCCAGCCCATCGCCGCCTTGGAATACGAATGCTTCCGCCCCATGGCCGAGCATCAGTTCCACCGACTGTTCGACGAATTGGAGCGACGCTGGCCCATCGCTTCCGTCCGCCTCGTCCATCGCATCGGCGCGGTCCGGGCGGGTGAGGCTTCGCTTTGGGTGGAGATCATCGCACCTCACCGAGGTGAAGCCTTCGCCGCCTGTCAGTGGCTCATCGATGAGATGAAGCAGGTCGTGCCGATTTGGAAAAAGCCCCTGCCAGAGCTGCCAGTTGCAAGCCCCTGAAACCATCCATCAGATTTTCCCGATGCTCGCATCAAGTCATTTGATTTCCCCTCCCTGTGGGCCGATGATACGTATGCACAGGAATACGACGGGAACGTCGGAGTCGAAACGAACCAAACGATTATGAAAAAGCTCCTGATACTTGGTCTCGCCCTCGCCAGCACCGTGTCCACTCAGGCCCAGCTCTTCAGCCGGGACAACCTCGGCTCGGCGGTCGTCGGCGGCATCCTCGGCGGCGTCATCGGGCATAACTCGGGCCGCAGGACCGCCGAAGGCATCGGCATCGGCGCGGGCACCGGCCTCCTGCTTGGCGCGCTGGCCAATGACTACCGGCGGCAAGCTGGTTACGACACGGCCTACGTCCCGGAGCCGACCGGCTTTGGCTTCGGCAATCAGAACCGCTACGCCACCACGGGCACCGTGCTGGGTGGCATCGCGGGCGGCATCATCGGTCACAACAACGGTCGCCGGACGGCGGAAGGCGTCGCCATCGGCGCGGCGTCCGGCCTCGTGCTCGGCTCCGTCGCGGACCAAAGCCTGCGTCGGCCGGTGAATTACTACCACGTGCCTGCCGCCACGGCGCCATTTCGCGGTGCTTGGCATCAGCATCACCCGCACGCCGTGCCGATCGTCGTGGCTCAACCCGCCGTCGTGACCACCCCCATTGCGAGCGGCTACGTCGCGCCGGCTGCACCCACGGGCACCGCACCCATTCAGGCCCAGACCGTCATCATCAACAACTACTACGGTGGCGGCAGCCCAATGGGTCAGGCCAACGCGCTCTTCGGTCGTTAAGTCCTCGCCCGTATTGCTTCGGCGGCGCAACCCGCCCAACATCCCTGATTATGAAACTGAACCTTGACCGTTGGAGTGTGTCCCTGAGTTGCGTCGCCGTCGCTGGTCTGCTGGCCGGTTGCGCGAGCGGCGTGCAAAACCCTCGTGGCGTTTCCGTCACCGAGATGAAAGCCGATGAGCGCGGCTTCGTCGCCGGCACGGGCGTCGAGTCGCAAGACCTCGTGCGCGTGGCCGACAAGATGGCACGCGGTATCGTGGGCATCCCGCAAGTCACTCGCGCGCAAGGCACCCCGCGCGTCGTCCTCGACCCCGTGGTGAACGAGACCCGTTTCCCCATCAACAAGGACATCTTCCTCACCCGCATCCGCGCGCAGCTCAACTCGCAGGCCGCCGGCAAGGTCATCTTCCTCGCCCGCGACCGCATGGCCACACTCGAACGCGAGCGCGACCTCAAGCGTTCCGGCCAGGTCACCAGTGGTGCCGACCCCAACGTCGTCGAGTTCAAGGGCGCGGACTTCTTCCTCACCGGCAAGCTCTCCAGCCTCACCACGCGCTCCTCCAAGGGCGTGAGCGACTACATCCTCTACACCTTCCAGCTCATCGACGCCCGCACCAGCGACATCATCTGGGAAGGCTTCGAGGAGATTAAGAAGCAGGGGCTGGAAGACGCTGTGTATCGTTGAGCCTTGGAGCGCGGACGCCCACGTCCGCAGCAAACTCAATCTCAAGCCACGCCTTCGCCCCATGCGCCAAAATCGCCCAAGCGAACTGCCCGCCTCTCTCATTAGCACCCGGCTTCAGCCGGGTGTTGAGCACGGTGCGTGGAGAAAACCGTTTCAACGGTTTCTGCCGGCCGGTTCGAAACCGCCCGCCCGGCACGCTTTGGAGTGCGGTGACTTGTCACCGCTTTCCGCAGGCGACCTGTCGCCGTTGAAGTCCAATTCGCGCCCGCTCCGAGCAGCCGCCACGGCTCGCGCCAGCCGGATGACGACCGAGCTAACCAGCCATCTCCGAACCTCGACGGCGACGAGTCGCCTCGGAAAAGCGGCGAGAACTCGCCGCACTCCAAAGAGCGCGTTCGCGCGCGCCAGTTCGCTCATTGCGCTTCTTGCCTTGTTGCTCTCCACCGGCTGCGCCACTTACTCCGAAGGCCCCGTCGCCAACTCCGCTTCCCCTTCCGCCGCCCCCGCCGCTCCTCGCCGCGACCAAGTCCTCTGGAGCTACCGCAACGCCGCGCTCGCCATGCGCGCCGGCCGCTTCGACCAGGCCAAGGCCGAACTCGACGACGCCATCGGTCGGCTCGGCGGCATTCTCGGCCCGAACAAAGACGCTGCCAGCGCCCGCCGCCTCTTCAACGAGGAGGCCAAGAAGATGTTCATCGGCGAGCCTTACGAGCGCGTGATGGCCTACTTCTATCGCGGCATCCTCTACTGGATGGATGGCGAGCCCGACAACGCCCGCGCCTGCTTCCGCACCGGCCAGCTCCTCGACAGCGACGCCGAGAACAAAACCTACGCCGGCGACTGGGCGCTGCTCGACTACCTCGACGGCCTCGCCTCGGTGAAACTCGCCGCCGACGGCTCAGACGCGCTCGCCCGCGCGCAAGCCCACACGCGCGCCACACCCCTCCCGCCCTACGCCCCGCGCGCGAACGTCCTGTTCTTCGTCGAGTTCGGCAACGGCCCGCTCAAATACGCCGCCGGCCAATTCCGCGAACAACTCCGCTTCCGGGAAGGGAACTTCAGCGTGAAATCCGCCGCCGTCAAAGTCGCCGGCCAAACCCTTCCCGCGCCCGGCTACGACGACCTCTATTTCCAAGCCACCACGCGCGGCGGCCGCGTCATGGACCACATCCTCGCGGGCAAAGCGCAGTTCAAAGGTGCGGCCAACAGCGTCGGCGACACCGCCATCATCAGCGGGGCCGTGCTGGGAGTGACGGGACAGGGCCGCCGCAGCAACGCCGACGAAGTGGGTGCGGGCCTGCTGCTCTTCGGCCTCGCCAGCAAGCTCATCTCCGGCGCGACCAACCCGACCGCCGACACCCGTTGCTGGGAGAATCTCCCCGGCCACCTCAGCTTCGCCGCCGTCGAACTCCCGCCGGGCCAGCACACCGCCACCGCCGAGTTCCTCAACGCCGCCGGCACCCCGCACCGCGTGAAGACCGCCACCTTCACCGTGCAACCCGGCCGCGACACCGTCGTCTTCCTCACCGACCACTAATCATGAGCCACAAAGCGGCACAAAAGGCGCAAAGAGAAGAGGGATTCAGAACCTCGCGTCAGCGTCTTGGACTGCGGCAGCCCTCTGCCGCTTTTGTGCTCGCCTGCGTAGAATTAGGCCGAAACTTTCCAACTCGCCCCCAAAATAGCGGCGGAGGCCCGCCGCACTCCAGGACGCTAGCGCGCTCCCACCGCCCCCTTTTGAGCTTCTTTGCGCCTCTTTGTGGCTAAACTTAAATCCATCCCTATGAAACACCTGTTCCTCCCCTCGCTCGCCGCCCTCTCCGTCGCCGCCCTCATCGGCTGCTCGCACGGCGGCGCGTATGAAGCCCGCAACGCCCAGCGCTACGACCTCGAAAACAAAGCGCCCTTCGCGCTCATGGACGCCCAAGTCCAGCGCTCCGTGACCAGCTCCGGCATCCAGAAGCAGACCTTGGAGGACGGCCGCCTGCGCGTCGTCGCCAACGTGCGCAACCGCGAGGCGCGCCGCATCCAGGTGCAGATTAGCTGCGTGTTCAAGGACGAGGGCGGCGCGGCCACCGGCGACGAGACCCCGTGGACCAACCTCATCCTCACCGAGAGCGCGCAGGAAGCCGTCGAGTTCGTCTCGATGAACAACAAGGCCAAGAACTTCACCATCCGTGTGCGCCAGGCGCACTAGCCCGCAGTGCAATGAAATCGCTGTTTCGCGTCGAGGTAGATGGAAAGGTCGGTTACATCGACAACTTCGGACAAATTGCGCTCAAACCGAAGTTTGAGTTCGGCGGGCAGTTTAGCGAAGGACTGACTGAGGCTGGCGAATCCGGCAAACGATATTTCATTGATTTGAAAGGTGAGCGTTTGTCAGAGCACGATTTCTCGACGGCCACTAATTTCTCAGAAGGTTTGACTGTGGCGATTGTCCAAGAAGGAAATCGCCAGCGATACAACCATTCGGATGCAAACTCACGTCTGCTCTCCAAGCGCAACTTCGACAGCTGCTCCTCGTTTTCTGGAGGACTAGCCCTTGTCACTGAGAAAACAAAGGCCGGAGAGCGTGTGGGTTTTCTCGACCGCTCTGGGCATCTTGTTGTTCCGCTGAAACTTGAGGACTGCTACCCCTACCATCGCGGCGAACTTGGCTTCCCCTTCCGTGAGGGTGGCAAGTGGGGAATTCAAGGCATTGATGGGCGAGTCCTCGTAACCCCGAAGTATGAACGTGCCGGGAACCTCGTTGATGATTTGTGCCCGGTTTGCAAGGACGAGCGCTGGGGTTTGATTGACTCGGTGGGGCGCACCGTAGTCAGCCATCAGTTCGATGACATGATGGGTGGAGTGATGGACGGATTGATAGGGGTAAAAAGCAAAGGCTTGTGGGGGTTCGTGAATCGGAGCGGAGAGGAAGTCATTGCACCGAGGTTCGCCTGGGTGGGCGGTTTTACAGAGGGTCTCTCAGTCGTTTCCATGGATGAGCCATGGGCTGAGAAGGGCAAATTCGGTGTCATCACCAAGTCTGGAGAGCTGCTTGTGGACTTTGTTCACGACAGGATTTGGGGGTTTGAGAATGGCTTGGCTGCTTTTGAAGTTGATTCACCCGACGGCGAGACCAGTTCGACCGGCTACATGAACTGGGATGGCAAAGTGGTATGGGAACCGACAAAATGAAAACTACCTCCATTCAACACGGGACAGCCTATTCGCGCACCGGTTCATCCGATGATAGCAACACTTTGGTGGCTTCAACCAGCCGCCCTTCCTGAACTATGAAAACGCAACTCCTCCTGACCGCCCTCGCCCTCCCGCTCGCCGCGTTCGGACAAGCCAAGCCGCCCGCCGCGCCGCCCGCGAACGCTCCCGTGCCCGTCACCACCGCGCCTGCCGTGCCCGGCGCGACGCCCGGCACCTACGTGTATGAGCAGAAGCCCATCACCGGCCTGCCGCAGCTCATCACGCCGCAACAGGCGCAGACCGTCATCGAGAAGTTCAAGGCCGCCTACCTCAAGCTCGGCAGCCCGCGCTTCCTCATCCACGTGAACCGTGACCTCGTGGACGAGAAGACCGGCGCGCGCCTCGCCTCCCGCAACGAGCGCACTGAAACCACGCGCACGACCGTGGACTCCACCATCGCCGCGCCCGCGAACGCCGCGCAGCCCATCAACACCGTGACCATCAACGCTGGCGGCGCGGTCACCTTGCCCGGCGGCGCGTTGCAGAACCAAGTTCCCCAAGGCCCCGGCAAAATCACCACCACCAACGAACGCCAGACCCGCGACAACCGTTTCACCGACACCGCCCGCCCCGAGCCGACGCTCGCCGACAAGCAGACCGCCCGCGACGTCGAGCGGCTCTTTGGTCGCCCACTCCGCATGGGCGGCGCAACCCTCGCTGACCAGCGCATCGCCACGCAGCTCATTCCCAGCCGCTCCCTCGACGCGATTCTCGCCGACACCAACGGCGAGGCCGCCCGCAAGGACCGCGAAGCGCTGGCGAAGGTTGCCGACGTGGCCATCGAAGTCCTCATCTCCAGCCGCCAGCTCGTCATCCGCGAAGTCTCGGGCGACCGGGTCCATCAAGTCCCCGACATCCAAGTCTCCGCCATCCGCTTGAAAGACGCCGCAATCCTTGGCCAGGCCAGCGCCTCGGACATCCTCGGCCGCGACCGCTACGCTGGCCGCATCATCACGAACTTCGACGTGCGCGAAATCACCGAAGCCGTTGCCCTCGCGCTGATGGAGGACATGACGCTCACGGTAAAGTGACCAACCTCCGTAGGAGACGACGTGAGGAGACTCACTTGTTTCCTGAGAAAGTTAGCGCCTCCTCACGTCGTCTCCTACTTGGCAGCATTGTCTTTTCGGCCGGCATTGCGCGATGCTCGCCGCATGGCAAATGAAACTCCCGCCTTGGTTGCGGGCACACAACTCAAGGTCGTCATCCACGACATCGCATTCGGAGGCGAAGGCGTCGCGCGGCTCAACGACTTGGTCATTTTCGTCCCGTTCGTGTGCCTGGGCGAGGAGGTGGAGGTCGAGGTCACCGAAGTGCGGCGCAAGTTTGCCCGTGCGCGGCTGGTGCGGGTGCTGACTCCTTCACCCGACCGGGTGACGCCACGTTGCCAGTATTTTGGCCAATGCGGTGGCTGCCAGTATCAGCATGTGGGCTACGACGCCCAGTTGCGGCTCAAGCACAAGCAAATCGCCGACTTGTTTCAGCGGATTGGTGGCTTTGGCCAGGCGACAATCGACCCGGTGGTCCCCTGCCCTGAGCCGTTTGGCTACCGCAACCGCATCATGGTCCGGAGCCAGTGGAACAAACGGCAGCAACGGCTGGAGTTGGGCTTTCTGGGTTTCGACAACGAGTTCGTGGTGGACATCACCGAGTGCGCCCTGGCCGAACCGGTGCTCAATGAGAGATTGAAGGAAGTTCGTGCGAACCCGCCCCCGCGCGGCGGACTCAAGGTGACGCTCCGCGTGCCGCCCGAAGGCTGGGTGGTGCCGAATGACTCCTTTTTCCAAAACAACTTCTTCCTGCTACCAAAGCTCGTGGAGACCGTCCGTGAGCGGTTGCGCGAAGCCGGCTCGCGGCACTTGATCGATGCTTACTGTGGCGTCGGCTTCTTTGCGTTGGAGCTCGCGGACTTGGTGGAAAGCTTCGTCGGCGTGGAATATGACGCGGCCGCCATCACGGCCGCGAAGGAGAACATGCGCCGGCGCCAGGTGCGTAATGGTCAATTCGTGCGCGGGCCGGCTGAAGATTATCTCGGCGGACTTCTCCAGCGGCATCCCGGCACGCCGACGACCCTGATCATTGATCCGCCGCGCACGGGCGTGCCACCAGCAGCCTTGCAGCGCATCCGGGCGGCGCGACCAGCGCAGGTGATTTACGTGTCGTGCCATCCCGCCACGCTGGCCCGGGATCTCCAGATTCTTTGTGCGGAAGGAGGCTATCGCCTGGTGAAAGTGACGCCGCACGACATGTTCCCGCAGACACAACATGTGGAGTGCGTGGCAGATCTGCGTTGGCACGGCCCCGCCTGACTTCCGGTGAAATTGCTCCATCGGCTGCGGTAAGCGAGCCACGTCCCCTGCCCTGCCATTCAAAAGTGTCGCCTTGCGGGGTGAAGCCGTTCACCATGTCCGTCTGTTATGTCAGGAATCATCGCCATCGTCGGTCGTCCCAATGTCGGCAAGTCCGCGCTCTTCAACCGCATCGCCGGCCGGCGCATCGCCATCGTGCATGACATGCCGGGTGTCACCCGGGACCGTGTGACTGCGGAAGCGGAGTGGCGCGGCCGGCCGTTCACCTTGGTGGACACCGGCGGCATCGGGCTGCTACGAGGCGAAAAGGTGGAGGACGTGATCATCAATGCCGCACTCGAACAGGTCGGAATGGCAGTCGAGGCCGCCGACTGCATCATCCTGGTCGTCAATGTGCAGGAAGGTGTGGTCCCCCTTGACCGCGAAGTGGCGCAGCGCCTGCACCGTTCCGGCAAGCCGGTGCTGGTGGCGGTCAACAAGGTGGACAATTACAAAGCGGAGGCCGGGGTCACTGAATTCACGGAGCTTGGATTCAAGCAGATCTTTCCCGTCACGGCTATCCATGGCCGCGGCATCGAGATGCTGATGAACAAGGCCGCCAGCCACCTGCCGGATGCGAGTGCGGAGGACAACAACACCGGCGACGCGCCTTACCATCTTTCCGAAGCCGCCGCCGCCGCGGAAGTGGAAGCCGAAGCAGGTGCGGCCACCGGCGACGTTCCGCCCAAGCGCCTGCCCCGCGCCACGGGGCCGCTGAAGCTCGCCATCGTTGGCCGCCCCAACGTGGGCAAATCGTCCATCATCAATGCCCTCACCCAGTCGGAGCGGGTGATTGTCAGCCCCATACCCGGCACCACGCGTGATGCCGTGGATGTGCCCTTCGAGGTTGTGACCGAGGGGGTGCATCAGAAATACGTGCTCATCGACACCGCCGGCCTGCGCAAATCCCGCCGGGTGGACAACACCGTCGAGTTCTTCAGCGTCAAGCGCACTGAGGAGTCCATAGAGCGCGCGGACATCGTGGTGCTCGTGCTGGATGCGGAGTCCGGCATTATTGAGCAGGACAAAAAGGTCGCCGACCTCATCGTCAACGCCCGGAAGGGCTGCATCGTAGTCATCAACAAATGGGACCTGATGTCGGACGCGGTCCGCGCCGCCCGGGAAGCGGAAATCGCCCGCCGGAAAAGTGAAAACCGGCGCTATCGGGAAGGTCAGGCCGAGCCCATGACCACCCTGGCCGAGTTCGGTTCCTGGGTGCAGGAGAAGCTGTTCTTCCTCGACTACGCACCGGTGATCTTCACCTCGGCAAAAACTGGCTTTCAACTGGACCGCCTGCTGGAGGCGGTGCGCTATGTCGCCGCGCAGCTTCAGCAGAAGGTTCCGACCGGCATCCTGAACCGCACCTTGAACGATGCCATTGAACGCCGCCAACCCGTCAGTGCCACGGGCAATTTTCTGAAGTTCTATTATGCCACGCAGGTGAAGCTCGCGCCCCCGACCTTCCTGCTCTTCGTGAATCGCGACGAACTGTTTTCCCCGCAATACATGAAGCACCTGGCCGGGGACCTGCGCGCGGCGTTCGGCTACGAGGGGTGTCCGATTGTCCTCGTGCCCAAGGCGCGGCCCAAGACCATCGAACCCCTGCGGAAGTTCAAGGACCGCGCCCAGTCGCCACGGCAGGTGCCCGCGCGAACGGACAAGGCCCGCCCCGAGAACCTGCGGCCGGATGCGAATCGTTCACAGCGCCCCACCTACGAACAGGAAGATGGCCGTAAGCCTTTCCGCCCGCATAAGGCCCCGGGAGGAGGGGCGCGACCAGCCCAGGCAGGTGGCAAGCCATATCAGAAGTCAGCCCAGAGACGGCCGTTTGTGAAGTTGAAGAAGCGCCTGTCTGGGAAGGCCCGCGCTGCGGCCCGTGCGTCCGCACGCTGAGAGCCTGAAGCGCTGCCGTCGCCGATCAGGCGAACAATTCCTTGATCGCCCGTCCGCCATTCACCAACTGCATCGGCCGTCCGGTGTTGGTGTGCAGCGTCTGGTGCGCGTCAATGCCCAGCTTCGTGTAGAGGGTCACGGCGAAATCCTCGGGCGCATAAACATTGTCGGCAGCGTAGTAGCCCTTCGGATCAGTTGCGCCAATCACCTGCCCGCGCGGCACCCCTGCCCCGGCGAACAACACGCTCATCGCAAACGGCCAGTGGTCACGACCAGCCCGGGCGTTCACCTTGGGCGTCCGGCCGAACTCGCCTAATGCGATCACCAGCGTGTTCTCCAGCGACCCGCGGCGATCCAGATCGGCTATGAGCGCCGCCACACCCCGGTCGAACTTCTTGCCGAAGTCGCCCTTGAGCGTCTCAAAAATCGTCGTGTGATGATCCCAGCCGCCGGTGTAGACCGTCACCCAGGAAACCCCCGCCTCAACGAGTCGCCGGGCCAGCAGGCAGCGCTGGCCGAAATCCGTCATGCCATACAGCTCCCGCGTCTTCGGGTCCTCCTTGCCAATGTCAAAGGCCGCTTGGGCTTGCGGGCTTGTAATGAGGTCCACGCCTTGGGCATAGAATTTGTCAAAGCCCACCGTCGGATCCTCCGCAGCCGCGTCCGCAATGCGCGCCAGCCGGTCCAAGGATTTTCGCAGGTCCTGGCGTGAGACTCCCCGGCCCTCACTGATGTCGGGGGGCAGCACCACGTCGCGGACCTTGAATCCCTCCGTCTGGGGAGAGCCGCCCACAACGAACGGCGCGTGTTCGGCACCCAGGAAATTAGGCCCGCCGGAGCGCGACATGCTCGGCATGGTCATGTAGGGCGGCATGCCCTTCTGCACTCCGCGCTTGTAGGAAACCACGGAACCAAACGACGGATGGAAGGTCACGAAGGCACCGCAGCCCACCGGCACGGGTGTCGGCGCGCCAGTCATCAAGTAATGGTTGCCCCCACCGTGATTGGGATCTTTGTGCGCCAGTGAGCGAAGGATGGAACAGCGGTCCGCGACCTTGGCCAGTTCCGGAACACAGTCGGAAAAGTGGACACCGGGAACACTCGTCTTGATGGTCTTGAATTCCCCGCGAATCTCCGAGGGCGCGTCCGGCTTTGGGTCGAAGCTCTCGTAGTGGCTTGGGCCGCCATCCTGCCAGATCATGATGACATTGACGCGCTTGCCGCCCGGCTGGCCGGTTGCTTTGGCGGATTCTGCCGCTCCTGCGCGGAGCCGCAGCAGGTCGGCGAAGCCCAAGCCCGCGCCAGCACCCAGGCCGAGCTGAAGGAAGTCGCGGCGACCTAGGCCCGCGCAGTTGTAACGAGATTGGCTCATGTTCCGTATCGTGTCGAAGAGACTGACGGCGAGGCAGGGACTGGATTCAATCTGTGAATGGCAAACCCTGCCTATTGCCCCTGTTCCTGCGCATTGAAGGCTAGCCGTCGCTCTACTCATTGACAGACCGAACCACCCCGTAGAGTCGGCGTGTCACTTCCCGCATGAAGTCCGGCCCAATTATCGGCATGCCCGTCGGTTTGTCGTGCCTAATTAGGTGGGGGCAATCGCGCTTCACCTCCTGGGATACCGAACGTGCCCGTTCCGCTTCCGGTCCCGTTCCTAAAGTGAGTAGATTATCTACCGCCCATGAGCAACCTTGGCGGCCAGCAGCCACCCACCAGCGCGTCGCCTCTTCTGTTCCCTGAGCATACCCGGCTTCATACTCCTCTTCCGTTTTGCAGCACAGCCCCATCCACGCAATGATCGCCATTGCATACTGGCAGTCTGCGTGGCCGGCCTCCGCATGTGGCACAAGTTGCCTTCGCAACTCTGAAAAGCGCTCCCAATCGGGCTGGTGCCTCCGCTCAGGTGCCGTGCTGCATTTGGCAAAATACTCGTCGACCGCCATGCGGTAGCTTTCGTAAATGGTGTCCGGATTGGATTCCATGATGTTCGATGTTCACTCCTTCCCGCGCCGGTCCTGCGCGCGCTTGCGGGCGAGACGGAGGGCTTCGAGCTGGCTCGTGGGGCCGGAGGGGTCTTCGGAGCGCCGAGCATCGCTCGGCGTCGCGGGTTCGCCACCGTCCTGCCGAGCAATGCTCGGTGCTCCGACGGGCGCAGGTTTTGACTTCTGCCGACGCCACACGATGAGGTCGAGGGCGGAGGGCTTCTTCTTCGTAGGTGACGACGTGAGGAGTCTCTCACTCTCTGGTGCTTCAGTTAGAGACTCGTCACCTCGTCTCCTACGTGCGCCTAGCCACCCCGTGCGCCGCTCGAAAATCTCCGCGAGATAAACCAGCAGCGCGAAAATGACCAGCCACACGGCGAGGTCCACGAACTGCGGTTTGCTCGGCAGCGATTTCCAAATGCCAGGCAGATCCACGCGGGCTTCGCCGCTCGTGGTGGCACTGAGTTTCTCCAAGGTCACGCGACCTCGGCCCGCTTGCTCGGGGGCGAACTCGGGCGAGTAAAGCAGGCAGACGGGCGGGAGAGAAACGGGGTTAAGGCCGGGGATTTCCACCGTGTTCAACGCCGTCTCGCGGCCGCGAATGGACACGACGGCTTCGAGCAGGTCGGCGGACTTCCACTGCATCGGGAGGTTGAGCTTCGCGGGCGGCGCACCGGGCAGGCCATGCAGGACCTTCACGCGCGGCGGCGTGGCGAAGGGTTCGTTGGTGCGCTCGGGATCGAGGTGGAGCTGCACGAAGCACGCGCCGTCGCGGACTTCCTGCGTGAGCAGCATGTTCTCCGGCAGCGTGGGTTGCTCGCCGGCGGTCCAACGCGCGAGCGTGGCGTGGAAGTCGCCGACGCTCGGCCACTTCGCGAGGTCGCCCGCGTATTTGCCGTCTGCCTCGCCGGTGAAGGCCAGCGCGCGTCCGCTGCCGACCTGCCACGCGGCCACAACGGGCGCGGCGTATTCGTCGGTCGTGACGAGTGCGAGGTTCGCCTCGGGCTTGAGATAAGTGAGGTTGTAGCCGCCGAGCGCGGGCGGCTGCCAATCGCCCTGCCCGCCGAGCGTGCTGAAGCCACCCGTGACTTTGAGCGGCGTCGCGTCCTCGATGAACGTGCTGCGCGCGACGGTGAAGGTGTCCTGCGCGAAGATGCGCGGGAACTCCTCGGGCGTGTTGCTGAAGTAGATTTGGCCGCCGCCCTTGGCCGCGATGTCCTTCAACAAATTCGCGTCCACGTCCGCTTCGGCTCCCATGCCGATGACGCTGACCGTGATGCCCGCCTCGCGGCACTTCTCCAGCAACGCCAGGTATTGCCCCGGCTCCTCCGAGTCGGCAGCGTCGGCGAAGAGGATGATGTGTTTGGTCTCGGCCTTCGCCTTCATCACCATCTGCGACGCGGCGGCCAGCGCCTCGTAAATGAAAATGCCGCCGCCCATGCTTTCGATGCTCAGGATGCGGCTGCGCTGCCCGCGCACCACGTCCACGGGCGCGAGGTCCACCATCGTGTGCGCGCGCGAGTCCACGGCGATGACGCCCAGTTCATCGGTCGGCCCAAGCAGGTCGAGCACTTGCACGGTGCCGATGTTGGCGAGGTCAATTTTCTTCTTCCCGCCGCCCGCCGGCGCGGACATCGAGCCGGAGCGGTCGAGTGCGACGACAATGGCAAGTTGCAACTTGCGGTGCTCCTTCCGCATCTCCATGGAGACCGGGAGAATGCGGTCGAGCGGCGAGCCGAAGTAACCGCCCGGCCCGTAGGACTTGCGCCCGCCCGTAATCATCAGGCCGCTGCCGGTCGTCTCCACCCACGCGGCGAGTGTCTCCATGCCAGCGCTGCCGACTTGGGCGGCCATGACGTTCTCCAGCACGACGCCCGAGTAGCGCGCGAGTTCCTCCAATGTCCAGCGCGTCTCGGCGGGCGTGCGTAAATCGAGGTCCACCCTGCCCTTTCGCAGGAGCTGCGCGTAGCCGGAGTCGGCGCTGGGCGAGAGGACGAGGATGGGCTTCGGGCCGCGCACGCCGACGAGCGCGCGGGCGAGGTTGTTTTCCGGCACCGGGTCGGCGGCGGCGGATTTCAACGTGAGTTGATACTGCGTCGTGCCGGGCGTCGTGGCGCGGTCGCGGAAGAGCAGGCGCGAACGGCCGGCGGGAACTTCCTTCTTGCCCGACGCGGTGACCGTGGTGCCGCGCGCGAGCTGATACTCGATGGTTTGCTCGACCGGCGACTGCACCCACGCGGTCATGATGTAAGCCTGGCCGGGCAGCACGGTCTCCGGCGTGTTGAAGGACTGGATGGCGAGGTCGTTGACGCCGGGGCGCGCGAGCAGGCGATGGTCCATCGCGATGCCGCGACCGGCGGCGCGCGCGGCGGCGGCGAGCGGGTCGCGCCCGGTCCACTTGCCGTCCGAAATGATGAGGATGCGGCCCGGCGCGTCGGGCGGGATGAGCGCAAGCGCGGAGTCGAGGGCGTCGGCGAGGTTTGAGGCGTCGGCTCCGACTTGTGCGGTGAAACCGGGGAATTCTCCGCGCTGCGGCGGACGCTCGACGGCGGTCTGCTGCCCGAAGCTGACGACGGCCAATTGGTCGCGCGCGCCCATCCCACGTTGGATGAGGTCCACGGCTTCCTTCGCCTGCGCGCTGGCACCGGCGGGCATGGAGTCGCTGCGGTCGGCGACGACCACGATGGTTCCGGCGCAGTCGGGCAGCTTGATGGCCGGCTGCGCCATCGCCAGCACGAGCGCGATGAGCGCGACGGCGCGCAGCACGCGCAGCAAGCGCGTGGGCATCGGCCAGAAGGCCCACAGGACGCCCAACGGAATGAGCAGTGCGAGCCAGACGGGTTGGGAGAGGATGAACATTACGAAAGCTCCAAATTCCAAGTTCCAGGTTCCAAAGAAGCTCCAAGTTCCAAACTCCAAAGTTGCCGTGGCGTAGAGCGTGATGCGTGGCGGCAGCACGCGGCTATGCCTATGAACCGCTCTCCCTCACCCCGGCCCTCTCCCGCTGGGAGAGGGAGCGACAACGGCCGCGTCAGTTGCAAAAGTGGCGGGAAAACAAGCCGAGCGCGGTCGAGCCTTCTCCCTCTCCCAGCGGGAGAGGGCCGGGGTGAGGGAGAACAGCCGCCAAGAATTCGAGTTCGCCGCAAGTCAGTCCGTCGCTTCCGAACTCCGGTTTGGAGCTTGGAGCTTGGAGCTTCTTTGGGATTTGGAGCTTGGAGCTTGGTCATTTTCAAACCCTTCCCTTGCTGTGGGTCACCAGGAAGAGGTGCGTGACCATCACCACGAGCGCACCCAGGACGAAGAGCCACAAGACGCTGGCGTATTCGCGGCGCGTCTCTTCGGGCCGCTCCCACTCGCCCCACTTGCCGGTTTTAGCAGTGGCGAGGTCGGACTCCTCGGGCGACATGAGGTTCACGGCGAACTGCCACGAGGTGCTGCCCGCGTTCACCGTGTAGAGGCCGGGCAACTCCGGTTCGAGCACGAACTCCTCCGCTGACTTCGTGAGCGTGCGGGTCGCGCCGGTGGGCAAGGTGAGCCGAACGGAATTGGTGGTCGCGCGGACGGAGACTTCGGAGCCGAGGCGGAAATTGCTCTCCGTCAGGCCGGGCGTTTCGCGCGCGCGCCAGGTGAGCAGGTTCCAAAACAGAATCGGCCAGTTCGGCGTGGCGGTGAGCGTCGAGCGGTCGGGCACGAGGTGCAGGGTGATTTGCTGGCGACCGAGGGCGTCCTCGGTCGCGGAAAGGAGCGGGGTGTTGCCGCCGGTCACGATGGGCAGGCCGAACTGGTTGGTGCCGGGCGCGGCGGCGGTCCACACGACGCCGTCGAGCGCGAGGCCGCGCGCGAGCGGATGCGCGGTGTCCACGATGAAGGGGCCGGTGTGCGGCGTGGCGGCGTTGGTCTCGGTGAGGAACCGCAGGCCCCAGGCGTTCGTGCCGGCGGGCGTGGCGCGGGCGTTGTGGAGGATGATTTCGGGCGACGCCGAGATTGAACTGCGGAGGCCGGTGGCTTCGAGGGCTTTGTCCACTTGTGAACGGATGGCCGCGTCATCAAGCGAGTTTTGCACGCGGATGCGTTTGCGGACGGCGGGCAGCAGGGTGACGCGGTTGTCGGCGGCGAGGGAATCGGTGGCGAGTGTGGCTTCGATGGCAGGCGTGCCGGCGGGAAGGTTCAGGATAAGGCGCTGGCGGGCGCGCGGCTCCAGACTGAGCGTCGCGCTGCGCAGCAAGTTGCTGCCGCTGGTAACCCGGTAGGCGGCGCTCGCGGTCGCGCTGGCGGAGTAGTTCGCGACTTCGAGCAGCACGCGGTCGCTCTCGCCGTGCGTGGTGCGGGTGGCGTTGACGAAGGCGAGGTTCGGCTGCGTCGCGCCGAAGGCCCACCACTGGATGCGGTTCCCGGTGAACTCGCTGCCGGGCGAAGCGTGGTCGGTGAGCACGAGGAGTTGCGATTGCGGGCCGCCGAGGTCGTTGGCGAGCGCAACGGCGGCGTCGAGCGCGGCGTCGGGGGCTTGGCAGGTCCACTGGGCCAGGGCTTCGCGGACTTCGGTGGCGGTGGTGACGGCGCTGCCGAGGACGCGGGGCTTGGGTCCGGCGAGGACGAGGCGGATGGAGAGGAACTTGCGGGATTTTAGGAGGTCGTCGAGGGCGGCGGCCGCCTTGGCGCGGGGAGAATTGGGGGAAGCCGCGTTTACCGCTGCGCCGTCGCTCGCCAGCATCGAGGCGGAATCGTCGAGGATGACGACGAGCGGCCGGGCGTGGGCGGGGAGTTGCCAGCGCGGGCCGGTGGCGGCGGTGACAAGGAGGGCGAGGGCGAGAAGTTCGAGGAAGAAGACGAGCGGGAGCTGGAGCTTGTTGACCTTCGCGCCGCCCTCGCGCGAGAGGACGGCGAACTGCCAGAGCATGAGGCTGGAGACCTCGCGCCGCCGGTAGCGGTTGCGCAGGATGTAGATGGCCGCCAGCGCGGGGAGCGCGGCGGCGGCCATGAGCGCAAGCGGGTAGGTCAGGAAGGGCATGCAGCCTCAGCAAAGAAAGAACTCAGCGAGAGAAAAGTTCAAGAGTGCAGGCAACGGGGCTGCAGAAGATGAAACAGTCGGGAAACTCCGTGGTCGCCACCCCTCTACCCGCCCCGCAGCCACAGCGAGTGTGGAATTTTTTGCAGCGCTCGAATATCAGCACGCCACTGACTCACCAATTGCGGCAAGCGCCGCGCCCGATCCGTGAACCGGCACGGAGTCCCGGCTTCCCGGCTGGACGCCCCATCGGCTAAAGCCGGGACTCCATGCCCGAGCCGCAGCCGGTTCAAGGGCTGAAACCGCGACCGTTGGCGGGCCGTTGCTTCTCTCCCTGCGGGTGATGGTTTGAGTGAGGGACCAGAGCCAATCCGTTGAAACGGCTCGGTTCCTCGCCGGCGGGCACACCGGGCTGAAGCCCGGTGCTAATGAGAGGGCGGAAAGTCATGCGTTGTTCTCCACGCTTGGTGAATTGTGGAACAACTTCGCGCTCGAACTGCCCTCAGCGAGACCAATCCCACCGCCACCAGCCCGCCGCCAAGCAAGCCGATAAGCGTGAGCGTCACAGGAAGACGAAAAGGCAACACGGCTCTTACTGGACCAAGGCAAAGGCAAGTCGCATGGTGATAGTAGACTTCCCCACCGAGGGGAGTGTCCGCCAACTCAATCAACCCGTATTGTCCGCCCGGCCCGGCCCAAGTCCAACGCAACGTCTCGACCGTCATCCCTGCTCTTGCGCTTGAAGTGATGCAAAGTAGCAGAAACGTGAGCACAACCCACCGGCTGAGATGTTTGTTAATCCACATACAACATCTCATTCGCCATCAGCAGCGCCTGCGCGTATTGCTGCCAGCGCGTCACTTCGCCCGTCGCGGGCTTGCGCAGGAAGGCCAGCGCGGCGGCGGTTTCCGCGCTCTCGGGGTTGCGACCGTAGAGGAGTTGATACGCGCGCTGGATGCTGGCGGCGTCGGACTCGCTCGCGTCCGTGGTCACGCGCTCGGCCAGCGCCTTGGCGCGCTCCAGCATGAACGGGCTGTTCAGCATGAAGAGCTTCTGCGTCGTCGTGGTGGTGGCGGAGCGCTTCTCGGCGTGGACGTTCGCGTCCGGGTAGTCGAACTGCATCAGCAGGTCGTTCAGCTTCAGCCGGCTGATGCGCGCGTGGACGGTGCGGCGCAGGTTCTTCGCGTCGTCGAGTTCGAGCGATTTGCCGCCGGACAAGTCCAGCTCACCCGTAACCGCCAGCACGCTGTCACGCCATTGCTCGATGGAGAGCCGGCGGCGGTTCGTCCGCCAGAGCGATTCGTTCGCCACGTCGGCGGCGGACTTCTTCACGTCCTCGCGCGAGCTTTGGCGGTAGGTCGCGGAGAGCGCCAGCTCGCGCACGAGCGACTTCACCGACCAGCCGCCCGCCATGAAGCGCACCGCGAGGTCGTCGAGTAGTTCCGGGTGCGTGGGCGTCATGCCGGAGTGGCCGAAATTGCTCGCCGTCGCCACCAGCGGCTTGCTGAAGAGCACGCCCCAGACGCGGTTCACGAGCACACGCGCAGTGAGGGGGTTGTCACGGCTGGCGATGGCTTCGGCGAGTTCGCGGCGACCGCTGCCGTCGGCGAAGGGCTTCGGCTCGCCGGTGGAAAGCACTTTGAGAAAACTGCGCTCGGCCACCGCGCCCTTTTGCTCCGGGTTGCCGCGCAGGAAGATGCTCAAGTTCTGCGCCGTGCCCTCCTCAACCATGTGGACGGCGTCGGCGGGCATCTTGTCGGCCTGCACCTTGCCCTCGACGACTTTGCCGTCGGCGGTCTTGTTGACCATCTTCACGCTCGCGAAGACCCCGGCCAGCGCGTAGTAGTCGCGCTGGGTGATGGGCTCGAACTTGTGGTCGTGGCACCGCGCGCACGCGACCGTGAGGCCGAGTGTCGCGCGCGTGACGGTGTCCACGCGGTCCTCCCACTCGTCCGCCATCACCTCGATGCGCCCGCGATTGTAATACTTCGGGCCGAGGCCGAGGAAACCCAGCGCGGCCAAGTCGTCGGGCTTCGCCGCAGGGAATTTGTCCGCCGCGAGCTGAAACTGGATGAACTGGTCGTAAGGCAAATCGCGGTTGAAGGCACCCATCACCCACTCGCGGTAGCGGTAGGCGTTCGCGTAAAACATCGTCGTGTCCCCGCCGACTTGATGTGCCTGGTCCTCCGCGTAGCGCGCCAGCGGCAGCCACACGCTCGCCATCCGCTCGCCGAAGCGCGGCGACGCCAGCAGCCGCTCGACGAGCTGTTCGTAAGCATCCGCGCGCTTGTCCGCCACAAAAGCAGCAACCTCGTCCGGCGTCGGCGGCAGGCCGGTCAAGTCCAGCGTCAGCCGGCGAACCAGCGTGCGCCGCTCCGCCTCGGGCGACGGCGAAAGCTTCTTCTGCTCCAGCCGCGCGAGGATGAAGTAATCCACCGGCTGCCGGGCCCATTTGGAGTTCTTCACCGCGGGTTTGGGCTGCGCCTGCGGGACTTTGAAGGACCAGAATTGCCGCTCCTTGTTCCAGTCAATCGTGCTGGCTGACGGTTTGGCTGCGTCCGGTTGGCCGGCGAGGACGCGTGAAGCGAACGCCAGCGCAAGCGCCGCGGCGAAGAGAGGAGAACGATGCGATTTGGTGTTGGTCACAAGCAAGCTGCCGCGCCGGACGGGCTGCGGCAGTGGAAACTCAGACGGGCGCTCGCGGAGGGGTGTTCGCCGGAATTCGGCCCGCAGGAGTCCGCATTGCCGTAGCGCGACATTCCGATGTCGCGAGCCCCGGCGGGGTTGGCGCTCCCGCTCTCGACATCGGAATGTCGAGCTACCGTGTGCGCTCCCCGAGTTCAGCGTGGACTTTCGCACGGGTTTCGGACATTTCATCCGCGTGACCCGAAGCATTTCCAACCGCGCTTTCCGCCTTTGTTTTCCACAGCCATGAAACTTTCCTCCTTCGCTCTCCCGCTCGCGCTGCTCGCCCTCGCCATCGGTTGCAACAAACCTGCCGAGCCAGCCAAATCCACCGGCCCTGCCACGCCGTCCACGCCCGCACCCGCGAAGAAAGGCACCATCGGCGTCACGCTGCTCACGCTGCAAAACCCCTTCTTCAAGGTCATCGGCGACCACATCACCGCCGAGGCCGCCAAGCACGGCTACGACACCATCGTCCTCAGCGCCGACACCGACGTCGCGCGGCAGGCGAACCACGTGAAGGACTTCATCGTGAAGAAGTGCGCCGCCATCGTCCTCAGCCCGTGCGAGTCGCGCTCCATCGTGCCGGTGATTCAGGAGGCCAACGCCGCCGGCATTCCCGTGCTCACCGTGGACATCCCGTGCAACGAACCCGGCGTGAAGCTGCTCACGCAAGTTGCTACCGACAACTACGGCGGCGGCAAGGAAGCGGGCCGCGCGATGATTGAGGCCCTCGGCGCGGCGGGCGGCAAGGTGGCCATTCTCCACTTCAAACAAGCCGAGTCCTGCCGCCTCCGCGTGAACGGCTTCCGCGAAGTCATTGACGCTCACAACGCCTTCCCCGGCTCGCGCATCAACCTCGTCATGGAACTCGACGGCGGCGGCGCGAAGGACGTGGGCTACAAAGCCGCCGAAGACGCGCTTCAAGCCCACGGCGACCTGCGCGGCGTCTTCGCCATCAACGACCCCTCCGCCCTCGGCGCGCGCGCGGCCATTGAGAAGGCCGGCAAGACCGCGCAGATAGTCATCGTCGGCTTCGACGGCCAGCCCGAGGGCAAGCAAGCCATCAAGGACGGGAAGATTTACGCCGACCCCATACAGTTCCCCGACAAGATGGGCATCGAAATCGTCCGCGCCATCGTGAAGCACTCCAAGGGCGAAGACGTGCCGAAGGAGATGCTGATTCCGACCAGCCTGTATCGGAAGGCGGACGGGGAGAAGGACGCGACGCTACGGTGAAATGAGTGACTTAGAGTTCATCGCCTTTCTCGCTTCGGTTAACCCGAAATTCAGCGAACATCCTGCGTCATGGAATCGCGAGCTTGCATTGCTGCGAGCGAAACAACTTTTCCATAGCTTGCGCGATGGATTTGGCGATGCGGTGCTATTTGACGAGAATGTGCAGGATGCGACCTATCATGCCGGAATCTTTGTGCCGCCAACGGAAGTTCGACTTAGTAACTTCGGCTGTCTGGTTACAATTGTAGGAGAGGAACTGCTGAAGCGAGAGGTCAACGATCGCGTGATTCAGATCGTTGAGTGTTGCGGCTACACGCATGTCCCTTTTCGGTTGTTCGGCGAACCATTTGTGACTCGGGAACGCTTCAACGGTGATCTTTTCAATCAACTCTTTGACTACGTTTAGACCGAATTCTTACCCAAATGAGTAACTTTTGCCCCCAACTTGTCGGCTCCATGTCCCAAGGTGCCGCCGGCAACCCGACCGTTGCGATGGTCGAGGCAGCCTTCCGCCACCTCGGCCTGCACTGGCGCTACGTGAACATGGAGGTGCCGCCCGCCGGTCTCGCCTACGCCGTGCGCGGTGCGCAGGCGATGGGCTTCCGCGGCTTCAACCTCTCCATGCCGCACAAGGTCGCCGTCATCCCACTTCTCGACGGCCTCGGCGAATCCGCCGCGCTCATCGGCGCGGTGAACTGCGTCGTGCGCCGCGGCGAGCAACTCATTGGCGAGAACACAGATGGCAAGGGCTTCCTCAAATCGCTCCAGGAAATCTGCGACCCGCGCGGAAAGAACATCGTGATGTTCGGCGCAGGGGGCGCGGCCCGGGCTGTCGCGGTGGAAGTCGGTCTCGTCGGCGCGAAGCACATCACCGTCGTCAACCGCAGCGAGCCACGCGGCCGCGAACTTGTGGACACCCTCCGCAACAAAGCCAAGCTCGCCGCCGACCTTGTCGTCTGGCGCGGCGACTACACTCTCCCTGCCGACACCGACATCGTCATCAACGCCACCTCCATCGGCCTCTACGACGCCGACGCCCGGCTCGAACTGAACTTGGACTCCCTCAAGCCCAGCATGGTCGTCGCCGACGTGGTCTTCAGCCCGCCGCAAACCCGCCTCCTCCGCGACGCCGCCGCGCGCGGCTGCCGCACACTCGACGGCCTCGGGATGCTCGTGAACCAAGGCGTCATCGGCGTGCAGTATTGGACGGGCGTGAACCCGGACCCCGCCGCCATGCGCCGCGCGCTGGAGGAGGCGATGGGTTTGTGAACACAACTAGCGTGAACAATCTCCCAGCCATGGCCCGCGACAGACACTTGGGCGGCCCCGCTTGGTTTGGGTGGAACGGGCCACCGGCCCGTTGCGGCGGGCGACTCGCCCGCCGCTTACACTGCGCCAAGCACGCTCCAATTCGTCTGAGTGGTGGCTGTGCCGAAACTCGGCGGCAGGTTGCCGCCGAGAACGGCCAGGTTGGCCGTTCCACCCAGAACAGTTTGTCCACTACTCACCAATCGAACCTCACAGACTCATGAACTATCGCTTCTCCACTCTGATTCTCACCCTCGTCCTAGCCCTCCCCGCCCTCGCCGGCCCCGGCGAGAAGACCCGCACCATCGCCGCGCAGCCGAGCTGGATTCTCGCCACGCCGCAGGTCGAGTTGTCCCTCACCCACCTCGGCGGGCACATGGCTCCGGTCACATTCTTCCGGGATTCGGCGAGGCCCGTGCAGCCCTACCACATCAGCCCGTGGCAGGGTGAGAAGCACGCTTACCCCGTGCCCGTGCTCGTGCCGTTGCGCGGCGATTTCTTCTGCCTGCCCTTCGGCGGAAACGGCGACACCGTCAACGGCGAGAAACACCCGCCGCACGGCGAGACCGCCGGCTCGCTCTGGAAGCACGTCGCCACGAAGAAGTCCGGGGACGTGACCACGCTCACCACCACGCTGGAGACGAAAGTTCGCCCCGGCAAAGTGACCAAGGAACTTTCCCTCGTGGACGGCCAGAACGTTGTCTATTCGCGCCACCTCATCGAAGGCTTCGCGGGCAAGACCCCGCTCGGTCATCACGCCACGCTCGCGATGCCGGAGAAGGAAGGCGCGTTCCGCATCGCGACGAGTCCCTTCAAGTTCGGCATGGTCGCGCCCGGCCTTTTCAGCGACCCGAAGTCCGCCGAGTATCAAGCCTTGCAAATCGGCGCGCGCTTCACCGACCTCCACAAAGTCCCCGTCGCGTGGAAGGGCGCGCCCGACGCTGACCTCGCGTCGCTCCCCGCGCGCAAAGGCCACGCCGACCTCTTCCTCCTGCTCAACGAACCGACCGGCCCCGCGTGGGTCACCGCCACGCGCGGCGACGAAGGCTGGGTGTGGTTCGCGCTCAAAGACCCGACGGTGCTCACCGGCACGCTCTTCTGGCTGGAGAACCACGGCCGCCACGGCCTGCCGTGGTTTGGCCGCAACAACTGCGTCGGCATCGAGGACATCACCGGCCACTGGGCCGACGGCCTCGCCGCGTCCATCGCGCCGAACGTGCTGACGAAGGAAGGCATCACGACCGCCCTCGAGTTGAGTGCCACGCGTCCGACTTCGGTGAACTACATTCAAGGTGTCGTGCGCGTGCCCGCAGGCTTCGTGGAAGTGAAGACGCTGGAATTCGCACCCGGCCAAGTGACCTTCATCTCCACCACCGGCCAACGCGTCACAGCGCCGGTGCGGCATGAGTTCCTGAAGGCGGGGAAGCTGTGAACAACAAGCGCCAGTGCCGGCGACTTGCAGTCGCCGCCCTTGCCTATCGCCGCTTCCGAGACGGCGACTACAAGTCGCCGGCACAACTCGCATGAGCCCGCGCTCCTCCGCCCTCTCCCGCCTGCTCGCCGACTACGGAATGGTCTTTGTGCTCGCGCTGCTCTGCGCGTTCTTCAGCTTCGCCACCTACACCGAGCAACACCCCACCGGCGCAGACGCCGCCCGCCAACTCGCAGACAGCATCACAACACAGTTCGGCAAATCCGCCCGCGTCCTCATCGCCGTGCCGAACCAGCCGGACGCCGCCGAGTTCGCGGTCGCGCTCCAAGCCGCGCTCACCAACGCCGGTGCCACCGTTGTCGCCACGGTGAAGGGCGAGCCGAAGGACGCCCGCGCCGCGCTCCAAGCCGCCGCGTCCGCCGGCAAGCTCGACACCATCGCCTGCACGCAGGCCAGCGCCGGCTGGCTCGTCTTCGCCGACCTCGCCACTGATTTTCCTGCGCTGGGCGCACCGCGCATTGTGCAGCCGCAGACCTACCGCTGGCCCAACTTCCTCAAGCGCGACAATCTCCTCAACATCGCCAACCAGATCGCCGTCATCGCCATCGTCGCCATCGGCATGACGCTGGTCATCATCGGCGGAGGGATTGACCTCTCCGTCGGCAGCCTCATCGCGCTGGCCGCCGTGGTGGCGACGCTGCTCATCCGTGACGTCGCCGGAGCACAGCAGGCCACTGCGCTTGGCATGGTGCTCGCCTGCGGCGGCGCGATTCTCGTGGCGGGCGCAGCGGGCGCGGCGAATGGCGCGCTGGTCACGGTCTTTCACCTCCCGCCCTTCATCGTCACCCTCGCGATGATGCTCGTCGCCAGCGGCGCGGCGTATCTATTGACTCATGGACAATCGGTCTATCAAGTCCCCGACACTTTCGTCTGGCTTGGGCGCGGCGCGGACGCCTTTGGCCTGCCGAACGCCGTTCTTCTCCTGGCGTTGCTCTACACCACCGCGCACCTCGTGATGTCACGCACCGTGCTGGGGCGCTGGCTTTACGCCGTCGGCGGCAATCGCCAAGCCGCGCGCTACTCCGGCGTGCCCGTGCGACGCGTGTTGTTCCTGACTTACGTTGTCAGCGGCCTGCTCGCGGGTCTCGGCGGCGTGGTGCTCGCGTCGCAGCTCAAGAGCGGCTCGCCCACCTTCGGCCAGATGTATGAGCTGTATGTCATCGCGGCGGTGGTGGTCGGCGGCGCGAGTTTGAACGGCGGCACCGGACGGATGTTCGGCACGCTCATCGGCGCGCTTATCATCGCCGTCATCCAGAACGGCATGAACCTAATGAACGTCGAAAGCTACACGCAGAAAGTCGTCCTCGGCCTCGTCATACTCGGAGCCGTGATGCTCGACCTCCTCCGTCATCGCGGTTGGTGGCTGCAACTCTCGGTGACGGAATGAACTGAACCTGGCATGAACGGTAACACGGCAATCCTGAGAACAACGCATCTCATTAGCACCCGGCTTCAGCCGGGTGTTGCGGCGACAGCGAAGGAAAACTGTTCAAACAGTTTTCCGATTCAGCGTGCCCCTTCCACCCGACTGAAGTCGGGTGCTAATGAGACCCGTGCCGTGCCGGCGATTTGCAATCGCCGTCTGTGGCCACCAGCAGACCGAAGCGCAACCGAGCCATCCGCACCCCAGACCGCGGTTGCAAACCGCCGGCACGGGCTGCCGCTCCTCGCTCGCCTCTTGCCACGCTCTGCGCTCCTCCGCGTCCTCTGCGCCTCTGCGTGCAAGCGGGCCGCCGGGTTTGCAATCGCCTTCACCCTGTTCACGTGCCGCGCCTTCTGTGCCTCCCCCACCCCTGCCCAAGTCGAGTTTTTCGAGCAGCACATCCGCCCCGTGCTCGCCGCCGAGTGCTACGAATGCCACGCCTCAGCGAAGAAGAAAGGCGGCCTCGCGCTCGACACGCGAGATGGCCTGCTCAAAGGCGGCGAGTCCGGCCCCGCCATCGTCCCCGGCCAGCCCGACTCCAGCCTGCTCCTGCAAGCCCTCCGCCACACGCACCCCACGCTCAAGATGCCCAGGAACGGCGCAAAGCTGGACGCCCGCGCGCTCGCCAATTTCGCCGAGTGGATTCGCCAAGGCGCGACCGATCCGCGCACAGGGCCGGTCACGGCTAGCGCGCAAGGCACGTCTTCTCCGTGGGCCGACACCCTCGCCTTCCGCCGTCAATGGTGGAGCTTCCAACCACTCACCCAGCCCGCCGTGCCCACGCCGAAGAACGCCGCGTGGAGCACCAACGCCATTGACCGTTTCCTACTCGCGAAGATGGAGTCGCACGGTCTAGCCCCCGGACCGGACGCGGACGCGCGCACCTTCATCCGCCGCCTCACCTTCGCACTCACCGGCCTGCCGCCGACGCCCGAACAGGTGGAGACGTTCGTCCGGGAGTTTTCTCCGTCTCCCCATCTCTCTGTCTCGCCATCTGGACGGAGAGAAGTTCTGCGGGCGACCGTTGAGGCACTCCTCGCCTCCCCCGGCTTCGCCGAGCGCTGGGCGCGGCACTGGCTCGACCTCGTGCGCTACGCCGAGACGCACGGCTCCGAGGGCGACCCCGAAATCCCCCAAGTTTGGCGCTACCGCGACTACATTATCCGCGCCTTTGCCGCCGACGCGCCCGCCGACCAGCTCATCCGTGAACACATCGCCGGCGACCTGCTCCCGCCCGCGCAGACGCGTTGGAACAAAACCGATGCCCTCAACGAATCCCGCCTCGGCACCGCCCACTTCCGCCTCGTCGAGCACGGCTTCCAGCCCGTGGACACGCTGGACGACCAGGTGAAAGCCGTGGACAGCCAGATTGACGTCCTCTCGAAAGCCTTCCAAGGCCTCACGACCTCCTGCGCCCGCTGCCACGACCACAAGTTTGATCCCATCAGCCAGCGCGACTACTACGCGCTCTACGGCGTGCTCGCGAGTGTCCGCCCCGCGCAGGTGCAACTCGACTCGCCCGAACTTCTCAACCAACACCGCGCCGAGCTCCTCTCGCTGAAAGCCCAAATCAGGTTCGCCCTTGCCGACAGTTGGCGCGATGCCATCCCGCAACTCCTCGCCCAACTCACGCGCGGTTCCAGCGCCGACCCACAACTCGCCGCGCTCAACCAGCGCCTCGCCAAACTCGAAGCCGACCTCACCGCCCTCGAAGCCGAAGCCCGCACGAAGGCACTCAACGCCCGTGCCGGCGACTTGCAGTCGCCGTCCACCGCGCCCAGCACGCCCGAGCGGCGACTGCAAGTCGCCGGCACACCGCAGCCCGTCTCCCGCTGGTCCTTCGACAAGGACGCCCGCGACCAACTCGGCTCCCTCCACGGCGAACTCCTCGGCGGCGCAACCCTCCGCAACGGCCGCCTCCTCCTCGACGGCAAGGACGCCCACCTTCGCACCGCGCCACTCGGCCGCGAGCTCCGCGAGAAGACGCTCGAAGCCTGGGTCGCGCTCGCGAACCTTGACCAAGCCGGCGGCGGCGTGCTCACCGTCGAGACCAGTAATGGCGGGGTTTTCGACGCCATTGTCTTCGCCGAACGTGGCGCGCGGAAATGGGTCAACGGGAGCAACAACTTCCTTCGCTCGCGCACCCTCGACGGCGTGGCCGAGACCGCCAAGCCCGGCGAACTCATCCACCTTGCCGTCACTTACCGCGCCGACGGCACCATCGCGTTCTTCCGCAATGGCCAGCCCTACGACACCCCGCACAAGCCCGACGCGCCGCTCGTCACCTTCCCCGCTGACGCACGCGTGCTGCTGGGCCGCCGCCACACCGGCGGCGGACGCGCCTTCCTCGCTGGCGAGATTGACGAAGCCCGGCTCTACGACCGCGCGCTGTCGGCGGGGGAAATCGCCGCGTCCTTCAAGGCCGGCCCCATCGGCGTCAGCCCCGAGGAAATTGCGAAGGCCATGACGCCCGAGCAAACGGCGAAGCACGCCGCGCTGTCCGCCGACTTGAAGCAACTCCGCGCCGAGCTCGCCGCGAAGTCTCCCTCCGCCACCGAGGACGCGCTCGCTGCCGCACTCAAGGACGCTCAGGCCAACCTCGCCAGCCCGCTGCACGTGTGGGCGAAATTGAGCAAGCTGGACGGTGCTGCCTTCGCCGCAGGCTGGGCGGACGTGACCAAATCGTGGCACGACGCCCTCGCCGCCGCGCAGCAGCACAACGCGCAGTTCAAGACCGAGTGGGACTTGGGCGGAGCCGACGCCGCGAAGTGGTTCACGGAAGGCAATGCCTTTGGTAGGGACGCGCTGCCGCGCGACCTCCGCGGCGACTTCACCCTCGAACCCGACGGCGACCGCATCCTCAAAGGCCTTCTCCCCGCCGCCATTTCCTCCCACCGCGTCAGCGAGAAGCACGGCGGTCTCCTCACCTCGCCGCGTTTCCGCATCACCACCGACAGCATCAGCGTCCGCGCCGCCGGCGGCAAAGGCGCGATGGTCCGCGTCATCGTGGACAACTACCCGCTCGGCTCGAACCCCATCTTCCCCAAGTCCGAACTGAACCGCAACGAGCCCGGCTGGGTCCGCATGGACACCGCGTATCGCAAAGGCAACTGGGCGTATATCGAGTTCGGCACGGCGGACGACCTCACGCGCAAGCTCGGCAAGAGCAGCGACGCGCAAGGCCGCTCTTGGTTCAGCGCGGAGCGCGTCATCTTCCACTACAAGGACACGCCGCGCGAGGAACCGCTTGCAGCCGCGACGCTCCTCGCCCGTGCCGGCGACTTGCAGTCGCCGTCCGTCGCCCGCAGCACACCGAAAGACGGCGACTACAAGTCGCCGGCACCTGGAAGCGCTGCCGCGCTCGCGCAGCATTACGCCGACACGCTCACCGCCGCTGTGCAGGCGTGGCGCGAGGACAAGTTGACCGAACCCCAGCGCGCCTTTCTCGATTACTTCCTCCGTCGCAGCCTGCTCCCGACTTCACTCAAGGCTTTGCCCAAAGCCGCCCCGCTCGTCGCCGAGTATCGCCGCCTCGAAAGTGAAATCCCCACGCCCCGCCGCGCGCCCGGCGTCATCGAAGGCACCGCGTTCGACTCCCCGCTGCTCACGCGCGGCGACCACACCAAGCCCGGCGAGCCAGTGCCGCGCGGCTATCTCGAAGTCCTCCGTGTAGGAGACGACGTGAGGAGTCTCAAACCTCCCCAGACCCCAGACCCCAGACCCCAGACCCAATCTAGTCACAGACTCCTCACGTCGTCTCCTACGGGGACGAGCGGACGCCTCGCCCTCGCCGAAGCCATCGCTTCCCCGCGAAACCCGCTCACCGCCCGCGTGATGGTCAATCGCGTCTGGCACCACCTCTTCGGGCGCGGCCTCGTGCCGACGGTGGACAACTTCGGCCGGCTCGGCGACCAGCCCACGCACCCGGAGTTGCTGGACCACCTCGCCGCGCAGTTCATCGCCGAGGGTTGGTCGTTCAAGAAGCTCATTCGCCAGCTCGTCACCACGCGCGCTTTTCAACTCGCCAGCGAACCCACCGCCGCCGCCCGCGAGCGCGATGCCGCGAACGAATACCTTTCCCACTTCCGCGTCCGCCGCCTCGAAGCCGAAGCCATCCGCGACACGCTCCTCGCGGTCAGCGGTCGCCTCGACACCGCGCAATCCGGCCCGCCGGTTGGCATCGGCGACCGCGCGCGTCGCAGCATTTATCTCAACGTGCGCCGCAACAACCTCAGCCCGTTCCTCGAAATCTTCGACGCTCCGAAGCCCTTCACCACCCTCGGCCGCCGCGACGCGACAAACGTCCCCGCGCAATCCCTCGCGCTGCTCAACGACCCGTTTGTGATAGACCTCGCGCGCCAGTGGGCGGTCGCGTCCATCGGCGCCGAGCCGGACGTGAACGCCCGCGTTCGCCGGATGTTCGCCGCTGCCTTCGCCCGCCCGCCCAACGCCGATGAAACCGCCAAGGCCCACGCCTACCTCGCCGGCCTCGCCCGTGAAGCGAACATCCCCGGCGACCAACTCGCTACGAGCGAACGCGTCTGGCAGGACTTCGCCCAGTCGCTCTTCAACCTGAAGGAGTTCATCTATGTGCGGTGAGAGCGCCCGCAGAGACACGATGAACACAGAGGGCAGACAAGGCCTGGCAAATCGTCCCGCTTGGGGAGCTGCGATGAACCATCGGGCGCAAAGGAGCACCGCCGGAAGTTCAACTCAGGGAAGTAGCCTGAAGGGCTACCGGAATACAGCCCTGGGTTGCCGCAGCGAAGCGGAGGCTACCCTGGGTGGTGCCATGAAATGGGTGCGTGCCCTGAAGGGGCACCGGCGTCGCTCGACCGCTTCCAGCGCCCCTTCAGGGCGCGAGATGATTGACTTCGTTTTACCCAGGGTAGGTCGCTGCGCTCCCAACCCTGGGCTGTATTTCGCAGCCCCGTTGGGGCAGCAAGGTTTTGGGCGACGGTGGCAGTCGTTCACCCCCCGCCACTCCTCGGTGTCCTCTGTGCCTCTGTGGTTCGTCCTTTTGGCTGTCTGGGTTGCGCTCTCGCACTCGGCTCATGCTGACCTCACCCTCCGGCGCATCCAAATCTCCCCGCCTCTCGCCGAAAGCCGCGTTCCCGCCGCCATCGCTCAAGGCCGACCGCTCGCGCCGCAGGCCATCTCCGCCGTTCACGTCAGCGCGGACGGCAAGTTCATCACCGTCGGCACGCTGGCCTTCAGCCACGACGCGAACGTGTGGCAGTTCGCACCCGACGGCACGGTGCTCGCCAAGCGCCACCTCCCGCCGTGGGCACCGATGCAAGTCGCGACGCTCAACGGCGGCAACGCGCTCGCCGTTGGTCTTGCTTACTCGCGCGTCACTTCGCCCGAGCCGACGGTATGGCTGGGCGGCGCGGACGCGCTGCTGCGCGAGCCGCTGAAGGACACTTTCGTCGAGGCTGACACGCGCGACAGCGAGCTAGCCCGCTTGCGTCCCGGCGCGGGCGACTGGCGCACGGGCTGGTTCGCGAGTCACCTTGGCGAACTGTTCGTCCACGGACCGGACTGGGCTTTCAAGCCACCGGGCTTGTTCCAGCACGCCGATGGCTCGCGCACGCGTCTGCGTTACGAGGACAAGAACCAGTTGCCCACCAGCCGCGCCACGCGCATGGCCGCGAGCCGGGATGGCAAGCGCGCCGCGTTCGGCTGGCTGTGCTTGAATCAACCGACGGCCAGTCTCCGCACGCAACGACAGTCCATGAGCGTGTGGAGCGTGAACCCGAACAGTCCGCTCTGGAGCGCGGCCGCGTCCGATGACTTGTCCGCACCCGGGCCGCTGAATCCCGCAGCGGATTTTCCCGAGCTGACGAAGGATGGCTTTCGCCTCGCCGCTGATGAGGTCGTGCCTGGCACGGTCGCGGCCGCCGTGGCGTTGAGTGCGGACGGCGCGCGCGTGGCGTTCGTGGAATACGCCGTGCAGGTCGCGCTGCGCACCGGCCCGGCCATCGGCAAGTGGGACCCGCCCATCCACGCGCTGAACTTCGTGCCGAAGCAGCGAGGGCGCCTGCGCGTGTTCGATGGCAACGGTAAGGAGCTGCTGCGCGAGTGGCTGCCGGAAGCGGGGCTGTTCGAGGTCGGCTTCGGTGGCGACGCGGACGCGGTGTGGTGCTGGCCGGCGTCGTGGTTTGCCCGCGGCATGGCGGGCGAGCCGTGGCTGCCGGTGCAGGCGGACGCGCGCACCGTCTATCGCGTGGAGGTGGCGGCGCGTGTGGCGACGGCGTTTGGCTTCGCCGATGGCATCGCGGACTGTGCGCCGCATCCGGCGGATGGCCGCGTGCTCGTGTCGGGCTGGGATGGTCTGGTGACCTTG
>Ga0255188_1000039_pt1 | contig 56729 bp, 46 predicted proteins | sample Miss_Cont_RepB_8_FD_188427 | JGI IMG/M metagenome (GOLD analysis project Ga0255188, IMG submission 188427) | Freshwater microbial communities from Mississippi River, Louisiana, United States - Miss_Cont_RepB_8h | ecosystem: Environmental > Aquatic > Freshwater > River | place: USA: Louisiana... | reverse complement strand
CATCGGACCTTGCGGCCACCGTGTAGCGGGCCGCTGCGTTCAACCGCCGGATGCGGAAAACCGCACGTCCGGTGGTGTGGGAGGGTGCCGGGGCGCAATCCCCGGCACCCGACCCGATCGCCGGCTCCGGGGGCCGTGGCAGGCTGCGCCCGAGCAAACCGGCCGGGTGTCGGGCAAGGAAGCAAGCTGTGGCAGCCAGTGTGCTGAATTGGCATTGCCGTTGGTCAAAAGCCTTGTTACCCACCGGGCATGAAAGCGTTGATTGCAGTGAGTCTGCTCGGGGTGCTGTTGCTGGCCGGCGCGGCCGAACCGCCCGCCGCCACGCCGGCCCCGGTGCCGTTTCCGCGCAAGGGCAAGTATGGGTATCGGGATGCGGCGGGGGCGTATGTCATCGCCCCTCAGTTTGATTACGCCGGCGAGTTCTCCGAAGGGCTGGCGGTGGTGGGGCTGGGGAAGTATCCGGCCACGAAATGGGGCTACATCAACCTGCAAGGCCAGATCGTGGTTCCGGCGCAATTCGAGGGGGCGCATGACTTCTCGGAAGGCATGGCGGCGGTGAGCATGGGCGGCAAGTTCGGCTACATTGACCGCGCGGGGAAGCTCGCCGTGCCGGTGCAGTTTGACGAGGCGCAGAAGTTCAGCGGCGGGCGCGCCCGCGTGCGGATCATCAAGAGCGGCTACGGCTACATCAACAAGCACGGCGAGTTCGTCGTGCCGCTGGCGCTGTGAGCGGGTCCGAATTCAACCTTTACACCCGGTCCGGCATCACTAGGCTCCGGCCCAGTCAATCACCTATGCGAATCTTGACTCTGCTGGCCTTGTCGGTGGCTGCCATGACCTTCACCGGGTGCGCCGGTATGGAACGGAAGCTCGGGCGTGGTCTCAACAACTCCATGGAGCTCTTCCGGGGAGGGGAATTCACGCGCTCCATCGAACAGGCGGGCGTCTGGGACGGGCCTGAGACCGCCTATACTTCCGGCCTCGTCCGCGGAATAAGCCGCACCTTTGCCCGGACGGCGATCGGCCTGAGTGAGATTGTTTCCGCGCCGTTCCCGCCCTACGATCCCTATCACCTCCCGGAGGTTTGGTTCATGGATCCCAGCACGAAAGTGAAGGCCGAGCCGTTCTCGAACACGCCGCCTTATCCGGATTCCTACCGTCCGCGTCTGTTCAGTGACATTATCTTTTCCACGGATGCCCGCGTGGGCTTCAGCGGCGGCGAGGTGATTCCGCTCATCCCCGGCAGCCGCTTCCGCACCTTCGACTACTAGCGCAGCCGGTTTCCTCCCAGCCAGCACAGGCGTGCTGGCTGGTTCACGCTGTGAGCTCAGTCATCCGTCAGTCGCCCTGCAAGGTCAACCTCCTGCTCAACATTCTGGGCAAGCGGGCCGACGGGTTTCATGAGCTGGAGACGGTCATGCAGCCGGTGCAATTGTTTGACCAGATCACGGCCGCCAAGGCAGCGGCGGGTCTGACCCTGACGTGCAACCTGCCGGGCCTGCCGGTGGATGGCACCAATCTGGTCCACAAAGCTGCGACGGCCTTCCGCCAAGCCACCCAGATCACTGGCGGCATCAGTCTTCACCTCGAAAAAAACATCCCGCTCGCAGCCGGGCTCGGTGGTGGCAGCGGGAATGCCGCCCACACGCTGCTCGCCCTTAATGAGCTGTTTGACCTGCCCTTGGGCACCGCCCGGCTCCAGGAGCTCGCAGCGGGGTTGGGCTCCGACGTCCCGTTCTTCCTCCAATCCCAACCCGCCCTGGCTGTCGGCCGGGGCGAACAAGTCCAGTCGCTCGCCCCGTTTCCCGCGTTGCGGGGGGCGCACCTGTTGCTGATTCATCCGGGCTTCGGCATCTCGACGGCTTGGGCCTACCAGTCGCTGGCCAAGTATCCTGCCGCGCTGAACGGCCAGCCCGGCCGGGCGCAACAACTCATCGCCCTGCTGCGAGGCGCGGACCTCGCCGCCGCAGGCAACGCCTTTTACAACTCTCTCGAAGCGCCCGCCCTGCCGAAGTTCCCGTTGCTGGCGCTCTATCAGGAGTTCCTGCGGGCCAACGGCGCGCCAGCCGTCCTCATGTCCGGCAGCGGTTCGACGACCTTTGCCGTGTTGCCGACCCGCGACGTCGCCGACCGGTTGCGCGAGCGGTTTTATGCGCGCTTCGGGCCCAGCGCGTGGACGGCAGTGGCCGCCCTCTGAGCCGCCGCCATCGGCGGCGGCGCTCAAGCCAGCTTCAAATTCTGCACGATGCGCGTGGTGGAGTGCGCCTTGTTCAGCGTGTAGAAGTGGATGCCTTCCACGCCGTTCTTCAGCAGATCCGCGCACTGGGCGGAGGCATACTCGATCCCGAACTCCGTCGCCGCCGCATCGTCCGTTCCGCACTTGTCCAGCCCGGCGAGGAACGGACCCGGCAGTTGCGCCCCGCACAGCGCGGTGAAACGCTTCACCTGGGACCCGCTCGACGCGGGCAGGATGCCGGGCACCAAGGGCACCTTCACTCCCTTCTTCACCAGATAGTCGCGAAACGCGTAGAAGTCCGCGTTGTCGAAGAACAACTGCGTGACCACGAAGTCCGCCCCGCAGTCAATCTTGGCCTTGAGCCGGTCCCAGTCCACCTGGCGGCCCTCCTTGCATGCGATGTGACCCTCGGGAAAACCCGCCGTGCCGATGCTGAACCCGCCCAATTCCCGCAGGTAGGAAACGAGCTGGTAGGAAAACTCGAAGCCGCCGGGCGTGGCCTTGAACTCCCCGCCAGCCGGCGGATCGCCGCGCAAGGCCAGGATGTTCTTGATGCCGCGCTGCCGCGCCTCGGCGAGGACCGCGGTCAGCTCCTCCTTCGTCGCGTTGACGCAGGTCAGGTGCATCATCGTGGTCAGCCCGTGTTCGCGCTGGATGCGGTCCACGATGCCGATGGTCTTCTCGCGCGTGCTGCCGCCCGCCCCGTAGGTGACGGAGCAGAAATCCGGCCGGAGCCGCATCAGCTCCGGAATGTGCTTCTCGAACAGGTTCTTTTCGCCCTCCTCAGTCTTCGGGGGGAAGAACTCGAACGAGATGACCGGTCTGCCCTGGGCCTTCTTGGCCGCGTGAATGTCGCGGATAAATTGCATGCGCGCGGAGAGTGGAGTGGAAGCCGGCGGGCGGCAAGTTTGCAGTGCGAAGCTGGGCCCTGCGTTCACCCAAACAAATCCATCTGCGGGTTCACCTCCAACTGCTTGAGCTTCTCGCGGTCCTGCGCGCGGCGGTTGGTTTGGCGGACGGTGCCCTCGGGGGTGAGTTCGCTGTCTTCCAGGTTCCGGAGGATGACTTTGGCGCGCTCCAACACTTCCTTCGGCACTCCAGCGAGTCGGGCGACTTGGATGCCGTAGCTTTTGTCGGTGCCGCCTTCGACGATTTTGCGGAGGAAGATGATCTGGTCGTGCCATTCGCGGACGGCCACGTTGTAGTTGCGCAGGCGCGGCATCCGCGCGGCGAGTTCGGTCAGCTCGTGGTAGTGCGTGGCGAAGAGGGTCTTCGCGCCGACCTGATTGTGCAGGTGCTCGACGATGCTCCACGCCAGCGAGAGGCCGTCGAAGGTGCTCGTGCCGCGCCCAATCTCGTCGAGGATGATGAGGCTGCGGGGCGTGGCGTTGTTGAGGATGTTCGCCGTCTCGCTCATCTCGACCATGAAGGTGCTCTGTCCGCGCGCGAGGTCGTCGCTCGCGCCGATGCGGGTGAAGATGCGGTCCACGAGGTCCACGCGCGCGGCGGCGGCGGGGAGGAAGCTGCCGGTGTGCGCGAGGAGCGTGAGGAGCGCGACCTGCCGGATGTAGGTGGATTTGCCGGCCATGTTCGGGCCGGTGATTAAGGCAATTTGAGGAGATGGGAGATCGGAGATGGGAGGTGGGGCGGCAGGAGCGCGGCCTTCAGGCCGCTTCAGCGCCCCTTCGTCATCGGATGTTGAAGCGGGCTGAAGCCCGCGCTCCACGGTGCTGCTGGCGAGTTCGGTGTCGTTGGGCACGAAGCGTTCTTCGGTCAGGGCTTGGTCGAGGACGGGGTGGCGGGCGTCGCGGAGAAGGAGTTGGCCTGCGTCTCCGACTTCGGGGCGGGCGTAGTTGAAGTGGCGCGCGGTCTCGGCAAAGGCGGTGAGGACGTCGAGGTTCGCCAGCGCAGCGGCGGTTTGCTGGATGGCGGCGAGGTTGCCGATGACTTCCTCGCGCACGCGGAGAAACAGCTCGTATTCCAGCTTCATCGCGCGCTCTTCCGCGCCGAGGATCTTGCCTTCCATCGCCTTCAACTCGGGCGTGATGAAGCGTTCGCCGTTGGCGATGGTTTGCTTGCGGATGTAGTCGGGCGGGACTTTGTCGAGGTTGGCCTTGGTGATTTCGATGAAGTAGCCGAAGACGGAGGTGAAGCCAACTTTGAGCGAGGCGATGCCGGTGCGCTCGACTTCCTGCTGCTTGAGCTGGGCGATCCAATCTTTGCCACCGCGCGACGCGGCGCGGAGTTCGTCGAGGTTCGGGTCAAAGCCGTCGCGGATGAGGCCGCCTTCCTTCAACGCGAGCGGCGGCTCGTCCACGATGGCGCGGGAAATCAGCTCGACGAGCGCGGGCAACTCGGTGAGTTGGGCGAAGAGGTCGTCGAGCAACGAAGGCGGCGTGCTCACTTCGTCTGTAGGTGCCGACGTGAGGAGGCTCTGACTCAATTCCGCATTGGAAGTGAGACTCCTCACGTCGTCTCCTACGGCCTTCAGCGACGGGACTTGCTCGATCGCCAGCCGCAGCGCGTGGAGGTCGCGGCCGTTGCCGGTGCCGACGGAGAGGCGGCTCACGGTGCGTTCGAGGTCGCGGACTTCGGCGAGCTTCACGCGGAAGGCTTCGAGTGCTGCGCCGTTGCCGAGCCACGATTGCACGGCGGCTTGGCGGCGGCGGATGGGCTCGACGGCGGCGAGCGGCTGCGAGAGCCAGTTGCGCAGCAGGCGCGCGCCCATCGGCGTGACGGTGCGGTTCAGCGCGCCGTAGAGCGTGGGGTTCTTCGGCGCGTCACGGTGGAGGGGTTCGAGGATTTCCAAGTTTCGCAGCGTGGTGCTGTCGAGCACGAGGTAGTCGCGGCACTGGTAGAAGGTGATGCGCGTGAGGTGCTTCACGTCGCGGCGCAGGTGCTGGGCGAGGTAGTGCAAGGCCCCGCCCGCCGCACCCGTGGCGGCGATGCGGCCCTTCAAGCCGAAGCCGTCGAGCGCCGCGACCTTGAAATGCTCGCGCACGGTGAAGACGGCGGTCTCCGGTGCGAAGACCCAGTCGTCGTGGCCGATGAGAATGCCCGGCGTGCCCGCCAGCAACGTGCGGAGCGACGATGCTTCGCCAGGGTAAATGGTTTCCGCCGGGCGCAGCCGCTCCAGCTCGGTGAGGAGCTCGGCGTCGCTCTCGGTTTCCGTGGTGCGGAAATCGCCGGTGGTGAGGTCCACGACGGCGATGCCGGTGGTTTTCCCGGCCGGAAAAACCGCGCAGAGGAAGTTGTTGCGCTCGGCGGCGAGCAGGCGTTCATCGAAGTGCGTGCCGGGCGAGAGGATTTGCGTGACCTCGCGTTTGACGAGCTGGCCGGGGCGGGCCTCCTCGACCTGGTCGCACACGGCGACTTTGCGGCCCGCGCGGAGGATGCGCGCGACGTAGCTGTTGAACGCGTGGTGCGGAATGCCGCACATCGGGACGACGCCGCGCTTGGTGAGCGCGACGTTGAGCAGGCGCGCGCCCTCGACGGCGTCCTCGAAAAACATTTCGTAAAAATCACCGAGGCGGAAGAGCAGCAGCGCATCCTTGGGCAGCTCGCTTTTGACGCGGCGATACTGCGCCATCATGGGCGTGAGCTGCGGTTCAGGAGCGGCGGTGGACATCGCGGCCGCGACGATAGCGGCAAAAAAAAAGCACGCGAAGTGAAACTTTGTCGTGACGGAATGGGGATAAATCCGCTACTTCATTGGGCATCAGCCGACGTTCACAACGTGTTCAAGATTTTTTCGGAACTTATTCCAGCGCACGCTTGCGTGCGTTGAAGGGGGGTGAGTAGCAATGGCCGCCAAGAAACCTGCAGCAAAAAAGCCCGCCGCGAAGAAACCCGCAGCGAAAAAGAAAAAGTAGTCATTTCCCCGTGAAATGAATGGCTCCGCCGGGCAGATGCCCGGCGGGGCTGTTTGCTTTTTGGGGGTCAGTGCGGCGTGTGGCCGAGCGGGAGGCGGGCCGGCGTCGTGTAGTTTGCGCCGCCCGGAGCGCGCACACTCCGAATCAGTTCAAGCTGGTCCACGCGCCATTCACCAAAGGTGGGGGCGCGGTGCTGGGCGAGCCGGGATTCCAATTCTCCGCGAGGCAGGAAATGGCCGGCGGCTTTGCCGATCGTGATGTGCGGAGTGAACGGCCGCTTCTCCGCATGGTCGCCGAACATGCCGGTTTCCACCGTCACTTCCGTCACCAACCGATGCAATGCGGTCACGTCCCCGTGCAGGGCGACCCACAGCACGCGATGGTCGAAGTGACCCAGTCCTTCGGCCCGCAGTTTGAACGGCGCGCTGCGGTGACATGCGGTGGCGAGCCGCGTTTCCAAGGCGGGGACTTCATCGGCCGGAACGTCGCCAAAGAAGCGCACTGTGAGATGCAGGGACCGGGTTTGCGCGGCCTTGAAGCGAGCCGCCTCCGCCCGTCCACCGAAGAACTTTGTGATGGCGGTTTTCACCTCGTCCGGGACCGGGACGGCGACGAAGAGACGCCACCGCTCCGGCTTCACGCGGGTTCCTGCTGGCTGATGCAGTGGAAGCTGCCGAGGCCCCAGATGAGTTCCGTGGAATCAATGCCCACGACGCGATGCTGCGGAAACTCACGCTGTAAAATGTCCAGTGCGCGGCGGTCATTTGCGTGGCGGTAGGTGGGCACGCAGACCAGGCCGTTGGCGATGTAGAAGTTCGCGTAGCTCGCGGGCAGGCGCTGGCCGTCGTATTCCACGCGGCCGGGCATGGGCAGTTCGACCACGCGCAAGGGTTGGCCGTCTTGGTCCTTCATCGTGCGGAGGCGGTGAAGGTTCTCCTGAAGCAGCTTGAAGTTCTCATCTGACGGGTCGTCCTCGACCACGGTCACGACAGTCGTGGGGTTGATGAAGCGCGTGAGGTCGTCAATGTGCCCGTCGGTGTCGTCGCCCACGATGCCGTCGCCGAGCCAGAGGATGTGCGTGACGCCGAGGAAGTCCTTCAAGTGCTGCTCGATTTGGGCCTGGGTGAGCTGCGGGTTGCGGTTGGGATTCAACAGGCACGCCTCGGTCGTGAGCAACGTGCCGCAGCCATTCACTTCGAGCGAGCCGCCTTCCATCACGATGCCGGGCGAGAAGAGCGGCAGGCCGCGCAGCTTCGCGACGTGCTGCGGGATGGCGTCGTCCAGGTCGTAGGGCGGATACTTGTTGCCCCACGCGTTGTAGCCCCAGTCCACGATGGCGCGCTCGTGCCGTCCGTCGTGCTCGCGCGTGAGGAAGATGGGGCCGTGGTCACGGCACCAAGGTTCGTAGGCGGGGAAGTGGTGGAAGTGGACGCGGTCGAGCGGAACTTTGCGGTCGGCGAGCAGGCCGCGCACCCACGCCTCCTTCTCGGCGTTCCAGACGTTGATGTTCACGTCCTCGACGGTGACGAGGTGGCGGATGAACTCGGCATAGACATCCGGCACGGTGTCGTATTTGTCCGGGAAGCTGATGCCCTCGGGGCGCGGCCAGGTGAGCCAGGTGGAAACGTGGGGGGCCCATTCGGCGGGCATGCGGTAGCTGAGGGCGGCGGGTGTGGAGGCGGTTGCGTGAGCCATCGTGCGGCGAGCGTAGCGAGACGGCGCGGCGGAGGGCAACTCCAGTGTCCGCCGGGCGCGCGCGGGCGACGCAACGAGCAAGGCAGTTCCGGCGGTGCGGACCGGGCGCGTTCCGCAAGCCGGGCCTGTATTCACCCAGCGGGCGCTTGCAATTTGACCCTAGCTCCGAAAAGCTGCGCGCGATTTCTATGCGCCAATCCTGGTTGAAACTTCTTGGGGTCGTGCTGGTGGGGGCGGGCCTCGCTGGCTGTGCCTCGTCCTCGGAGGTTCGGCATGGTGGTGCGCGGTCTTCCTTGGGCGGCGCAAGCCGGGTCCTGCTCGCTCCGCTGCACAACGCCACTCCGGATGAAACCGCAGGCCGGGCCGTCACCGAACTCACGGCCACTGCGCTGCTGGCGCACGGCATTCCGCTGGCGCAGACGGAAGCTTCCCTGCTGCGCGGCCGCGCCTTGGTGGAGGAGGGGAAGGAGGCGGAGTTGCTCGAGCTGGCCCGGTCCCTCCAGTGCACGCATGTGCTGTTCGGCACGGTCACCGAGTATCGCTACAAGAGCGACCTCGACGGCTCGCCGATTGTAAGCGTCACCATGCGCATGGTGGATGCAGGCGACGGGGCAACCCTCTGGCAGGGCACGAGCACGAAGATGACCCAGTATTTTGGCAGCCTCAGCCGCACCGCTCAGTTGGCGGTGGATAATTTGCTCCAGCAAATGTCCGGTCGCGCGCGGACCGTGCGCCCGCCCGCCCGCCAGTTGCAACCCGGCGAGGGTGCCACCCCCTACACAGCGCCGCCGGTGCCGAGCCGCTCCAGCCGGAGCCGTTCCGAGCCCGAGGTGGAGCAAATCCGCCGCCGGGGAAGCCAATGAGAGTGAGCCTGGAGCGCCGAGTTCTGTCCTGATGGATTTCTTAAACAAACTTGCGCCCAAGCATGGGTGGATAGACCTCGTCGTCATCGCCGGGCTGCTCCTGATTGTGAACGGGTTCTTCGCACCGCGGGACTTTGGCTGGCTGCATTTGCACCCCACCCCCTGGCTGCTGCTGCCGGTGCTCATGGGTTGCCGCTATGGCTTTGCGTCGGGCATGGCAGGGGCGGCGGTGGCCGGTTTGGTGGTGGCGGCAGGTTTTTTCCAACAGGCCGAAGTGCATGCCCCCAACTCGCTGGCTCAAGCCCAAAGCGTGCTGCAGCACCGGAGCGATCAAGTGGCCATCGTCGTGCTGGATGGCCGCCCGGTTGCGGGTCGGCACTCGCTGCAAAACCAGCCGCTGGACGTGCTGGTCGGCGTATTGCTGCGGCAGCACGGCTATCTGTTCGCCGCCTTGTTCGCCGCCGGCGGCATCTGCGGCCAGATTCAGCGCGGCTTCCGCTCCCGCGAGATACTCGTGACCGTCCAGGCAGAGCGGGCTGCGGAACGGCTCAAGCGGCTGGACACCGACCTGTTCCTGCTGCGCGAGGCCAAGGCCGAGCTCGAACGCATGCTCGCCACGCGCGACGCGGAGTTGTCCACGCTGGACGCCGAGATACGTCGGCTGTTTGACAGCGAGGGCGACGAGCTTTGGCAGGACATTTTGCTGCTGTTGAACCGGCAGGCCCGCGTCACGGACGCAGCCATTTACAAACTGGCTGACGGCGGGCAGGCGCTGGTCCGTGCCGGGTTGATTGGCAGTTCCAAGTCGCTGGGCCAGCGGCTCAACACCAAGGATGTGGAGATGGTGGGCCTGGCGCTGCGGAGCAAGTCGGCGGTGACCATCCCGGAATTCTGGGAGCGGGCGGCCGGCGAGCAGCGTGATTACCTCATGGTGGTCCCGGTGCTCGATTCCGGCGAGAAGCCGCTGGCCGTGCTCATCGTCACCGGGATGCCCTTCATCTCGCTGACCAAGAAGACCGTTTACCTCATCGCGCTCATCTGCCGCTGGGCGGCGCGCGTGGCGGAGGTTGAGGCGCAGGCCGGCACCACCAGCCGGGTGCTGGAGGGCATCGAAGGGCAGCGCATTTTCACCGAGCAGTTCTTCCGGCAGAACCTCCAGCTCGCTTTTGACTCTGCCCGGCAGCATGGCCTGCCCTCGGCGGTGGTGTTGTTCACCGCCGGGCGGCTGCCCAAGACCAAGCAGACACGGCTCGTGTCGCTCATCATGGCGAACATCCGCGGGGGTGACTTCCCGGCGGAAATCAGCCTGCCGATTCCGCATCTGGCCGTGCTGCTGCCGCTCTGCGGCGAGCGCGGCGTGGGGATTTTCTCCGAGCGCATCCTCGCCGCCTGCCGCAAGGACACGGAGATCGGCCCGTATCTCCAGGCCCACGTCGTCAACCTGGACAGCGTGACGAGTCTCGAGCAGCTCTGGACTGACCTGACCCGACATGTGGCGTGATCAGCCAGTGCGTCGTGCGGATCTGAGCGGGCGCAGCCCGGTGTTCGCGCTGCGGCCATCGGCAAAGGATGTTGGGTCCGCCCGTTTCCTCTGCGCCGGTGTTTCCAATTTCCATTCCCTTGGCTACTAGCGGCAAAACCACTTCGCCGGCTGAAGCCCGGTCCCCGGCCGGGCCGGAGCCAGCTTCTGGCGGGAGCTCGCTGCTGAATCTCGCGGCGGTTCCCGGCGCGATTCTCGGCGTCTTGCTGGAGGCGCTCTCCGTGCGGGCTTTGCTGGCGGCCGAGCCTTCCGCCGGGGTGGTGCTGGGCGGGCATCTGCTGGCCTTGATCTGCGCGGTGCCGGCTGTGCGGCTGGTGTTTCCCGAGAGCTACCGCCAGTTGTCGTGGACGTTCGGTGCGCTGGTGGTGGGGGCCGCCTTGCCGCTGCCGTTGGTGGGTCCGCTGTTTCTGGCCAGCTACTGGCTGCTGTTGAGGCTGGAGCCGGCGGTGAATGTGGACGTCAAGTATGTGCTGGGCACCAACCAGTATCTCACCCTGCCGCGTCACGATCTCGACCCGGACATGGCTCCACGCTCCGTCACGGAGATTCTCAACGGCAAGGACAACGTCGCCCGCCGTGCCGCCATCCTGGCCTTGCGGGCGGTCGAACCAAAGAAGTCACTGCCGCTCCTGCAAAAGGCGATTCAGGACAGCGACGAGCAGGTGCGGTTGCTGGCCCAGACGCAGTTCAACCAGATCATCGCCGGGTTGGAAGGCCGGGTGAAAGTGCTCGAAGCGGCGCTGGTCGAGCCCCCGCGCCACCTCAGCAAGCTGCTGCCGCTGGCCGAGCAGTATCACGAGCTGGTGTATCTCGGGCTGGCCACCGACGAGACGCAGACGATCTACCTCGGGCGCGCGATGGAGCTGCTGGAGGAGGCCGTCCAACTGGTTCCGGACCACACGCCGGCGCGCTTCCTCCTCGTCAAGTGCGCGCTCAAGTCCGGGCACATCGAGCAGGCGCGGGAAGCCATCGAGGTCCTGCGCAAGAAAGGCTGGCAACCGGAGGTCCTCGTCCCTTGGGAGGCGGAAATTGCCTTCATCGAGCGCGACTGGCCCAAGCTGGCCGCGACACTCCAGCAGTTGGAACTCACGGGCACCACGCCGGGCGTGTTGCGCGGGGCGACCGACTTCTGGCTCCTGCCCACCAAAGGCTGAAGATGAAGCCCGCCCCCAAACCCGAACCGGTTGCGGACGTGACGCTCTTCCTGGAGGGCACGTATCCTTACGTGCTGGGCGGAGTGTCCTCGTGGGTGGATCAGATCATCAAGGGCCTGCCGGAGCTGAAGTTCTCCCTGTTTTACATCGGCGCGAAGCACGACCCCAACGCCAAGCGCCATTACAAGCTGCCGGACAACGTGCTGACGCTGAAGGAGGTTTACCTCCACCAGGAGCTTTCCAAACGTGAGCAAAAGCGCCGGCGCATTCCCGCCGAGCTGCGGCTCGCGCTCTACGATTTGCTGGGCAGATTCTATCTCGCCAAGACCGAGGCCGAACGCATGGCGTCCTTTTGGGCCGCGCTGGACGCCTTGCAGGAAGTGGAGACGCGCTTCCGCTTCGGCAACCTGCTCCGCGACCGGGAGGTGTGGGATATTCTCGTGGAGGCCTACGAGGAGTTCTTCCCCGACGAGTCCTTCATTGATTACTTCTGGACCGTGCGCTTTCTGCACCTGCCCTTGTGGAACCTGTGGAAGGCGCGCGACCTCGTGCCGCCGGCCCGTGTGTATCACAGTGTTTCGGCGGGCTACGCGGGCTTCATCGGCGCGGTCACCGCGCGGCGGCGGCATGCGCCCTACTTCATCACGGAGCACGGCATCTACACCAAGGAACGCATCGCCGAGATCAGCCAGGCCGACTGGATTTACGAGCCGGACCGTTTTCAGATCAACTTCAGCGAAGGCCTCGGCAAGCTGAAGCAGATGTGGATCAACCTCTTCATGTTCCTGGGGCAGGTGGCCTACGATCAGTCCGCGAAAATCATCACCCTCTACTCTGGCAATGCCGCCACCGAGGTGGAGTTCGGGGCTGATCCGAAGAAGATTTCCATCATCCCCAACGGCATCGAGCCCACGCGCTTCAATGCCATTTACGACCAGCACATGGCCCGCTGGCAGACCAGTCCGGAGAAGAAATACGTCGGCTTCATCGGTCGGGTGGTGCCCATCAAGGACGTGAAGACCCTGCTTCGCGCCGCCCGCGTGGTGTGCGAGCGGATGCCGGAGGTGGAGTTCCTCATCGCCGGTCCCTATGCCGAAGACCCCATCTACTTCGACGAGTGCCAGAAGATCGTGAAGCTCCTGCACATTGAGGAGAAGGTGCATTTCCTCGGCATGAGCAAGATCATGGACGTGCTCCCGCGCATGGATGTGCTGGTGCTCACCAGCATCAGCGAGGGATTGCCGCTCGTCGTGCTCGAAGGCATGGCCGCCGGCAAGCCCAACGTGTGCAGCGACGTGGGTGCCTGCCGGGAACTCCTGTTCGGCCGGACGCCGCCCGACAAGGCGCTGGGCCGCGCCGGCCGCCTCACGAAGATCATGTCCCCCGCGGAGACGGCCCATGCGCTCATCGCCATCCTCTCGAACCCCGAGACCTGCGTGAAGATGGGCGTGGCTGCCCGCAAGCGCGCCGAGCAGTTCTACGGCATGGCCACGATGCTCGGGGACTACCGCGACCTCTACAACGAGCTCGCCGGAAAGCCCGTCTCCCGCCCCAAGCCCACTCCCGCGCCAGTCGCGCCGGTAGTGGTCGCGCCCGCACCGATTGCTGCTGCCCCCGTGCAAACACCGGCCCCTGTGCCCTCTCCACGCCGCCCGAAAGGTTTGCCGTGAGCCCGTGGCGGCGCGCCGCCCAAGTAGGTCAGTGCGTCTCGCCTGACCTCCAATCGAATTCCTCCGCTTGAGCGGGAGCTGCTGAGTGAGAAAGACAGGCGGGCCGCGTTGCCTCCGTGGCTCCTTGAATAGCCCCCGCCTCGCCCCCATCCGACACCCGCGACTTACTTCATGAAACCCATCCTGATCCTCCCGCTCCTCCTTGCCACCCTCCACGCCGCGCTCGCCGCCTCGCCCATCGCCGACGCGTTAAAACCCTTCGTCGAGAAGGAAGAGCTGGCCGGAGCCGTCGCACTCGTGGCGAACAAGGACAAGGTGCTGGCGGTCGAGGCCGTCGGTTTCGCCGACCGATCAACCAAACGGCCCATGAAGACCGACGCGCTGTTCTGGATCGCCTCGCAGACCAAGCCCATCACCGGCACCGCGCTGATGTTGCTGGTGGACGAGGGCAAGCTGACGCTCGACGACGCGGTGGAGAAATACCTGCCCGAGTTCAAGGGGCAGAAAGTCGTCGAGGGCAAGAACCCTGACGGCTCTCCCATCCTCAAAACTCCCGCCCACCCCATCACCGTCCGCGAAATCCTCAACCACACCAGCGGTCTGCCCTTCAAGTCCAAGGCCGAGGAACCCACCCTCGACATCCTCCCGCTCCGCGACGCCGTGCGCAGCTACGCCGCCGCGCCGCTGGGTTCCGAGCCGGGCACCAAATACCTCTACTCCAACTGTGGCATCAACACCGCCGGCCGGCTCATCGAGGTCATCTCCGGCATGAGCTACGAGGCCTTCATGGACGCGCGCCTGTTCAAGCCCCTCGGCATGAAGGACACCACCTTCTGGCCCACGAAGGAACAGCTCACGCGCCTCGCCACGCCGCACAAGCCCAACGCCGCCAAGACCGGCCTCGAAACCAACGCCATCGTCTACCTGCGCTACCCGCTCGACGACCGCACCAAGCGCTTCCCGATGCCCGGCGGTGGCCTCTTCTCGACCGCCAATGATGTCTCGAAGTTCTGCCAAATGGTGCTCAACGGCGGTGAGTTGAGCGGCAAGCGCTACCTCTCCGCCAAGGCCGTGAAGGAGATGACCAGCCGTCAAACGCCCGCCGGCATGAAGGAAAACTACGGCGTCGGCTGGGCCACCGGCCCGACCTTCGGCCACGGCGGCGCGCTGGCCACGAACATGAACATTGACCCCGCGCGCGGTCTCGTCTTCGTCTGGCTCGTGCAGCACTCCGGCTTCCCCGGCGAGGGCAACAAGGCGCAAGGCGTCTTTCGCAAGACGGCTGAGGAACTGTTCAGCAAGCATCCGTGAAGCGTCGTTGAACACCACCCTTGGCCGAGCGTCTGGCTTTGCGTCCGAACATTGCACCAAACGACACGATGAAAGCCCCCTACGTCATTACCCGCGCGCCGCTCTCCCGCCGCACCTTCCTGCGCGGCACGGGCGTCGCCCTCACGCTGCCCTTCCTCGATGCCATGCGCCCCGCATTTGGAGCCGAGGCCGGCAAGGCCACCCCGCGCCGCATGGTCTGCATTGAGACGAACATGGGCATCCTCCCGCAGTTCTTCTTCCCGGAGAAACCCGGCAAGGATTACGCGCCCAGCCCGTATCTCGAACGCCTCGCCGCGCATCGCCAGCAGATGACCGTCCTTTCCGGCACGAGTCATCCCGGCGTCACTGGCGCGCACGCGGCTGAGAAGTGCTTCCTCACCGGCACGCCGCATCCTGAGCGCGGCGGTTTCCGCAACTGGGTTTCCCTCGACCAATTCGCCGCCGAGCAAGTCGGCAACCACACGCGCTATCCCTCGCTCGTGCTCGCCATGTCCAGCGAGGGCCAGACCCTCAGCTACACCCGCAGCGGCGCGCCCATCCCGGCGGAGAAGAGTCCCAAGAAGCTTTTCCAGAAACTCTTCATCCAAGGCAACCCCAAGGAAGTCGCCGCCAACGTCGAAGCCATCAAGCAGGGCCGCAGCCTCCTGGACTTCGTCGGCGACCAATCCAAGCGGCTCAACCGCTCGCTCTCCAAGGCCGACCAGTCGCGCATGGACCAGTATTACACCTCCGTCCGCGAACTGGAGAAGCGCCTGCACAGCTCCGAGGAATGGGAATACAAGCCAAAGCCCGTCGTCACCGCGAAGGCTCCCGAGGACATTGATGACGCGAAGGAGTTCGTCGCCAAGACGCGCCTGATGTTCGAGGTGATGAAGCTCGCGCTCGAGACCGACTCCACGCGCATAATCTCGCTCTTCATCGACACCGTGGTCATCCACAACATCACGCACCACGGCAACCGCCCCGAGGTGCTCGCCGAGTTGCGCGGCCATGAGGAGCGGCAGTTCGACGTGCTCAACGGCTTCCTCACCGCGCTCGCCGCGACGAAGGAGGAGAACCAAAACCTGCTCGACCGCACGATGGTTCTCTACGGCACGCCGATGGGCAGCGCCAACTCGCACTCGAATGTGAACCTCCCCGTGCTCCTCGCCGGCGGTGGCTTCAAGCACGGCCAGCACCTCGCGTTCAACACGACGAACAACTACCCGCTCACGAACCTCTTCGTCTCCATGCTCCAGCGCCTCGGCATCGAGACTGACCAGTTCAGCACCGGCAAGGGCACGCTGCGCGGGCTGGAGCTGGCGTGAGACAGAATGAGGTTCACAAAATCATGGAGCACAGAATCATAAATTCCCGATGATTTTGTGCTCCATGATTCTGTGAAGCGCCTATTGCCCGATGCCCATCCACGTTGCCAGCTCAATTGAAGTCTTCGACCAGGAACGCTTTCATCAAGTGGACAAGTGTGTCACCGGGCTCGCCTTTGAAATCCACAACCAGTTCGGCCGTTACCTCGACGAGAAGCTCTACCAGCGCGAACTCACGCGCCAATGCCGGGCCACCGGGCTGGCCGTCGAACCCGAGCTGCGCATCACCGCCAGCCTTGACGACTTCAGCAAAGATTACTTCGCCGACCATCTGGTGAACAGTGGCGTCATCGTCGAGACCAAGGCAGTGTCCACACTTGCTCCGGAGCACATCGGTCAGACATTGAACTACCTTTTCCTCTGTGGACTGCACCACGCCACCCTGCTCAATTTCCGGCCCGACCGGGTGCAGCACAAGTTCGTCTCCACGAAGCTGACCCCGGCGGATCGACGACGATACGACATGGTGGCCGCAGACTGGCACGCCGTCAGCCCGCAGTGTGACCGCTTGCGCGCGCTGCTGGTCCGGATGCTGGCCGAGTGGGGAACTCATCTCGACCCGCTCCTGTATCGGGACGCGCTCACGCACTTCCTCGGCGGCGAGGCCCAGGTCTTGCGCGAAGTCAGCGTGGGCTCCGAAGGCGCGTCGCTGGGCGGTCAGAAGATGCACTTGCTCGCGGACGATATCGCCTTCTCCGTGACCGCCTCCACGCATCAGCCGGAATCCGTTTTCGAGCACCAGCAGCGGTTCATTCGCCACACCCGGTTGCGCGCCATCCAGTGGGTGAACCTCAATCACTCGCGGGTTGAACTCCGGACCATCGAACGGTGATGTGGCGGAACCACACAATCATGAAACACGGGATCTTTTACAAAATCATGGTTCACAGAATCATTCGTTCCTGGATGATTTTGTGCTTCATGATTCTGTGGACCTCGGGCGAAGCCGCTGAGTTCAAACCCGCTCCCTTCTTCGCCAAGCACTGCACCGAGTGCCACGACAAAGAAACAAAGAAGGGCAACCTCGACCTCACCTCACTCAAGCCGGACTTCGCCGACGCGGAGGCCTTCGCGCGGTGGGTGAAGGTGCATGACCGCATCGAGTCGGGCGAAATGCCGCCGAAGAAGAAGGCGCGTCCGTCGGCGAAGGACACGGCGGCGACGCTCAAGTCCCTGCGCGAATCCCTGCTCAAGGCAGAGCAGGCCAAGCTCGCGGGCTCGGGCCGCACCGGGTTGCGCCGGCTCACGCGCGCGGAGTATGAGAACACCATTCGCGACCTGTTCGACATGCCGGGCATCGCGCTTCAGGGCAACCTCCCTGCCGACGGCATGGCGCACGGCTTCGACAAGAACAGTGACGCGCTGGACATCTCACACGTGAACCTCGCCAAGTATGTCGAGGCCGCCGAGCAGACGCTCGACCACGCCATCGCCACGCGTCCGCAGGTTCCGACGTCGCTCAAGACTCGCCTCTCGCTCCTCGACCGTGGCGGGGCCGCGCCCTACCTCTCCATGCAGGGCGACGTGGTCCTGCTGCGCAATCAGCAGCCCGACCCCGCGTATCCGCCGGCAGGCGACTTCAAGCATGTTGACCAAGGCGCGCACGAGCGGCTGGGCAGCTACGAGACGGACAGCTCCGTCGGCGTCTTCCGCCGTGAGGACGAGTCGGTGAACTACTACTTTCGCGGCCACACGACGATTTATCCGGGCCGTTACCGCGTGCGCACGTCGCTGTGGTCGTTTCAGTGGGACAAGGGAAAAGTCCTGCCCTCGCGCGGCACAGAGGCGGCGCGGCTCGCGGTGGTGCAGCTCACCGGCGACGGGCGCGGCGGCCAGCATCCGAACACCACGCTCGGCTATTTCGACGCGCCGTCGCTGCGGCCCGCCGAGCACGCGCAGGAAGTCTGGCTGAATCACAACGAAATCATGGGCTTCGATGTCGCGTCGCTCGCGCCCGTGGCGAACTACTCGCGCAAAGGCCACGCGATGGCCTTCACCGGTCCGGCCATCGCGGTGGACTGGATGGAGGTCGAAGGCCCGCTCCACGACGTGTGGCCGCCGCGCTCGCATCGGTTGCTCTTCGGCGAGCTGCCGCTGGCGGAATTCGTCGCGAAGGACCGGCCGAATGAGAAAGCTCCCGCGCGCAAGAATTGGGAGAAGACCTGGCTGCGGCTCGGTAAGAACCAGCCCGAGCCGGAGAAAGCGCTCTGGACCGTGCGCAGCGAAAACCCGCTTGCCGACGCGGACCGTCTGCTCGCGGGCTTCCTGCCGCGCGCCTTCCGCCGACCCGTCGCGGCGGACGTGCGGCAGAGCTACGTCGCAAAGGTCGAGGAGCGGCTGAAGGCGGGCGATTGCTTCGAGACCGCGATGCGCTGGGCCTATCGCGCGGCGTTGTGCTCGCCGGATTTTCTCTACCATGTGGAGGACCGTGAGGGGGACACTCTTGTCCCCCAGTCCAAAGCCAAATCAAAAGACCAAACCAGGCTCGGCACCGGGGACAAGAGTGTCCCCGTCACGGACTTCGCGCTCGCGAACCGTCTTGCCTACTTCCTCTGGAACTCCCTGCCCGACGCCCGGCTCACCGAGCTGGCCGCTGCGGGCAAGCTCCGCACGCCTGCCACGCTGCGCGCCGAGGTCGAGCGGTTGCTCAAGGACGCGAAGTCGCAGCGCTTCGTCGAAGATTTCCTCGGCCAGTGGCTCAAGCTCCGCGCCATCGCCGCGAATGACGCGGACAAGAAGCTTTACCCGGAGTTCAGCCCGTATCTTCAGGACTCGATGGTCGCCGAGACGCGTGCCTACTTCCGCGAGTTGCTGGAGAAGAACTTGGATGCGCGGCATCTCGTGAAGTCCGACTTCGTGATGGTGAACGAGAAGCTCGCGAAGCACTACGGCATCACCAACGTGACCGGCGCGCAAATCCGTCGCGTGCCGCTGCCGGCGGACTGCCCGCGCGGCGGGTTCATCACGCAAGCTTCCATCCTGAAAATCACGGCCAACGGCACGACCACCTCGCCCGTGCCGCGCGGGGCGTTCGTGATGGACCGCCTCTTCGGCCAGCCGCCCGAGCCGCCGCCGCCGAACGTCGCCGCCGTGGAGCCGGACGTGCGCGGCGCGACGACCATCCGCGAGCTGCTCGACAAGCACCGCAACAACGCGACCTGCGCGAGCTGCCACGCGAAGATTGACCCGCCGGGCTTCGCGCTGGAGAGCTTCGATGTCATCGGCGGCTATCGCACGCGCTACCGCTCCATCGGCGAGGGCGACCCCGCGCCGCGCGGCGCGATTGACCCGTTCATCGGCATCAGCTTCAAGCTCGGTCCGAGCGTGGATGCCAGCGGCGCGCTGCCAGACGAGCGCAAGTTCGCCGACATCCGCGAGTTTCAAAACCTCGCTGCCGCCGACTCGACGCTGCTGTTGAAAAACCTAGCGCAACAGCTCGCCATCTACGCGACGGGACGCGAACTCGCCTTCAGCGACCGCGCCGCCATCGCCGCCCTCGTCGCCAGCACGCAGAAGCAAGGCGGCGGCGTGCGCACGCTCCTTCACGAACTCACGCAGAGCCGGCTGTTTCAAACAAGATGAGCTGGCCTCCACTACGAAATCTGGCGAGCAAGTCCGCGAAAATCTTGGTGCGGAAGGGCTGGCTTCCCAACCACGAAGACTTCGATTGGTTTCGCAAGCGATTTCCATTTTGCGTGAGTCAGCAGCCGGGTGAAGAACCCACGTTCGAGCTATGGGTGTGGGATGCTGATGGCTCGACTGACTACCGTGATTGCATGGCCTATCTGCGGAGCATCGGTTGCCAGCCGATGTCGGGAAGACATCCGAGGAGGAGCGATCCTTTGGGGTGGAAAGGCTACTTTTATCACGTCATCAAACGCCGCTTTTCGGAGACCGATTACGGTCAGTGTGAACTGTTATTGTTTGTTCTGAGTTATGACATCCGTGAAATCTGCGCCAGAGATGAGTCGTCCGACGATAACGCCCCCCTGAGCCTCCTCGCGGATTTCGATTACGGTGACCCGCTGGAATACGAAGCCTTGAAGAATATCCACACAAGATTTCTGGAAGGCCAGTTTCCGCTACTTGCGCTTTCGGACATCGAACTGGTCGCTTCCACAACAGGTCGGCAATTGCTGGAATGTTCGGGGTTAACCGGCTTCAGCATTAATCGTCCCTTACAGATGAGCGGCCCCAATGCCGACAAGGTGAAGGACGCCTATTGGATGATAGACATACCGCTTGTGCTGCCTTCGTCTGCCAAGACGCGGTGGGAGCGTCCAGAGGGTCAAATCTACACCGGGTGCTGGGAGCAGGACGCGGAGCTACCTCAAGACGGGTTTTACGCGTTCGACCGTGCCGCCGTGCAGGCGGCGGGGTCGTTTGATCTCGCACTAGGGGAGGGTTTTGGACCTTCGCGAAGAATGCTGGGGAGCCACCGTTGGTTCGAGTTCTGCACGGCGAACCAGATTCCCTGCCAATGGACACCAGTGCAGGTGGTTGATTGAGTAGATTCACCGTTGAAATACCTTTTGAACTCCAACTTTCTATGCCCATGAAGTTACCGCTCCTTCCCCGCCTTCTCGCCAGCGTCCTCTGCGCATTGTCCCTCGCCCCGCCGCTCCTCCACGCCGAGGAGCAAACGGGCACTTACCGGCTCATCGGCCTGAGCGCCGCCGAGCGCGAGGCGGACTTGCGCGAGGTGCTGGCCAAGGTGCCCGAGGTCAAGTTCGTCAGCCTCGACGCCGCGAAGGCCGAGGTGACGTTGCGCTTCGACGCCGAGAAGATTTTCCAGCCCGCCAAGTCGAAGCAGCCACCCGCCGCCGACAAAGTTCTCGCCCGCCTCGACCAACTCATCGGCACGGCCTCCACGCGCACGTTCAGCCTCGCCGAACGCTCCACCGTGCCAGCGGACAAGTTGACCAAGGTGGAAATCCTCATCGGCGTGCTGGACTGCAAGGGCTGCCGCTACGCCGCCTACCAAGCCGTCGCCAAGCTCGACGGCGTGGAGCGCGCGACCGTGAGCACCACGCCCAGCGCGGTCATCGCGTGGATTGACGCGACGAAGACCAAGCGCGAGGCGCTGGAGGAGGCGCTGAAGAAGGCGCGGGTGGAGTTGAAGGGGCTTTGAGCAGAGCCCGCAACCGTTGGTGCGGTGGGCTTACTTGCCGTCCACGCTGAGGGTGGTGCCCATGGCCCGGTCGAGCCGGGCGCGGGCGACGGAGTAGGCGTGCAAAGCCTCGACCTGCGTGCTGCGGGCGACGGTGAGGGCGGTTTGGGCGTTGAGCACGTCGAGCTGTGTGCCGGTCCCGGCTTCCGTGCGGGCGTTGGCGAGGCGCAGGGCTTCCTCGGCCTGCTCCTGCACTTTCTTCTGCGATTCCAAGACTTCCTGCGCCTCGATGAAGTTCGAGTAAGCGGTGCGCACGTCCACCTCGATGCGGCGCGCGATTTCCTCAATCTCCTCGGACGCCCGGCGGTGTCGGGCGTTGGCTTCAGCCACGCGGCCCTTGATCAGCCAGCCGTCGAAGATGTTCCAGCTCGCCTGCCAGCCGATGTCCCAGCCGGAGAAGTCGCGCGTGAGGTGCTGGCTGAAGCGCGAGCTGCGCGAGCTGAGGCCGGCGTAAATCTGCGCGCTGGGCTTGCCGGCTGCCTCGGCGGTGATGATGGCCTCTTTGCGGAGCCGCTCGGCCTTGTGCAGCACGGCCAGTTCGGTGCGCTGTTCGAGCGCCTTGGCGAGGGCGACGGGCAGTTCAAGGGGCGTCGGGTCGGCGGCGAGCTGGCCGGAGAGCTGCAAGGGGATGTCCTCCACCACCGTGCGCGGCACGTTGTAGCCGAGGAGGTTGGCGAGGTTGTTCTTGGCGATGCGCAGGGCATTGCGGGCGCGGATGAGGCGGGGGCGGGCGTTGGCGAGTTCCACCTCGGCGCGAAGGACGTTGAAGCGCGGCACGGTGCCCGCCTCGAACCGGCGTTGGTTGTCCTGCAATTCCTTCTTCAACAGCTCAAGGCTCGCCTCCTGCACGACGATTTGCTGCGTGGCCAGCAGGGCGTCGTCGTAGTTCAACCGCACCGCGAGCACGGTGTCGGCAATGATGGTCTGGTGCTGGAGCAGCGCCTGGTCGCGCGTTAGTTCCGCAGTGCGCTTGGCGGAGTCGATCCGTCCGCCCTCGTAAATGGACTGCGTCACCTGCACCCGAAGCTGCCAGGCTTGATCGGGTGCGCGGAAGAATCCGCCGGCCACCTGCTCAATCGCGGCTTGGTCAGTCAGGGTGTGAAAGCCGGTAGCTCGGACGGTGGGATACTGGATGGCGCGGGTTTGCACCACGACGCCGAACGCCGCCTCGAGGTCGGCTTTGCTCTTTTGCACTTCGCTGTTTTGTCGGAGCGCGACCTCGACGGCGTCCCTGAGTGAGAGCGCGGTGCTGGGCCAGGAGACGGTGTTGGTGTTGGCGGGGTGGGGGGCTGGCGCGAGCGGAACCACCGGCTTGTCCGCGGCGGAAGCGAGGGTGGGCACGAGCAGGAGTGACGAGAGCAGGAGGAGGTTTTTCATAGATGTGGACAGGGTGGCTGGCTGACAGGGGCGGTGCTGGAGTTCATTGCTTGGCGACAGGGACATTTGCGGGACTGGCGGCGCTGAGGGGCGTGGCGCGTTCGATGAACACGTCCACCTGCTGCCCGACGTAGAGCGGGACTTCGGGGCGGTCCAGTTCGAAGATGATTTGCAGCACGCGCGTGTCCACACGTTCGGCGCTGTCGCCGGTGAGCGAGCGCTTGGGGATGACGAAGGGTTCGATGCGCACGAAACGCAGCGGGAGCTTTCGTTGCGTGTCGCCTTTCAAATATGCCACGGCGGGGCGGCCGGGCTCGACGAGCGCCGCGTTTTGCTCGTCCACCTCGGCGCGGACCTGGAGTTTCTCGACCTCGCCGAGAATCATCAGCGGCTCGGTGGGGGCGGTGCCGGCGAATTCGCCGGCGCGGACGTTGACTTGGAGGATGGTGCCGTCGCGCGGGGCGCGGACGGTGAGGATGTCCAGTTCGGTCTGCACCTGGCGGAGCTGGGCGTCCATTGCGGCGAGGTCAGCTTCGGTTTTGCCGACGCGGGTCTCGGCGAGCTGCACGGCGAACTCGCGCCGTTTCTTTTCGTCGTCAGAGATGACGCGGTCGCGGGCGAGCTTCTCGGCGCGGACAAGCTGGTCGGCGGCGTCGGCGTGCAGGACGCGGTCGGTGTGAAGCGCGGCGCGGAGGGCTTCGATTTGGGCGCGGAGAGTGCCCAGACGGGCGCGGAGTTCGCGGTCATCGAGCTGGAGGAGGGTGTCACCGGCTTTGACCTTGGAGCCGACGGCGACGGCAACTTGCTGGATGAGCGCGGGCTTGGGCGCGGCAATTTTCACGTTCTCGCGGGCGGCTTCAAGCAGGCCCGTGCCGGCGACGGACGCGGGGAAGGGCGAACGCGCGGGCTCGACGGCGGGGGGCGGCGCGGGTGGCTTGCGCCGCATGTCCTGCACGAGGAAGAACACGCCGGCAAACCCGGCGATGGCGAGGTAGAAGGTGACTTGGCGGAAGAGAAGCATGGGAAGTTAGGGAATGGGCGATAGGGGATGGGGGATGGGGAAGGCCCCGCCGTTTTCCTCGAAGTTCCCGGCCTGGTCATGCACCCGGTGCACGCGGCCGTCTTCCATTTCGGTCAGGCGGTCGGCGTGTTTGAAAATACGATTGTCGTGGGTGACGACGATGACGCTGCGGTCGGGGTGGCGCGCGATGTCGCGGAGCAACTCCATGATGAGCGCGCCCGTGTCCTTGTCGAGGGCGCTGGTCGGCTCGTCGCAGATGACGAGGCGCGGCTCATGCACCAGGGCGCGGGCGATGGCCACGCGCTGTTGCTGGCCGCCGGACAGGTTGCGCGGCAGCTCGTGGCCGCGACCTTGCAAACCGAGTCGGTCGAGCAGCGCAGCGGCCTTTTGCTCAGCCACGCGGCGGCCGTTGCCGTTGATGAGCAACGGGACGGAGACGTTCTCGATGAGGGTGAGCGTGGGGATGAGGTTGAACTGCTGGAAGATGAAGCCGACGTGGCGCTTGCGGAACTCGGTGACCTCGCGTGGTTTCATCCCGTGCAGCGAGGAGCCGAAGACTTCGACCTCGCCAGCCTCGAAGTCCAGCGTGCCGGCGATGACGGACAGGAGCGTGGTCTTCCCGCAGCCGCTGGGGCCGACAATCATCAGCAGCTCACCCTGGCGCGCGTCGAAGTCCACGCCCTTGAGTGCGCGCACGGCAGTCTCACCCGTGCCGAAGGTCTTGGTCACGGCGCGGACGTGGACGGCGAGTTGAGTTGAGGCGGTCATGTCAGCCACGGAACACAATCGCCGGCTCGACTTTCCACACTTTGCGGATGCCCAGCAGCGCACTCAGGGAGCAGATGCCCATCACGGCCACAAAAGTTCCCGCCGGGAGTTGCCACGGCATCATGAACGGCGGTTCGCCCCGCGCCAGCACCGCGCGGCCAAACGCCGTGACCATCAGCGCGCCCAGCCCGTAGCCGAGGAAGCCGACGGTGAAGGATTGCACCAGGAGCATGCGCGCCAGCAGGCCGTTGCTCGCGCCCATGGCTTTGAGCGCGCCGAGGTGGCGAAGGTTCTCATGCACGAAAGCGTAGAACGTCTGGCCGGAAATCGTCGTGCCCACGATGAACCCGAGGATGATGATGGACATGAAGGCGATGGGGATGCCCGTGTTCCGGAAATACCACCAGATGGTGGACCAGAAGAGCTCCTCCTCGGTGTAGGCCTTCATGCCGGTCTCGGCTTCGATGGATGCCGCTGCCGCCTCCAGCGTCCAGCCGGGCGCAGGCTCGGCGAGGACGAGCGAGAGCATCTTGCGCTGCTTGGGGGCGAACTGGAGGGCCTGCGTGTAGGTCGCGTAGGCGTAGGGGTAGCCGAAGAAATGCCGGTCCGCGCGGCAGATGGCCACGATGCGCGCTTCCTTGTCGTTGAGCTCGAAGGTGTCGCCGAGGCCCAGCGGCTTGGTGCGGCCGGCGCTGAGGCGTTTGACGCCGAGTTCATCGAGGATGACGGCGTTGGGCAGGCGCACGTCTTCCAGCCGGCCTTGGAGAATGACCGGCGGCCGGCCGACGAGCGTGGTGTTGTCGAGGCCGACGAGTTGCACGGGCTTGAAGTTGCCGTCCGCGAGCTTCGCCGACTGGATAGTCATGTAAACCGGCACGGCCCAGGCGACGCCCGGTGCGGACCGCACGCGGTTGACGTCGGTGTCGCGCAGGGCCTTGAGTTCATTGGCCTGCTCGACCTTGCGGTCCACGACCCAGAGCTTGGCCCGCATGTTCCGCATGTGGCTGGTGGTCCACGTGAGCAGGCCGCAGAAGACCGCGCTCTGCTGGGTCATCAGCAACGTGGCAAAGGTCAGCCCGCCGACCAGCATCACGAATTTCGCGCGGTCGCCGAGCAGCATCTTGAGGGCGAGGTGATACATCAGCGGGCAGTGGGTAGCCGCCGACGTGAGGAGGCGGAAGGCGTGGCGGCACGCTTGGGTTCTGCCTCGTTAAATCGGCGGCTACACGCGTTGATGGCAGCGAGCGAGAAGCTCGTGATGTGGTCGGCGAGCTTCTCAATCTGCTGAGGTGAAAATTTCTGCTCCGGGAACAGCCGGCAAACGACTGGCTGGCAGTGGTGGTAGAACAGGCATTGGCTGACCACACTGAACGAGCACAGCCGCACGGTCTCCGCGTCCGGCTCGCCACCGAGCAGCTCTCGGACAATTCCACCGAGATGCTGGGCCTGCGGGCGGATGCGCTCTACCACAATGGCATCGAGCGCATCCGTCGGATCAATCATCTCGCGGGAGATGAGCTTGCCATGCCACGCGTCGCTGCTGTGGTCGAAGATGCGCAGCAGGAACGAACGCACGAACGCCCGCAGCCGGTCCGCTGCCGATGCGCCGGGATGCACTCCGAGATCCAGCGGGTATTTCTGAAGCGCGCGGGCCTGATAGTAGGCGAGCACAGCGCGATACAGCGCTTCCTTGTCGCCAAAGTGGTAGTTGACCGCCGCAATGTTCGCGCCCGCCCGCCGGCAAATCTCGCGCACGGTCGCGTTATGAAAGCCAACCTCCGCAAAGACCGCGCCGCCCGCTTCGATGAGCGCTTGCCGGGTCTGGGCGGACACGGCGTCGAGCTTCTTGCTGTTGGCGTTGGCAGCCATTTCAAACGCATATTTCAAACACATGTTTGAAATGGCAAGCCGGATATTCGGCACCCGCTGTTTTTCGGTGAAATCCCTCCTTGGGGAAAACGCCAAATCCCAAGTTTCATATCCCAAAGAAGCTCCCGGCTCCAATCGGCCCTGAACGAGGGGTGGCCGTAGCGGGTGAGGGGGCTATGACGGCGTGGTTCGCCTGCTCCTCCTCGGGTGCCGCTGCAACCGGCTAAAACTTGTCCTTCCGCAGCACCCGCACGTCGGAATCGAAGGCGACCATGCCGTAGATGGGGAAGAAATCGCGCCCAAGCCGTTCCATGACCTGCTCCGCCACGGTGGGCGACACGATGGCTTCGAGCATGGGCTTGGGGTGGTAGGCTGGTCGGACTAACGGAGGAACGACCAGCGTCACTTGGCCGGGAGGGAGTCGGCCGTGCCAGCCGGCCCGTCGAAGAACGTGACCCGGCCGGTCTTGATGTCATACATGGAGCCAACGATGGCGATCTTCCCCGCCGCCTCGAGTTCGCGCAGTGTGCGGCTGGCGGACCGGATGTAGGCAATGGTCCCGACGACGTTCCGCGCTGCCACGTTGTCCACAAAGGTCCGTTTCACATCGGCAGTGACCCAGTCGCCATGCGGCTTGGTCCCGGGTTCGATGGATTTCTGGATCTCGTTGACCAGCACATCTAGGTGCTCGCACCCCGTAGCGACGGCCGCCGTCTTGCCGGTGTCGTAGAGATCCACGGCTGCCTTGACGGCTCCGCAACTGGTGTGCCCCATCACCACAACGAGTCGCGAGCCGGCCACCGCGCAGGCGAACTCCATGCTGCCGAGCACCTTCTCCTTGGCCACATTGCCCGCAATCCGGATGACGAAGGCATCGCCCACGCCCATGTCAAAGATCAACTCCACGGGGCTGCGCGAATCAATGCAACTGAGCACCACCGCCATCGGGTATTGGGCGGCCGCGGTCGCATCCACCTGCCGGGAAAGGTCCCGGGTGAGCCGCCGGCCGGTTACAAACCGCTCGTTGCCTTCCTTGAGGAACAGCAGGACCTGCTCGGGCGTCAACTGGGACTGCACCTCCCGCGTGCTGACATCCACATACTGGATCTGGTCCTCCATCACGTAGCGTTCCTTGAAGCCCATGAGGCTCACCTTCAGGTTTCGCGCCGGCGCGGTTTGCTTGCGGAAATCCTCGATCAAATCAAGGATGTCCGGGTCTATGTAGTCCGTGTTGCGGGCGTCGAGCACCACATGGCCCTGCGCCGGGACGGAGTTGAGCGTCTGTTCTAGCACGGCGCGGTTGAGGAAACTTACCTGGTTGGAGAACTCGATGCGCAGCACTTCACCTCCCACATGATGCTCCATGAAACGCCGCAGCGGCCGACGGAAATTGCTGTGCAGGATGAACCCGAGGCTCGTCGCCAACCCGGTGATGATGCCCACGAGCAAGTCCGTGAAGACAATGGCCACCACCGTGACAATGAAGGGGAGAAACTGCTTCCGACCCTCTGTCCACATCTGCCGGAAGAGCGCCGGGCTGGCCAGCTTCAAGCCCGTGGCCAGCAACACCGCCGCCAGCGACGCGAGCGGGATTTCGTTGAGCAGCGTTGGCGCGAAGGCCACCAGTGCGAACAACAGCAGCCCGTGGATGAACGCCGACAGCCGCGTCTCCGCGCCCGCGTTGATGTTCACCGAGCTGCGGACGATCACCGAGGTGACGGGCAGGCCGCCCAAGAAGCCCGAGACAAGGTTGCCGACGCCCTGGGCCACGAGCTCGCGATTCGGCGGGCTCACCCGTTTGCGCGGGTCCAACTTGTCCACCGCCTCCAGGTTCAGCAGCGTTTCCAGCGAGGCTACGACGGCCAGCGTGACGGCGGCCGTGAGAATCGCCGGGTTGCCAAATGCCTTGAAGTCCGGGCTGGGCAACATCTCGAACAACCCGCCCAAACTCGCCGGAGTGGGCACCTGCACGAGATGCGAGGCCCCGATTGCCCACGAGCTGCCGGCGGCTTTGAACGCGAAATTGATAGCCACTCCCAGCAGCACCACCACCAAGGGTGCAGGCACCAGCGACTTCTTCAGCTGGCTCCGATCCCACACCAGCAATACTGCCAGTGACACCAACCCCACCATCGTCGCCCCGGGCTCGAAATCGAACAGCGAGGAGAATAACTCCGAAAAGGTGTTTTTGCCGTCGGGCTGCTCAAAGCCCATCTCACCTTCTGGATCTGAGTCGTGCCCGACAACGTGAGGAATCTGCTTCAGCACGAGGATGACGCCAATCGCTGCGAGCAAGCCTTTGATGACGTTCGATGGGAAAAACGACGCGATGAAACCCGCCCGCAGCACCCCAAGCAAAATCTGAATCACCCCTGCCAAAATGACCGCGACCAAAAAGGCCTCGTAGGATTTCAGCGCCGCCACCTGCGCCAGCACCACGGCCACCATGCCCGCGGCCGGCCCGCTGACGCTGGTGTGCGAGCCGCTGATCCAGGCGACGACCAATCCGCCGACAACCCCGCTGATGATGCCGCCCATGAGCGGGGCGTTGGAGGCCAGCGCGATGCCAAGGCAGAGAGGCAGCGCGACCAAGAACACCACCACGCCCGCCGCCAGATCCTTGGGCAGCGCCTTGAGGTAGTCCGTTTGCGATTCGGCTGTTGGGTTTGTCATAGTCGGATTGATGAAATGCGGGCTTAGACTTGGGCGGCTTGTGGATTCGGACAAATATAAATTTCCGAATGGAAGGTGAGGGTATTCCTAAGTATCACTCTGCGGTTATGGAATGGCTCAATTACCATCACCTGCGTTATTTCCACGTCGTGGCCAAGCAGGGCAGCCTCGCGGCTGCGGCCAGCCAGTTGCGGGTCTCGCCTCCGGCCATCTCCGAGCAGATACGAGAACTCGAGGCGGCGCTGGGGGAGCGGCTGTTCCGCCGTGAGGGGCGCTCAAACAAGCTCACCGATGCGGGGCAGGTGGTATTTGGCTTCGCGGAGGAGATTTTCGCCTTGGGTCATGAGCTGACCAGCGCCCTCAAACAACGTCCCGGTCTCCGAACGCTACGTGTTCACGTGGGGATCGTTGACGCCTTTCCCAAGCTGCTGGCCAATGAAATTCTCAAGCCACTGTTCTCCCTGTCGCAGGCGGTGCATGTGATTTGTCACGAAGGCAAGCTGGAAGATTTGCTCCAGCAACTCGCCGCCCACCGGTTGGACATCGTGCTGGCGGATGAACCCGCCTCCAGCAGCGTGAAGTTCCAGTGCGCCAATCACCTGCTGGGCGAATCGGACACCACTTTCTGCGCCGAACGTGGCTTGGCCGAACGGCTCAAAGGAGTGTTTCCCAAGGTGCTGCAAGATGCGCCGGCCTTCTTGCCGGCGGGGAACACGCCTTTCCGCCGGGCGCTGGAGGCATGGTTTCGCACGAACCGAATTCGGCCGCGAGTGGTCGCTGAATTTGAAGATTTGGCCTTGATGAAGGTCATGGCGACCGAGGGACGCGGGTTCATCGCCGTCCCGAGCGTTGCCACCCGAGAGGCGATTGGTCGCTACGGGTTTCGGGAAATCGGCCGGGCCAGACGTTGCGTCATCCAGTTTCACGCCGTGACGGCCGAACGGCGCATTGCTCATCCCGTGGTCTCGATGTTGACCTCAAAGGCGAGGAAAGATTTGTTCTGAACCCCGCACTCGTCTGCTGTTCGTGGCCGGTGCCTGGCAGAACGGAGCGTGGCAGTGCGTGGCCGCGTCGAATCGACGGCCGGGGCTGGCAAGTCCGAGGAGGGGGCGCTGGGTGGCAAAGGCGCGGCACAAGGCCAAGCCCGAAAAGCAATCCAGAAAAAGTTTGACAGTTTATGGCGTCGGCATACTTTTTGCGCCCGGCTTGTAAAGGCCGTCAGCAATCAGAGTTCGTCAATTCTGGCTATAGCCATCAGGGCGAAAGCGGCTTGATGGCTTTTTTGTCTGGTTAGCACTTTGAAGTTAACGGGTAAATAGTTGCCCATGTAGCTCAGTTGGCAGAGCACGTCCTTGGTAAGGACGAGGTCACCGGTTCAAACCCGGTCATGGGCTCCAGTCAGTTTATGGTGGGCCGCCCGGAAATGGTTGGCCCGACAGAGTTAGCAGAGTCAAAACATCAACAAGAACATCGCAAATGGCAAAAGAAGCGTTTCAACGGACCAAACCCCACGTGAATGTCGGCACGATCGGCCACGTTGACCACGGTAAATCCACCCTCACGGCTTGCATTGTGGCCGTTCAGAACCGGAAGGGTCTGGCCCCTGCAATTTCCTACGCCGACATCACCAAAGGCGGCACAGTCCGTGACGACTCCAAGACGGTGACGATCGCTGCGTCGCACGTCGAATACGAGTCAACCTTGCGTCACTACGCTCACGTGGACTGCCCTGGCCACGCGGACTACGTGAAGAACATGATCACCGGTGCTGCGCAGATGGACGGCGCAATCTTGGTGGTAAGCGCCGCCGACGGTCCGATGCCCCAGACCCGGGAGCACATCCTGCTCGCCCGTCAGGTCGGTGTGCCGGCCATTGTCGTGTTTTTGAACAAGGTGGACTTGGTTGATGACCCCGAGTTGCTTGACCTCGTCGAGATGGAAATTCGTGATTTGCTCACGAAGTATCAGTTTCCCGGTGACAAGACCCCGATCATCCGGGGCAGCGCCACCGCCGCCATGGCTGGCACGCCGGAAGGTGAGAAGGCAGTTGCGGATTTGCTCAACGCGATTGACACCTTCATTCCGGAGCCGGTGCGCGAAATCGACAAGCCCTTCCTCATGTGCATCGAGGACGTGTTCAACATTGAAGGTCGCGGCACAGTGGTGACCGGGCGTGTGGAGCGCGGCATCATCAAGAAAATGGAAGAAGTGGAGATTGTCGGTCTCAAGGATACCCGCAAGACCACGGCGACCGACATTGAAATGTTCCGCAAGCTGCTGGATGAGGCGCGCTCTGGTGAAAACGTTGGCGTGCTGCTCCGTGGCACCAAGAAGGAAGAAGTCGAGCGCGGCATGGTGCTGGCCAAGCCCGGCAGCATCAAGCCTTACACCAAGTTCAAGGCCGAGGTCTACGTCCTCACCAAGGACGAGGGTGGCCGCCACACGCCGTTCTTCAACAAGTATCGCCCTCAATTCTACTTCCGCACCTCGGATGTGACGGGCAACGTCACGCTTCCGGCGGGCGTCGAAATGGTGATGCCGGGTGACAACGTATCCGTGGACATCGAACTCATCGTCGGTGTCGCGATGGAAAAGGGTCAGCGCTTCGCCATTCGCGAAGGTGGCCGCACCATCGGTGCTGGCCGCGTCAGCGACATCGTCAGCTAAACAATTATCTTGAACTGGGGAGCGCGAGCTGAAATGCTCGCGCCCCCTTTCGTGTCATTGCTTTCGGTCGAGAGATTTGGACGGCGATAGGGCGTTAGCTCAATTGGTAGAGTAGCGGTCTCCAAAACCGTTGGTTGGGGGTTCGAGTCCCTCACGCCCTGCCAGTCTTGGACTGGAGGGGTGGCAGAGTGGTCTATCGCGGCGGTCTTGAAAACCGCTTTGGCTTAACCGCCAACGGGGGTTCGAATCCCTCCCCCTCCGCCAGGCGGATTGCGGAATAATATTGTGAGCACATTGCAAATAGTCTTGCTGGTGGTGACCGTGGCCGCGTTCTTCTGGGCGTGGCAAAAGGGTCATTTGCGGCGTTTGGGCGGTTACGTGGACGAGACCAAGGTCGAGTTGCACAAGTGCACTTGGCCCACACGTGATGAACTGAAGGGATCCACACTGGTCGTCGTGGTTTCCATCTCCATCGTCTCACTGTTTACCGTGGCGACCGACTTTATCATCAGTCGGTTGGTCCTGCTTCTGAACAATCTCTAAAGCCCCGCCTGTCATGCCTACCCAATGGTTCGCCATCCATACGTTGTCCGGTCAGGAACTGAAGGTGCGGGATAACATCGAGAAACGCATCAAGACCGAGGAGATGCAGGACTATATCAAGGAAGTCCTTGTGCCCATGGAGAAGGTGGTTGAAGTCCGCAACCAGAAGAAGACGGTTACGACTCGCAAGCTGCATCCGGGCTATGTTTACATCCATATGCAGCTTTTGGATGAGAACCGCCGGTTGCTGGACAGGCCTTGGTATTTCATCCGTGAAACCACCGGGATCATCGGTTTTGTCGGTGGCGAGCGTCCGGTTCCCGTGGGTGATGATGAAATCCAAGTCATCAAAGAACAGATTTCCCAGTCGGAAGACACCGAGAAGCCCAAGGTTAATTTTGAGGTCGGTGAAACGATCAAGATCAACGATGGTCCATTCCTCAATTTCAGTGGTGTGATTGAGGAAATTGATCCCGCCCGTGGCAAGCTGAAGGTCACCGTGAACATCTTCGGGCGGAATACGCCCGTGGAACTCGAATATTGGCAGGTCGAAAAGGCCTAGTAATTTGATTTTAGCGAACGCAACGAAAGTATTTCCCTCCCCTTATGGCAAAGAAAGTAACCGGTTCCATCAAACTCGCGATTGCCGCAGGACAGGCAAATCCCGCACCCCCGGTTGGTCCTGCACTCGGTCAGCATGGCGTCAACATCATGGCGTTCTGCAAGGAGTTCAACGCGGCCACCAAGGACCAAGCTGGGCTGATCATCCCGGTCATCATCACGGTTTATCAAGACAAGTCCTTCGCCTGCGTTTACAAATCCCCGCCGGCCTCCGTCCTCCTGAAAAAAGCGGCTGGAGTCGCCTCCGGTTCCAAGACCCCCAACAAAGACAAGGTGGGCAAGGTCACGCGTAAACAGATTCTGGACATCGTCAAGATGAAGCAGAAGGATCTCAACGTGAACAGCGAGGAGGCTGCCATCCGCCTCATCTCCGGCACCGCCCGGAGCATGGGAATTGAAGTCGTCGGATAAACATTAACGCGGGAGGGCGCTTTGCGTCCGTTAGCACCGCCCCAAAACAAATGCCCAGCAAGCGCTACAAAAAGAACGAAAAGTTGGTTGAGTCCCGCAAGCCCTACCCGCTCAAAGAAGCGGTGCAGGTTCTGGCGAAATTTGAGAAGGCAAAATTTAACGAGACCATTGACCTGGCTTTTCGCTTGGGAGTTGATCCGAAGCAAAGCGATCAGATGGTCCGCGGCACAGTTCCCCTGCCGCACGGCACGGGCAAAACCGTCCGGGTGCTGGTGTTTGCCAAACCCGGGCCAACCGCTGAGGCCGCACGCCAGGCCGGAGCCGAGTTCGTCGGGTTCGACGACATGATCAAGAAGTGCACTGACGGTTGGGTTGACTTTGATGTAGCCGTGGCCACCCCTGAGGCGATGGTTGAAGTCCGCAAGCTCGGCAAGGTGCTCGGACCGCGCGGCCTGATGCCCAATCCTAAGACAGGCACGGTCACGGAAGACACCGCCAAGGCGGTTCGCGAGGTCAAGGCCGGCCGGGTTGAATTCAAGGTGGACAAGGCAGGCAACATTCATGTCCCCGTCGGCAAAGCCAGCTTCAAACCCGAACAGGTTGAGGAGAACGCCCGGTCCGTCATTGAAGCGGTTACCAAGGCGCGCCCCGCAAGTGTCAAGGGCAGCTTCGTCCTGAGTTGCACGCTCTCCGCCACGATGAGTCCTGGCGTCCGCGTGGATACCCGTGAGTTCACCGCCTAACCCTTTACTAGGAACTTTCCCATGCGTGCCGAAAAGAAATTCATCACCGCCGAATACCTTGCCCGCCTTAACGCCTCCCCGTTTTTCATCGTGGTGGAATACACCGGGCTGAAGGTGCCGCATTTCAATGAGCTGCGCGCTCGTCTTCGCAAGAGCGGGGCCGAAGCCCATGTGGTCAAGAACAGCATTTTCCGGGTCGCGGCCAAGGAGGCCGGCCTGGCAGACCTGACAGGAACCCTCGTCGGTCAGCTTGCAGTTGTCACTGGCCCCAAGGATGTCACCGCTTCGGCCAAGGCGCTCAAGAACTTTGCAGCCGAGTTCGAGAAGGCCAAAGTGAAGTTTGGCTACCTAGGCACCAAACGCTTGGAAGCTGCGGACTTGGAAGTGATGGCGGATCTGCCGTCCATCGAAGTTCTGCGTGGCAAGATTGTCGGGTTGATTCAGGCCCCGGCGCAAAAACTTGCGGCGCTCATCAGCACCCCGGGTTCACAAGTGGCCAGAATCATCAAAGCCAAGGCCGAGAAAGGTGCCTAAGGGTGACGAGACCGGGTTCTGCTCCCAACATGGGCGCAGGACAAAGTCTTTCCACCATCAACAATTTCCTCCTGCGAGTTGCAGGAGGGATAACCACAAACAAGCAACAACAGAGTGAATCGTCGGCTGGCGGCTGCCGGCTCAAATCCGCGGGGCTCCGTGGGCGACGAGACTAAAGAAAGGTAATATGGCAGATATCGCAAAATTGATTGAAGACTTGAGCGCGCTGACCGTGATGGAAGCCGCAGATCTCGTGAAGCAGTTGGAAAGCAAGTGGGGTGTTACCGCTGCTGCACCTGTGGCCGTTGCCGCTGCTGGTGCCGCTGGTGGTGCCGCCGCTCCGGCCGCTGCTGCAGCCAAGGACACCTTTGATGTGATTCTGAAGGAAGCCGGTGCCAACAAAATCGGCGTCATCAAGGCGGTTCGTGAAATCAAAGCCGGGCTGGGTCTCGCCGAGGCCAAAGCTCTCGTCGAGGGCGCTCCGAAGCCCGTGCTCGAAGGCGCCAACAAGGCGGACTCCGAGGCGGCCAAGAAGAAGCTCGAAGACGCCGGTGCGAAGGTCGAACTCAAGTAATCATTGTCATTCACGACGGGTGGTGGCCCGCTGGGCCACCACCCGTCTCTTCCCCACCGCGGGGCGTGAAAGCGGCGAGAGAGATAGTTTGTTGCAGCATTAGTTTAGAATTTTTTTGGCGGACTCCCGGTAACACCGGGGGCCTGCCTCTTTTTGTCCCATAGCGAAAATGCCCGGCAGGTGCCGGGCCAGCCCGAAAGAAAATCATGGCCACTCGACATGTAGAACGCATCAACTTTGGTAAAATCAAGGAGCCGCTCTCGCCGCCCAACTTGATTGAGATCCAGGTCAATTCCTACGTCGAGTTCCTGCAGACGCAGGTCACGCCAGGCAAGCGCAAGAATCTTGGGCTTCAGGCCGTGTTCAATGAGGTCTTCCCCATCGAGAGTTACGACGGCAAGACGGTTTTGGAATACACTGGCTATGAGATTGGGGACCCCAAGTTGAGCTGGTTGGACAGCATTCGCGAGGGGCTTACCTTTGGCGCTCCGTTGCATGTCACCTTCCGCCTGCGTGACGAATCACGGGGGGCAAAAGAAGAAAAAGTGTTCATGGGCGAGCTCCCGCTGATGACCCCGCAGGGCACGTTCGTGATCAATGGTGCCGAGCGCGTGATTGTCAGCCAGTTGCATCGTTCGCCGGGTCTGGCCTTCGAGGAGACCACCCATCCGAATGGTAAGAAGTTGCACAGCTTTCGGATTATTCCTGATCGTGGTTCTTGGTATGAGGCCCAGTTCGACACGAGCGATTTGCTTTACGTTTATTTGGACCGAAAAAAGCGCCGGAGGAAATTCCTCACCACCACGTTCTTCCGTGCGCTTGCCTTCCTGGATGGCGAGGAGAAGGCCAAGAAGGATGTCGTGCGCGGCACCGATGAGGAAATCATCAAGCTGTTCTACGACATCGAAGAGTTGTCCGTGAAGAAGGCCGAGGGCCTGGAAGACATCGCCAACAAGGTGTTGGTGGAAGATGCGGTTGATCCGGACAAGAACATCGTGGTCGCGCGCGCTTTCGAGCCGCTTTCCAAGGCGGTCGTGAAGCAGATTGCGGAGTTGGGGGTGACGAAGATTCGCGTCGTGGACACCTCGGTGGACGACGGCATCGTCATCAAGTGCCTCAAGAAGGATCCGACCAAGAACGAGGAAGAGGCGCTCAAGGACATCTATCGCCGCCTCCGGCCTGGCGATCCGCCTACGGCGGCCAACGCGCGTGCGCTGATCAAGCGGCTCTTCTTCGACCCGAAGCGTTACGACTTGGGGCGAGTGGGCCGCTACAAGATCAACCAGAAGCTCAACTTCAAGGAGGACGCGACCTCCCGCATCCTGACCAAGAAGGACTTGGTCAACGCCACCAAGTATCTGCTCCGCCTCAAAAAAGGGCAGGGGAGCGTTGACGACATTGACCATCTTGGCAGCCGCCGTGTCCGCACGGTGGGTGAGTTGCTCGCCAACCAGTGCCGCGTGGGCTTGGCCCGCACCGAGCGCCTCGTCAAGGAGCGCATGACGCTGTTCGATCAGGAAGTGGACACGATGACGCCCGCCAAGCTCATCAATCCGAAGGCCCTTTCCGCCGTGGTGCGGGACTTCTTCGGCCGCTCTCAGTTGAGCCAGTTCATGGATCAGATCAACCCGCTCGCTGAGTTGACCCACAAGCGCCGCTTGTCGGCTCTCGGACCCGGGGGACTTTCGCGTGATCGCGCAGGCTTCGAGGTGCGCGATGTGCATCCTTCGCACTACGGTCGTATTTGCCCGATTGAAACGCCTGAAGGCCCGAACATCGGGCTCATCGCCTCGCTGGCGACATTCGCCCGCGTGAACGATTTCGGCTTCATCGAGACGCCGTATCGCAAGGTGGTGAACGGCCGCGTCACCGGTGAACTGGACTACCTCACGGGCGACCGCGAGGAAGGTTTCACCATCGCTCAGGCCAACGCGCGCTTGGATGACAAGGGGCACTTCACCGGCGAGCGCGTCACCTGCCGTCGCAAGGGCGACTTCGTGGACGTGGAAGCCAAGGAAGTGGACTACATGGACGTGTCTCCGAAGCAGCTCGTCTCCGTGGCTGCCGGCTTGATTCCGTTCCTTGAGCACGACGACGCCAACCGCGCCTTGATGGGCTCGAACATGCAGCGGCAGGCGGTGCCGTTGCTGATCACGGAGGCCCCGTTCGTTGCCACCGGCCTTGAGGAGCGCGTCGCGCGTGACTCGATGGCGGTGCTAGTGGCTGATGAAGCCGGCAAGGTTGCGAGCGTCACCGGTGATCAAATCATCATCACCAAGGACGGGAAGATTCCCGAGACCAAGAAGAAGCTCAAACACGCGCCCGAAGACGGCGTGTGGATCTACCGGCTCCGCAAGTTCATGCGCTCCAATGCCGCGACCTGCGTGAACCAGCAGCCGCTCGTCGCCAAGGGCGACACGGTGAAGAAGGGCCAGGCCATTGCCGACGGCCCCTGCACGCAGGGCGGAGAGCTCGCGCTTGGGCGCAACGTGCTCGTCGCCTTCATGCCGTGGAACGGCTATAATTTCGAGGACGCCATCCTCATCAGCGAGCGCATCGTCAAGGACGACGTGTTCACCTCCATCCACATCGACGAGTTCGAGGTGGGTGCCCGCGACACCAAGCTGGGACCGGAGGAAATCACCCGCGACATCCCGAACCTCGGTGAAGAAGCCCTGCGCAATCTCGGGCCCGATGGCGTCATCCGCATCGGAGCCGAGGTCAAGCCCGGCGACATTCTCGTCGGCAAGATCACGCCGAAGTCGGAGACGGAACTCGCTCCGGAAGAGCGTTTGCTCCGGGCCATCTTCGGTGAGAAGGCTGCGGACGTGAAGGACACTTCACTCAAGGTTCCCTCCGGCACTTACGGCATCGTCATGGACGTGAAGGTCTCGGCCAAAAAGCCGACCGACATGTCTGCGCCGGTCAAGTCCGAGAACAAGGACGCCAAACGCGCCCAGAAGGTGGTCGAGGAGGAATACAAGGGCAAGATCGAGACCTTGCGTGATCAGCTCACGGAGGCGTTGTCGAACATCCTGCTGGGTGAAAAGATCCCGCTCGACGTGACCAACGCGGAAACCGGCGAGATCATCATTCCCGCCAACCGCAAGATCACCAAGACCCTGCTCCGGAAGCTGGCTCAGGTGTATGACAAGATCGAGATCGATCCCTCGCCGATCCGCAATAAGATCAACGAGATCATCGCCACGTTTAAGAAGAAGTTCGACGACCTCCAGATGCAGCACGATGAGGAGTTGGAGCGCTCCGAGGCGGGCGAGGACACCGATCCCGGCGTGGTCAAGCAGGTCAAGGTTTACATCGCCAGCAAGCGCAAGCTGTCGGTCGGTGACAAGATGGCTGGTCGCCACGGTAACAAGGGCGTCGTCGCGAAGATTGTTCCCGAGGAAGATCTTCCGTTCCTCGCCGATGGCACGCCGGTGGACATCGTGCTGAACCCGCTGGGCGTTCCGTCCCGCATGAACGTCGGTCAGTTGCTCGAAACCCACTTGGGCTGGGCGGCGAAGTTCCTGGGGCTCAAGTTTGCCACGCCGGTCTTCGACGGCATTCGCGAGAAGGAAATCCGCGGCTACCTCAGCGAGGCTGGTGACAAGCACAAGAAGGAAGTGGGTCAGGTGCTCGTGGGCGAGCATGGCAAGGCCACTTTGTTCGATGGCCGCACCGGTGAGTCGTTCGACCAGGAAGTCGTTGTTGGCTTCATCTACATGATGAAGCTCGGCCACTTGGTGGCGGACAAGATTCACGCCCGTGCAGTGGGACCGTATTCCCTCGTCACCCAGCAGCCGCTGGGCGGCAAGGCGCAGTATGGCGGCCAGCGCTTCGGCGAAATGGAAGTGTGGGCCATGGAATCCTACGGCGCGGCTTACACGCTGCAGGAGTTGCTCACCGTCAAGTCTGACGACGTGCAGGGCCGCACCCGCATCTACGAGGCGATCGTCAAGGGCGACAATGCCCTCGAAGCGGGCGTGCCGGAGTCCTTCAACGTCCTCGTGAAGGAAATGCAGTCCTTGGGGCTCGATGTGAAGGTCGGCTACACCAACCCTGCCGATCAGGCCAACCAGTCCAACCCGCAGGCGATGCTCGCCGCCCTCTGATTCAACGTAACAATCCACGCACCCAACAGCTATGATTAGCGCCAAAGATACCGCCCGCGAACTGCTCGGCTTGGACAAGGTCAACTTGGTTGATTACGTCAGCATCACTGTGGCCAGCCCGGAGACCATGCGTGCCTGGTCCAAGGGCGAGGTCAAGAATCCCGAAACCATCAACTACCGCACCTTCAAGCCGGAAAAGGGCGGCTTGTTCTGCGAGCGCATCTTCGGTCCCGTCAAGGACTGGGAGTGCTCGTGCGGCAAATACAAGCGCATCAAGCACCGCGGCGTGGTCTGCGACCGCTGTGGCGTTGAAGTCACGCTTGCCCGGGTCCGGCGTGAGCGCATGGGGCATATCGAACTGGCGGTGCCGGTGAGCCACATCTGGTTCTTCAAGTGCATGCCTTCACGCCTCGGCCTCATGCTCGACATGACCGCCCGGAACTTGGAGCGCGTCATTTATTACGAGGACTATCTCGTCATCGACCCTGGCAACACGCCGCTCAAGCAGAACCAGCTCCTCAGCGAGATGGAGTATCGCGAAGCCAAGGAAACCTACGGGGCGGATGCCTTCGTGGCCAAGATTGGTGCCGAGGCGGTGCGCGATGCGCTGGCACGCTTGGAACTGCAGAAGATCGTGGGCGAGCTTGAGATCGCCATGACGGAGACCAAGTCGAAGCAGATTCGCAAGAAGCTCGCCAAGCGGATCAAGCTCCATCAGGGCTTCTTCAACTCGAAGACCCGGCCCGAATGGATGATCCTGACGGTGCTGCCGGTGATTCCTCCCGACCTGCGCCCGCTGGTGCCGCTCGAAGGCGGCCGGTTCGCCACCTCGGATCTGAACGACCTCTATCGTCGCGTCATCAACCGCAACAACCGGCTGCGCAACCTGCTCCAGCTCAAGACGCCGGAGGTCATCATCCGGAACGAGAAGCGCATGTTGCAGGAGGCGGTGGACGCGTTGTTCGACAACGGCCGTCACGGTCGCGCTGTCACTGGTGCGGGCAACCGCTCGCTCAAGTCGCTTTCCGACATGCTCAAGGGCAAGTCGGGCCGCTTCCGTCAGAACCTGCTCGGCAAGCGCGTCGATTACTCGGGTCGTTCCGTCATCGTCATCGGTCCGGAGCTCAAGCTGCACCAATGCGGTCTGCCGAAGAAGATGGCGCTCGTGCTGTTCGAGCCATTCATCATCCGCAAACTCAAGGAACGCGGCTACGTTCACACCGTGCGCTCGGCCAAAAAGATGATTGAGCGCCAGTCGCCCGAGGTTTGGGACATTTTGGAAGAGGTCACCCGCGGGCATCCCGTGCTCCTCAACCGCGCTCCCACGCTGCACCGCCTTTCGATTCAGGCGTTCGAGCCCACGCTCATCGAAGGCGAAGCCATCCGCATTCATCCGCTGGTTTGCACCGCCTACAACGCGGACTTCGACGGCGATCAAATGGCTGTGCACGTGCCGCTCTCCGTGGAGGCGCAAATCGAGGCCCGGCTGCTGATGATGGCCCCGCTGAACGTGTTCAGCCCGTCCTCCGGCAAGCCCATCATGACGCCGACCCAGGACATCACCTTGGGTTGCTATTACATCACGGCCGAGCCGCGCGTGGTTAAGGAAAAGGAAAAGAAGCATGTCAACCTGTTTGGCTCCAAGGACGAGGTGATTTTCGCCTATCAGGAAGGAGCCGTGAAAACGCATGATCGTATCCGACTCGCCAATCCGGACTTCGGGCACAAGACCGTGTTCGGTTCGGCGGACAAGCGCGTGATCGAAACCACCGTTGGGCGCGTCGTCTTCTCGGAAATCTGGCCGGAACCGATGGGCTTCACGAACTTCGTGGTCAACAAGTCCAAGATCGGTGACCTGATTTGGAACTGCTACAAGGCGGCGGGCCACGACAAAACCATCGAGGCCTTGGACCGCCTGAAGGAGCTGGGCTTCCGCGAGGCGACTCGTGCGGGCGTGTCCATCGGCATTGATGACATGATCATTCCTCATGCGAAGCAGGAGGAGATCGAGGCGGCGCACAAGCAGATCAATCAGGTGGAAAAGCAGCACCGTTCGGGTGCCATCACCAGTGGTGAGCGCTACAACAAGATCATCGACATCTGGACCCACTGCACCGACCAGATCGCCAACGTCATGCTCAAGACGTTGCAGGAAAACCAAGGCAAGAAGGAGTTCAACCCGGTTTATTTGATGGTGGACTCGGGTGCGCGCGGCAACAAGGCGCAGGTCCGCCAGCTTGCCGGTTTGCGCGGCCTCATGGCCAAGCCTTCCGGTGAAATCATTGAGAAGCCCATTCTCTCGAACTTCCGCGAGGGTCTGACCGTGGCCGAATACTTCATGTCCACGCACGGCGCCCGCAAGGGTCTCGCCGACACGGCGCTCAAGACAGCAGACTCCGGCTACATGACGCGCAAGCTCGTGGACGTGGCGCAGGACGTCATCGTCCGCGTCCGGGATTGCGGCACTACCAACGGCATTTGGGTGTCGGAAATCCGCGAAGGCGAGGATGTGGTCGTGAAGCTGAGCGAGCGCCTCGTCGGCCGCCATGCTGCTGAGGACATCATCGACCCGCTGAACCCAAAGACCAAGCTGGTCAAGGCCAACGACGAAATCGACGAGATCAAGGCCAAGGCCATCGAGGCGGCGAACGTGGAGCGTGTCAAGATTCGCTCCGTGCTCACCTGCGAAGCCAAGGTCGGCTGCTGCGTTCCGTGCTACGGCCGGCATCTCGGCACCGGTCTCACGGTCAAGCTCGGCGAGGCGGTCGGCATCATTGCCGCCCAGTCGATTGGCGAGCCTGGCACGCAGTTGACGATGCGCACCTTCCACCTTGGCGGCACTGCCTCCCAGGTGTTCAAGCAGCCGCAAATCAAGACGAAGGTCGATGCGACTGTTCGCTTCAACGAACTGCGCATCGTCGAACTCGAGGACGGAAACTGCATCGTCCTCAACAAGAACGGCTCCATCACCCTGCTTGCGGATGACGGCCGTGAACTCGAGACCCACACCATCGTCATCGGCTCCGTCATCTCGGTGCGGAACGGCGGCAAGGTCAAGAAGGGCGACACGTTCGTCCAGTGGGATCCCTACAACGTCCCGATTCTCTCGGAGAAGGCGGGCAACATCGTCTTCAACGACATCATTGAAGGTGTGACGATGAAGCAGGAATTGGATGAGTCCACCGGCCAGGAAGCCATGGTCATCATCGAACACAAAGAGGATCTGCATCCGCAGGTCATCATTGAAGACAAGAACGGCGAGCCGCTGGCGCAGTATGCGATTCCGGCGGGCGCGCACATCGTGGTCAACGATGGCGACCACATCGTCGCCGGTTCACTGCTGGCCAAGACGCCGCGCAAATCCTCGAAGACCAAGGACATCACCGGCGGTCTGCCGCGCGTGGCCGAGCTGTTTGAGGCCCGTCGTCCGAAGGATGCCGCCGAGATCGCCAAGATTGACGGCATCGTGGACTTTGGTGCGAGCGTGCGCGGCAAGCGCTGCATCCTCGTGAAGGATCCCAAGACGGGCCTTGAGGAGGAGCACCTTATCGCCATCGGCAAGCACGTCATCGTCTTCAAGGGCGACTTCGTGAAGAAGGGGCAGCAATTGACCGAAGGCCCCGTGGTCCCGCACGAAATTCTCGACGTTTGCGGCACGCAGGAACTGCAGGAACATCTCGTCAACGAGATTCAAGAAGTCTATCGCGTGCAGGGCGTGACCATTAACGACAAGCACATCGAAATCATCATCCGGCAGATGCTCCGCAAGGTGCGCATCACCGAGCCGGGTGACACCACGTTCCTCTGGGCTGAGCAGATCGACAAGATCGTGTTCGACGAGGAGAACGCCCGGGTCGAGAAGATGGGTGGCAAGCCCGCCGAGGGCGCGCCCGTGCTCCTGGGCATCACGAAAGCATCGCTGGAAACCGAATCGTTCCTCAGTGCGGCGTCCTTCCAGGACACCACGCGCGTCCTCACGGAGGCCGCCACGATGGGTAAGAGCGATTACCTCCGCGGCTTCAAGGAAAACGTCATCATGGGCCACATCATTCCGGCGGGCACCGGTTTCCCGATGCATCGTGGAGTGGCACTCAAGCCCATGGTGGAGGAACTGCCGGCGGAGGAACTGCCGCCAGCGGAGACGGCCCAGCCCAATCCGCTGCTGGGATAAAGTGTTAAACGCGAAATCACCCAAAGAAAAAAATTTACGGGTTGCAACCAAGAATCCGTTTGTTAAATTCCGCGCTCCCTGTCCCGGATTTCCGGGCAGGTAGCGCAAAACACGAAGGCTGACAGGCATGCCGACCATTAACCAACTCGTCCGCAAAGGACGCAAAGCAATCACCTACAAGTCCAAGTCACCGGCGCTCGAAGGCTCGTCCTTCCGGCGCGGGGTGTGCTTGCAAGTCATGACCCGCACCCCCAAGAAGCCGAACTCCGCCCTCCGCAAGGTGGCGAAAGTTCGGCTCACGAACGGCTACGAGGTCATCGCCTACATTCCCGATGAAGGCCACAACCTTCAGGAACACTCCATCGTGCTGGTGCGCGGTGGTCGTGTGAAGGATCTGCCCGGCGTGCGCTATCACATCGTGCGCGGCACCTTGGACGCTGCTGGCGTCGAGAAGCGCCGTGTCAGTCGCTCCAAGTATGGCGTCAAGCGCCCGAAGGCTGCCAAAACCGCCGCCAAATAAATTCGCAACTTAATCCTGAACTTCCCCCGCTAGCCATGTCTCGTCGCCGTCAAGCAACCAAACGCCAGATCATCCCGGATGGCCGCTTCAACAGCGTGCTGGTCGGACGCCTCATCAACACCGTCATGCAGGGCGGCAAGAAGAGCGTTGCCCAGCGCATTGTTTACGGGGCCTTCAACGCCCTCGCTGAGAAAGTCACCGACGCCACGCCGGTGGATGTCCTCCAGCGCGCCGTGGACAATGCCAAACCCCGCTTGGAAGTGAAGCCCCGCCGGGTGGGCGGTGCCACTTATCAAGTTCCGCTCGAAGTGCCCGCTGACCGGCAGGCCTCTTTGGCCGTGCGCTGGCTGGTGAATTTCGCCGATGCCCGCAAGGGTCTGCCCATGGCCCAAGCACTGGCCTCCGAGATCATGGACGCCTACCAAGGACAAGGGAACGCCATCCGCAAGCGCGATGAGGTTCACAAGACCGCGCAGGCGAACAAGGCCTTCGCCCACTTCCGCTGGTAGTCTAAAAGTCATTTTGACGCCCCGCGGCGCACACCGTCTCGGGGCATTTTTGTTGATACTCACCCAACTATTCCGCACATGAGCACCCTCGTTGAAAATAAAGCCGTCAACTCGCCCAGCCGGCAATACACTCTGGAGCGCACCCGCAACATCGGCATTGCCGCGCACATTGACGCCGGCAAGACCACCACCACCGAGCGCATCCTTTTCTACACTGGCCTGATTCACAAGATTGGTGACGTGGATGACGGCAACACCGTCACCGACTGGATGGAGCAGGAGAAAGAGCGCGGCATCACCATCACTTCCGCCGCCGTGACGTGCTTCTGGACGCAGAAGACGGCTAAGCCGGGCGAGGACAAGGTTTACAAGGCGTTTAACAACATCCCGCACCGCATCAACATCATTGACACCCCCGGCCACGTGGATTTTACGGCCGAGGTGGAGCGCTCCATGCGCGTGCTGGACGGTGCGGTGGCTGTCTTCTGCGGGGTCGCGGGCGTGCAGCCGCAGTCGGAAACGGTCTGGCGGCAGGCGACGAAATACAAGGTTCCGCGCATCGCATTCGTGAACAAAATGGACCGGATCGGCGCGAATTTTGAGAACGCGCTGAACGATATGCGCACCAAGCTGCGTGCCTATGCGTTCCCGATTTTCCTGCCCATTGGAGCCGGCCCGAACGAGGCCGAAGGCCGGATTGTTGCTGGCGGCTTTGAGGGCGTGATTGACGTGGTCAACCAGCGGGCGATCAACTGGGGGCCGACCGAAGCCAATGAGGGTTTGAATTACGAGGTCACGGAAATCCCCGCCGAGCATCAGGAGCGTGCGAAAGCCGCGCTGGCGGAACTCATCGATGCCGTCTCCAACAAAGACGACGAAATCGCAAACCTCGTCCTCGAGGAGAAGCCCGTCCCGGCCGACGTTCTCAAGGCCGCCATCCGTCGGCTTACCTGCAAGATCGAGATCATTCCCGTCCTTTGCGGGTCCGCGTTCAAGAAGAAGGGCGTGCAAGTGCTGGTGGATGCCGTCGTGGATTACCTCCCTTCGCCGCTGGACATCCCCCCTGCCCAAGGCCACGAGCCGGGCACGGAGAATCAGGTGGCCGTGCCGACGGACGACAATCAAAAGTTCTGCTCACTCGCGTTCAAGCTGTGGACCGATCCCTACGCGGGCAAGCTGGTGTTCTTCCGCGTCTATTCGGGCCAGTTGAAGAAGGGTGACACCATCTACAACCCCCGCACGCGCAAGCGTGAGCGCGTCAGCCGCCTGATGGTCATTCAGGGCAGCGAGCGCAAGGACATTGACGAGGTCTTTGCCGGCGACATCGCGGCGCTGGTCGGACTGCGCAACATCACCACGGGCGACACCCTGTGCAACGAGGAGTTTGACGTCGCGCTGGAGCCGCCGACCTTCCCCGAGCCGGTCATCAGCATGGCCGTCGAGCCGAAGACCAAGCAGGACCGCGACAAGATGTCCGAAGGCCTGCAACGCCTCGCCGAAGAAGACCCGACTTTCCACTGCTTCACCAACGAGGAAACCGGCCAGCGCATCATCGCAGGCATGGGCGAACTCCACTTGGAAATCATCATCGACCGCCTCAAGCGCGAGTTCAAAGTCGAGGCCAGCTCCGGTGCGCCGCAGATCGCGTATCGCGAGACCATCACCAAGGCCGCCGAGGGCGAGGGCAAGTTCATCCGGCAGTCCGGTGGTCGCGGTCAATACGGCCACGCCTGCATCACCATCGAGCCCAACGAAAAGGGCAAGGGCGTTGAGATCGAGAACAAGATCGTTGGCGGTGCCATTCCGAAGGAATACGTGCCGGCGGTCATCAATGGCATCGAAGAAGCCTGCCGCACCGGTGTTTACGCTGGGTATCAGGTCATCGACGTGAAGGTGGCGGTGACGGATGGCTCGTTCCACGAAGTGGATTCCAACGAGCTCGCCTTCAAGATGGCGGGCATCTTCGCCATCAAGGAAGCGTTCAAGTCGGCGGGCCCGATCATCCTTGAGCCCATCATGAAGGTGGAAGTCACCACCCCTGACGAGTATCAGGGAGATCTGCTCGGCGACATCAACCGCCGCCGTGGCATCATCCTTGGCGTGGACGCCAAGGCTGGCCAGACCGTGCTGAATGCCACTGTGCCGCTGGCGGAAATGTTTGGTTACGCCACCGCCATCCGGTCGCTCTCGAAGGGCCGCGCTAGCTACTCCATGGAGCCGAGCACCTTCGAGCAAGTGCCTTCCTCCATTGCTCAACAAATCCTGGAGACGGCTGCCAAGAAGCCCGCTGCGCGCACCTAGTCGCTTCGCAAACTCTCAACACCCGCCGTCCACTGGTTGGATGGCGGGTGTTTTTTTGTTTCCACCGCCGGAGACCTCGTCCGGTTACTGCCACAGTGCGGAGGCCTATGCTTACTCGCGTGGGGAGACACTCAGGCGCAGCCCGCACCAGCCCAGCCAGGCGCCGAGGAGCACCACCAGCCCGCAAACGCTGAGCGCCAGTGCATCCAGAGCTGGCTGACGGGCCGTGTAAATCAAGGCCCCGAGGGTCAGCCCGGCGTCCGCAGCGAGCAGGGTCCAACAGAGGCGGCGTGCTTCGTTTGGCGGTGGGACGGTGGGTGCTTCCGGTGGTGGCTGATGGCCCCGCACCAGCGTCGTCATGCCCTCGCTCAAGGGTGCCGTTTGCGAAGTGGCAGCCGTCAGCGTGGCCCGCGTGTGGTTCGCGCCATGGCTGTCCTTGAGCAGTTCGCCCAAGCCTTTTCCTAATACCGGTTTCGCCACGCGCAAAGGCTGCGGAGCAGGCCGGACCCGCGCAACGCAAAGTTGTTCACAGCGCGGCGGGCCGGCGCTTCCCCGGGGCGCGGCCTTCAGGCCGCTTCAGCGTGCGAGCGGGCAAGGGGCAATCGAATAGCTGGTGGAATTGCGGACGGTGAAGCGGCGTAAACGCCGCGCCCCTTTGCGGTCGGGGTGCTCAAACTGAGGCCGGAGCCCAATACTTGTTCCGGTGGCCGAAGGAGAACTGCCGTGGGTGCAGGATCTCGGCGAAGGTTTCCAGTGATTCCACCAGGCGCGGTCCGGGGCGGTTGAAACAGGCGTTGCCATCGGCAATGAACACGCGGCCCGTGCGCACGGCTTTCAGCCCGGTCCAGCCGGGGTTTTTCGTGAGCGCGGGCAGCTCTGCCTGCGTGCGGCGCAGGTCGAAGCCGCAGGGCAGGGCGATGAGGACGTCCGGGTTCGCGGTCTGGAGCTGGTCCCAGCTCAGGTAGCCGGTGTGCTTGCCCGCCTCGCCGAACAGGTTCTTGCCGCCGGCGAGGTCCACCAGCTCGGGCACCCAGTTGCCCGCGCCCATGGGCGGGTCAATCCATTCAAGGCAGGCGACGGTGGGGCGGGTGAGCAGGCAGGTCTTTTCGATCACGTCCACGCAGCGGGTCTTCAGCGCACGCAGCACATCCCGACCTTGGTCCGCGACGTTCAGGACCGCCGCCACGCGCCGGATGTCCTCCCACACATCCGCCAGCCGGTGCGGGGAGAGCGAGATGATCTGGGGCAGGGGACCTGTCCAGCCGCCGAGGGCTTGGGTCACTTCCGCTTCGCTCAACGCGCAGACATCGCACTGGGCCTGGGTGAGAATCAGGTCGGGCCGCAGTTCCTGCAACTGGCGGGTGTTGAGTTGATAGAGCGCAAGGCCGGTGCGGCGGAGCTGCTTGATCTGGTCATCAATCTCCCGGCTCGTGCCGGTGGCAGGCACGACTGATTCCGTGCAAACGGGCAGGCTGGTGATGGAATTCGGATAATCGCATTCGTGGGAGCGTCCGACCAGTTGCCCGCCGCAACCCAGCGCGCAGACAATCTCGGTGGCGCTGGGCAGCAGGGATACGACGCGGCGTTGGTTCATGCGAAACAGCGTGAGGCTAACGATGCCCAGCCGGGCTTCCCAGCGGAAAGGGCAGGGGCGCGGTGTTCACGCCGCTTCACCGTCGTAAGTCCAAGCCCCACGTTGCGCCTTGGTCCGCTCGGACGCTGAAGCGGCCTGAAGGCCGCGCCCCGGGATCGTGTCCAGATGCGCGCGACACCTTGCATTCGTGCCGGCGGTGTGGGGGCAAAGTGTGATTCCAAGTGAAGGCCGGTCCCCGGATGGGCGTCGAGAACCGCTACCATGACAGCCGCTTCCGTGTGTGCCCGCCACGCTTTGCTTCTGGCCCTGTTCCTCCTCTCGACCAGCCCCGGTATCGCGCTGGATTTGGTGCGGGATGGCAAGCCCATTGCCACCATCGTCACCAGTGTTCCACCTCCTGCACCCGCCCCCGCGCCGGTGAAGGGCAAGGCCATCAAGACCAAGCCTAGCGTGGAGACCGACGAGGCCCTGGCGGTCCGGGTGCTGGGCGAATGGGTGAAGAAGATCACCGATGCAGAACTGCCGGTGTCCGACAAGGCGCCTGCCGGCGCGCCGGCCATTTACGTCGGCAAGGCCGCGCTGGCCGCGGGTCTTAAGCTGGATGACATCACCAGCCCCAGCCACGAAGGCATCCGGATCGTCGTGGATGGCCAGCGCGTGCTCATCGCCGGGCAAAGCCCAGAAGCCACAGTGAAGGCAGTCTGCCGCTTCCTCGAAGAACTGGGCTGCCGCTACCTCATGGATGGCCCGCTCGGCGAAGTTTTCCCGCGCACGCCCACGCTTTCCATCAAGCCCGTGACCCTCACCGAAAAGCCCGGCCTGCTGTGGCGCAACCCCAAAGGCCCGTCATGGAATGCGCGCTTGTGGAAGATCTGGAACGGTGCCGGCGGGGAAGCCTTCGGCCATTCGCATTCCTGGGGCAACTATGTTTCGCCAGCGACGTTCGCCGAGCATCCGGAGTTTTTCGCGATGGGCGCGGACGGCCAGCGCAAGGCGGGTGGCTGGATTTGCACCTCGAACCCCGGTCTGCGCGCCCACTTCGCCGGAAACGTCGTGGCTGCCATCGAGCGCGGCACTCGGCATCCCTCGCTCTCACCGACGGATGGCCGTGGTTATTGCCAATGCCCCACCTGCAAGGCGCAGGACGATCCAAAGGCCATCGAGCCCTCCAGCGGCACGCCTTCCGTCTCGAACCGTTACGTGGACTTCTTTGACGCCGTCGCGCGTCTCGTCGGTCCGAAGCATCCGGAGGCCGTCCTGAGCTTTTACTGCTACGCGGACTACACCCAGCCGCCCACGGTGAAGCGCATGCTCGCCCCCAACCTTTGCGCTATGATCGCCCCCATCCGCTACTGCCGTCTGCATCCGGTGGGACATCCGGGTTGCACCTCCCGCGAGCAGCAGGTGAGCATGACCGAAGGTTGGGCCTCCGTGGCCAAGCGCATCGGCTACTACAACTACATGTATAACCTCGCGGACGGCACGCTCCCGATGTTCAAGTTCAGCGCGTGTGAGAAGGAATTTCCCTACCTCGCGGCGAAGGGCCTGACCTACATGACCATCGAGGTGCTCTCCAACTGGCACATCTACGGCCCGCAAATCTACCTCAGCCTCCGGCTCGCCTACGACCCGCAGGCCAACGCCAAGGCCATCATGGAGGATTACTGGGTGAAGTTCTACGGGCCCAAGGCCGGTCCCCACATGAAGGCTTATTGGATGGGGCTCGACGCCGCGCAGCACCAGTCCAAGACGCACGCCGGCAGTTTCTTCGGCCTCGCGCAGATTTACACCCCCGAGTTCCTGACCCACTGCGAGGGCTTGATCGCCAAGGCCGCCGCCGCCGCCAAGGGCGACGCCGTTTACGAGCAACGCGTCGCCCTGCACGCCGAGGGCCTGCGCAGCGCGTGCGCCTACCGCACCATAAGCGATGCCATGAACCGCGGGGATTTCGCCGCCGCGCTGCGCGAATACGACGCAACCTACGCTCGCATGAAGGAAGTGGTGGCGCGGGGCGGCGCCAATCCCGAATACGCCACGGCTTACCTCGAACGCTTTCTCAGCAAGCCCATCCGCCAGGGCGCGGCTGCCACGGCCGCGCCGAATCGTCTGGTCCAGGTGCTTCCCGACCGCTGGCGCTTCAGCTTCGACGAACCCGACACCGGCAACGAGCGTGGCTTCCACCGCGCCGATTTCGCGGACACGGCCTGGCCGCTGGTCGCGACGCACAACGTCACGTTGGATGCCCAAGGCCACGACAAGAACACCGTGCTGTGGTATCGCACGCGCTTCACCGTGCCGCCGAAGCACGCCGACCTCGCGCTCTTCTTCGGCGAGGTGGACGGAGCCAGTGAAGTCTATGTGAACGGCAAGAAGATCGAAGTGGCTGCGCCCGTCGTGGCTCCCAAGGCCCCTAAGAAAGGTGCCGTCGCAGTTCCGGCGACACCCGCCCCAGCGACGCCTGCGGTCGCCGTCACGCCGCCAGCCAAGCCCGCGCGCGAAGGCCTCGCCAAATCGCGCACCCCCTTCGAGGTGGATGTGACCTCCGCCGTGAAGCCCGGCGAAAACGTCCTCGCGCTGCGCGTGGATCACACCCGCATCACGGACCTTTCCCTGGGCGGCATCCTGCGGCCCGTCGTGCTCATCGAGAAGCCGAAGCCCTGACCTTGCGACGGCTTTGCCTGGAGTGGCCGCGCCCGTGACTTGGCAAGCTTGATCGAGCGCGCCGCCGGCTCAGTTCGCAAACTGTGGAAACAAATCTTCCTTCGGCCACTCCTTCACTGCGGCGGCGGCGCGGTGCGTCGCGCCATCAATGGCGTTGTCCGGAAATTGGGAATCTCCTGCCGCTGATTGAAAAGCACGGCCCACCCAAGCCGGAACGATGCCGTTGGAGCGCGGCATTCATGCCGCAGAAACATGGAGTGCAAAGCTGTCGAAGTTCCGCCACCGTGCCGTCGGCAACGAAGCGACGGCGGTGCAGGGCAGCGGTTTCCGTGAAGCAGCGCACGGACGCAAGGGAAGAAAAGCTTGGCTTTGCCCGGCGCGTCTGGCAGACGAGGCGCAGATTTGAACCACCACCGCCTATGACTTGGTATTACGCCGTCGGTTCACAGCAGCAGGGACCCGTCACTGATGACCAGTTGCAGGGCCTCATCAAGGACGGCGTCGTCACCGGCGACACGCTCGTCTGGCGCGAGGGGATGGCCAACTGGCTGCCTTACCGCACGGTCGCTCCCGCCCCCGGAGGTGCCTCACCAAGCGAGCCCGCAATGCCCTCACCGGCGTCCGCAGGACAGTCAGTGGGAGCCACCTTCAACCAACGAAAATCGGAGGCCGAATTCTTTCAGACTGACTACACGGTCTCCATTGGCCAGGCGTGGTCACGCGCGTGGAAAACATTCAGCAGCAAGGCTGGTTTGATGATCGGTGGCGGGCTGCTGCTGCTGCTGATCGCCATGGTCGGCGGGGCTATTCCATTCGTCAGCTTGATCATTTCTGGGCCGCTCGGTGGTGGACTTTACTGGCTCTACCTGCGTTGTGTGCGTGACGAGGAAGCGAGTGTGGGCGATGGATTCGCCGGATTTGGCCCGCAATTCCTGCAGCTCATGCTGGGGCATATCGTGCCTGGTTTGCTGACCATGCTTCCGCTGGTTCCGGGCATTCTGATCCTCTTGGTGGGCGGGTTGACCGGTGCGGCGGCGAAGCGGGGCGATCTGCAAGCCGTTGGAAGCGGCATCCTCCTCGTGGGCGGCCTGCTCTGCCTGGCTGGTCTGGTGCTCTGCGTCTATTTTGGCGTGGCCTGGTCCCTGACTTTGCTGTTGGTCATAGACAAGCGCCTCGATTTTTGGCGGGCCATGGGATACAGCCGCAAGCGTGTGGGACAGCATTTCTTTCGCGTGCTGCTTTTTTTTGTGACGACCTCGTTGGTTTCGGTGCTCGGCATGCTGGCGCTGGGGGTGGGGCTGCTGGTCAGCGTGCCGGTGGCACTCGCGATGATCGTCTGCCTCTATGAGGACTTGTTCCGCGAGTTCGACCCCGTGCCGCACGGTTGATTCCCCGTCATGCCACTGCTGGAAATCAGTCATCTGAAGAAATCTTACGCCGCTCCGGACGGCGGGACACACGTCGTCGTGGACGTGCCCGACTTCAAGTTGGAGGCGCAAGCGCAGGTGGCGTTGAGCGGCGAGAGCGGCTCGGGCAAGACGACCTTCCTCAATCTCATCGCCGGCATCCTCGCGCCGGACACCGGCTCCATCAAACTCAGCGGCCAGGAACTTGCCGGGCTGGCTGAGTCCGCCCGTGACCGCGTGCGGGCAACGACGATTGGCTACATCTTCCAGACCTTCAACCTGCTCCAAGGCTACACCGCGCTGGAAAACGTGCTGCTGGGCATGAGCTTCGGGCCGGGCGCGGACCGGGAGTTCGCGAAGGCATTGCTCAAGCGCGTCGGCCTCGACGCGAAGCTGAACCACCTGCCGCGCCAGCTCTCCACCGGCCAGCAGCAACGCGTCGCCGTCGCCCGTGCGCTGGCCAACCGCCCCAAGCTCGTCCTCGCCGATGAACCCACCGGCAACCTCGACCACGCGAACGCCCGCGAGGCGCTCCAACTCATCCGCGAAGCCTGCCGCGAAAACGGCGCGGCGCTCCTGCTCGTGAGCCACGACCGCGAAGTGCTCGGGCAGTTCGAGAGCGTGCAGGAGCTGGGGAAACTAAACCGGGCGGCGAAATGAAAACTCCTGCGCAACCCGGTCACCCCAGCGCCAGCGGCGCGGCAGAAAGCAGGCGTTCCGCGCCTGCCCCCGCAGCTCGTTGGCGTCCGAAGCACACGTCTTCATTCCGCATTCCGCATTCCGCACTCGCCATTTCGGCATGACTCTTCCGCTCATCGTCGCCAAGTCGCTCCGGCAGCACCTGCTCTCCACGGTGGTGACAGCGGCATCCATCGCGCTCGCCGGCGGGCTGCTCATGGCCGTCTGGGTGGTGAAAACGCAGTCGAATGACGCGTTCACCAAGCAGAACGCTGGCTTTGATGCCGTGCTCGGCGCGCGCAGCGCCAAGCTCCAGCTCGTGCTCAACGCCATCTTCCATCTCGAAGCGTCGCCGGGAAATCTGCCTTGGGCCGACTACGAAGACATCTCCACCAATGCCGCCGTTGCGCTCGCCCTGCCCATTGCCGTCGGCGACAACTACCACGGCTACCGGCTGGTGGGCACCACGACCAATCTGTTCTCCGTCGAACACGCGCCGGGGAGGAAGTATCGTCTGGCCGAGGGCGAATCGTTTCTACCGGGCTACATGGAGGCGGTGCTGGGCAGCTTCGCGGCGCAGCAGCTCAAGCTCAAGGTGGGGGACAAGTTTCACCCCTACCACGGCCTCACCTTCGACGAGAAGCAGAAGCACGAGGAGCTTTACGTTGTGACCGGCATCATGGAGCCGTCCAACACGCCCGCCGACCGCGTCATCTGGATCCCGCTGGAGGGCGTGCAGCACATGAAGGGGCACGACGCCAAGACCTCGACCGAAATCAGCGCGGTGCTCGTGAAGCTCAAGAACCCCATCGCCGGCCGCGGGCTGGAGCTGATGTATAACAAGCAGGGCAACCGGCTGACGTTCGCGTGGCCCATCGCACAGGTCGTCGCGGAGTTGTTCGGCAAGATTGCGTGGTTCGACCGCGTGCTGGAACTCGTCGCGTGGCTCGTGGCCGCCGTCGCGACCGGCTCGGTGCTCGCGAGCATCTACAACTCGATGAACGAGCGCCGCCGCGACATCGCCATCCTGAGGGCGCTCGGAGCGCGGGCGCGCACCATCTTTCTCGCCGTCGTGATGGAGTGCGCGGCCATCGCGGTGCTGGGGATGGTCGCGGCGTTCGCGGTGTATCTGGGCATCACCACCGTGGCGGCGGGCATCATCCGCACGGAGACGGGCGTGGTGCTGGAGCCGTTCGCGTGGCAACCGATCTTCATCGTGGTGCCAGTCACGATGGTTGGCCTCAGCGCGCTGGCGGGAGTGATTCCGGCGGTGAAGGCGTATCGGACCAACGTGGCTGAGAACTTGGTGCCGGTGTCGTGACTGTGCCGGCGGTTTGCAACCGCCGTCCGTGGGGAAGAGCAGTCCGAGCGCGTCCAGAGGAGTTCACCCGCAACACCGTGATTACAAATCGCCGGCCCGGGCTCACGGCCGCAGCCACTTCGTGAACCAGTCCACCGCCGCCTGCCGCGCCTCGACCGTGACCTTGTGGCCGGTCTGCGGCTGGAGGATGACTTGCAGCTTCGGCTCCGCGTCGGCAGCACGATAAGCAGTCCGTGCGGCGGCGAGGCACTCGTTCACTCCGGACAGCGGCGTGCGCGGGTCGGCATCGCCGTTGATGACCAGCAGCGGGCGCGGCGCGATGAGCGGGAGCATCGCCGGGCCGTCGAACTGGCCGTAGATGCCGGGCACGACGCGGTCGTAAAACTTTCGGACGAAGGCGGCATCAACCGGCTCGCCCTCGTTCTTCGCAGCGGCTTCGAGGGCAGGTTTGAAGGTCTCCGCGCGCGAGCGCCAGCTCTCGTTGTCCAGCGCCCACTTGAAACTCTGCACGCCGATGCACGGCACCACGACCGCGATGCGCGGGTCGGCAGCGGCGGCGAGGTAGCCTTCCATCCCGCCCTTGGAGAAGCCGATGAGGCCGATGCGGGCGGCGTCCACGTCGTCGCGCGTGCCGAGGTAATCCACGAGCCGCATCACATCCCACGCGGTGTCATAGAGGAAGGGAAGTTTCTTGCTGCCAAACCACGCGTTGAGAATCGCCTCGTGATATTCGGCGGAACCGCTGCCCGCTTTCGTGCGCGCGCCGTGGTGTCGCCCGTCAATCGCCACGGCGAGGAAGCCGCGCTTGGCGAGGTCGGTCAGCAGGGGGAGCTGGCTCTCTTTGTTTCCACCAGTGCCGTGCAGAACGATGACCACGGGCCGGCGGCCTTCGGTTTCAGCGCGCTTCAGCAGCAAGCCCGGCACGCGGACACCCGCTTCGGCGGCGAAGGAAAACTTGACGCCCCGCAACCCGTTCGTGCCTGCGGCAGGCAGCACTTCCGCCGCCAGCTCGACGCGCGGACGGTCGAGGAGTTTGAGGAACGCGGCGCGGGTGTCGGTGAATTCATCGGCGGAAAGCAGGCTTCTGCTCAACGCCCAAACCACCACGGACAGGATGGCGAAGCTCCTCATGGCGAAAGCCATCCGTGTGACTCCACAATGGTCTGGATGATTTTCCGGCGGCGCTCCGGGGGCACGCGCCCCCGGCGCGGTCCGACGTCGTCCCGCAGAACTGCATAGATGCAGTCGCACTTGCACAGCGTGGGCCAATCAAGGCCATCGGCCACATCCAACAGAACCTCGTGCCCCGCCGCCGGGCGGGCGGCCCGCTGCGACGAGCAGTCCAGCAATTCCACAAAGTCTTTCCGCCCGGCGCGGTCTGGGTGGGAGACGACCACCATGGGATGAACGCCCCAGCCCATGTCGCAGGAGTGGATGTCCCACTGTTTCACAACTCGCGACCTTGCTTGGCCGCTCGACGTAGCGAGGCGGCGGCCCAAGCCCCCACGGCACGCTCCTCAGCCAACTCTTCCGGTGTGGGCTGATAGTCCGGCACGGGAGCCGCAGGCTGCGGGGAGAAAACGCCTTCGGGGTCCCGCGCCAGCCGCTTGATGGCCTCGCGGAGCACGGCCTGCGAGTTGGGGAACTTGCCGGAGCGGACCAGCCGGTTCACGACGCGCTCCTGGGCTTTGGGCAGGGTGAGTGTCATGGGGCGAATCTGTTCTTGGGGTCGGTTGCGGTCAAGGCGGGCTTCACCCGGTAATCTTCCGGTAAATCTCGCCCTCGTTCATCGTCGCGCGCTCGGGGCGGCCTTTGTAGCTGTAAACCAGGTTCTCGTGGTTGATGCCGAGCAGGTGGAGAATCGTCGCGTGCAGGTCGTGGACGTGCAGGCGATCCTCGACGGCGTAGAGTCCGAACTCGTCGGTCGTGCCGATGACTTGGCCGCCCTTCACTCCGCCGCCCGCCATCCACATCGTGAAGCCGGTCGGATTGTGGTCGCGGCCATTGCCTTTCTCGCTCATGGGCGTGCGGCCAAATTCGCCGCCCCAGATGACGAGCGTCGAGTCGAGCAGACCGCGCGATTTCAAGTCCTTCAGCAAGCCGGCGACGGGTTGGTCGGTCTCGCGGAAGCGGTCGCCGTGGTTTTTCTCTATGCCGCTGTGCGCGTCCCACTTGCTGCCCGCGCCGCTGTAGAGCTGCACGAAGCGCACGCCGCGCTCGACGAGCCGGCGGGAGAGCAGGCACATGCGGCCAAACGGCGCGGCCACGGAATCATCCATGCCGTAGAGCTTTTTCGTGGCCTCGGTCTCCTTCGAGAGGTCCACCGCATCGGGTGCCTCGGCCTGCATGCGGAAGGCCAGCTCGTAGGCGGCGATGCGGGCGTCGAGTTCGGATTGCTGCGGGCGCGCGGTGGCGTGCTGGCGGTTGACGGCGTTGAGGAAGTCCAGCTTGCCGCGCTGCTGCTCGTCGCTGACGCCCTCGGGGGTGTTGAGGTTCGCGATGGGCTCGTTGCCGGGCAGGATGCGCGTGCCCTGATAGACGGCGGGCATGAAGCCCGCGCCCCAGTTGCGCGGGCCGTTGGTGACGGTGCTGTTGCTGTCCTGCATCACCACGAACGCTGGCAGGTTCTGGTTCTGCGTGCCGAGGCCGTAGCTCACCCACGCGCCAAGCGAGGGCCGGCCCGCGAGGATGGAGCCGGTGTTCATCTGGCACACGCCGTTGGAGTGGACGATGCCGTTGGCCCAGCAGGAGCGCAG
>Ga0255188_1000035_pt1 | contig 59091 bp, 76 predicted proteins | sample Miss_Cont_RepB_8_FD_188427 | JGI IMG/M metagenome (GOLD analysis project Ga0255188, IMG submission 188427) | Freshwater microbial communities from Mississippi River, Louisiana, United States - Miss_Cont_RepB_8h | ecosystem: Environmental > Aquatic > Freshwater > River | place: USA: Louisiana... | reverse complement strand
TGCAAGAGCGTGAGCGTGAGTTGCGTGCGCGAGATGAAGTGCCGGTATCGCTGCCCGAAGCAGTCAACCCAACAGGGCGGTAAGCCATGCCGCAGCAGGTAGAGCTTCCAAACAAAACAATCAGCGACTTGCAGTTCACCAACATGCAAAGTCGCCAGCAGATATTCGACATCGTGCTGCGTATGCAGCCAGTGGTCGCAGGCGCTCCGTTCCAAGGCGGCATCCTTGCGCCCGGTGTCTATAAGGGCGGTACGCTGGGCAGCGAGGCGCGGGTCGATGGTATTGGTTGGCCCAACGTGTCTGGCCCAGTGACGATCGCATCTAACGTGATTGTGCGCGGCGTGGTGTTTACCGATACGGTTACACTCACAGCAGCGGCTGTCGTGGTGTTCGATGGATGCGTGTTCCAGAAGACCGTGACCGTGGCCAGCGGCGGCAAAGGCGCTTGGTCTGGTTGCAGATTCGATGGAGTTTCCTCTATCCAAAATGCAGGAAATGCGTCAAAGTGCGTGGTCGCTGGCGGTGTGCATACCTCCAGCACAGCGCACGTTAATGTGACGCTGCCAGGTGGAGAGGCAGTATGAGCAGCAACCGGCTACTTCCTTATCAGTTCGCGCCGGGGCTGGATGCTTCGCCTACTCGCATCGAGCAATCGTTGCTCAAGTTGGCAGAGCTATACGACGATGTGCCTGCTGAGTTTATGATGCGCCGCTGGTCGCCCTCACACATGCTGTGGGGCTTTTCGCCACCGAGCGTGAGTGTAGCGGGCAACCCGTACTTGAAGTGGTACAACCCAGGTTCTTCTGCGACCAACCCTTACCGTTGCAAGTCGTGCTTTGCTGAGGGTCTTGGCGACCCGCCTAATGAAGGCTACATGCTAACGTGGGAAGTGACTGCGCTTGCGTCGCATCCCATGATTATTGGTTCTCTTGTAGTGATGGCTCTTAAGGGCGTAGGGCACTACAACAACCAATGGCTCTATGGCGCTGAGCCGCCACCTGGCTATGAGACTGGTGAGCCAACACGCGATGTTTCGTTGCAGGTTTGCATCTCCGATGGTTGGGACTTGGAGAATCGCAAGAAGTTGCGGCAAGAGTCGTTGACGTACCAGATGCGTTCTGACGCTTTCTGGTTCTGCCCCGGTTCGATGCCTCCAGTGAACACCGACCCTACGCTGCCTTCGTTTCCGCAGAATAGCGAAGGTGATGAGGCCGCGTGGGATGGCTTTGCTGTTATGGCTGACGCGCTTGTGCTCGTGCCTGTGGGCGCTCGTATGGTGTTCCAGTGGACTATCCCGTGGTACGGCGAGTTCAACACCTCGACGTGGGGTCAGTATCCGTTTCGGCACAACACGTGGAACCTTCGCGCATTGGCGTATAGTCCGACTCACTGAGGCATCATGGCAAAGCAGTTTCCGGTCAAGCGATATGCCCGTGGCGTGAAGGTGACCAAGCAGCACCTGAACGATCCATTGACCGACATCCAGAATGCTGCTGAGGCGGCTGGTGTAGAGAACTCGATCGAGCATTTGGCGCGCAACAAGGTGTCGTGGGTATTGCCGTACACTGGCCCAGCCTCTACCGAGTACAAGGATTATGGTCTTAAAGGTTATCCAATGGCTATGTGGCCGTTTGTGATGCCTGCGTTCCAGCAGTTGTTTTGGCGAGGAACACTTGAAGACCCACGGTACCCGGTGACGTTGAGCGAGTTCTCGTTGTCGATTGACCAGCGAGCAGAGCCTAAGGGTGTTGCTGGTTATGGAGCAGCGTTTCCGGTCAGCGTTGGTGATAATGTCGAAACCGACATGAGCCGCTACAGCATGACCATTCGGTTGCTAGAGCGTCAGCCATCTCTGTTGACTGGTGAGACAGTTGACTACGAAGAGGTTGGCAAGTGGGAGATTGATGGTGTCACTGCGTTTGGCATTCAGCAAAGCGCAACAGACGGCACTGCTGGCAACGGTGTGGCCCGCGCCAACCCACTTGTGATCGCTGACCAGAACATTCCGATTCGCCCGTGGAACACGTACTTCTGGGAGATTACCGGGGCGCGACTGTATGAGACGCCAGACTTGGGCGTGAAGGACAAGTGGACGTTTACGGTGGGCGGCACCCCGGTTGGTGGCGTGCCTGGCGTTGGCGATGTTTGCCGGCTAACGATCAACGGCAACACATACAACTACCAAGTTCCTGCTGGCTGGACGCTTGCTGGCATTGCTGCTGGTGTTGCTGCTGCTGCCGCTGCTGACCCACTCTACACGGTAACTGCTGCTGGCCCGGTGATTACCGCAGAAGAGACGGTTGCATCCAATAACGTCAACACGCTGACGTGCGTGTTTCTTAGTCCTAGTGGTACGGGTACTGGCACGGTATTCCCGCAGCACGTAGCGGTTGGTGAAGCTGGCACGACGGTATATCCGCTTGAGTTCGTGTCGTTGCACTTGTGCGCTACGTTTGATTCTTTGCTGACTGTGCGCGATAAGCAGGGCGACTTTGGCCTATACCCGGCTGAGCCAGGTTCCAAGCCAATTCAAAACCTGCCGATTGTGCATGATGGTTGGAAGGTAGGAACCAACATCCCGCTGACTCCAGTTGTGGCTGATGCGTTGATGACCGGCGATGACGTGCAGGATGCTATGCACGGCTTTGACCTTGCGCTGCGTGAGCGTGCGGGCAGCGGCTACGGCACTGGCTACGGCCCGCTTGCCAGCCCACTGGAAGCGAGTAATCGACCGGTGCAAGAGTTGATGGCTAACGACTCGCACTACTCGATGATTATGGTTCCGATGTGGAGCGGCCAGTATCGCGAGTCTGTGCGCAAGCAGGATGTGGCTTCTGCTGGTCTGCCTTATGTTGGCGACTTGGAAGAAAACCGGATTACCGAAGACGTGTTTGTGTTTCCGGTGCCGGAAGGCTTTGTGTTGCACCATGCGTTTGCGGTGTGGAATGGCTACAGCCCGCCGACCACTGTGTATCCAGATCGCTTGCAACCTGGGACTTGGCCCACTCAGGAAGACTACGAACAAGAGATTGGCATCATCCTAAACTCGGGCTGGCATGGCGACGATTACAAGCATCAGCAGGTAGCGTATCTCAAGTGGAATGGAGCTCCTGCGCCAAACGCCTTTACCTACGAGAACTGGTTGCTCGATGAGTACACCGGAGTCGAGGGTGGTGTTGCTTGGCGATTGCTTCAGATTCCGCTGGTGAACAACAACAACGCATGGACTGCGCGCACATGGTTTAGCAGCGGCCCGCCGTTCTACATGGGCAAGTCCAACACGATGACTGAGGCGCGTGCGGATTGCGGCACGTTGCCTACCGCATTTGGTGGCAACCGATTTGATCCACCGCTGACCAACGGTCGCGAGAATGTGCTTGAGATTCGCTGGCAGAAAGACTTGCAGAACTACGACTTGCTTGAAGATACCGATACGATCATCGGCCAAGGTGGCGAGTGGGTAATTCTCTGCGGTCGCCAAACCGTAACTACCTAAGAACCTCTGGTCAAGCGAGGCGCACCTCGCTACACTGCGCACGTGGAGGATGGCTATGGCTGCTCAAGACGAAGATAGTTGGTTTGGCGACGATGTACCGGTTGCACAACCGAGCCAAAAGCCAAAGTCTGGTGCCAAGATGGTTGACGAGAGTTACTTTGGCACCTCAGATGAATATATCCCCAGCACTGGCAAAGCTAAGACTCCAGAAGAAGACGCTTATCTAAAGCAATTCCAAGAGTCGCAAGCCGGTGTTCTTGGCAGTGCCGCTGGCCAGCTTGCTGCTACTCAGCTTGGTGCCAAGTACGCCAAGGGTGGCGCTGGTGCGCTTGAAGAACGGCAGAAGGGCGCCCTTGGCCGTTTGCGTGAGCAGTCTGGTCAAGCGTTTGCTGCCCAGCAGGCCCGTGGTGGTGGTGGATCGCTCGCTGGTATGCGTCAGTCGCAGCTTTCGCGTGGCGTGGCTGAAGGCCAGTTGATGGGCGACTTCGCTATGCAGAAGATTGCTCAACAGCGCCTTGCCGCCCAAGCTGAAAAGGAAGCCGCACAGGCTGCTGGCGAGTACGCGACGACGCAACAGAAGCTCAAGCAAGCTGAGGCAGATCGCGCAAGAGCCCAATCTGAAGAGTATGGAAAGGCGGTTCAAGATATTCGGACTGAGTTCCAGAATCGAGTTGATGAATCCGGTTGGTACGGTGAAGATGACCGAAAAGCTCTTGCCGCTTGGATTCAGAACACTTACGGCAACAGCCCGAATGCCGCTGTGCGTCAATACGCCAAAGATGCCGCAGCCAATGTGCTTGCTGATACTGGTGACTTTGAGGGGTAATCAATGCCACGCATCATCGACGTAGATACCGAAGCATTTGCTCCGACTTACCAGAAGACTTACAAAGAGCGTGAGCCACTCGGTGATGTTTCGCGTCGTCGCATGGCAGCGGACTTGCAACTCCTTGGCCAAGCCATGCCTTATGTCAGCGAGGGCATTAAGGGCATCGACCAGTACTTGGTGACGCCGATTCAGCAGGCGATGAAGGAAAGCCGCGAGGAAGAGTACAAAGCCAAGAAAGCCGGCGAGACGCCGTTTGAGATTGGCGAAACGACGATGCAGAAGCTCGCCAAACAGCGATTGGCCGAGAAGGAAAAGCAAAAGCCGTTCGATACCTCTGCTTGGGAAAAGGAAGCAGAGGAGATGTACGACATCACCAAGATGAAGGGCGCCCCGGACTTGGAAGCTCAGCGTCCAGACTACGGCGCTGTTGGCGAAGAAGCAGCCAAGATGTTCGGCGAAGAGCGTCCTGAATTTGGTGAGCTTAGCGTTCCGGTCGGCGAAGCCGGTACCGATGCGATGATCGCCCGTCAGCGCGTAGAGCAGCAAATGGCGCAACGGTTGAAGGAGCAAGAGCAGGCTGGCCCAGTTACTCGGCCAACGGTAATCGCTCGTCATCCCGTTACGGGTGAATTGCGTGCTGTCGCTGGTCAGCCAAGTGCCGGCTTGGAGAGCGGTAGCCCAGCTTATGAAATGGAAGTTTCTCGTCAGCGCACGGGATTGCCGCGCAAACCCGCTGCTGCCACCCCCGCCGAGCCCGCGACTACCCGCATGATGCCCGAGCACCCGGTTCCGACCGGATACCAGTGGCCCGCCCGTGGGCGGTATACTGCGCCTGGCGCGCCGACTGAGGGTTTTGCTGGCGCTGAGGCTCCTGCCGAGCCTACGCAAACCGCGCAGATGGCCAAGACCGCTACCACCACTGCCCGTGCTGGTGCGCGTACCGCAGCAGAGCCTGTGGCTCCGACCGAGCCTGCCAGGCCCAAGACGCTGGCGACCGTGACGGACGATGAATTGTCGGACGTGAAGCGTCGCTTGGAGAAGATGGTCGAGCAAGATCCTGAAGATAAGGAGCTTGCTGACCGTCTTGAGATGGTGAACTTGGAGCAGCGGCATCGCGGCGAGAAGATGGAATACGAGGATTGGGCTGCGATGGCCCGCGCCGCTGATACGCTGGAGGAGCAGCGCAAGGTCTTGGAAATGGCCAAGCGCGTGCGGATGCCGGTCGAGGGATTGGAAAGCTTGCTGACCAGTCCGTTTGAGCGGGCCAAGCTCAAGGCGCTGGGAAGTAGGGGCGAGAAGGGTTTGTTCCCTGAGGTGGCGCGGCCGCTTACTAGCTGGGAGATTGATAAGAAAGAAACCGAGATTCGGATCAACCAGTTGAAGGCTCAAGGTCTATCGGACAAGCAAGCCGCTGACCAGGCTCTGGCCGAGAAGCGGCTGGCGGATGCGGGATTGTCTCGTGCGAGAACCAAAACTGAAGAAACGTTGCTTGAGCCGCGATACGTAGCGGCTGCGGAAAAGCCTTTCCTTATGCACTCGCAAGAAGAGCACCTGAAGAACATTGATGATATTGCCAAGCAGAAGGCGCCTAATGAAATTGCCGTGATGAAAGCACGCGCTGCCAATCTTATGGCTGAGGCCAAGCGTCGGCGCAGTGGTGGCGCCGGTCGTAATAAGGACGACTTGGCGACGATGATTAAGACTTTGTTGAGCGATGACCAGCAGAATGTTAGGTCGGTTGCTGGTATGTATGGCGAAGCATCAAGGACTTACTCAACGATTCTGGCCCAATCCATGAACGATGAGCGCGATGCCGCCTCAGCCAATGCTGATTACGAAGATTTGCTTGGTACCGGTGCGGGGTTGTTCGGTGCGGATAAGGAACAACACGACCTTAGAGTGGCAATGTTTAAGCGCAAGGCCGACGACGCCAAGAAAAAAGCTGCCTTGTCTAAGGCGCAGGCTGAAGCAGCCGAAAAGACTCTTGAGCAAATTGATACTCAACGCGCTCAAGCGTCTGAGACTGCGCGTCGGAATGAAGCACAAGTAAACGCCTTGCTGGAGACATATGCTGGCCGTCGTGGTGTGCCATACAAGCCGCGTGAAGTGACGCCTGCCGCACCTCCTGCCCGTAAAACCGAGGAAGAAGGCGGCATCATGGGCGCGGTTCGTGGGATGTTTGGTGGCGGCGCCAAGCCTGCTAAGACACCGGCCAAGAGCAAGTCAGCAAAGCAGTCGTGGGACGATTTGTAGTCATTACAAGGAATCACAATGGCCGAGACTATTCGCGATAAGATGCGCAAGGCCAAGGAGGCCGGCTGGACTTATGATGAGTTCGGCGGTGCTTTCAAGGAAAAGTATGGGCGCGATCTAGGCGAATATGAAGACAAGCTCGACACTCCGCTTGAGCAGCTTGAGGTTCCCAAGCCAGCGGCCATTGCGCCTGAGCCCAAGGCTGTAGGTATCGCTGGTGCTCCAAAGATGGAGTTCCCGGCCGTCCGCGAGTTCGGCAAAGAATTGACCGCCGGCAAGACCGGCAAGGGCTTGGCTATTGGTGAGGCCATCGGCGCTGCGTTTGGTGCTCCGACCGCTGGCGCTACTATTGGCGCTGGTATCGGCAAGCTGCTTGAGCCTGAGCCCGAGGTAAAGGCAAAGCCGTCACCTGCTGCCCGTGTTGAGACGGCCCGTGCTGGCGCGGCGCTGGGTGGCGCATTGTTCGGCGGTCCTGGCGCGTTGGCGGGCGCTGCGTTGGGCGCGAAGTTCCCGGCAGAAGAAGCGGCCAAGTATCGGGCGTATGAAGATTTTGAGACGCAACTAAAGTATCTTAAGGCCACAACTCCTGAGTTGCGTGAGCCGGTAAAGGCTAAGGAAGAGCTTGAGGTTGAAGAGCCTGTGATTGGCGTCACGCGAGCGCGTAGGCCCAAGTCGCGTTTGACTAGGAGCGAAGCAGAGAAGCTTGCCAAGTGGTCGAGCACGGATATTAACGAGCCGCCGAGTGCTGAAGTTATCAGCATGTATCAGCGCGTGAAGGGAGAAGACCCTCGCGATGTTGGTGCGCTGCGGAAGTTCCGTACTGAGCAGGCTCAAGAGCATCAAATCGGCGCATTTACTCCAACTGAGTTCAAGTGGGCAGCGCCTTGGGATGTTCCTCGTCGTGCGACCGGCGCGCTTACTGGCTTGGCCCGCACGGGACTTGGTGAAACCAAGTTGACTCAGCGGCTAGAAGAACCAGAAGTTCCAGACCCAGACCAGCCTCGTCCAGTAGATGTTGATACGTCCGGCATACGCATGCTCGACCCGGCAGCGCAAGCAGAATCCGAGCAGCGCAAGTATCAGCAGCGTTTGTGGGACGAGATGCAGAAGGACACCAAGCTGGCCGAGAAAGCCCGTCGCCAGTGGGCGCCTGTTTATGCGTCTCGCAAAGCCCGTGGTGCTCCGCTTCATGGCGAAGGATTGCCGGCTGTTTTTGAAACTTCAAAAGACGAAGCATTGTTGCCCGAGCGATTCCGCCCATTCGTGGAGCAAGTTGAGACGGAGCGCAGAGAGCGGCAAGCAACAACGCCTCAGAGCGTGTTGTACAACTTCGGCCTTGATCTTACGACTACGCTCGCTGCCACCGCCGATATGGCCAACAAACTTGTTGGCGCCGAGCCAGTACCAGAGACGCCTGAAGTCTCCACCGCTAGGGCGCAACTGGAGAAGGCCAAGAAGAGCGGTGACGAGGACGCTATCGACGAGGCCGAAAGCAACTTGGAGCGCATCTCGCAAGAAGCAATCGGTGCAGGCTTGGGTATGGGCCTTGGCGGCTTGCCTGGTCAGTTTACTGGACTGGCAGGCGGCCTTTTGGATCCAAGCGGCAGAAATGTACTTTTGACGCACCTATTCACATCGTTGTCAATGGCTGCCCCGGCGTTCAAGAGTCTTCAAGCCGCAAGCCCTAAGTTCAACAATGCGGTGAAAGCGATCAAAACCAATACGGCAAACTTCATCGGCGCCGCTATTGACTATGTTTTTCCAGGTGTGCGTAAGTCGATTAAGCAGAAGCTAGTTCAATACTTGGCCAATGCCATCGAAGTTGGCGACAAAGAACGCACTGCGATCTTGGACGACATCGTTGTCGACCCGTCTCGCTTGAAGGCGATGGGCGAGGTTCTGATTCGCGATGCCAAGTCTGGCAAGGTGCCTGGTCTTAAAGACACCGAGCTGGTTGAAGTCGAGTTGAAGTACACGCCAGAACCTGACGTTCAAGCGGCCAAGGCTGCTGAGCGCAGGGCTGCTGAGACTGGTGCTCGCGCTGAGGCGATGGGCCAAGCCAAAGAGATGGCGGTCGAATCAGCGCAGAATATCCAGAAGCTGAACAGCAACATTCGCAAGCTCAAGAAGAAAGCTGAATCGGTGCAGAAGCGGATTGTTGATGCAGCAACGGAATCTGACAAGGCAGCTCTTCGTAAGCGTCTTGCCGAGCTTCAGATGTTGCAGCGCACGGAAGAGAATCGATTGGCTGTTGAGACGCGGGAGTCCCGGCTTCGCGGTAAGGCTAAGATCGCCAGCGAAGAAGCTATGGAGCGTGGTGTTGAGTTGGCTGAAGAACTGCAACCTATGGGCAAGGTTACCCGTGGTATGCAGAAGAAGCTTGAGATTCTTGATTACAAGCCAGAAGACATCAAGAAGATGAGCTTTGCTCAGGCAAAGGAAATTTTGGAGCGCGCAGGAGAGAGGGTTTCTGTTCGGGCAGAACCGCGCACGATGATGACCAAATCGATGCGTGAGCAGCTTAATCAGCTTGGTTATACCAATCAGATGATTGAGAAGTGGAAGCCTGCTTATGCCGAGCAAGTTTTGCGAGAAGCAGCGGAGAAAACCAAAGAGCCAAAGGTTGTTTCGTTTGTGACCGAGAGCGGCGACGACTATTCGGTGGATGCAAGCGGGTCAGCAACCAAGACCAAGACCAAGTTTGGCAAGCTAAAGAACGAACTGCGAGAGTCTAAGCCTACGTTCTACGTATCTAAAGAAGATGCGGCCAAGCTTCAGGAGATCAAAAGCCGAGACAAGAAGGGTAAGTTGGTTTTTGCCAAAGTACCTGATCAACCGGGCGCTTATGGAATCCGTTACACCAAAGGTCCAAAGGCCGGTAAGTTTGTTCCAGAATCCATCATTCAACAAGCCTCTGAGCCTGTTGTTGGTTCGGTTCCGATTGAGCTTACCGAAGAAGGCAGGGTGGGCACTATTGGTTCTCCTGTTCTAAACGTAACGAAAGAAACCAAGATCGAAGTGCCTCGCCCTGTTTCTAGGATCGCCAAGAAGGCTGGCGAAGATATTCTTTCGTCTTTGTCCGAAGCAGAGCGACGCCAGCGAGCCGCTGAAGAGATTCGTATTCGCGGTCTTCAAGAAGAAGAGCGGCTGCGTCAGAAGGCCAAAGAAACCGCGACCCGCTTGGAAGAGCAAGAGCGAGCCGCTGCCGGCAAGGCGGCTGTTGCTGGCGTCGAAATGGCCGAAGGCGTCAAGGGCATTGAGGACACCGAGGCTGCCGCCCAAGCTGCACGTCGCGCTGCTGCGGCCCCTGCTCGTTTTGTTGCTGGTGCTGAACGCGCTGCCAAGGCTGCTGCTGCGGCGGCTGAGACTGCGGGTGAACGGCCCGAGGTCTCGCTTGGTCGCATCTGGGTGCCGCGTGAGAAGCTGACTTCGGCCGAGACCACGCTTGCCAGCGAAGTGCCGGTCATTCGGGCGATCGACCCCAGGTCTGCGGAGTACCTGCCGCGCATGATGGAGGAAGCGCAGTACCGGCTGAAGAAGGCGAAGGATGCTTACGAGAACCCTGCTTCGGCCCCAAACCCAGAAAGGCTTCCGCTCAGCGTCCTACAAGAAGGTTTGAAGCAAGACGTGCTCAAGGCGTTTGATCTTGTCGAGCAAGTCCAGAAGGCAATCGACGAGCAGCGCACTGGCGAGTACCGTGTGTTTGAGGAAGGTGGACCACGCCGGCTGGCACGGTTGTTTGAGGAAGTGCCTGCTACCCGCCGCCGAGCGATTGAGGAGTTGGCTGTCAAGGCTAGTGACTACAAGCGTCAAGCGCTGGATGCGGGATTTGATCCTAATGCCCCGATTAGCGCAGAGGCAGCCAAGCGTATCGGTGTGCCGGAAGACGCTACGGTATACACCGCTGCGCGCCGTTTGGCCGAGCACATCGACACCATCCATGCAGACCCTACACTTGTTGCCGAGTTCCTGCGTCAAGAGCGATTGAAGGCCGGCGGTGAACGAGCCGCCACAAAGGCTGGTATTGCAGAAGCGGCACGGTGGATCAACGCTGAGATTGAAGCGCAGAACGCTGCGACTATGATCGAGCCCACTTATGGCGCAGTGCGCAGGCCCACGCCAGTGGTTGAAGCGCATGAGCTTGGAGTTGGTGGCGATGTCATTGCCCGAGAAGAAGGCAAGACTCAATCCTTGGCTCGCGCACTAAAGCCGTTGACGCCAGGAGAAGAACTGCCGACTGCTGAGATGAATACGCTTGATCGCATCCTCGATCAAATGGCCGAGTACTCGACCAAGCGTGAAGCGCCCAAGAGTGTTTCTGTTGAGAACACCCGGTTCTCTCAGTTTATGAAAGAGTACGCCGACATGGTTCGGCAGATTGGTTCGACGGGAGAAGAAATCCCAGCGCCACGGTTTGACCTGGAAACACCAGATCGACCAGTCCCAGGCGAGCCTTTTGTTAACAGGTGGGCCAAGCGAGAGCTTGAGGCTGGTCGTAAGTTAATTACGCCTGAGCGCATCTATCAGCAAATACTCAACACGGTACTGAACGACACGGTGCAGTTGACGCTGAACTCGCAGAAGTTTCGCGACTACTTGATGGACCTTGTTGACAAGCGAATCAAGGAAGCGGGCTTCACTGGCGCTGAGCGCAAGAAAGCGTTGATTGAAGTCAACAAGCTTATCAGCGACCCATTGCGGCTTTCTCAACATAGCAAGGAAAAGTTTCCGGTTGTTTCGCATAACGGTAAGCCAATCCTTAAGGTCGATGACTTTATTCAAGCTGCCGAAAAGCTTGATCCAAAGATCGTCAACGAGGCTCGCGCCAACACCATCGCCGCGACTGTTGAAGAACAGAGCCGCGCTGCCGCCACTTACGGCACGCTGCACAACATCGAATCCGAGATGAACCGATTCCGGTTCGACGCAGACGGTAAGCCGCGAACGTTGCCCAACGGCGCTCAAGCAGCAACCCGTAGCGCGGAAGGATACGCGGCCCAGCTTGCGCAATCGGTGGTGCGAGACGGCGAAACCTTCCCGCTTATCACTCCGTATTCAGGCGAAACAATTGCTCAAGCTCTTAGAATTATTCTAAATGATGCAGACAAGGACTATAGGTTCAATTGGAATGCTCAAGAACGCCAGCGCCTGCGAGAGTTGATCGATGACGTTGGCCGGTTTGAGTCAGCGCAAAATGCTCCAAAGTCCAAGCTTGTTGATTCTATCAACGGAATCTTTGAGCGAACGTTCAAGGGTACTGAGACCAAGCCGATGGATTTTCACAACGTGCATATGCACCCGGCTGTGCTCAAGGCGTTGGATTCTCACTTCCAAGATTTGCTTGCTAGTGAAACCTTGGACAATTTGACCAGTACGCTTGTTGGTTTGACCAAAGCTGCGCAACGAAACGTTGTGCCGATGAACGTCGCTTCTTTGATCAACAACAATCTTTCCAATACCTTGTTGCAGTTCTTGACTCGCGGCAGCGTGGACTTTCTGCCTAATATGGTTGAGGCCACGTTCAAGTACACTAAGTTCTTGGAAGGAGATTATCAGGGTCTCACGCCTGCCGAAGTTCGCAAGTTCAAGGCAATCAATCGTAACGCACCAGTTGGCCATACGCAGTACGCCAACGAGATTACTAAGTCGAGTTGGTGGCAAGAACTGAAGCGAGAGAAAGGCCTGGATGTTACTAAGGCTGGGCGAATGTTGAAGGCGGCGCCAGAAGCGTTCGGCAAACTGCGCGATGCGATGACCGAGATATACAGCAAGTATGGCGACATTCCATTCCGCTTGGAAGAAATGAGTCATGTGTATGATAAGTTGAACGAAAAGATTGACGCGCTTGAGGTTGGTAGTTCAATTGATGTTGAAGTCACTCGCAATCGCAACGTCCGAATCACCAAGCTTTCGGAAAACAAGTTCCAGATTGACGATATGACGGGTCGGCAGAAGCCGCAGATTGTTGGTCGCGAAGACCAAATGCTTGCTGATGTGCTCGGCGCCAATGCCAACGTGTTGCAAAACCGCAAGATGCTAAATCCTAAAGAGCTTGGCTTGTGGGGCAAAGCATTGCAGCGCTCCGGTCTTCCGCTGGTGTCCGGCATCTTTACTTGGTATCAGGGCGCGATGGATATTCCGTTCATCAAGCGAGGCTTGGTCCATGAGTTGCTGTTTGGTGGGCCATTCTACGAAACAACTTCGCCAGCAATTATGAGGGCGCAAGCCTTGGAGTACGCCGGCAAGGCGTTGAAGCGAGCGATAACAATCAACTCCGCGCAAGCGGCTTTCTTGGATCAACGCAAACTCCGCAATGTTCGTCATTCGCTTGGCTACAATCCGTCGCTGGAAGCAACTCTATTGGCAGATGCCTCCAATCCTGCGTATGTTTCGATTCGCAATCTCGATCCTCTAATGTTTGGCACGCCTACCGTGAATACACTTAACGGTATCGGCAATTTGTTTGAGACTTACCGGTTTACGCCCGCGTTTAACGACCCATTGTTCTACGCCAAGACCATGAATGCAGATCGCGACTGGGCCAACATGTCCGACAAGCAAATTGATTCATATCCTCCAGAAATAGCGAAGTACGGTAGAGAGCTGAAAGAGCTTTCCAAAACCGATCCTAGGGCTTATGAAGACCGTGCCTTGATTCAACGCGATTTGATTCGATGGGGCAGCGGACAGATTAGCGATGTTGGGCAGTTCTTCCAGACTCTTGGCCTGGCTGGTGGGCCGTTGTTGAACTGGTTGTTCAAGACAAGCCAGAACAAGTGGTCTTTCGAAGAGGCTGGCAGAAAGTTCTTTGAGCTTGTGATTGGCGTAACGCCGGCCCGTGCGATTGATGTAGCAGCCGGCGCGCTTGGCGAAGCAGGCTTTGAAACAGCCGGCAGGTATTCTTCCTACGGTACCGACTTGGCGCGCTCTGGATTCCACTCAAAGTCGGAGACAACGCCAGATGAATCGACGCTTCTGGATTGGGCCTTGCGTCAGCTTTTGGGCATCGGCTGGAAGCAAGCGTTCTATGGCACTGGTAAAGAGAAGGCAGACGACGTTCGCGGCGTTCCTATGCTCAAGTCTTACATCAAACGGTTTACCGATGCGATGAACGACTCGTTCAAGAACTCGCTGCGTCGAGATGCTCGCAAAGTGCTGGGCGTCAACGCGACTGATGAGCAACTAGAAGAGCAAGCTAAGAAGAGCCCATACTTCGACTTGATGAACAAAGGGTTGAAGAACACTATTCAGAAAACCCTGATGACGCTTAATCAAGGGAAGGCCGCGCTCGACGAGTCGCGGCGTGAGTACCCAGCACCCAGCGAATAACCGCTAGACATAAGCGGTGATATTCCAGTAGTCTTGCGGCACGAACGGAGGAATCATGTTTCACGCATCGCGCACCCTGAAGAACGGAGCCACCGAAGCTGAGCGCAAAGTGCTTGATGCTACCGTAGCGAACAATCCTCCGGTCAGTTCCCTGCCTAACCGCACTACGCCGATGGTTCCCCGTGGCCAGTGGCAGAACATCGACTTGATTACGTTCACGGCCCTGACCAACTTCGACATTGGCATCTGGTGGTGGTACGAGTCGGCCAAGCTCTGGGTGCTGGATACCAATCTTGGTGGCGCAGCAGGTGTTGACCCTGGCTTCTTCCGCGTCGACCACACCGATGGCGTAGTGCGCATTCCGATTCTGGACAACAACAAGTCTGCTTGTGCTGATGGTCTGTACCTTGAAGTGAAGAACTTGGGTGCCGGCGCCAATCCGAAAGTCTGGTTGCAGGGCCAGCAGTAATGGGCGGGGATGTCGGCATGAACGTGGTCATCGCTTTGGTTTCTGCTGGCGTATCGACAATCGTCACGGTTGTTACCGCAGTGGCTTGGCTGAAGACTCAGTTTGCCGAACTAGGCGAGCGTCTGGCCAAGGCTGAGACGCTGCACAAGTCGCTGCACGACCGCGTTGAGAAACTGGAAGACGCTCGCGAAGAGGACGTGCGTCGGGCTTTGTCCAGGATTGCATCGTGAGCAACAGACAGGGTGTGGCGTATGACGCAGATAACCTCGTCACGCTGACGCCAGGTAGTCTGACCTTTAACGGCACGACCTACGACATCGCTGCTTCTGGTAGCGCGGCTGCGGCATTGCAGGCTGCGTTGATTGCGCAAGCTACGGCCAACGCGGCGCTGCCCAAGGCCGGCGGCACGATGACCGGCGCCATCAACATGAGCAACCAGCAAATCAATATGCTGGGAGCTCCTCTTGTATCGACCGATGCTGCGACCAAGGGCTACGTCGACACGTCTGTGGTCGGCTTGCTTGACCTTCAAGGCACGATCGATTGCAGCACCAACCCAAACTACCCGGCAGCCAACAAGGGTGACGTGTGGGTTGTGTCGGTGGCGGGTCTCATCGGCGGTGGCGCTGGCATCTCGGTTCAGGCTGGCGATGCGCTAGTGGCACTGGCCGACAACCCAGGTGGCACGCAAGCGGCAGTCGGCTCAAGCTGGAGCATCTTGCAGGCCAATCTTGTGGGCGCTCTGCTCGCGGTCAACAACCTGTCCGATGTGCAGAACGTAGCCACGGCCCGCACGAACCTTGGCCTTGGCACTGCGGCTCAATCTAACGTAGGCGACTTTGCCACGGCCGCTCAAGGCGTGCTTGCGAGCACTGCTGTGCAGCGGGCTGGCGATACGATGAGCGGCTCGCTGGTCTTGGGCTCCGGTGCATCATTGACGATGAGCGGCGGCACACTGTCGGGCCAAGGCAACATTCGGATGGGCGCTGCGGCCAATTCTTCTTATGACTCAAACCTACTCTACGCCGATGCCAATACGCGAACGATGGGCATGGTCTGCTCTGCGACGCCTGCATTCGGCGCAGCCAACGGCCCCTACGTGGGTATGCGCGGCAACACGTACAGTGCGATTAGCAACCAGCGTGGCAACTTGTTCCTTTCTGCCGGCAACCCAACCACACCGGCGGCGGCTGAGGGCGTAATCAGCTTCCTCACAGGCGCAGACCAACTGCGGATGCGAATCGACAACAGCGGATTTGTTGGGATCAACTATAGGGCCGCAATTGCCTCTAGTGCCACGACCTATCTCCTGAACTTTGGCGCAACCACCAAGGGGTTGCACGAATACAACAGCGGAGGCACGGGCAACGATTCGATCAAGGTCATCGGCAGCAATCCAGGCGCAACGTTTGGTGTGCAAAATGCAAACGCTTCTGGTTTTTCCGGCGTCGAGTACCTCGACAACGGCGGCACTGTCCGTGTGTTTACCGGCTACCAGAACAGCACTGGCGAATTCCGTTTCAACCAGCTAGCTGCTGGTGGGACAATCGTGTTCAAGATTTCCAGCAACAACGCGCTCGAAATCGCAAACAGTCGAGCGGTCACCGTTCCTGTTTCGCTCAAGATTGGCACATCTGGTACAGCCATCACGCAACAGACCGTCTACACTCCGACGCTCACGCCAGCGGCTGTCGGTATTGCTCCTCCTGCTGAGCAGACGTTTACGGTTACAGGACTAGCGACTACTGATACTATCACGGTCAATGCGCCTGGCGCAGCCGTGTTCAGCGCACGTGTTTCGGCAGCTAATACGCTCGCCATCACGTTTATGCCGGCAGGTACCGGCACATACACGCCACCAGCGGGCACGTACCGCATCGTGGCTATCAGGAGTTAACATGCGTTACGTTCTACTCGCTCTTGCTTTTTCTGCCTGCTCCAAGCCGGCCACCGCTCCGACTCAAGCGATCATTATCGTTGACGACGTGGTGCAGACGGTCGACGCAGCCGAAGCTGTCACTGCCGCCGACGCTGTGAGCGCGGCCGACGCTCCCAGTGCGGTGACGCCGTGAAGGGCAAGCGTACTTACATCGCGCTCGCTGGCGTATTGGTCAGCGTGGCCATCAGCGTTGCGGCTCGCCATGGATTGGACCTTGGGCCGTATCAGCAAGACTTGACCGATGGTCTCGTTTTGCTGTTCACTATGGCAGCCGGATACTTCCGGTCTGTTGCGCACAGCGAGGCATAACATGCACGACGAGAAGAGCGGCCATTTGGTCACGTGCTTCCTGAAGTACCAGGCTCAGGCGCGTATCCTGCATTGGCAGACCAAGAAGTTCGCGAGGCACAACGCCTACGGCATGTTGTACGACAAGCTCTCCTCAGGCATGGATGAGTTTATCGAATGCCATATGGGCAAGTACGGTCGCATCTGCGTCGGCGGGCCGATCGAGTTGGCCAACATGGATGACCTTTCGGTGAGCGAGTTCATGGATGAGTTGACCGACTTCTTCCTGTCGTTCAATCAGATGTACGACGCGAAGGTCGATAGTGACCTGTTGAACATTCGCGACGAGATGCTGGCCACAGTCAATAAGGTCAAGTACCTGCTGACGCTGGACTAGCCATGACGCCAGATGAGTTCAACGCTCAAGAGATTGCGGCCGGCCGGCTGACTCCTGAGATGCTAGCGGTGGCGCTCGCTGCTGGTGGCATCTTGGCGTTTCAGAAAGCCAACGGCTTGACCCCTGACGGCAAGGCTGGCGTGCGCACTCAGGCTGCGTTGGCAGGTCGACCCATCCCGGTGGGCCAAGCTGCGATCGAGAAAGTCTACGGCAAGTTCGACTACACCGAAGCACAGGGTGGCCGGATTGTGATTGACCCCAAGTGGGTTGATAAGAACATTGCAACCATTCGGTTACACACAGGGCAGAACGTGCGGCTGCACGCGATGGTTGCTCCAGAGTTCGCATCCCTGTTCGCCAAGGCGTGCAAGGCGTCAAGCTATACACCCGCCAGCGTGCAGACCTTTGTGCCCAGGCACACGCTGTGGGATCCAAAGAAGAGCCTGAGCCTGCATAGCTGGGGTATCGCGATCGACTTCTCGCCCAGTGAGAACACGATGGGCGGCACCGATGGCAAGGGTGGGCAAAGTAAGCTGCGACAGAATCTGTCGTTTGTGCGGGTCTTCACCGATGCCGGCTGGACGTGGGGCGGGTCGTGGAAGATGAAAGACGACATGCACTTTCAGCGTGCGGGGTAGCTATGCGTTTGTGTCTGATTGGTTTCTTGCTCGCTGGCTGCTGGCCCGCTGCTCAGTGCAAGGTGGCGAGCGTGGACATCTACGCGCTTGAAGGCAGGCCCAAGCCGGCCGGCAAGATCGTGGTTGGCTGCGACGGTAAGAAGCTGGTCGAGGTCGAAGCGCAAGAGGTGAAGTGATGCTCGACCAGTTGCGTGCCGATTGGATTGCCAGCCCGAAGCGACCGGTGGTGAACGCGGCGCTGAGGTCCAGCATCGAGACGGTGTTGAAGGATGCGCTGCCGCTAGTGCCCGACGCTGTGATCGACGCAGTAGCAGCAGCAGCTATCCAGACACTGGACGACGCGGCGACTCAGGCGGTTAAGGTCAAGGCAGATACGGCAGTGATTAAAGACCACCGGCCACGCTGAGAACCTGGCGCGCATAAGTCTTACCGCACCTGCCACGCAGCCCAGCATTGCCGCAGCGATAGCCCGCAAGCGCACGCTGCCAGTTGCCGCCCGCACGCTTGTGCCAGTACGCCAGCATCTTGCAGCCCTCGGCCCGGTTGATAACAGGCACGAACAACAAGAGCCTGGGTACTTGGCTGTACCGTGGGCACACCTGCATCAGGCCCACGCAACCGGCCCTAGAAACGACGAACGGATTGTGACGCGACTCCGCATACTCTACCTGCTTCTGGATAGCAGGAGGCACGGTTGCCGGATGAAGGAGCAGCGACAGGAGGTAGGCAATCATCGCTTCTTCTTGGGCGCGAACATGCCGCAGTGCGGACACCGCCAGCGATACACCGCGCCGTTCTTGTAAAGCTGGTAGGTGTGGCTCTTGAAGAGCTTGCACTTGAGCTTATCTAGCCACTTCATGCTACTCACCTTTGCTGTAGTTATCTGCCGCCCAGCCTCGACCGTGGAAGTGGACGGGTGCTGCCTGTAGAAAGACCTTCTCGGTCACGCCGCCGCATAGAAGCTGCGGGCACTCTGGGCAGGGATCGGTCATCTTAGCCTCACCTTCAAAGATGTGGCCACACTTTTTGCAACGGTAGTCGTACTTCATGGCTCTCTCCGCTCGATACCTATAAGCTCACGAGCGACCGCACGCTCCTCGTTCGCCCGTTGACAGCCGCAATTGCACGCAACATCAGCGCGACTCGCGCACCACTGGTCGCAAGTGCGGTATGGCCACCAAAGTATGGCAGCGCGCAGGCGGCGCAGGCGGTCAAGCTCGGGCCACGTCTCGACGGCTTCGCGCAGGGCTTTGCATGACATTGGCTTCTTCATCCACCGGCCTCCTGTTCCAGCCGCTGCATGGCGACTGCCATTTGGTTGCGGATTTCCTGCATGGCCAGCCACGCTTGATTTTCCGCGTCAGTTTCCGTCTCGCGTGCACCCCAGTAGAGTGAGGTGCCGCCGTACAGCACCGTCCATTCCCACAGACCGCTTGGCGCGAGCTTGATTCGATACTCAACCAGGTAATCGGGCGTCATCGATCCACCAGCCCCGCTGCTTTGCGCAGCTTGGATCGTTGTTGTGCCCACTCGTAGTGCAGAGTGTCGGGTAGGGCGTCGATTGCCTCGCGCATCCGCTTATTCTGCTCGAGCAGGTCATTGGCGACCTGCCTCAACTCCCGCAGCGTCTTGGCTTGGTCAAGGAAAGCGCATTGCTCATGCGCTTGGGCCCACGTCTGGACAAAGTGAGACAAGTCCTTGACCGGCAACGGCAGCGCCAGCGGCTCGCGCTGACCGCAAGCCTTGCACCACAGGTTACTGCCCTGCACTACCACATGATCAGTGTTCATGGCGCAGCCTCCAGTGCGGCGACCAGCGCCTCGGCTTCGGTCGAGTGGGTTACCTGCGACAAAGTCTGGAAAGTGGAGCCGTGATGATGTCCGTCCACGACGCGCCGATAGTATCGACCGTTGCTGTACGACGACGTCACGCACGCAATGCCGGGGTCGTTCCACGCCTCCCGCACCAGCGCGAGCAAGCATCCCAGCGTGGCAGGGTCGGAAAGTTCCGGAAGGCATGCGCTAGTCAAAGTCACGATGCCGCCATCACACTCGGAGCAGGTGTTATCCCATTCGTCCCAACCACGTGCACTGTAACCTGTGTCGTAGCAAACTCGCGTGAAATCTTGGGTTTGCATCCCCGGCATCCATCGCCAGTGCTTGCACGCCACGGCCCGACGTGCGAGAGCTTGCATCTGATCGTTCACGGCTCCACCTCCCGTTCCTCGCGCCAGTATTTGCCGCACCACACACAGTGGCCATACGCCAGCCCGCCCACGCTGTAGCCTGTAGTGGTCATGTTGTGCCCTGTCGCCACGCCGCACTTCTCGTGCAGGGCTTCGCGTGCGGGTCGTTGCTGCTCCGCGATCGCCTCCAGCGCAGAGGTCGACGCGCTGCGGCGCATCACATCGAGTCGCCAGTACTCAGCGATGATCTGCTTCTTGACCTGCTCGTCGCTCATTGATCCATCTCCTTCCTCGGCAGCGTTCGCGGTCGACCGCCGGGGCCTCGCGACGGTCGCGACGGGTCGAGCTGGCGCAGGCGCTTGCGAAGGCTCTTGAGCGCGGCCAACGTCATGCCCAGCCGGCGGGCGGCCTCGGGCAGCGTGGCGCACTGGTCGCAGACGTGGTCAATCCATGCAACGTCGGCGGCAGTTCGGGCTTTGGCGGTCATCGGGTCTCCACGTCGCGCCGGTGTCGGCGGCAAAAGGTGCATCGCTGGCTGCGGCTGGCCCAACGGTGCGCTGGCAGCTGGCACTCGATGACCTGCGCGCGGTACCAGGCTTGGTAATGCGCCATGCACAGGTTGCGAGCCAAGCGCTTGCGGCCGCACTCGGTGCAGGCAGCCGTGGGCGGCAGGATGGTGGGGCGGCCTCGGGAGCCTTGGCTTCGTTTGCTACTCACGGCGGCTAACTTATGCTCCCTCGTTGGACTTTCGGTCGACTGGCTTTGCTAACGCTTTGCTAATACGCTGGCCAATCCAACGCACCACCGGCACCGCCCAAGAGTTGCCGAGGGCCTTGTAGCGAGGCCCATCGGGACAGTCCGACGCCGGCTTTTTCTTCCACGGGATCATCGTGTAGTCATCGGGGAACCCTTGCAGGCGCTCGCATTCACGCGGTGTCAGGCGGCGAACAGCCATAGGCGTCACCGCCATATGCTTGGGCGGGTTGTGACGCTCGTCCCCGCCGTTGAGACAGGCGGCGACGTCGGCCTGTTCGTAGCGCGGGGCTTCGTCCGAGCTGTGCGGGCTGGTGGCTTTGACGAAAGCAACCACGTTGAAGCTATCGGATCGACTATAGTCGTGCGATGTCGTTTCAAGCGTAGCCGCTACGTCTGATTCGCTGTTGCCCGCAAAGCATAGCGAAGCTGTGTCGGCAACTCCTTTCCGCGCTTCTCGGCTCGGCGCAATATCCCGTCGCAGGCCATCGGACTCAAATAAAATCGCGGCTGGATTGAGCCCGTTTCGAGTACCTGCGACAACGAACACACGGCGGCGTCGTTGGGCCAAGCCGAAATATTGGGCGTCGAGGACCCGCCACGCGACTGCTCTCGTGGGTCCAAGCACACAACCAGCGTCCGTCCATCGGCGCCCTGCCGGCTTGAGTGCGCAATCCTCCCCGGCAAGAGAGCCAAGGAAGCAGCCGAATGCGTTGTCCTCGGTGTTGAGTACGCCGGGGACGTTCTCCCAAAAGATGATGGCTCGATCTTGGCCTCGTCTGAGGCGAACAGCGTCAATTGCATCAGCGATCTCCACAAAGGTGAGGGTCAGGTTGCCGCGGGCGTCGTCGAGCGACCGCCGCAGGCCGGCAACGCTGAACGCTTGGCAAGGAGTACCGCCGCAAAGGAGGTCGGGCGCCTCGACATCGCCGGCGCGAATGCGACCAGGTAGCGCGGTCATATCGCCGTGGTTCGGCGTGGCCGGGTAATGATGCGCGAGCACGGCTGACGGAAACGGTTCGATTTCCGAGAACCATGCAGCTCGCCAGCCAAGCGGCTTCCATGCCACCGACGCTGCCTCGATACCGCTGCACACGCTACCAAATCTCATGCGCCGGAAGGTAGCGGAAAGCGGGGCGCGGCGTCAATAGTTTACGTCGTCGCTTTCCTCGTGATCGGGTGCCAGTAGCTCGTGCGGACCGAGCGTTTCGGCGCCGGGCACTTGGTCGCGGGCGGCCAGCTCGCGCAGCCATGCGAGGTCGGCAAAGCGGATCACGGGTGGCGGCAGCGGCTGGTGGCAGTGTGGGCAGGTGGTCATCCGGCTTCCCTCTCGGCCCTATCGGCCTTGGTGATGGCTGCATGGCAGGCGACGCAGACCGCGTGCAGCAGGAACAGCGGCGTGGCGCCTAGGCGGTTGTGGTAAGCATAGGCGCGCCGGCCGTCGTGGTGAACCTGCACGGCGGCGCGGGTGCAACCGGGCAGTGCGGCCTGACATCGGCCACCGTCACGGCGCAGAACGAGCTGCCGCGCGGCGTGCCAGGCGTCGCCCTGCAGGTAGTCGCTGTACGCTTGCCACCAGTCGGCATCCTCGGCTGGCTTGGCCGCTTGCCTGATGGCGTGGCGCTTTTGGGCCTCGGCCTGTGCGGCCTTGCCTGCGGCGTCGCGCCACTCTTGCCAGCGGGCCGCGGCGGCCATGTCGGCCGACTGGGCGTCGGGATGGTCGGCCAGCTTGTGCGGCGTCGAGTCGAGGCAGCCGCAATCTAGGCACTGCTCGCGGATTCCGCGGGCGCCGCCAGCGGTCGTGATCGTGACATATCGGCTGTTGCGGTGCTCGCAGCGTATCAGCCCGTGGCGCCACAGCTTTTTTTGGGCCTTGTCAAACATCCGTCACCTCAAAAGGGCACGTCCTCGCCGCCGTAAGGATTGCCTGCCGGAGCCTGCTTGGCGCCGAGGGCCTGCACGGTGTCGACGACCAGGACGACGTCGCGCCGCTCGACGCCTTGCTTGTCGGTCCACACGTTGGGCTCGAGACGGCCGGCGAGAAGGACCGCATCGCCCCTCTTGAGCTTGGCGGCGAACTCGGCGCTTTTGCCGAAAGCGGTGCAGGCCAGCCACAGGGTCTGCTGCTTGTCGCCGTAGCCTACCGAGCTGGCGACGCGCAGGCGGGTGATGGCGGTGCCGCTGGCAGCGGTCTTGCTCTCGGCGTCGGCGCCGAGGCGGCCGGCGATGGTTAGGTGGTTGTAATTGGCAGACATTGGGTGCTCCGTTGAGTCAAGGTCACGCGGCCAAGGCGCCACTGCACTCGCAGGTGGTTTTTTGAGCCGCAGGTGTCGCACACCACCGACAGGTGGCAGACGTAGGGGTCGCCCCACTGAGGGGCCAGATCGGGCTGGTGGAAGTCGCGCTCGCCGCACACACTGCACACGAGCTGCGGCTGGTCGGACAGCGGGTCATCAAGAAGCGGGCCATGCATCAGTCGGCGCTCCAGTGCGGCCGGATGACCGGCGGCGTATTGGCGACGAGGCGCACGCCGCGCCAGCTGCGGGTGGCGTTCGACTTGAGCTCGCGCACACCCTCTTTCACGAGCCGGTCGGCGACAGCCTTGGCCGACAAGATCGGGAGGCCATTCTCGATGCACCAATTCTCGAACGCGCGCCTGAACTCGGCCTTGGGCGTGCTGTAGGAGGCCGCGGCGTCAACAAGACAGCAGTCCTCGAGGAACTGGCCGACGACGTCCTCGGCCTCGCGATATTCAAGCGACGCCTGCTCGACTGCCGAGCACATGCCGAGCCGGTCGGTGTGCCACATCATCGCGCCCTCGACGGCCCAGGTCAGAATGCCATCCGCCTCGGCCATGAGCTTGTTCGGCAGCTCGCGGTCGATCTGGTGGTCCTCGATCTGCGCGAGGAACGGGATCAACCGCATCCGGCGCCACATCCCACGGTCAGTGCCACGGATGCGCGGCTTGCTGTTGCCGCTGAGCCAGAGCGTCCACGTCGGCTCGTGCTCCTCGTTGTCCTGATGCAGGCGCCGAGCTTTGACCGGGTCGCCGCCGGTGAGCTCCTTGACCTTGCCTTCGTCGAGGGTGGCTGTGGGCGAGACCTCGGAGCCGACGGCGAAGCGGGCGCCAAACAGGTCGGCAATCTCGGTCGTGTGCGGCTTGTTTTTCTGCATCTCGAAAAAGGAGCCGGGCAGGATCGTCGCGTAGTCGCCGAGGATGCGACGAATGGCGTTCAAGATCGAGCCCTTGCCGTTGCCTCCACCGCCAAAGCAGAAGGCAAAGATCTGCTCTTGCTGATGGCCGTAGAGGCTGGCGCCGATCGCCCGTTGCAGCCAGCCGATCAGCTCGGCGTCGTCGCGCATTGCCCAGGCGACAAGGGCGGTCCACGTCGGCGCGCTCGAGCCCGGCGCATATCCGGCGCGGGTAATGCGGCTGCAATAGTCCTCGGGCCGGTGCTGGTGCAAGACGCCGGTGCGTAGATCGACGAGGCCCGTGGTGGTGTTGAGCGTGTTCGGATCGGCATCGAATCGCTCGAAGGTGGTCGCGATCTGGCGGTCGGCCTGCGCCAGCGTCACCATCGCCCGTTGGCGCGACAGGCTCTCGGATGATTCGCCCCACTTGCGAACGGCGTTCATGCCTTCGACCGTGGCGGCGCTCGCGGCCTCGAGCTGGATGCCGCGCGCCACCAGACGGGCCGCAAGGTAGCGTTGTTCGGTCGTGTCGACGGCCCAGACCTTGCCATCCCACCGGCGCCACTGGTCACGGCTTGCAACGTATCGATATTCGGCGGCGAACTGGTCGGCGAATCGCTCGGCGTTGCCGAGGTCGGTCAACGGCCTCATCGCGCACCTCCCTGCTCGGCGAGCGTGCGCTGGTAGAGACCCTCGGCGGCACGCAGCCGGGAGCGAACCACATCCTCCGGCGAAGGTCGATAGCCAATCGCCGACAGCGCGTCGGCCAACTTGCGGCCCTCGCAGTGAGCGTGCGAACAGTAGAACGTCGCCGGGCTGCCGGCGCTGCGCTCCCAGATGACGGTCGACGTGGTCTGACCGTGCCAGTCTGGGTGCGAGTGCTCGCCGGTCCACGGGCAGATGATCGCCCACTTCCCGCCGCCCAAGTCACGCGGCGAGAATCCCGCCGAGCCAAAGATGTCGATCACGTCGAGGCCGGCCCAATCGATGCCCGAGAGCGACGTGCGGAGCTGGCGGCGGGGCGCTGGCGCGGGCAGCGGGGCGAGCTGGGCGACGACCTCCGACGCACGGTATGTGCAGCCGCTGTCCTCGACGATCTCGACCGCGAACGGCTCGCCCTTGCAGTGCCAGAAACCGGGGACGCGCATCACGCGGTCGAGGTTGTGGATCTTCGGGTCCGACTGATAGTGCTGGATGAGGCGCTTCTGGTGGCCGCGGAAGTCGGCGAGCGGGATCGTGTCCGAGAGGCGCCAGTAAGCGTGGACGCCGGCAAACGACCGCACCACCAGCGACGGCGGCAGATGGAACGACCTCGGGACGAAGCCATCGGTGTCGATCCACAGGGCGCGCACCGAGCGAATGTTTGAGGCCCGCCGGCCGTGCAGATCGGTCTCGTTCACCGTGACAAACACGCCAGCGCCGGCCGCGTTGGCCCGCGCGAGCTGGTAGGAGACCGCGGCAAGAGGACCGTGCAGGATTGCCGCCATCGTGCGGTCGCGCCGGGTCGGCGAATCGTCGAACGTCTGCCAAGTCATCGCCGAGAGCGACGAGCCGGTGAGGATGCGGACGAAGGTGGCAGCTTGGGCGAGATCAGGTCGCATGCGAGCCTCCAGCCATCGCCCACGACACCAGCAGGCGCAACCCCGGAAGTCGCGGAGACAGACACGCGACGTCGGGCCGTACTGATGCCGTGGGCGATAGCAAGGAGGTGAACATGGGGCGCTGTCTCCGGAACCCAACGGCGTTGCGGGCCGTTGCTGGCAACCCTACCCCGACGGGCAGCAGCCGTCAAGACGGCCACCAAAAGGGACACGAGGGACAAGCGCGGGCCTCGATTCGGGACGCTTTGTCCCGTGGTAAGGGGCTGAGACCATAAGGGAAGGGACACGAGGGACACGTTTTTTCTAGAATGGGGATCACATGATCCAATTACAGGTTGGGAAAAAGGCCCAATTTCTCTAATTAGGAAAGTTCCAGCCAAATCGTGTCCCTCGCGTCCCAATGGCTGAAAGGTCGCGCAATGGTTGAGCAAAGTGCGGGACACGTCGTGTCCCTCGCGGGCGCCCGCGGTTTACGGTTGACCCTGCGGCGTGCGGCGCGGTAGGCTGCAAGGGTCGCCGCCACCTAACGACCAGGCGGCCCAAGGAGCTCCTATGCCGATCGCCACGTTCACCGCCAAGGAGCTCTCGAGGCTCTCCGGTTTCAGTTACTCCAACCCGGCCTCGCAGGCTGTAGCCACCAAGCTCAACGCTGTAACGGCGGAAGTCGTGCAGAACAACCCGTTTGCTCCGGTGAGCGATTCGGTCGCGAGTGCGGCTGGCCCCGTCACGACGGCGTTCGCTACCAAGGTGACGATTCCGGCAAACACGCTGGCTGTGGGCTCGCGGTTGCGGATTACCGCGGCGGGCACCGTGGTTGCCTCGGCTGGCGCGGTCAACCTGACGCTCTCGATCAAGCTGGGCGCGACGACCGTCGTCACGACTGCGGCCTACGACCCGGCGGCCACCAATCCCTTCCTGATCAGCTCGGACGTCATCGTCCAGTCGGTGGGCGCGGGAGGCAAGTTCAACAGCGGTTCGCTCATGGTCTACAAGACCTCGACGCCGTCGACGGTGACCGACGTGGCGAGCGCCTATCAGGCCAACGTCAACACCACCATCGCCAACGACGTGACCGTCGTCGCCTCGTGGGCGGCTGGCGCAGGCGAGACGGTGGTGCTCAACGTGCTGTCGGTCGATCTGACCTACTAACCTGCGCTGGAGGGCGCGTGAGCAAAGACCTTCGCAACGTGCCCGACAATCAGGCGGCGGCAGTCTGGGAGCCGCTCACGGTATTGCAGCCGTGGGCGGCCAACCCTCGCGACAACAAGGCGGCGATCGACGAGGTGGCCAAGTCCATCCGGCGCTTCGGCTGGGGCGCGCCCATCGTCGCCAACGCGCGCAACGGCGAGATCATCGCAGGGCATACGCGGTATGCGGCGGCGCAGAAGCTCAAGCTCGACCAGGTGCCAGTGCGATGGCTCGACCTTGATCCGGCCGATGCTCACGCGCTCGCGCTCGCGGACAACAAGGTGGGCGAAGTGGCGACGTGGGACGATGCGACGTTGCGCCAAGTGCTCGCCGAGCTGAAGGAGGCAGACGAATCGCTGCTGGCGGATACAGGCTTCAGCGACGAGGAATTGGCGCGGCTGCTTGGCGATGTCGAGCCGACGGTGCTGGAGCCAGAAGGCGAGCCGCCAGAGGTCGACGAGGCGGGGCCGGTGCATAGCGTGCCGGGAGAGATCTATCAGCTAGGGCCGCATCGGTTGATGTGCGGCGACTCGACGAGCGTGGATGCGGTCGAGCGGTTGATGCAGGGCGAGAAGGCGGATCTTTGCTTTACGTCCCCGCCCTACAATGCTGGCGATAGCGAGCGACTATCAGGCAACACGCACACAACAGACAACAAGTATGGACTGTATCAAGACAACAAGTCCCATGGCGAATACAAAGACCTATTGTGTGAGTTTAGCTCTACATGGCTGATGGTTAGCAAGTGCCTGTGTGTCAACATGCAACAGCTTGCCGGTAACAAGATTGCGTTTGTTGAGTATCTGCACGAAATGAGATCGCATCTTGTTGACGTTGCAATCTGGGATAAAGGTCACGGCGCCCCTCAGATGGCGGCCAACGTTATGGCTAATCGCTTTGAATACCTTATCTTTCTATCGCCACAACCCAATCCGAGCAGGGCGATACCATGCGCCTCTTTTCAAGGCACAGTGCAGAACGTTTATTCTGCGCCACCTCAACGGAACAATGAGTTTGCGAACATTCATGCCGCAACTTTTCCGATTCATCTGCCAACGTGGGCAATCGAAACATTTACATCAGTTGACGCAATCATAAGCGATGCTTTTGGTGGAACGGGGACGACGCTTATCGCCTCGGCGCAAAGCGGACGCAAGGCGCGGCTGATGGAGCTTGATCCGCGATACTGTGACGTCATCCGGCGGCGGTGGACGCGATGGGCCAAGGCCAACAACGTCGAGGCCGGTAGCGGGGCGCTCGATGGGTAGTCCAGGTCGGCCAACCAAGCGCACGCCTGAGACGGTCAAGAAGCTGTGCGATGCGATTCGGCTCGGCGCAAGCTACGGCGATGCGTGCGGCTATGCTGGGATCGACCATGACACATTTACGCGGTGGCGGCAGGATTTCCCGGAATTTGCGGCAGAAGTAAAGGAAGCAGAAGGCAGCGGCCGCGTGCAGCTCATCGCCAAGATCCAGAAGGCGGCGAATGACGGCAACTGGCAAGCGGCAGCGTGGATGCTCGAGCGGCGAGACCCGCAGAATTACGGGCGCACCATGCGGACGCAGGTGACCGGCGCCGACGGCGGCCCGGTGCAGATGGCGGCTCAGGTCGTGGTGGTTCCGGCGCTGGCAAGCTCGTCCGACGAGTGGGCATCGACGCTGGCCATCGAGGCGCCGAGCGATGGCGCCGACTAAGCCCAAAGTCGCGTGGCGGCCGAATCCCGGCCCGCAGACGTGGCTGGTGACCTGCCCGGTCGCCGACATCCTCTGCGGTGGCGCGCGAGGCGGCGGTAAGACCTTCGGGATGCTCGGCTGCTGGCTCCAGCATCAGGCGACCTACGGCAAGGACGCCAAGGGCGTCTGGTTTCGGCGGTCGATTCCTGAGATCGAAGGCGCTCAGGCCGAGATGCTCAAGATTTTTCCGTTGGTCGGGGCGCAGTACCAAGCGCAGGGCCGGACGTGGGTGTTCCCTAGCGGCGCCACGCTCAAGCTGCGGTATCTCGAGAGCGACCAAGACGCCAACCGCTACCAGGGCCACGAGTACACGCTGCTCCTGTACGACGACGTCGGCACGTGGCCCTCGCCGGTCCCGATCGACTTCTTGCGCGGCACCTTGCGCTCGGCCGCCGGCGTGCCGTGCCGGATGATCAGCTCGGCCAATCCGGCAGGCCCCGGTCACGAATGGCTCAAGGCGCGGTATCTCACGCCATCGCGACCGCTGTCGCCGTTCTGGTCGGACGAGGGCGGCAAGCCACCGATTCAGCGCGTCTACATCCCGTCGACCATCAAGGACAACCCCTACCTCGCACCGGACACCGAGGCGGGAAAGCAGTACCTGACGCAGCTCCACCATGCAGGCCCGGCGCATATCGTCGCGGCATGGATCGACGGCGACTGGGACCTCGAGCCCGGTGGCGCCATGCTCGAGCCGGCGTGGCTCGATAACACCTTCGATGTGCTGCCCGAGCGTGGCAAAGGTCGGCTGGTCATCAGCATCGACCCGGCGGAGGACGTTGGCGCAACCAACGACGAGACCGGCATCGTCGTCGGCCTGCATCACGGCCATTTCGTCTACCTGCTGCACGCCGAGGCGGTCAAGCTGCTGTTGGCGCCGCTCGAGGAACGGATCGAGCAGCTCTGTCGCGAGCATCAGCCCGATCTGATCCTCGTCGAAAAGAAGTCGGTGGGCGGCCCGCTTGTGCAGAACCTGCGACGTCGACCAGGTTGGCGGTGGGCGACGCAGGCCCTCGACCCCGGCCGCAGCTCGAAGGCCGAGCGCATGTGGGCACAGGCGCCGTGGTTCCAAGGCGGTCGCGTACTGGTGCCCAAGTCGGCGCCGTGGCTCTACGACTACCGCCGCGAGCTGCTGCGCTTCACTGGCAATCGCAAGCTCAACGAGCGCGACAACCGCGTCGACGCGACCTCGCAGCTCTTGCGCTACTTCGGCAGCGGTCACGCGGCGCTTGCGCTCCTTTCGGCATAGCGGCAGGATTGGCCACCATGGCACGCAAGAAGATCGCCGATCAGACCTCCCGCCGCATGTCCGACGACGCCGCCCGACAGGACGCCGCCGCCGAGCGTCGCCGAGCGCGCATGGAGGACGCCCGCCGACAGGCCGAGCGCACGATGGCCCGCGCCGACGGCTGGTCGTCGCTCTACACCGGCGCCGGCCTTCCCGGTCGCGACAAGACCGAATCGTTTGAGTTCAAGGCGCGCGCTCGAATCGAGTGGAACCAGCTCCAGAACCTCTACCGACAGAACTGGATCGCAAAGCGGCTGGTCGACGACGTCGTCGGCGATGCCACCCGCAGCGGTTTCGAGATCGACTTCGAGGCCACCGACGGCGGCGCTCCGACGGACGACCTCAAGTCGATGGTCAAGCAGGAGTGGCAGCGGCTGCACGCGATCCAGCAGTGCGCCGACGGCCTCCGGTGGGCGATGGTCTTTCGCGGCGCGGTCGGCCTGCTGCTCACCGACGACGTTCCGGCCGGCCTGTCGCAGCCGATGCAGTCGGGCATGGAAGCCTACACGACGCTCGCGACGCCGCTGCCCGAGGGCGACTTCGGCGCGGTCAAGCAGATCGTGATCGTCGATGCACGCTACGCGCTGCCAGACATCTCGCTGTACGACGACGACGTCGACAGCATCAACTTTGGCCTCCCGGTGTACTACCAGGTCACGCCCTACGGCCAGTCGACCAACACGGTGAGCTATCGCGTCCACTGGTCGCGCCTGCTCCGCTTCAACGGCGTCCCCACCGACATGCTGACTCGCGTGGCCAACCTGACGTGGGGCGATTCGGTCTACGAGGCGTGCTTTGACGCGCTGCGTCGTTACGGGATGGCCTTCGACGGCGTGGCCGTCACGGTCTCCGAGTTCGCGCAAGGCGTGCTCAAGATGAAGGATCTTTCGCTCAACCTCGCGAGCGATCAGGTCTCGTCGGTCATCACACGGACGCAGGCCTTCAAGATGGGCCTCGGCGCGTTCGGCTTGGCGCTCATCGATGCCGACGCCGAGGAATACCAGCGGCTCGGCCAGCCCGTCGGCGGCCTCGATAGCCTGCTCGAGAAGTTCAAGATCGAGATCGCCGGCGCATCGCGGATCCCGCAGTCGCGCTTGTGGGGTAATCAATCAGGCCGCCTCGCTGGAGCTCAAGAGGACCACCGCCTGTGGGCCGAGTACGTCCACGGCTGGCAGGTGCAGTCGGTCATCCCGCAGCTGACACGGTTGACCACTCTCATCTTCGCGTCGAAGGACGGCCCGACCAAGGGCGAGCTGCCGCCCCGGTGGGTGATTCGCGCCAACCCGATCGATCCGCCCGACCTCGACAAGGAGATCGAGCGGCGCGAACGGCAAGCCAAGGTCGACCAGGCCTACTATCAGATGGACGCGCTCGAGCCGGTGGAGATTCGCCAGTCGCGCTTCGGCGGTGTCTCCTACAGCTACGAAACGACTCTTGATCAAGCGATCAGCGAGCAGAAGGCCGAGGCCCAGACGGCCGCCGCAGCGCCAGAGCCCGGCCTGCCCGAGGAGTGACCATGGCCACCAAAAAGAGCACCAAGCCAAAGGCCGCCGCCGTCGAGACTCCCGTCGAGGAGCTCGAGGCGCCGGTCGTCGTCGTCACCGTCGACCCGGTCGAGGAAGCGGCGCCGGTTGTCGAGCTGGCCCCAGCCGAGCCGGAGATCTTCGTGCTGCTCGAGCTGCACGAGCGCGAGGACGGCTGGTGGGGCGCTCGCGTCACCTATCCCGGCGGCGATGAACTGTCGTTCCATGCTCCGCGCCGGCCCGGCGTCGAGGGTGCAGCGTACCGCGCGATCCAGCAGCGTGCGCCCGAGCTGCCGCTGGTGATCAAGGTCGTGTGAGACCGCTTCGCCCGCTCGCTAAAGGCAAAGACCTGCGACCAGTTCGCGGCGGTGTTCGCGACGATCCGCTCGCACAGAATCGCGCGCGCCTCGCCGAGCTCGCCAAGCAGCCGCCGATCAAGACGCCGCCGCTGCCGTTCCCGCACGCTGTCGAGGCCAGCTATCGGCGCAAGCTCCAGCGCATCGCGGCCGATGCCTTCCGGCTGGTGCGACCTCTCATCGACGAGCTCTGGCTATGGCAAGCACTGGCCGACGCCGAGCAGGCCCGCGCCGACGCCGACGAGCCACCCGAGGAGGAACTGCGACCACCGGAGCCCGAGGCCGCCGTGCGGATTGCCCAACGTGGCGCCGAGCGGCAAGCGGCCCGACGAGCAGCCGAGCAGAATCGACCGCACACCCCGGCCGAGCGCGCGCAGCTCACGTTGCCCACCATCGTGCAACAGACCCTTGTCGCCACCCAACGGCGGCTTGACCTGTTCGCCGACGGCCTGCCGCCCGGCCTGCCCGACGTCATCGCCCGCGACATCGAACGCCATGCCGTGCGCGCGAACCTGCGAGTATTTCAGACGCTGGGCGTCAATCCGATCGAGCCCGGCTCGCCGCTCGAGGTCGCCCGCGATCGCTGGGTGCGCGTCAATGCCGAGCTGATCACGTCGCAGCCACAGGAGATCTCCGAGCGTATCGGGGTGATCGTGCGCGAGATGGTGCCGGCCGGCGCTCGTTGGGAGACTATCGCCCGCCGCCTCGAGCAAGAGGAAGGCATCGCCCAACGACGGGCGGCCCTCATCGCCCGCGACCAGGTCGGCAAGTACAACAGCGATTGCAACCGCACGCAGCAGCAGGCCGCCGGCTTCAACCACTACGAGTGGATCGGCGTCATGGACAACCGCGAGCGGCCGACCCACGTCGCGCTTCAACACTCGGTCTGGTCGTGGGACAGCCCGCCGCCGATCGGACACCCCGGCGAGCCGATCCAGTGTCGCTGCACGGCGTCGCCCGTGACATCGGCCCAAGACATCCGGCGCACCTCGACGTGGAGCGAAGAGGAGCTAATCGAACGCACGGCAGCCCTCGGCCCGACGCAGAAGCAGGGCGAAGGCGCGAGCCAAGAGGCGATCCGCAAGCGCGCGGCGTCGGAAGTCGCTAGCGAAGTGCGCCTCGCCGAAAGACGCACCTTGACGCGACGGTGAGGCCGACCGCTACCATGGACACCATGCAGAAGCGCACCGATACGCTGGACTTCAAGATCGACGCCATCGAGGCCACGAGCGGCCGCTTCATCGGTCGCGCGACGCTGGCCAAGGAAGGCGTCTACACCTATGTCGACGGCGACCGGACGTGGCGCGAGTTCGTGCCGATGTCGACATTGACCAATCCGCAGTGGCTCGACAGCCTGCGGCTGGCCCCAGTCACGCTCAACCATCCCGTGCGGCCGGTGAATCGCGACAACGCGCGGCAGCTCGCGGTCGGCAGCATCGGCGAGACGGTGGTGCGCTTGCAGGACATGATCGGCAGCTCGATCACCATCTGGGACGGTCTCGCGATCGATGCTGCGATGACCACTCACCGCGAAGTGTCGCTCGGCTACGAATGCGACCTCGACCCAACGCCCGGCACATGGAAGGGCATCGCCTATGACTCGATCCAAGTCGCCCGCCGCGCGAATCACGTCGCACTGGTCGACCGTGGCCGGCATGGCCCCGACGTCCGCGTGCAGACCGACGCCTCCGATGTCGACGAGGGCGACGACCAGCCCGATGAGGAGCCACGCCAGGACGAGGCGAGCTTTCGCCCGCCGGCCGATGTTGCCGCAGCCGCTCGCCGGGCGCTGGCCATGCGCGAGGAGCTCCCGCCGAGCCGGCGCGGTGGTACTGAGGTTGGCGTCGCTCGCGCTCGCCAGCTCGCCAATCGGCAACCGGTCAGCCTTAGTACGATCAAACGCATGGTCTCATTCTTCGCCCGGCACGAGGTCGACAAGAAGGCCAAGGGCTTCCGCAAGGGCGAGGAAGGCTATCCCACCCGCGGCAAGGTGGCGTGGGAGCTTTGGGGCGGCGACGCGGGCAAGCGGTGGGCCGAGAGTATCGCCCGGCGGCAAACGTCGGATGCTGTTGACATGGCGGTTGCGGCTGTCCCAGCATGGTTGGGAGTCGCGCACAACGCGCAACGAATCGACGCGAGCGAGGATTGCATGGCCGCACTGATGATCGGTTCCCTCAAGCTGGACGTCGACAGCGCCTCCGCTGCCGCCGCCACCGCGCACCTCGATGCGCTGAACACCAAGGCCACCGAGGCCGCCGCTCGTGCTGATCGCGCCGAGGCCGAGCTCGACGCCGCGAAGGCCGCGCTCGAGACCGCCAAGGCCGAGCACACCAAGGCCCTCGAGACCGTGAAGGCCGATGCCGTCGCCACCGCCAAGGCGCGCGTGCAGCTCGAAACGCTGGCCACCGCCGTGTGCGGTCGCAAGTACGACTGCGCCGACAAGAGCGATCGCCAGGTGCGCGTCGACATGCTCGCCAAGCTCGGCGTGACCGTCGGCGACGACCGCTCGGACGACTACGTAGTGGCCCGCCTCGATGCGGCCCTCGAGCTCGCCGCCAAGCAGCACTCGGCCGCCTCGGTTATCGCCGGTGCGCTGAACGCCGACAAGATGCACAAGGGCAGCGACGACGAGGAGATGGACGACGACGAAGAAGTCGAAGGCTCCGATCTCTATGATCGCAAGGGCAAGGACAAGAAGGGCAAGAAGGACGCCGCGCCCTCGGCGAATGAACTGCTCCGCTCGCGGTGGGGCTAACAGGAGATCCAATGGCAGCTTTCACTTCGGTTACCGCTCGCCTCACCGCCGGCACCATCGGGCAGCTCGCCTACGGCGCCGACGCCAACAAGTACGTTCGCAGCTACGTGCTGGTCGACGCGACTGATGTCGCCCCCGGCTACGGTGTGGGCTACGACGCCACCAATGACAGCGCCAAGTTGTACGACGGCAACTTCCTCGGCGTGTGCTTCGATGACGGCTCGCTCGCCATCGAGTCGCTGGTGTACGACAACGCGGGCAATCCCAACATGCCGGTGGTCCAGAAGACCGCTGGCGTGTGGGTCTACTGCACTCAGGATGTCACCCCGGCCGATCCGGTCTACATCCAGAAGACCGCTGGCGTGGGCAAGCCCAAGGGCTCGTTCCGCAAGGACAACGACGGCGGCAACGCTGATCTGCTGGCGAACGTCCAGTGGGCCGGAAGCTTCACCGTCGCGGGCAACAACAAGGCTGCCCTCGTGCTCAACCTCCCGGCGTAAGGCTAAGGGAACACAGGAGAACCATCATGAGCGAGATCAAGTTCCCCAGCCGTCGCACCGTGTTCGACATGGATCCGATCGGCGCCAACAAGACCGCAAAGCGGTGGGATCGCTACGATGCCAGCCAGCTTCGCCACACCGTAGACGCTCTGGGCAAGAGCATGGGCTTCCGCTCCGACGCCGCGTCGGGCTATGCTCTGGCTCGTGAGCTCGAGTACGTCTCGGCCGTCATCGCTCAGCAGCCGCTGACCGACCTGACCTCGATGACCGCGTTTCCGATGGCCGTCGACCAGCCGGCGCCCTACCAAGAGGTCTACACTTGGAAGGCGCAGACTTGGACGACCGGCGGTCGGCTGTCGCGCTCCTACAAGGACATCGGCACCCGCGGCGACATTCAGGTCTCCAAGAACAGCCAGAACGTCGCGCCGCTGATCGGCCACGCCTCGTGGGGCTTGGACGACATCGCTCGCGCCGCTCTCGGCAACATCCCGCTGCCGGCCCTCGAGCTGCAGGGCGCGATGCGTTTCATCAGCGAGACCATCAACGCCGAAAACTGGTTCGGCGACTCGCAGGAAGGCATCAACGGTCTGTACTCGGACGCCAACATCACCAAGTCGGTGGTGGCCAACGGCGCCGCTGGCTCGCCGCTGTGGGCGAACAAGACGCCGGACGAGATCGAGGCCGACATCGTCGACCTGATCAAGACCGTGGTGTTCAACGTGAAGGGCAAGGGCAACCTGCTCCCGAATCGTCTGGCCCTGAGCGTCGGCGACTACATGAAGATCGCGACGACGGCGCGCTCGCAGCTCACCACCACCACCATCCTCCAGTTCGCCCAGCAGGCGCTGGCGGCGGCGGGCGGCGGCGACTCGCAGATCACGTCGCACCCCGAGCTGGCCAACAACGGCAGCGGCGCGAGCTTCATGGTGTGCTACCGTCACGACCCGCAGGTCGCCGGCCGCATCCTGCCGCTCGCTCCGGTGTTCCTGCCGCCGGACATCGAAAACACCTACATCACCCAGGCGATCCACGCGCAGGCTGGCGGCCTCAACATCCGCTACCCGATCGCGATGCTGATCCGCTACGGCATGAGCTGAGCCAGATCCAGCTGGCTGACTTGAGGGAGGCCCGATGGCTGTGACCGCGACCGACGTTAAGACGTTCGCGCCAGAGCTGTCGGGCCTCTCTGATTCTCTGGTCAACCAGTGGATCGCCTTTGCGCCCGGTGCTGTGGCCCCGAGCGTCATGGGCACCGATGCCGACCAGGCCACGCTCCTGTGGGTCTGCCACCAGTGCGTGCGCTCGAGCGGCGGGGCCTCTGGCACGGTCGGGCCTGTGACAAATCGCGACGTCGGCGACGTGTCGGTCTCAAACGGCTCAAGCGATACCGCGGGACTCGTCATGGGCCTGCGGACGACGGCCTACGGTGTGGCGCTGATGCAGTTGATCCGGCGGCGAACGGCTGGCGGGCTGGTGGTCTAATGGCCACCCAAGTCATCGACAACCGCGCAGTGTGGGACAAGATTCTACGCGAGCTCGGCAAGCTCCGGCGCACCGTCGTCACCGTCGGCGTCCATCAAGACGATTCAGCCCGCGCCGGTGACAGCCTGACCAATCCACAGCTCGCCGCGATTCACGAGTTCGGCGCCGGACGCATCCCAGAGCGGTCGTTTCTGCGAGCCACGATTGACCAAGATCGTCGCGTTGAGGACTTCGCGCGAGAGCAGGCTGCCGAGGTCGCGACCGGCGTGCGCCCGGCAAGCCAAGCTGGCGAACGGATCGGCGTGATGACGTCGAACGCGGTCAAGACTCGGATTCGCGACCACATCCCGCCGCCGCTGGCCGCGGTCACCATCCAGCGCAAGATCGAGAAAGGCGCGCACGGTAGCGGCTTGGCCTCGATGGCTGGCAATGCGGCGGCTCCGCTCATCGACACCGGACAGTTGATCAACTCCATCACGTACAAGGTGAAGCAATGAGCGGCGTCCCTGTGATCGTAAGCGATGCAGTGATCTCGCTCGCCGCTCAGGATGTCACTCGCCGGCGGTACGCGGCCGGCGCCATCTCGACGACGACCGGAAGCAAGGGCGTGTTCACCGTCGGCGCCTACACCGACACGACGATCGCGGCCAGCATCGGCCCGATCAGCGGTCGGACGCGCGCAATGCTGCCCGAGGGTATTCGCTTGAGCTCGCGCTACATGATGCACACGCTGGCCGACGTGCAAGGCGACCAGCCGACGACGACCTCGAGCATCCAGCAGGCCGATCAGATCATCTACGACGGCCGCGTCTATCAGGTATGGCAAGACCGACGGTGGGTCGGCCACGGCACGTATCGGCGTTTCGTGCTCTACAGCGCGACGGTGGAGCCCTGATGGCGAGCTACACTTGGCCCAACGTGCAAGATGCACTTTACGACGCCGTCAAGGCCGCGATGCCGAGCTGCACGGTGTATTGGGAATTTGCCACGTCGAACAACGGCGCGCAGTTCCCGATTCCAGCCAAGCCCTTCGCGGCGCTGAACCTGACGACGCGCGACATCGCGCCAGGACAGCAGGGCAGCGATGAGGCGCAGATCACGTCGACGGCTGGCACGGTCGCCTATGCCCAGCACCGGCGTCACATCTTGCAGGTGAACGTCTACTCGAACAGCGCCTACGGGGCCAACCATGCGACGGTGCTCCTCTCGGCGCTCAAGCGAGAGCTGCGGAAGGATTCGCGGATCCTCGCCCTGCGGCAGGCTGGCTGCAAGGCGTGGCCGCTGGGGCCGGTGCAAGACCTCACGGCGCTGCTAGACACCCGCGCGGAAAGTCGCGCACAATGCGAGGTCGTGGTCGCCACGCTCGAAAGCTCGTCGGAAGTGACGGGCTGGATCGAGACGGTCGACCTCAGCGGAATCGAAGTCGACGGCGTGCCGATCTGAGAGGTTGAACGATGGCAAAGCTACCTAGCAGCACTCTGGTGGACATCCAGATCAACCTCATCGGCGCGGCGGCCTCGGTCGATGGCTTCGGCGTCCCGATGATCATCGACACGCAGAACGTGCTCGGCGCCGCTGGTCCCAGCACTCCCGAGATCCGTACCTGCTACAACATGCAGGACTTGATCGGCTTTGGCTTCGCGCCCTATCACAAGGCCTACAAGCTCGCCGCCGCCCTTCAGGGCCAGACCCAGCGAACCAAGAGCTTCAAGGTCGCCTCGGTGTCGACCCTGAGTTCGGCGTCGCTGTCGGCGGTCGAGGCGCAGGATGGCATCTGGTATGCCCTGCTCCTGACCTCGCGCAGCGCGGCTGACATCGTCACCACCGACACTTGGGTCGAGACCGTGGCCGCTCGCCGTCACCTCTTTTTCGCCGAGACCCAAGAGGCCGCGGCCTTCACCGGCGCGCCCTCGGCGGTCACGACGCTCGAGTCGAGCGGCAGCATCCGCACCGGCATCTTCGCCCGCAAGGCTGACGCGCAGACCGTGACCCTCACGATCAGTTCGGCCTTCGTGGCCCTCAACAGCGTCACGGTGAAGCTCAACGGTGTGGCCACGGCTCCGACTGTGTTCGGCGTGAGCAGCGACGCGACCTTGGCGTCTTTCGCGTCGGCGATTGCCGCGGTCGGCGGTGGTCTCATCTGCTCGGCCTCGGTCGTTTCGGTCGGTGGCGGCACGGACAACGATCGCGTGATCGTGCTGACCGCGTTGGATCCGCTGGTCGACCTCGTGCTCTCGGACTACTCCTGCACGCTGGGTGCCGCGCAGAACACCGCGAGCTTTGCCACGACCAACGTCGGCGCTGGCGCGTGCGATGCGGCTCTGGCTGGCAAGCTGATCCCGCAGGGCCTCGGCCAAGCGACCGCGCACGGCAAGACGCTGACTGGCCCCGAGACCGACGACCTGTCGACGGCGGAATACAACAACGTCACGACCCACGGCGGAAACGTGTACGTCACGATCGGCGGCATCGACCAGGTGCAGAAGGGCCAGACCTCCGGCTTTGTGGCCGCTGGTCAGCATGCCTTTATGGACACGGTCGCCATGCGCGATCGGCTCGAGTCGGACATTCAGGCCGCAGTATTGGCGGTTCTCTCGCCGCAGGTCGGCAAGCTGCCCTACAACAACACCGGCATCGCGGCGGTGGCTGGTGCGGCGATCAACGTCTGCCAGCGGTACGTTTCGCTTGGCATGCTCGAGCCCTTCAAGGTGGCCGAGTCGTGGACGATCCCCGACATCAGCGAGATTTCGCCGGCCAACAAGACCGCGCGCTACCTGCCCGGCATCACGGCCAACCTCGTCGGCACCGGCGCTATCCAGTCGGTGGAATTGACGCTCAACATCGCGGTCTAACGGAGTCGAACCATGGCCAACCTGCTCGGAAGCTACAGCCCCAACGACATCTCGATCATCGTAGCCGGCGTCCCGGTCTCGGGCTATGGCGATGGCGACTTCGTCTCGGCCGAGTTCGCCTCGGATGCCGCGATGTTGAAGGAAGGCGCCGACGGCTCGCCGGCGATCAGCTACAAGCGCGGCGCTCGTGGCGGCACCATCACCGTCACGCTGTTGCAGACCTCGATGTCGAACAACTACCTCAATGGCCTGTTGTTCGCGCAAAAGACGGTCGGTGGCGCGCAGTCGACGGTGCCCGTGGTGATCCGTAACGCGCAGGGCGGCCAGACGGTGACCATGCAGCGGGCGGCCTTGCAGAAAGAACCAACCGTGACGTATGGTCCCGAGGTGTCCACGGTGGAGTGGACCTTCATCGGCCAGCTCGTGTCCGAGTTCGCGGGCATGGCGGTCTAAGCGGGGCCAAGTGCGAGACATCAAGACGATCGACGTCAACGGCAAGCAGGCCACTATCCCCAAGCTGGACGCTGCTTCTGCCTTCGACGTCGCGTGCATTGTCGCTGAGTGGCGGGGGCGTATGCTGGCCGCCGCCGGCGACGATGGCCTCAGGAGCGAGGCAGCCGGCGTCGACAACTTCGCGGCGACCGGTCGAATGCTCGCTCAGGCCGCAAAGATGCTCCGCGACAAGGAATACCGCGACCTCGTGTGGACGCGCGTCCTGCACGGCTGCACGCTGGGCGGCGAGCCTGTGATGGGGCCAGACGGCAAGACGCCGCGCGACACCCACGACCTCGCCGATCTGTATCGCCTGCACCTGCTGTCGATCGACCACAGCTGCGGGTCTTTTTTGGCGGCTCTGGGCGTGGGCGCGCTTCAGGGCATGAGCTGACACCAGCCCAGCAGTCGGCCGAGATTCGCAAGCTCCGCGAGCAGGCCATCAAGACGCGGTGGCTTTGGACGCTGCCGGTCGAGGCTGGTTATGCTCGCAGCCTGATCGAAGTTCAGACAGAATGGAGCCTCGACGACGTGCTGCTCGTCTCCGATCGCGTTCGTGAACGCAACCGGCAGATGGAGAAGGCACGTAAGGGAGCGCACCGATGATCGTCCGCGACCTATTGATCAAGCTCGGTTTCCGCTCGGACACCAGCCAGCTCGACAAGACCGATCAGAAGCTCGCCGGCATCAAGTCGAGTGTGGGCGCGCTCGATGTCGCCGCCGGCGCCATGTTGTCGAATCTGGCCATGCAAGGCGTCGGCAAGGTCATCGGCACGCTCAAGGAGGGCGTCGATCAGTCGGTGCAGTTCGGTCGCGAGATGGCCAACATCAGCTCGCTGATCGGTGGAGACCAACTCCGCACCCGCGAGCTCGCCGCAGACGTCGAGCGCATGGCGTTGCAGTTCGGCAAGGGCACGAGCGAGATCAACGATGGTCTCTACGACCTAATCGGCACGCTCGGCGATAGCAAGGAAGCGACCCAGCAGCTCGAGATCGCCATGAAGCTCGGCGCCGCTGGTGCCGCGACGACCAAGGACGGCCTCTCGGTGTTGGCGGCAGTGACCAAGGCCTACGGCGACACGTCGCTGGCGACCATGCAGAAGGTCGCTGATCTCAGCTCCAAGACGGTCAACCTCGGCAAGATCACGCTGCCCGAGATGGCCGCCAGCATTGGCCAAGTCACACCTTTGGCCGCGCAGCTCGGTGTCAGCATCGAGGAAGTGATGGCCAATACCGCCACGCTTACCGGCGTGACAGGCAGCGGCGCAGAAGTCATGACGCAAATGTCCTCGGCCATGCGTGCGCTCATCGACCGCTCGAAGCCCATGGAGGCCGCGTTCCAAAAAGCCTTCAAGCCTCTCGGCATCACCGGCATGAAAGAGGCGATCAGCAAGTACGGCTTTGTCGGCGTCATGCAGATGCTGGTCAACACGACCGACGGCAGCATGGAGCAGATCAACGCCCTGTTCGGCCGCATCGAAGGCCTCAAGGAAGCGTTGTCGCTGACAGGCAATCAAGCGGCCGACTTCAAGGACAAGATGAAGGCCATGGGCGAAGTCGCCGGCGAAGTCGACGCGCAGTATCGCGCGCAGACCACCGGCCTCGGCGCTGCTGGCTTCGAGATGGACAAGGCCAAGGCCCGCTCGGATGCGCTCTCGCGGCAGATCGGCGAGCGAATGACGCCGGCTTTCCTCAAGTTCGAGGAGACCCTCGGCACCATCAAGCTCCTGTTCGTCGACTACATCCTGCCGCTTTTCTCCGATGTGACCAAGAATGCGGGCGATAGCTCGAAGGGAGTGGATCTGCTGTCTGTCAGCTTCCGTGGTCTCGCCGTTGTGCTCGGCGCAGTGATGGGCATCCTCGACACGATGTTGACCACCGTGGTCATGGTTGCCAAGGCGCTCGCTGGTCTCGCGGCTGCTGTCGCTCACGTCGCGACCGGAAACTTTGCCGCAGCCGGCGCCACACTTCGCCAGACTGGCGCCGAGTTCATGACTCAGGGGCAGGCCTATGTCTCAAGGGCCACCGGCTATGGCGACATCATGGGCCGCGCCCTGTTCGACGTGCCCAAGGCGCAAGGGATGGCCGAGGCGGCGGCAACGGCTGGCCCGGCTGGTGCGCCGGCGATCAATACCGACGTCGGCGGGATCAGCATCACCGTGAACGCTGCACCCGGCACCGAGGCGGCCGCTGTCTCTCGCGAGCTGGACACAGTCGCGCGCGGCCTGTGGGATCAAAATCTGATGCAGGCCCAAGCGGCGCTGGCGGGAGACTACTGATGGCCTTCTGCGAGATTGAGCTTTCCAGCGGCCTCGTCATCTCGCCGGACACGGCAGAGACGATCACGCACACGCGCGAGGCGCAGGCCACCGATCACCCTGTCGAGGACGGATCGGCCATCGCCGATCACGTCATCGTGAAGCCCAAGACGTTCACGCTCGTGACGATTTGGACGCCTCGACCGTGGGACGACAGCTTTAAGCCCAGCGGCATCAACCGGCCGCAGCAGGCCTTCGACATCCTCGCGCTGGCGTGCCAGGACAAGACCTCGCTGTGGATCCAAGTCGATGACATCGACTACCAGCCGGTCGTGCTCGAGCGCGTGACGATGCAGCGCCAGTTCGCCGACGGCGACAGCCGCACGATCCAGCTCGAGTGCAAGGTGATCACCATCGTTTCGGGCAAGACGGTCGCGGTCAAGCTCAAGTCGACGCTCAAACCCAAGGGCAAGCCCAAGAAGAAGAAGGTCTCGCTCGAGGTCGACAATACCACCGTCTACTGGACTGACCCCAACCCTACCGCCAACAGCTACTGGCAGAACGGCGCCTCGACCCCGACAGCCAACCCGCAAGCCCCGGCGAACTACGTCGCCCGCAAGGCGGCCTCGACCAATCCGGTCTTGCAGTCCAACTTCTACCAGGTGCTGAACCCGTAGCAGGAGGCGCGCGTGTACCTCAAGATCCCGATCAACACGACCGAGGACGCCACGCCCATCGTCGCCGAGGTGCAGCTCGAGGGCGAAGCCTATCAGCTCTTCTTCCGCTACAACGTCCGCGCCGGCTTCTGGCGCTGCGACATCCGCAACACGCAAGGCGTGGCGCTGGCGGCGGGCCTCGCCGTTCGCAATTCTGGCATCGCGTGGAATCAGGCGCTCTACCTGCACGAGGGCATGGTGCAAGGCCTGCTCCGCTGCTTCGCTACCGCCACGCCCGGCGTCGACGCTGGGGCCAACGAGCTCGGCGGCCGCGTGGGCGTCTACTACCGCACGGCGATCGACTGATGGCGCAGCTCTACGGCCGGCAATGGGTGCTCACGATTGGCGGTCGCCAGTGGACCGACCTTCGCGTGTCGTTCGAGATCAAGCGCACGTTGAGCAAGTACCCCGACCCGGCGACGATCACGGTCTACAACTTGTCGGCCGAGACTCGCGCGAGCTTCCAACGCGGCGACGAGGTGCGGCTGGTCGCCGGCTACACCGAGGCCTCGAGCTTGATCTACAGCGGCCAGCTCCAAGATCAGATCGTGGCGCGCGATGGACCAGACTGGGCCACGACGATCACTGTGCGCGATGGTGACTCCGCGTGGCGCACGCAGGTCAATCGGTCGTTCTCGACCTCGGCGCCGCTGTCCATCGCCGTGCAGCGCATCGCCGCCGACATGGGTCTCGCCATCCTGCCCACGTCGCGACCGCTCCTCGAGGGCTACTCTGTTCGCGCCGGCTCCATCCACGTCGGCCCCGGTCAAGACGCGCTTTCGAAGCTGCTCTCGCCGTGGTCGCTCCGGTGGTGCATTCAAGACGGCGTGCTGGTCATCCTGCCGCTCGATGGCGCCACCAACCAGACAGCAGTGCTCCTGTCGCCGACCACTGGCCTCGTCGGTTCGCCCGAACCCATGACCGACCAAGCCAAAAAGCCATTCAAGAAGAACCAGCCCAACGACAAGACCGGCAAGCGGCTCCGATTGACTGCGCTGCTCCAGCCCGACCTAAACCCCGGCCGGCCGGTCGTCTTGCAGTCGACGCAATACAACGGCACCTATCGCGTGGATTCGGCCGTGCATCGCGGCGACTCGCGCGGCCAAGACTGGTATAGCGTCGTAGAGTGTACGCTGCTCTCGGGGGCGACATGATCGGGATCACACTCGAGCAGGTGATAGACGAAGCCATCACCAGCCGACTCCAGAACGTGTGGACAGCTCTGCCCGGCGTCGTCGTGTCGTGGTCGACCAGCGGCACGGCGTCGGTGCAACCCTTCCCCGGCGTGCTGATCAACGGCGAGCTCCAGTCGCTGCCGGTCCTGACCGACGTTCCGGTGGCCTATCCTGCGGGCGCCGGCGGCAGCATGACGTATCCTCTCGAGGCCGGCGACAAGGTCATCCTGATCTTCTCGAGCTCGCCGCTGGCCCTCTGGCGCGACACCGGCGACGAGGCCGACCCGTTCGACGTCCGTCGGCATGACCTGTCGGACGCATGGTGCATCCCTGTCGCCGGCGGCAGTGCGCCCGCCGCGCAGGCCGACCGCGTCATCATCTCGCAGCCCTCGGGCCAAAACGACAAGCTCCAGCTCGGCGTGGCTCCGCTCCTACCCGCCACGCCACCGGCACAAGTGCCAGCCCTGCCCGACGGCATCGTCCCGCCGCTCCTGCCCGGTCTGCGACAGACCAGCGGCCGCGCAGCTCGCACTGGCGACGCGATCAAGATCATCGTGGATCAGACGGTGGTCCAGAACTTTATCGCCGGCATGGCAGCGGTGGCGGCAGGCGCGCCGGTGACCCCGTTTGACATGACCGGCTGCATCGCGAGCGGTTCCGACATCGTCGAGGTGGAGTGATGGCAAACAAGGCCGGAATCATCAACGCAGACACTGGGGTCATCGTCGGCGTCCCCGACGCGCTCGTGCAGGTCGGCGGCGTGTGGACTATCGCGGCCACTGCACCAGGCACGGTACCCGCCAGTCGACAGATCAACACGACAGCGCCTCTCACCGGCGGCGGCGACCTCTCAGCCGATCGCACGATTGCCATTGCGGCGGCGACAGCGGGCAATGACGGGTACATGACGACGACGCAAGTCGCGACGCTTGCCACGGCTGCGAGCACTGCTGGTGCAGCACTGCCCAAGGCCGGCGGCACGATGACTGGCGCGATTGACATGGGCAGCCAGAAGATCACGTCGCTCGGCACTCCGACAGCGACCACCGACGCCGCAACGAAGGGATACGTCGACACGGCAGTCGTCGGTCTGCTTGACCTCAAGGGCTCGATCGACTGCTCGGGAAATCCCAACTACCCAGCGGCGCTCAAGGGCGACGTGTGGGTGATCTCTGTGGCTGGCCTCATCGGTGGCGCCTCGGGCATCTCAGTGCAGGCCGGCGACGCGATCCTTGCGCTCGCCGACAATGCCGGCGGCACACAGGCGGCGGTCGGCTCGAGCTGGAGCATCCTGCAAGCCAACCTTGTGGGCGCTCTGCTCGCCGCAAACAACCTCAGCGACGTGGGCAACACGGCCACGGCCCGCACAAATCTCGGTCTCGGAACGGCAGCGACAGCGAACAGTACCGATTTTGTGGCACGGATTGGCGATACGATGAGCGGCTCGCTGGTCTTGGGCTCCGGTGCATCATTGACCATGAGCGGCGGCACACTGTCGGGCCAAGGCAACATTCGGATGGGCGCTGCGGCCAATCCTGCGTATGACTCAAACCTGCTCTACGCTGATGCCAATACGCGAACAATGGGCATGGTCTGCTCTGCGACGCCTGCATTCGGCGCAGCCAACGGCCCCTACGTGGGTATGCGCGGCAACACTTACAGCGCGATCAGTAGCCAGCGTGGCAATGTGTTTTTTGCTGCTGGCAACCCAAGCACACCGGCGGCGGCTGAGGGTGCGATCATCTTCCTCACAGGCGCAGACCAACTGCGAATGCGAATCGACAACAGCGGATTTGTTGGGATCAACTATAGGGCCGCAATTGCTTCTAGTGCCACGAGCTATCTGCTGAACTTCGGCGCAACCACCAAGGGTTTGCACGAATACAATAGCGGAGGCACGGGCAACGATTCGATCAAGGTCATTGGCAGCAATCCCGGCGCAACATTTGGCGTGCAAAATGCGAACGCTTCTGGTTTTTCCGGCGTCGAGTACCTCGACAACGGCGGCACTGTCCGTGTGTTTACCGGCTACCAGAACAGCACTGGCGAATTCCGTTTCAACCAGCTAGCTGCTGGTGGAACAATCGTGTTCAAGATTTCCAGCAACAACGCGCTCGAAATCGCAAACAGTCGAGCGGTCACCGTTCCTGTTTCGCTCAAGATTGGCACGTCGGGAACGGCCATCACGCAACAGACCGTCTACACCCCGACGCTCACGCCTGCCGCGGTCAGTGCCGGCGCCCCAGCCGAGCAGACCTTCGCCGTGACCGGTCTCGCGACCACCGACACCGTGACCGTGAACGCGCCAGGAGCGGCGGTGTTCAACGCCCGCGTGTCGGCCGCCAATACGCTGGCGATTACCTTCATGCCACCGGCTGCCGGCAGCTACACCCCGCCGGCGGGCACCTACCGCATCGTCGCGATCCGATCCTAGCGTTGCGAGCCTGCACGGCGTAGCATGGCCGAGCGAGGTGGATGGTGGCGACAGCGTGGCGCGATCTGGCTCTGGACTCGGCTGGCGATCTGCTGATCGAGGGCGGCGACTTTCGCCTCTTGCAGGGCAACGACGCGATCGTGCAGGAGTGCCAGACGGCGCTCGGCCTGTGGCTCGGCGAGTATCCCTTCGACACGACGATCGGCACCAATTGGCCCGGCCTGCTCAACCAGAAGGGCGTGCGCGATTCGCAGGTTACTGCCGAGGTGCGGCGCGTCCTGTCGACCGTGCAAGGCGTGGCCAGCGTCGATCGCGTGGACATCGAGACCAACACGACCGCGCGCACGTCGTCGCTAACCATCTATCTCACCACCGACGAGGCCGCCGTGCTGGCTGTGCCCGTCGCGGTCGGAGGTCTTTGATGCCCGGCCCCACGTTCGGCCCATCGGGCCTCCAGATCCAGACAGCGACCGAGATCCAGACCGAGCTGTCCAACTACTTGCAGGCCGCGTTCGGCGCCTCGCTGCAATCTCTCAACGGCAACACCGTCGTCGGGCAGCTCGTGTCGGCTCTGGCGCAGGTCTTGGCGAGCTATCAAGAGGGCATCGACTACGCCTATCAGGCGTCGACGCTCGATGGCGCCGAGGGCGTGAACCTCGATCGGCTGGTGCAGAACCTTGGCCTGACGCGCAATATCGCGACCTCAACGACGGTCACGATCAATATGGCCAATTCGAGCGTGGGCGCGGTCGTCGTGCCGCAGGGCACCATCATCGCGCTCGGGGCGACTGGCGACCTATACGGCGTGGTCACCTCGGTGACGATTGCTCCGCTCGGCAACGCCAACGTCTCTGTGATCGCGCTCGTGCCCGGCCCGACCGACGTCGCCGCCGGACAGACGACGTGGGCGATCACCACCAGCTTTGTCGGCTCGAGCTTCTTGACGTTGACCAATCCCACCGCCGGCGTAACCGGCACAGCGCAGGAGACCGACGGCGAGCTCCGCGTGCGAACGCTCGAATCCGCGCACCTGCCCGGCAACGCCACGGTGGATAGCATCCGCTCGGCCATCGCTGACCTCGATGGCGTCGTCGAGTGCCGAGTGTTCGAGAATACCAGCGACTTCGCTGGCATCACGTCGCCGGTGAACATTCCGACGTTGCCAGCGCACAGCTTCACGGCTGTAGTGCGCGGGTCTGCCGCGGCCAGTGCGATCGGCCCGGTGATCTACAACCAGAAGGCAGCAGGCATCCAGACCTTCGGCGACACAACCTACGCGGTGACGGATCCTGATGGCTTCACGGTGAATGTGAAGTATGAGGCCGCAGCAGCGTCGACGATTTTTGTTTCGGCCACCATCGCTGGTGTGTCTGCGAGCTTCAAGGCAGCGATTCAAGCGGCAGTGGCAGCCTATATCGGCACCAGCGCCACGCCCGGCCTGACGATGGGATCGACCATTATCGGGATCGCTCTTACCGACGTGATCTACGACGCGACCAAGGTCAACGGCGTGTCGACCTGCACAGGCATCAGCCTGCTCAAGTTCGACACTGCGAACCCGCCGGTCAACACGAGCAACCTTCCGGTGGCATGGAATGAGTATCCCCAGACCGTCGCAAACGATGTCCACATCGCGCTGACGTTCGTGTGACCCATGGCAGACCTTGTTCAACTTGATGCCGGGCAGTTGATGGTGGACGCTCTACCGAGCGAATTCCGCCGTCCTAAGCTCGAGGCTGCATGGGCCGCACTCGGCCAGCCGATCAAGGATGCCGACGCCGCGGTCGTGTGGCTCCAATCGGCCTTCACCGTCTCGCTCGGCACCGGCGTGCAGCTTGATGCGCTTGGGCAGCTCCTCGGCCAGCCGCGGCTCGGTGGCGCGTATCCGCTCGGCGAGACCGATGCCGACTATCGGGGCAAGCTACAGGCGGCCATCCTTCGCAATCGCTCGAAGGGCACAGCTCGAGAAATCGCAGCGATGGTTCACGCCCTGTTGTCGGATGCGATCGCGGTACAGGTCTCGGACGTTCCGCCGGCCGCGTTCAACTTGGCCGTGTATGTCTCATCGGCGTTGTCGAGCTCACAACAGCAGGCGCTGATCGACTTCGCGGTGGCAGCCAAGGCAGCCGGCGTCAAGATCGTGGGCATCGCATGGTATCAGGCGCCGGTGTTCGGCTTCGTACCGTCGACCAATCCACCCGTGCAGGGCTATGGCGACGGCGTCGGCGGCCCAGGTGGCGCGTACGCAAATTACATCTACCCCTGAGGTTGAACCATGGCGAACGTGATCAAACAGTACCCCACCACCGGCACCGGAGACCCCGAGATCCTGCCGTGGGCCACTGGTGGCACGACGCTCGAGCCTACCGCAGGACAAGAGACCACCGGCTGGCAGCCGCAAGCCATTGCTGGCCCGCCCGACTATCGCCTCGAGAATTACGCACGGCTCAACCAGTCGTTGCTGAATGCGCGCGGCGTGCAGACCGCAGTGTTCCTTGAGTGCTGCCAAGCCCAGATCACGCTGACCGGATACGCGGCCGGCGTGAATCAGCGTCGAATCACGATCAACGGCGTCAACATCGATATCACCGACGGCGGCGGCTCGGTGACGGCCGTGCGAGATGCCTTCATCGCAGCGATCAACGGCAACCCCGTCACCGCGTCATTCGTGACCGCCTCGGCTGGTGGCCCAACCATCCTATACCTGACAGACACGACGCCCGGCGAAACCTACTCACAGGCTCCGTCGCTGGTCGTGTCCGTGCTGGCTGGCGCTGGCACCATCGCGATCACGAGCCCGGCGACGACGCCGATCGTGCGTGAGGATGCGATCGCCATGTCTGCCGACATCGTGCTCGGCTCACCGACAGCCGACGACGATGGCCTCGTGAGCCACGACGCGCGCATCGTGTGGCGCAAGTCGAAGGGCAGCTTTCGCGCCGGCACCTTCACCGGCACGCAGGCCGACAACGCCAACACGGGCACGGGTTCGGTGGCGTTTGGATCCAATCCGGTGGCGAGCGGGCAGAACAGCGTCGCCATGGGCAGCGCAGCCAGCGCCACGGCCGCAGAGGCCATCTCCATCGGCACGAGCTCGAGCGCGGCAGCTATCGGTTCGGCAGCCATCGGCCAAAGCGCAACGGTGGGCACGACGGCCGCCAACTCGTTCGCGGCGACCTCTGGCCAAGTCGGCAACACCTGCACCAACGCGGTCGCCATGGCTGGCGGCGTGGCTAACAATTCCTACGCACTCGCGTCGGGCGGCGGCAACGCGAGCGGCAACTCGTCGATTGCGATCGGCGATGCGGCCACGGCCAACCAATCCGGCGCGGTGGCGCTTGGCAAGGGCACCATCACGGCCTCGGGCATCGGCGCGCTGTCGACTGGCTTCGCCGGCTCCACGGCCAGCGTGACCGCAACCGCCGATGGCGCGATGGCGCAGGGCTATGCCAAGGACACCGGCGCGGTCGTGATTGCCAGCGGCAAAGGCGCACTCGCGCACGGCTACTCCAACAGCGTGTCGGAGATTCGCGCCAACGGCGATGGCTCTGTGTCTTTGGGCTTTCAGGACGCCGCCAACATCAACGCAGCGGCCGGCGCCAATTCGTTCGCCCACGGCAATGCGTGCAGCTCGGCGCAGACCTACAGCCGCTCGACGGGCTACGCGGCCAAGACGTCGACCGCCGGCGAAGTGGCACACGCAGCGGCGCCGTTCACCGACTTGGGAGGGACGATCCAGCAGGGCAGCAGCCAGCGCGGCTCGGTGCATGTGCTCAAGCGCACGACCGACGCCACCGACCAGATCCTGACGCCAGGCGTCGGCGCGGTGAGCTTCAATCCTGCTCTCGATACGGTGTATCTGATCGACTGCATGGTGGTCGCGAAGAAAGAAGCGACCGATGACGACTACGCCATGTGGAGCGTCAAGATCAGCTGCGCCTATGTCGCCGGCGTGTTCAGCGTCAAGAAGGTCGTGGGCATCACCTTTGCGGCACCGGCTGTATTCGCCAACTTTGCGGCTGGTGCAGCGGTGACGCAGTTCGACCGCAACGGCGGGTGCGCTGCTTGCACGTTCAATGTTCAAGCCAACGGCGGCAAGCTCGAACTGCACGTGACCGGCTTGGTCGACCCTGTGCGCTGGTCGGCGCGTATGGATTACATCGCCGTCGGCCAGACGAGCTAGCCACTAGCAGCCGGCGAGGCTGTTGCCCTACGCTGATCAACGGAGGATCGAGCCATGCCCACCAACGTCGTGCTACAGCCAGGCGTCAAATACAAGGTCACCAAGACGGGCGCTCCGTCGACTACGCTCACGCGCTCTACCGGCGTCTCGAGCCTGCCGGCGACTGGATACCTCCGCAAGACCGGCGACGTCGTGACGGTGGCCGATGGGCTGCTCTACTGCGATCAGCCGATCGATGTGTCCGTCGATCTGGGCACTGTCGTGCCGACCGATGGCGCGAGCACTGTGGTGGCTGGCGCAACGGCAGCCCTGCGACGGATCATCAATACCACCGGGACGACCGCGGCTCCGACGCTTGCGACCGATGGCTTTGTCGTCGATGGATACGCCTCGTGTACCTTCACGATCAAGACGACTGGCGTGGTCAAGTTCCACCTCTATTCCTACGACATCACCAGCGGAGAGTGGGCCAAGGTGCTCGGCGCAGACGGCTTCGGTGACACGGCCGGCGACGTCGACGTCAACAACACGACGCGCCGCGTCTCCTTCGTACTCGACTACAAAGGCATCGATCGTCTCTTTCTGCAAGTGTTCGCCAACGGAACATCGGCGCAAGTAGATGCGTGGGCCAACGTCATGTTGCCGCGGACGACCTACTAGGGGGCGCCATGGAACACCCTGCGAGCATGATGGCGATACTCGTTCCGATGGCTGGCGGTATCGTCTGGATCGGCACCGGCGTGTGGCGAATCGCCAAGTGGACCGAGCGCCAAGATGCGCGCGTCGGTCACCTCGAGGACTGGCAGGCCAAGACTGACACGCGACTCGGCGTCATCGAGGCCGACGTGACGCAGCTCAAGGTCGATCAAGCGCGGCTCGAAGCGGCGCAGAAGGTGTGATGATGCGAAAGTTTGCTCTGTTGCTCTTGCTGGTCGGCTGCTCGAAGTCTGGCCCGGCCCCGACAACGGCGATCGTCATCGTCGATGACGTGGTGCAGACGGTCGACGCGGCCGAGGCGGTTACGGCTGCCGACGCTGTCAGCCCGGCCGATGCCCCGAGCGCGGTGACCCCGTGAAAGGTCGCCGGACCTATCTGGCCCTCGCCGGCGTTGCGGCGTCGATGCTGGTCGGCGTAGCTGCCCGGCATGGTCTCGACTTGGGACCGGTGCAGCAGGACTTGGCCGATGCGCTCGTGCTGCTCTTTACCGGCGCCGCCGCCTACTTCCGGTCGATCGCGACCACCGAGGCCTGAGATGGATGACTGCCTGAATCAGCTCCTGCACTTCGAGACGCAGACTCGCCTCTTGCACTGGCAGACGACGAGCTTCGCCGCGCACACAGCCTACGGCAAGCTCTACGACGCGCTCTCGGATTTCACCGATAGTTTCGTCGAGACCGTGCAAGGCCGCGACGGGACGACGCGCCTCAAGATCGACGGCCCGATTGCGGTAGCCAACCTGACCGACGCCGACGCCATGACCTTCATCGGCGAGCTCGTCGAGTGGCTGGTCGGCCTGAGCGACTACCTGACCGAGGCCGAGGATTCGGCGCTGCTCAACATGCGCGACGAGGCGCTGGGCGCCGCAATCCACACCCGCTACCTGCTCACGCTCCGCTGAGGTTGATATGAGCGCAGAAGCCTACAACGCGCAACAGATGGCGGCCGGCAAGCTCACGCAGGCCATGGTCGATGCCGCAAATGCGGCCGGCGGCATGGTGGCCGTGCAGAAGCGTTACGGCCTGACCGCAGACGGCCTCGCCGGGGCAAAGACACAAGCGGTCCTTGCGGCGCTGGTCGCTGGCAAGACGCCGATCCCGCACGGGACGTCGGGCCTCAAGGCGGTGTATGGCGACTTCGGCTACACCGAGGGCGAGGGCGGCCGAATCAATATCGACCAGGCGTGGGTAGCGGCCAACATCGTCTCGCAGAAGCTGCACACCGGTCAGAGCGTGCGCCTTCACAAGCTCGTGGCCGCCGAATTCGCCGAGCTGTTCGCCGAGGCTTGCAAGTGCAGCGGCTACACGCCGTCGAGCGTGCAGACCTTCGTCCCGCGCCACACACTGTGGAATCCCGCGAAGTCGCTCTCGCTTCACTCGTGGGGCGTCGCCATCGACTTCAGCCCGAGCGAAAACACTATGGGCGGAACAGACGGCAAGGGCGGCCCCTCAAAGCTGCGGCAGTTCAAGCCCTTCGTCGACGTGTTCAAGGCCGCTGGCTGGACGTGGGGCGGCGATTGGGACATGAAGGATGACATGCACTTTCAAAGGGCCTACTCATGACGCGCGCGCTTCTGCTTTTTGCCGTGCTGGCCACGGCTTGCGGCCCGGTCCAGTGTGGCCAAGTCGCGATCGACATCCTGCCGCTCGCCAACAAGCCCAAGCCCGCCGGCAAGGTCGTCATCAAGTGCGACGGCCGCAAGCTCACCGAGATCAACGCGCGCGAGGCCGTGCAATGACGCTCGAGCACTTCCAAATGCACTGGATGACGTCGAGCTCGAGGACGGCGCTTCTCGACGCGCTGCACGCCGAAATGACCAAGCGCCTGACTGCGGCGCTGCACGGTATGCCAGTCGCAGGCCTCGCGGCCGAGCTGGCCACCGCGGCGCTGATGGCCGTCGACGAGCAGCTCGCCAAGCCTATCCAGATCGAGGCCGGCACGGTCACGATTCGCGACCATCGAGGTTGATCATGCTACCGCTCGCCCAACTCCCCGAGGTCTCGACCGCCGTCGCCGCTGCCAACGACAGCGGCATCGACGTCAACGCTTTGGCCAAGGGCGCCAACGGCAATCCGGTCATGTTGCTGGCCATGGCGGCGGTCGCGCTGCTCGGCGGCAAGAAGGTGTGGGAGATCCTCGAAAAGCGGCAGAAGGCCGCGCACGAGGAAAAGATGGCGCAGATCGACGCCGGCAAGTCGATGCACGCCGAGTGCCAGGCCAAGCAGTCGCAGTTGGCCGAGCAGGTGCAGGCGATGGCGCGCGTGGTGCAGGGCCTCGAGGAGCGGGCCGCACAGGCCGAGCGTCGGGCCAGCGAGATCGTGCAGAAGGCCGAGGCCCGCGTCGGCGAGCTCGAGGGCAAGCTAGGCGGCATCCAGAAGCAGGCCGCCGCCGCCGAGGCCAAGGCCAAGAAGGCCGCGAAGGAAGCGAAGGCCAAGGCCGCTGGCGATGCCAAGTCTGCCCAGTGATCCGAGCTGCGTAGTCCGCGCCGGCGAGACGATCGAGGTCGTCGAGGACCACTGGCTGATGCCCGACGGCACGACGCGCGAGACGATCGCCGGCTGCGACATTTCGCCCGATGCCAATATGCTGATCATCGCCGAGGACGAGGACGACCCCGAGCCGAGGTATTCGCAACCGTGCGTCCCGCTGGTGCCGGTGCCGGTCGATGTCTCGCCCGATGTCTCACCGACCGACGATAGCCTGTCGCCGCCGGACGCAATCGCGCCGGATGACCAGCACACAGCCACGGTCGCGATGCTGCCGACGCCCCCGCGGATACCGCCGGAATCGGCAACGCAGACGACGACCGTCGTGGTGGCTGTCGCCGCTGTCGGTGCTGCTAGCTGGCTCGGCGTCAAGGCCCTCGGCCAGTTGGCCAACGGCAGCAGCTCGAGCGCCAACCAGAACGGCGAGCAGCAGCGCAAAGAGGACGAGCGCAAAGAGCGCGAGCAGTGCGCGACCGCAAGCGACGGCATGGTCAACGACTTCCGAGCGCGCCTCGCCGACTTCAAGACGCGCCGCCTGTCGGAGGTCGGCGATCCGATTGAGCTGTGGCAACGCTGCGACCTCCTCGAGGCCCAGGCCGATCACCTAGCGCGATGGCTGCGGGCTCGCGCCAAGACTCGCCGCGCATAACCTGCGCCGCACTTGCCGCGCACGCCAGCGTTGCCGCATCGATAGCCTGCCAATGCTCGCGACCAGTCGCCGCCACTCCTGCGATACCATTGAGCCAACATTCGCGCGCCCTCGGCCCGGTTGATCGATGGCAGGAATAGCGCCCACCGCGGCGCCAAGGCATAGCGCGGCTGCACCTGCATGACGCCGACGCAGCCCGACCGCGACACGACGTCCCACCGGCCGCGACTCTCGACGTGCTCGACCGCCTCGAGCAGGCCGGGCGGCATGAATGCCAGAGCGGTGATATAGGCGGCGATCATTTCTTGCCGTACATGAGCTGGCCGCAGTGACGGCAGCGCCAGAACACACGGCCGTCGATGGCGACCGCAAGGCCAAAGTCGTGCAGCCCGAGGCGGCAGCGCAACCGGCGAATCCACGTCACCATGGGAGATCCTCCCCTTCGTAAGCACTGCCGGTCCGCGTGGTTGCCCCCACAAAAGAAGCACCGGCAGGCTCCGCCACCGTGGCGGAACTGATAAGGTCGAGCTGCACGGCTGGCGCGCGCTCATCGAATAGTGGCCGCACCGGGATGCGGGCGGTCGTCACCCGGTCGATGGCTTTGGCGTGCGTCGTGGCGTCGAGCTCTGCGCCGATGGCCTGTCGGCCTTCCCACAGTGCGGCCAGCAGCGTCGTGCCACCGCCGGCGCATGGGTCGCAGACGACATCCCCCGGTCGGCTGTAGTCTCGGACGATGGCGCGCATCAGGTCGAGCGGCTTGGCGCCAGCCACTGCGCCGTGCTTTTCGCAATGCGACCAGTAGGCGCCAGGCAAGCAGCCCCAAGTGGCGTAGGTGCGATTGCGGGGCCTCGCGACCAGCAACCACACTGTCCAGCTCGACGGGCCGTCGCCGACCAGCCGGGGCCGCGGCTGGATGATGGGTATTGGCGCAAAGGAATACAGGCCGGCGGCGGCGTAAGCCTCCTGATATGCCGGCGCCAGGTCGTGTGACGTCATCGCGCAGATCCAGCCGGTGCAGTGCTCGGCGGCCCACGAGACGAAATCGCCGACATCCCATGGCGTCCAATGCGTGTAGTCGATGGCCGTGCGCGTTGCCTGTCCCGTGACCGTCCGTACCTGCTTCTCGCCGGCGTTCCAGCCCTGGTGCGTGCCAGCACCATACGGCGGATCCGTGATAATGGCGTGGCAGCGGAAGCCGGGCCGGAAGGCGTCGCGGTAGTGGCCGCGGGTGATCATCGGGCAGCCTCAAGGGCTTTGATCAAGACCTTCGCTGCTCCTGTGTCGGCGAAGTGATCATCAGGCAGATATGCGCCATCGATCTCGCAACTCAGCGACCACATGCCACGGTCGAGATATGTCAGACACATACGTCCATGGCCCTCATTTCCCCAAAGTTCCGTCACCAATTCCGAAAGGCATCCAATAGTCGCAGGATCGCTCAACAAAGGAACGACGCCAATTGGCTCATCCAATAGGACTTCCTCGGCTAAACAATCCCACCAAAGGCCATGCCCGACATAACGAGCGGCTCCATCTCGCGTAAGACCAAGCATCCCAGGCATCCACCGCCAGTATTTGCACGCCACAGCTCGTCGACCAAGATCCAAATCTGCAAACACCTGCGGGATCAAATCAGCAAATTTCGTCATCATCTCGACCTCTCAGATCGGGCGAGCTTGCGGGTACCCTTGGGGCCTCGCTCGCGGATTTCATTCCCGGCGACGTAGACGTTGCGGCCGAGCTGGCGCAGGACCGTCGCCTGACACTCGCGGCACCAGTTCGGCGCCAGCGGTCGGCCAAAGTCGGCCTGCTCGCGGATCCGCTTGCCGCACAGGCTAGTGGCGGCGGTGGCCCAAGCGTGCGCGACCAGGCGTTGCACGGCGGCCCACACGATGCCCTCGACGGCCGGGACCGGGCACACGTCGAGCGGTCGACTGTCGGGCCTGACCTCGACCACCATGGCCAGCGTCGGCAGGTTGCGCGCTTGTCCCTCGGCGATGGCCCACGCAGCGCCCGGCGCTTGTGCGATGAGGCGCTCGCGCTCGGCCTGCTCTCGAATGCGCTGGTCTCGCATGGCGATCAACACGTTGGTCTCCGCGGTGGGCGGCGGCGGCATCCCGTCGGGAAGCTCGGCGCAAATCGGACATCGACGACTGCGGCAGATTCGGCTTCGGGCGGTGGCATGGAGCCGGGCGATCACCAGTTCGGAAAACTCACGATCGCTCACGGCCCCAGCCATCCACGCCCTCCGCTAACCCTCGACGGCGACAGCTTGTCCCGTTGTCGCCTCGACGTCAACGAACTGGCGCGCGGCGAGGAACTGCGACCACCGCTCGGCGCCGTTGCCGTCGAGCCACCGCGTGAGCGACTGGCGCGCCTCGTGCGTCATCGCCGACGGCCGTGGCTTGCCCAAGCTCGAGCAGAAGTCGGCGACCGTCTCGTAGTCCCAGCCCCGGCCGTGGAGGTAGGCGCAGAAGCCAGCCCGGTCGCGCTCCCACGACTCGTGATGCTCGGTCGGAATCGGCGCAGCCACCGGCGGGGCCACGACGGCCACCGGAGCTCCTTCCTCGTCGACCGACGCACCGAGCTCCTCGGGCGTGTAGATCACCCCGTGCAAGGCCTCGGAGCAGGCCATGCGCGCGACCTCGGTGATCGCACGGCTGCGAAGCATGGCGGCGGGATACTGCTTCCACACCGACTTGCCGGTGAGGTTGGCAGCCCGCGCCCGGTCCAGCGTCCACACGACGTGGAACCCGTCGAACTCTGGATCGTCGCAGCGGATAATCTGGGCGTGCGCCTCGCGGTCGTCGCCCCACACGCGCAGCTTGTGGCCAGCTCGACGAACAAGCGCGGCGATGAGGTCGGCCGACGCGGTCGGCTTGCCATCGATAACGTGGATGCCGGTTACCGCGGTCATGGTCGGCACGCGGATTGCCTCGGCGTACTCAATGGCCCAGATCAGGTTTGACGGCTGCCGCTGGTACTGCTTGGGCAGCATCGAGCTATCAGCGAGAGTGCGCGCGAGCGCGAGCTTGTCAGAGGTGCTGGTCATGTTCTGTCTCCTGCGGCCGTTGCGCGGCCGTTATGCCCACCGGGGCGGTTGAAGCTTGCCGGACGTTGCGAGCCCCGGCCAGTCGTCGAACTCTACGCACGCAGCGTAGGTACGGATCGCACGATCCCACAGAGCGCGACCGCGCGCAACAAACTCGTCGCCGGCCTCCATCACGACGACGTCATGCGGCGCCGACGAGGTCACGAAAACAAACACCTTCGGCAGCTCGCGGCCGGTGAGGATGCGGCCGGCCTCGATATAGGCTGCCGCCGACACGTGATAGCCATACTGCCAGGCGGCACGCTGGATGCCGTCCTCGTCGTCGGCGCTGGTCGTCTTGAGGTCGACGATGTGGGTGTCGGTGATGCAGTCGATCTTGGCCTTGAGCTGGGCGCCGTCGCGCTCCCACAACACTGGCTCCTCGAAACGCCCGCCGGTCATCAGGTCGCCGGCGCCGGACAGCTCCACCGCGCGGGCCATGGCGTGGACACGGTCCCAGTCGTCTCCGGTGACGGCGATGCGGCCGGCGTTGTCGGCGGCCCATTGCTCGGCCGCGGCCTTGCCTTCCTTGGTTCGACGGTCGAAGCCCGGCGATAGCGCGTACCGCTCGGCGAACACCTGCGGCTCGAGCACCAGCGCGTGAAACATCGTGCCGAATTCCATCGCGGCGGTCGGCTTCACGGGGTGCTCGCGCTCCCAACGGTACCGGGCCGGCGACTTGAGCAAGGTCTTGGCGCCGCTGGCCGAGAGGCGCGGGAGGCCGTGGTAGGTGCGGTCGTCCATGATCAACCTCCGATCAACAGGCAGAAGCCTACGATGACAGCCAACCCAACGATGACGGCCGCGGCGTTGATGATTTCGGCGACGAGTGACGCCTTGCGGGCGGCAGCTTCAGCGCGGCAGGTGATGCAGTAGCGCGGGTCGTGGCGCATGGTTATTCCCCCTTGATCAAGAATTTGGCAAACATCGGGAAGCCGCGGCCGATGAGCACAGCGCAAACCCAGTTCCACACGGCCACCCGCGCGGCGTCTTGCTGGCAGCTGATAATGAGGTCGGCGAACACGGGGCCGGGCATGCGCTGGTCGCGGTGGGCCTCGGCGCACCAAGTCAGCGCGTCGGCGATGCGACGGGCCGTCATCTTCTGCACTTCGACCGACTTGCGCGCCAGCTCGATTTGGCGGCCTTCTGTTTTGGGGTCGATGGGTAGCATGGTCTCTGTCTCCCTTGTGGCGTTGCGGGCCGCTGTTGATGTCCCCACTATATGGGGTGGCGGAAACGGTGTCAATACTTCTCGCAAGGGGATAGCGAAAAAACTTTTGCCCTACCCGTCCCGGTTCAGCCCGACCAGCTCGCGCGCCATTCGGCGAGCCTCGTTGGCCTTGCCCCAGCCGCAATTGCAGTCGACGTCGGCGCGGGTTGCACACCACTGCTCGTGGCTCCGCTCTGGCCACCAGAGGATGACGGCGCGCAGTCGGCGCAGGCGGTCGAGCTCGGGCCACGTTTCGACGGCTTCGCGCAGGGCTTCGCAGGACATGGGTTTCCTCATCCACCAACCTCCTGTTCCAGCCGCTGCATGGCGACTGCCATTTGGTCGCGGATTTCCTGCATGGCCAGCCATGCTTGGTTTTCCGCGTCAGTTTCCGTCTCGCGTGCGCCCCAGTAGAGCGAGGTGCCGCCGTACAGCACCGTCCATTCCCACAGACCGCTCGGCGCGAGCTTGATTCGATACTCAACCAGGTAATCGGGCGTCATCGGTCCACCAGCCCCGCTGCTTTGCGCAGCTTGGATCGTTGTTGTGCCCACTCGTAGTGCAGAGTGTCGGGTAGGGCGTCGATTGCCTCGCGCATCCGCTTATTCTGCTCGAGCAGGTCATTGGCGACCT
>Ga0255188_1000032_pt1 | contig 60085 bp, 59 predicted proteins | sample Miss_Cont_RepB_8_FD_188427 | JGI IMG/M metagenome (GOLD analysis project Ga0255188, IMG submission 188427) | Freshwater microbial communities from Mississippi River, Louisiana, United States - Miss_Cont_RepB_8h | ecosystem: Environmental > Aquatic > Freshwater > River | place: USA: Louisiana... | reverse complement strand
GCAGCCGGAGCCAAAGTTCCTAAAGGCGTCGTTGAGTCTTCACTCTTGCCAAAAGAGTCGAAGGTTGGCGACGTGCTGAAGATCGAAGCCGACTTTGACATTGATGGCATCACTGTTTTGTCCGTCGTGCCGCAGCGTGACAAATCGCAGAAGGCGACATTCCTTCAATTGATTGACGACAAGCCATTCACTGGTGTCACAGAAAAATTGGCTAAGAAATCAAAATCTGATCGACCACAGCGCGACAAACGTGGGCCACGAACCGACCGTCCTGCACGCACCGATAACGCCGAGCGCAAACCACGTTCAGAGCGTGCACCTCGTGAGCGTACGCCACGCTCACCCGCTGACAAGTCGGCAGCACCGGTGGTTCAACTTCCGGTCCGTCCTGTTGCTAAACGTCTCAAGCCAAATCGCAAACACCGTTCAGCCGTCTTGCAGTCGCTGCCAGCTGAGCAACGAAGTGTTGCCGAACGCGCACTAGCTGGTGGCATTCGTGCCGTGCGTGAAGCGATCAAAACTCAGAACGCCCAACTCAAAGCCGAGGGCAAACCTGAAATCAAAGCAGATGGTTTGATCTCGATGGCTCAAGACATTTTGCCCAAACTGCGTGTTGCAGAGTGGCTCGACAAGGCCGAGGCCGCCAAGAGCGAACTTGCTCTTCTCGACCTGCGCGATTTGCGTGCAGTAGTTGTAGGTGCAGATGATCCGATGGTTGTTCGCGACGAAACAACGCGCGAACTTGCCACAGAACTTAAGCTCGCTCTCAAGCAACGTCAAGAAAGTGAAATGACTCAGTGGCTCGAAGACATCAAAGCAGCACTTGGCGCAACACGCGTTCTTCGGGCAATCAAACTTTCAGGTGAGCCGCCAAAAGCAGGTGTTTTGTTTCCTGCCGATCTTGGCCAGCAACTCACAAAGGCGGCTGCTGATTCGTTGTCAAACGAAGCAAGTTCAGACCGTTGGATAGCAATTCTTGAAGCACTCGCCTTCTCGCCAATTCGAACATCAGTTAAACCACTTGGCGCACCACAAGCAACGACAGATGCTTTGCGTCAAACTGTAAAGCGACTCGCACCGCTCATTCCTCAAATTGCTGCACTCTTTGCTATCGAAGTTAAGCCTGGTGCGCAGACACCTCGTCCATTGCGTCCACCTCGACCAAAGCGCGAATTTAAGCGAAAGCCAAAATCCGCTAAGCCAGACACCGCCAAATCTGATAGCGCCACTCCAGCACCTACAACCGACAAGCCTTCAGACACCGATTCTTCAAGTGTCAACGTGAGCGCAAGTGAAGTCGTAACAGCTGAAGCTGCGGCAACTGAAAATATCGCCGATTCAACTGCGAGCCAATCCGCCTAATCAATTAACCTTGCCTTATGGCAAACATCGTTGAATACGAAGTCCGAGGCAAAGTCGCAATCATCACACTGAACCGTCCTGAGGCGCGCAACGCCGTCAACGGTGATGTCGCCAGCGGACTTGAGGCAGCAATCGACAAACTTGAAGCCGATTCAAACGTCTGGATCGGTGTGTTGGCAGCAAACACCGCTGGTCAAGAGCGCCCAGTCTTTTGTGCAGGCGCTGACTTGAAGGCAATCAACTCTGGGCAAGCAGCAGGTTTAAATACAAAGCGCGGAGGCTTTGGTGGCTTCGTTTATCGCGATCGTAAAAAACCAGTCATCGCGGCAGTCGACGGTTTAGCCACTGCTGGCGGATGCGAACTAGTTCTCGCTTGTGACATGCTCGTGGCCTCCACTCGTTCGGCTTTTGGTCTTGCTGAAGCAACAAGAAACCTAATTGCTGGCGCTGGTGGGCTCTTCAGATTGCCACGTGCAATCGGTCGTGCGGCAGCGATGGAGGCAATTCTCACCGGCGAACCATTCTCTGCACAGCGGGCCTACGAACTCGGCATGGTCAACAAGCTTGTTGAACCAAACGCTTCACTTGATGCAGCCATAGATCTCGCTTTGCGAGTCTGCAAAGCCGCCCCACTCGCAGTTTGGGCAAGCCGCAAGATCGTCTTGGCATCTGAAACAGAGTCAGATCAAAATCTGATCGATATGACAAACAAAGAATTCGCTGCAGTGTTGGCGTCTGAAGACACAAAAGAAGGCCTAACTGCTTTTATCGAAAAGCGTCCGCCAAACTGGCAAGGAAAATAGTCTTCTAACTGTCTAGTTCTTTAAATCAGTGGTAACGGTTATCAATCGCGCCACTAAACCGGAACGCTCAAATAGATTTTTGGTTTCTCGATCTCCGGGCAACGCAAAACCGTCGAGAGCAACAAGCGACTCGGCTCTTGCCCAAGCAATTGTTGCACTGACCAATGCATCGCCGATTCCGATGTTGCGAGCATCTTTAGTTACGAAAACCTGTTCAATAGTCGCAATCTTTCCAGATTTCGTCTGGCTGAGTTTTGCGGCCAAATAGCCCATCACTGTTTCATCTACGCCCGCAACAAACGTGTTGGTTGAGCTGTCGGCTATAACACTCGCCCATCGTTTGCCGACTAACTCAAACTCATCTCCAAGTCTTATCCCGCCACGAAAGTGATCAAGATTTGCCCGAGCTTCAGATTCAAGAACTTCTAAAACTTCACAGTCACTCTCAGATGCTCTGCGAGTAAAAACTTGCACGTCAAAAACTAGGCAGTTTTAAACAAAGGACAAGCGTCGTCTTCGACCGGGCAACCAGGAGCATTTTGGCGAACCAGCAAAAAGCAATGCGTACATTGCGTCTCGTCTGGACGACGTGGCTGTAGGCGCTCAACTCCGTCGGTTCGATCATCGCCAACAAGCTCTTCCTCTTCGTCAGGCGCAGTCTCTTGTGGTGACGACAATTTTTCTTGCAAGATCGACGACAAGTCGGCTTCAACATCATCTTCCGTGCGCAAGTCATCTTCGTCGTCATCGTCATCTGCTGATTTGGGCTTTGCGACATCGGCAGGCGCCAACGTCGAACCCTCATCAGTAATTAAAGGATCAACAACTAAAACATCGGGATCAGACTCGAGATCTTCTTCGGCTTCGAGCAGATCGTCGGGGTCAATGTCACCTTCAACATCGGCCAAATCGTCGGGGCCGATCTCGTCAGGCGCGATCTCATCGGCACCCTCAATTTCAATTTCTTCTTCGTCAGCCATGTTGTCCTATAAGTCGATTCATTTGAAGCGCGCATAGTATCGGATATCTGAGGCCATAACTCCAAATCGGTGTGAGACCCATTATTTTCGCCGAGCCTCTGCGCGCCGTTCAGAGTCAAGACGCTCTAGTTCGGGCGCGTCTTTAACCAGATGTGTCATTGCCTCGGCTACTGCCTTGTGGCCTGCCTGCTCGGCAATCAGCCGGTGCATCTCGATCGCAACACGACGGTACGACGGGTGTCCCTGAGGCGACGAACGCAACTCAAGCATGTGAATTGCCTCGCGGGCATTAAATTGCATGACATAGCGCAGGCGGTAAGCCATCGAAACTGCATATGGTGCCTGACTCGGGTAATCAGACAAGAGCGCGTCATAGAGCGAACTCGAGCGTTCCATCGCCTCATCAAACTGATCCCCTAATCCAGCCTCGACAATCAACTCAGGCCGAACGAAGCCGTGATGAGGCGTCAGACGTTGCCACTCGATTGTCAAGAGCCTGTGGCGCTGCAAATCTCGAAAAGCGCCGTAATCACCTAATACATCGAATCGGTAGTCAATTCGCTCAAATGCTCGACCTGGCTTGTGTCGACGATTCTCACGATTACCTACATAAGCCCGAATCAGTGCAACGCGTCGATCGTGGCTCAGTTCTCGCACTTCGTTTAACAATTGCGACTCAGGTAGGTGTGAACTCGAATAGCAAATTGCAGCGAGCAATTTATCTTCACCATCAGGGTCGAAGTCAGTGAGCACAACTTCTTGTGAATCATTTGGATCAAGAGCGCCGAAATATTCATCGACAAGCTCGACAGTTTCTCCCTCGCGGTCGGCTAAATATTCTGTCCAACGGCCTCCTCGATCTGCGACATCGACTCGGCGCAAGAAACTTGGCACAACTTTTCGCAATTCAGTGAGCATCATGTCTGCGTAGAGTCGTGCTTCTGGCAGGTTGTGTCCGCGCATGCGCAACAACAGTGCTTCGTAGCCTTGACCGGTGCCGTAGATACCGAGGTTCGAAAGAGACGCCGCGGGCAGAACTCCGCGCACTGCATCGAGTCCTTTGGCGCGAGTGGCTTGTTTGAAAACAAAATCAGAAACATTTGAATCACGCTTTACCGTTTTACGAATGTGTTCGGTGACAGACTCAACCATCGTCGAATACGAATCGAACATTCGGTCCATGTCACCGACATAACGAGTGCCAAATGGGCCGTTCAAAATATCCGCATCTCGATAAAAGCGATAACGGCCGCCAAGTCTCGCGTCATAGTTGATATAGCGCGTACTTTGCTCGAGGTAGCTCATCAGTCGCCCACGCTCAAGTATTTTGGTTAGAAGATTTGAAGCCTGTTCGCAAGCAAGGTGAACACCACCCAACTGCGCCACGCTGTCATCGCCGTATTCGACGAAGACTTTCTCGTAAAGATCTTCGGCTCGCTCGAGACCAATTGTTGCATCAAGTGATTTGTCTCCGCTCAGATCTAAATCGCTAACAAACTCATCAAGAAACAAACGTCTCAGGCTTTTCGCACTTCGGCTATATCGCGCAAAAAGCGCACCCTTTACAACTTCAGGCAGATTTACAAGCGCAAAAACAGGGCCATCTAGATTCGTGAAGTAGCGCCGAAGAATCTCATTCTCGTCCTCGCTGAAGATCTCGGGCACATATACCGTCATGGCGCGATATCTTACGAGTCCGCACGACGTCAGAGAGGGATTACAAATTCAGCGGATTTTTGGCTGTATTTAGAGTTAAATCACGCCTTCGGGCACTACCCCGTCACCGAAAGCCACTTTTACATCATCTTGCAGCGCCTTTGAAAGCCACATGTCAATTGCCGTCATCGCCATGATCTTTGCGCCTTCAACGATTGCTCGAGTTGCTTCTTCGCCCTTGGTGTAATCAGCAAATGCAGCACTGTGGAGTGAAACACCACTCGGCGCCACTTGCATCATCGGATGAATCGACGGCACCAAGTAACTAATGTTGCCCATATCGGTCGACCCACCGCCGGTTCCCGGCAAGAATTCACTTGTCATCTGACGACCAAATTGTTCGGCATTGCGAATGTAACTCTCGAGCAGAGGAACGTTGTCAACTAAGTCTGCAAAAGTGTTCTTCTTCCAGTCAAAAGTTACGGTGCAACCTGCGGCCATTGCTCCACCTTCGAGGCACTTTGCCACACGCTCTTTTAGAGGCTGCAGAGTCTCAATCGTCGGTGATCGCACATACCAGTCCATCTCGGTTTCGCGAGGCACGATGTTTGGTTTCTCGCCCGAGTTCGTGAAAATTCCGTGAATACGTTCTGTTGGCAAAATATGTTGACGCAATGCCGCCACGTTCATGTATCCAAGCACGGCAGCATCCAATGCGTTTTTACCCTTGTGTGGCGAAACTGCAGCGTGCGCTGCAAGTCCGTGAAATTTTACGAATAAATTCTGAATCGCAATCGCGTTCATTCTTGCAAGATCGGCATCAGCAGGATGAATCATCATCGCCGCATCAATGTTTCTGAACGCACCCTTTCGGGCCATCTCAATTTTTCCGCCGCCACCTTCTTCGGCTGGTGTGCCCATAAGTGCCAGGTTTCCACCACATTGTTCGGCGACTGCACTCAAAGCAAGACCAGCACCAAGACCAGCCGTGGCAATGATGTTGTGACCACAGGCGTGACCGATACCAGGCAATGCGTCGTATTCGCACAACACTGCAACTGTCGGGCCGTCGCCACCCTTAATACGGACGTCAAATGCGGTGTCTAATTCGAAAGCGCCGCGAGTTACGTTGACCTTCGAGTCGGCTATGTAATCGGTCAAAATTTTGTGAGCAAAGTGTTCTTCGAAATTAGTCTCGGGCTTTTCGTGTAGTTGATGACTAATACTTACGAGGTCTTTAGTGCGGGCGTCGATATCGCGACAAACGCTCTGCTTCAATTCATCTATCTGTTGACTAGTCATGTTTGGAGTCATATCGCAATGTTAATGCTCACCAATATAAGTTCACAGCGTCAGGCAACACCTTGAAAACACAGTGTCTGATGGCACCGATTCGAACGCCTTCAATCGACATAGATGCCGATCTTTCGCCAGAAAATACAAACTCTGGCGCTTGTGTATAGCGAATCTTCGGATGAGGTAAATGCGAACCCGACTTCATCAGTCTGAACGCTGTCAAGCGTTGCCTAATGCTCATTGAACTATCAAGTTCAATAACGTCGAATTTGCCATCATTAGGGTGAGCCTTAGGAGCCCAATCTCGCTTACCTACAAAGGACGAGTTCAAAATTGCGATCGTCCTGCCAAAAATCAAATTCTGGTAGATAAACGCGTACCCAATGAAACATCTGCGCGTCACATTCACTGAGTCGACAGGCGTGTAACTGGCTTCAATTACATCGAACTTTGTGCAGAGCATTTGATCAGTACGAAGTGATGCATTCTTGATACCAAGTGTTCTGCTCAAACCAGAATTTACAATCGATATTTTCAACGGTGACTCCAAATCGAGAGTTTGATTTGTAATCAACTCGCCCGCCGCAAAATCGTCGGCTACAACTTGTAGATCATTAGGGCGATCTTCAAAATGCCCCCACTCTTGTCCCTTGCGAATTGTCATTGGCTACTCAGTGCGCTGCCGTGCGAAGCTGAAACTACTCCCCGCAAAAGTGCTGTAGCCGACTGTTCGGCGCAAGCGACTGTTTCAGTATTCGCAGCGATAAGTGAAATCTGGCGCAGTAGATCGATTAATTGCTTCATCGTTCTTACGAAGTCTCCGGCAGTCAAATCATCATTAAGAATGTCAATCAGGTCGCCACCGCTTGCCCATTCGTACGTAATTTCCATCAATCCGGCATCGAGCGCACGATGTGGAGTGATCCCAGCGATCTTTTCATCCTCGGTAATTTTGTTGCTCAGCAACTGGATTGCTTTCCATTGAGCTTGCAAACTTTTGGGCACACGAGGCTTTGGTGGCTCTTCGGCGCGCCGAAACTCGTAAACAAAAACACTCAAAAGTGAAGCCAATTCTGCCGGGGTAAGTCCGTCGAACAGTCCGTCACTTAGTGATTCAGCGATAACGAGATCGAGCTCGTGAAAAATTCGTGAGAGAGAGCGACCTTGGTCGGTGAGCCTCCAGTTCGCAACATAACCACGCCGTTCCATTAAGCCAACGAGATCGTCGAACTTCGCACTCACAGACTGCACCGATTTATCAATCCGACTTTCCATGAGTCTTATCTCGCTATCGATTCGGTCTGCAGAACTCGCTGCAATGAGTCGTCGCTTCAATTCTGGGTCATCTGCCACAGGATGGTCCCGCCCACTTGCGTCAAAGCCTTTGGCCAACTTTGCCTTGGTCTTCGTTCGTTGCACTCTTAGCGCTACCTCTTTGACAAATTTCGGACTCGTTCGTGCGTAAGAGTCTGGCAATTTGATGAAACCAATTTTCTCAGGTGGAGAATCAAAATCTCCTGATTGAAGATTTATCAATGCTCTGCTCGCCGTAATCAAGGTCAACTTTGTTCCGTTGGCCCGCTGTGCGGTTGCAACAATCGCGGCCTTCGAGTTTTGTCTCGGAAGAATTATCATGTCGCCAAGATTGAGTTGATTAATCGCCGCTTCAATTGCGCTCGCATCAGGTCGCGAGTTGAACGATCGCCGGTATTCGTCGATATCGCCAAACGAACTTCGGGCCTGTTCGCGAAGGCGGTCTCGTTCTTTGCTTCGTCGAGCAATTCGAGCCTGAATCTCTACTACATCGCGACCACTCTGAAACTGGGCAAATGAAAGATTCAGCAAGTGATGTGCCTCTTGGCGAGAATGTGTCTGAATCAAGTTTGCGGCCATGTTGTAGGTCGGTCTAAAAGCCGAAACCAATCTGAACGATCGGCTGAGGGCCAAAGCGGCAACTTGATCGAATCCGACGAATTGATTCCATAAAACAAGTGCGTGGCCTACCGTGTCAATACCGCGCCGACCTGCGCGACCTGTCAACTGCGTGTACTCAGAGGCCTTGAGTGGCTGGTGGTGCTCCCCAGTGAATTTCGTTATTTTCTCAACGACTACTGCTCGAGCGGGCATATTCAGACCGACCGCCAACGTTTCGGTTGCGAAGACTAAACGCACCAGTCCTCTAATAAAGCATTCTTCAACTATCTCTTTGAATGCAGGTACGAGACCCGCATGGTGTGAGCCGACGCCAAACTCAAGTTGGTTTGCAAACTTCGAAAAACTTAATGCCGCCAAATCGTCATCGCTAAACATTTCAACTCGGCTATCGATAATTTCTGCAATCTCCGCACGCTGGTTTGCGTCGGTTAGTCGTATCCCCCCGCGAATGCACGCTTCTGCGGCCTCGTCGCATTGATTTCGGCTAAATATGAAGACAATCGCAGGCAGAAGGTCTTCGTGCTGCAGAAGGTCGACGACTTCGACTCGATTCGGTGTAAACAAACGCGATCTCTTTTTCGGTGCTGATGCTCGGTTCGATCTTCGGTTGCCACCCCGATAATTTCGGGAATCTGTCTGCGATGAAGTCGACTCAAGTTTTGAAATCTCTTGGTTAGGCGAACCATTGACGATTGTCTCAAAAATTTTGATCTCATGTGTCGCGGCGTCACCAACCACAAAATGATTGATGAGTTCAACGGGTCTTTTTTCTTCGACGATTGGCACCGTCTTGCCGCGTACCGTGCTGAGCCATTCTGTAACTTCAGTCGCATTTGAAACAGTTGCGGACAAACAAACAAGTTGCACAGTTGGGTCGAGATGAATAATCACTTCTTCCCAAACCGGTCCACGATAGGCATCTTGCAGAAAGTGAACCTCATCTAATACAACGACACTCAGCATTGCCAGTGCTTCGCTTCTCGCGTAAATCATGTTGCGCAGAACTTCGGTTGTCATAACCAAAATTGGTGCATTCGGATTAATACTGTTGTCGCCCGTAAGCAGCCCGACCTCACTTTTTCCATAGTGTGCGACAAGATCATTGAACTTCTGATTAGAAAGTGCCTTGATGGGCGCGGTATAAAAGGCGCGCTGACCCTGACGTCTCGCTGCTTCAATTGCATATTCGGCGACAAGTGTTTTTCCTGACCCAGTTGGGGCCGCCACTAATACAGAGTCGCCACGATCTAACGCGTCGAGCGCTTCAATTTGAAATTCGTCAATCGCAAAGTTGTAGCGAGCAATCAATTCATCACGTCTAGGACGAGGCATTGCTTTTTGATTGATAACTAAGCGCTGTTACGCACGCGTTTACGAGTTGCGACAAAACCAATCAATATCGCCAGAAAATACAAAACTGTTAACGGCAAGCCGAGCGCCATCAGAGTTATCGGATCGCCGCTGGGAGTGATGATCGCAGCCATGAAAAAAATTACAACAATTGCTATGCGCCATTGCTTGATCAAGGTTCTTGGTGTCAGAACGCCCACTAATTGCAAGAAAACGATCAAAAGTGGTGAGAGAAAGCCAACCCCAAATGCCAAAATCATCAAAATAACTAAACTCACATACTTTGTTATTTGAAACGCTTGATTGACTTCTGTCCCCGACCACGAGATCAAGAATTCGAGCGCACGTGACAATGTCCAATAGGCAAGAGCACAGCCACCAACAAATAAAACAACCGAAGATCCGATAAACGGAATCGTGTATTTCTTTTCTTTCTTGCTCAAAGCCGGCACAATAAACCGCCAAAGTTGCCAAAGAAGAACCGGAAGCGCAATTACCAAGCCGCCATATCCTGCGATTTTCATTCGGGCTGTGAGACCATCTAGAGGTCCGAGTGCAAATAGAGATCCATCGCAATTGAAGTCGGCACGACTGTCGCATAGATCTCGATAAGGCTTGGTCAAAAATCGCAATACCGGATCATAAAAAGCAAGAATCGCTGCTGCGCCCAATGCGACGGCAAGAATCGAGCGAATCAATCGCATCCGTAGTTCACCCAGGTGCTGGGCCAGCGACATCGTCGTCGCTTCTGATTTAGACGATCTAAATGCCATCAAGACACATCATCTAGCGAACTCTCGGCCGCCGACTCTTCGACAACAGTTGAACTCAAGTCGGCAGATAGGTTTTCAGACTTTTGGTCATCAGTATTTGTTAAAGATTCGGTTTCGACGTCGTCGCCGTCATACAAAACAACAGGTAATTCAGGAGCCTTCGACTCACTCGGGCTATACGGCACAAAACTTGGCGTGGCTATTTCTCTTGCCGCACTTTGAAACTGATCAGAGGTGTCATTGAACAGCGCTTTCATCGAATTCGTCGTATTCATCATCTCTTTTAGGGGTTCGTCCATGACTTTACGCAAATCGGTTTGAACCCCAGATGACATACGTTTCAGTTCGGCATAAAGACGACCTACTCGCCTAATCGCATCCGGCAACTTCTCTGGTCCAAGCACAACCAGACCGATAATCAGCAAGAACATAATCTCGCTCCCGGTCAGATTAAACATGTCCAAAGTCTAGGAGAAGTCCTCTCCTATCATCAGAGTGTGCAGCAGCGACTTCCTTCGCTTTACCCACAGCCAATCTTGTTTGCCCATCGAGGCGCAAGCGCGCATGTGCAAGAAAATACGAGCGACGCTTTTAAACTCGCGCTAAAGCTCGGCGCAACTGGACTCGAAACCGATTGTTGGGTCACGAAAGATTTACAAGTAGTCATAGATCACGATGGATTTGTCAATCGTCGATCTCCACTTCAATTTCGCAAAACCAAAATCTGCGATGTCGACGCCAGTGAATTAGATGCCTTGATACCAAGATTTGTCGATCTGCTCGAAATTTCTTCTCCAATCACGCCCGTATCTGTCGATATCTGTGATTCATCAGCGATGGCTCTTATCGACAAGTTAGTCAGCGAAACCAATTCAAAGCAGGATATTTATATTTGCCACCCCGATATTGAACTTCTAACTTCTTGGAAGAAAGCCTTTCCGTCATTTAAATACGTCAATTCGATTCGTCTCAGCAAAATTTACGAAGGCCCAGAACGTCGATGTGCCAATCTTGCCAAAAATGGAATCGATGTCTTGAATATGCATCACACTGACTGGAATGGTGGTCTTGTCGCACTCGCCCATCGTTTCAACCTTGCCGCCTTTAGTTGGGATCTACAGCACAGCGAACAATTGGTTACAGCTCTTTTGATGGGCGTAGACGCCGTTTACAGCGATTGGCCCGATCGAATGTGCGACGCTAGCCGCCGAGTATTTGATACGGCATGACTGTTAGATAGTTGCGAAAATTAAAGACTTGACCACGAATTGGGCGGCCAAATGATTACAAATGCCTGACCGATTATCAAATCTTTTTTAATGGCACCAAACATACGGCTATCGAATGACTGTGGTCGATTGTCGCCAATGAGAAAGACTTCATCGCTCTCGATTTTCGTAGCATCCATATTGACTACTCCACACCGATCAGAAAGATTCGTCAACTCAAGATCGCGACTCGGCAGATACGACTCTTCAAGTTTCGCACCGTCAATATAAACCACGCAGTCGCGGATCTCTATCGTCTCTCCTCCGAGACCAATGACTCGTTTAATCAAGTCGTCATGTTCGATTTGGTTTCCATTCATCGTTGCTCGATCGAAGACCACAATGTCTCCCCGGTCAATCTCGCCAATCTCATAGGCCAATTTGCTCACGAGCACTCGGTCGTCGCTGAACATCGTTGTTTCCATACTTGGCCCCGAAATATAAAACTGTTGCAGCAAAAACAGTCGCACCAACACGGCAACTATCAATGCAATGGCGATTACGGCTATCCACTCAATGACTTGCTTCAAGAAAAGCGAAGGCTTTTTCGCTGGCGGATCTAATTCGATGTCAGACACTCAACCAGCGTAGTTGGCTGAAAATATCTTTATAGCGAAGCAATCAATTTGTCGACGCGTTCATCCCTGAATTTGAACGGATCTTTGCAAAGAACGGTTCGCTGCGCTTGGTCATTGAGCTTCAAATGAACCCAGTCGACGGTGTAATCACGCTTTTTCTCTTTCGCACGCTTAATAAAGTCACCACGCAGTTTTGCGCGGGTCGTCTGAGGTGCCAAGACACGCGCAATCTCAATTTCTTCGTCAGTACAAGTCCGATTTACAAGTCCGTTGTGCTCAAGTTTGTAGAACAATCCTCTATCTCTACAAATGTCGTGATATTGCAAGTCAACCAATTGCACTCGAGAGTCGTCAAGGGCGAGTTCATGTCGCTTTCTAAAAGCCTCCACAAGGTGATATTTGATCACCCAGTCAACTTCACGATTGAGTTTGAGCGGATCATTTTCGATCGTTGAAATGCAGTGCTCCCACATTTCAAGCGCTTTCATTTCGAGTGCATCAAACCTCCCCGTATCGGCGTAGCGCAAAGCCTTGTCGAGAATCTCTCTTTGAATATCAAGCGCCGAAAGCTCGCGACCAGAGGCAAGTCGAATCTTGCGTCGACATGTGATGTCGTGACTGATTTCGCGAATTGCCCGAGTCTGATTTTCGAGAGTCAAGTCGCGAAGTACGCACGACTCATCCTCCATCATTTTCAACAGACATGCGGTTGAACCAACTTTTACAAAATTGGTGTATTCACTCATATTCGAGTCACCGACTATTACATGTAAGCGGCGGTATTTTTCTGCGTCGGCATGTGGTTCATCTCGTGTATTTATGATCGGTCGACTGCGGGTCGTCGCCGAACTCAGACCCTCCCAAATATGCTCTGCCCGTTGAGCGATTGAATAGATCGGACCACGCGCCGTTTGCAGAACCTTGCCAGCACCGGTAAAAATCTGTCGCGTGACAAGGAAAGGAATCAAAACTTCGGAGTATTTCTCGATCTCGTCGCTTCGCGAAGTCAAATAGTTTTCGTGACACCCGTAGCTATTACCCGCTGAATCGGTATTGTTTTTAAAAAGATAAATCGTTCCACGAATTCCCTCGTCGCGTAGTCGTTGTTCGGCGCCAATAAGCAACTCTTCAAGAATTCGCTCGCCCGCCTTGTCGTGGACAACAACGTCATGGATTGAATCGCACTCTGGAGTGGCATATTCGGGATGTGACCCGACGTCTAGATAAAGTCGTGCCCCATTCTCAAGAAACACATTTGAACTTCGCCCCCAACTTACGACTTTGCGAAATAGATATCGTGCGACTTCATCTGGGCTCAGTCGTCGCTGCCCTCTAAGTGTGCAGGTGACGCCATATTCGTTTTCAAGCCCAAAAATTCGGCGGTCCATAGGCAAAACCTAGCCACTACAAATCTGTAAAACGAATTCGAAAGAAAACTTGAGATATCAGCTGAGAAGAGCTTGAACTTCTGAATCCTCAATGCGCTTAAAACAGCGTCGGCGACCGTTGCGCTCAAGAATTGCCACCTCGAGATCTTCGTGCGACAACTTGCGATCGGGCCCTGCCAATACTGACGTCGCAATCTTGACTGCTTCACTCAAGGCCAAATCTGGCTTGAATGCTGAGCTAAGTCTTGTCGCGACAGACTCACTGTCTCCACCGAGCACACAATAATTATGTTCATCTAGAACCGTGCCGTCGTAGAGCACATGAAATAGACGGTCGCTTGCCTTATCTGTACCGATTTCAGCGACTAACAATTCAACTTCCATTGGCTTTGGCGCTTCGCTAAACATCTGGCTCAAAATCTGGGCGTATTGATTCGTCAAGCCACGTGCATCAACGTCTTGCCGCGAGAACTGATAACCCTTCAAGTCAGCCGCACGTACACCTGCGACACGTAGTTGATCGAACTCGTTATATTTGCCAACACCTGCGAAAGCAATGCGATCATAAATCTCGCTGATCTTGTGCAATGTCGTTGATGGATTCTCAGAAATGATTGCGATGCCATCTTGGTACTGCAATGCAACGAGAGTGCGACCTCGGGCGATGCCTTTTCGAGCGTAATCCGCTCGATCTTTCATGAATTGTTCTGGTGGTACGTAGTACGGCATACTCATCGCAAACCAACTTCGTTTGTGATCTCTTTATAGATATCTGCCAAAGCTTCATCGTCGACGGCAAGCCAACCATTTTTGGTGATTGAGGCGACAACTGGATAAATGCCGCGCAAAGAGTCTGGGCCACCAGTTGCAGAATCGGCGTCTGAGGCCTCCCAGAGTGCTCGCGCACAAAGTTTTATCGCGTCATTCGCCGACAGATCACGTCGCCACGCAACTCGCATCACTGTGCTGGCATGAAGCATGCCCGAACCCGTGGCTACAAAATCCTTCTCTTCATAACGACCACCGGTGACGTCGTAATCCCAAAGACGCCCAGAGTTCGAAAGCGAATCAAAACCTGCAAAGATCGGCACGACAACCATGCCTTGCATCGCAGCCGGAAGATTGCTGCGAACGAACATTGATAATTGATTTGCCTTGCCCTCTAGCGAAAGAGTCTGGCCTTCAACCTTTTCATAGTGTTCGAGTTGTAGTTGAAAGAGTTTTATCATTTCCATTGCTGGGCCGGCGGCTCCTGCAATCGCAACGCCACTAAATTCGTCGGCTTGAACAACCTTTTCCATGCTGCGGTGACTTATCAAATTTCCAGAAGTCGCACGACGATCGCCAGCCATGACGACACCGCCAGCGAAACGCATCGCCACGCACGTCGTTGCGTGCGGAATTGTTAAATCATTGGCGTCAGTCTGCGCGGCGAACGGCGACATTCCGACTCGTTTAAGCAATTCTCCAAAATTTGCACCAGGGTCAGAACCGGCTGCGAACATCGGCATTGACATATTTTTAGGATACGGCTATTGGCCGCCCTTTTGCACGTAGCTCTTAACGAAGTCCTCGGCATTGGTCTCGAGCACTTCATCAATTTCGTCGAGCAGGTCGTCAAGGTCTGCTTTCAATTTTTCGCCCTTTGAGGACACTTTGGCTTCAACGGTGTCTTCAGTGCTCGCGCGCTCTTTTGTAATTTTCTGTTTACGAGTTCTTTCGGCCATAGTCGCACCATAGCCAATTCTTAAAGATTTGTAAAACTACGACGATGTGACAATCGTTTAATTGGTCGGCTTAAAACTTGAAGATGACACCTGATCGCCAAGGGAAGCCACTAATTCAGATGGCGATGAACTTTGGGCGATGAGACTTTCAGTTAGTTGTCGGGTTCCACGTAGCGGCTCCATCATCGGCACCCTTCGTAGTGGTTCTCGTCCGATGTCGAACACAATGCTGTCCCAGTTCGCGGCCACCACATCAGTCGGCCATTTCTTTAAGCACATACCCCTGAAATATGCACGGGTGGTGTCAGGCGGCGTTGTTGTCGCAGTCAGGACATCTTCTTTGTTTGTCATCGTCTCAAGATTCGCGCGCAAAGCGAGACATTTGTCAGCACGCATATCGTGGTATTGCAAATCGATCGCTTTCAGTCTCGAATCGTTTGCCCGAAGATTATGTCGCTCTGACATGCCATCAACAATTCGTTTTTTGGCCACCCAATCAATGACATGACGCATCGACATCGGATCTTCTTTGAGACCCTCAATTACCTCTCGCCATCGACGCAAAATCAATTTTCCGTCTTCTTCGCCAACACTCTCGAGACCAAATCTTTCGGCGTATCTCTCGGCGCGTTCACATAAAGCATCTTGAAGTTCTAGAGCCGTAAAAGTCTTTCCAGACTCAAGAAGTACTTTTTGACGAAGGGTTGGATCATGACTTATGTGACGTATTGCCGCGACTGGGGTTGCAAGCACTAAAGAACTATCTAGCTGCTCGTCTTCAATCATTGCGAGCAATATCGCCGTGGTTCCTAGTTTTAGAAATGTCGCTATTTCACTCATATTCGCATCGCCGACAATTACATGCAGACGTCTATATTTCATCGGGTCGCAATGAGGTTCGTCACGCGTATTTACGATCGGTCTTTTGAGTGTTGTTTCGAGCCCGATTTCTTCTTCAAAAAAATCCGCGCGCTGCGAAATTTGATAAGCCACCGATGCCGATGGCATACCTTCGAACTCGCTACCCACTTTGCCTGCCCCACAGAAAACTTGGCGAGTAACGAAGTGAGTGGTGATCAACGCTGCCAATTCGCCAAAAGGTGTTGAACGGCTGACTAAGTAATTCTCGTGACAGCCATAGCTGTTGCCTTTTCCATCTGAATTGTTCTTATATGCAACCAGTTCGGCCCCAGCAGGAAGCACGCGCTTAGCTGCATCCATACTTTGACGAACGATTTCTTCACCAGCACGGTCAAACAACACAGCCTCGCTCGCTGTGCGACACTCAGGTGTCGAAACTTCAGGGTGTGCATGGTCAACGTAATACCGAGCCCCATTTGTTAGAACCGTATTGACCATGCTCATTTCAATATCTTGCGGAAAGACATCGTCAAGACTGAAGCCGCGAGCGTCAGACCCCGGTCTTTCGGCGTCGAAGTCCCAACCGATCGTCGCGTCGAATCGACTCACATATGAATTAATGAGCAATGACGATGAAGTAACAGGACTTGAGTCGACGCCTGTTGCGATTATTCCGTATTCAGTTTCAATTCCTAGAACTTTGGCGATGCTCATAAAAGTGGTTTAGAGATATTGGCCTGTGGCAGTTTTCTCAATCGCTCGCCCACCAGAATTTATATCTGAAGTATCGCGCACAAGAGTGCGGATAAACACGATTCGCTCACCCTTCTTGCCTGAGATTTTCGCCCAGTCGTCAGGGTTGGTTGTATTTGGCAGATCTTCGTGTTCTTTAAACTCTTGACGAATCGACAATTTCAAATCTTCAAGATTGATACCACGTTCTCCGCCGGCGATTAAGCGCTTAATGGCAAGTTTCTTTGCACGCCGAACGATATTTTCAATCATTGCTCCAGAGGAGAAGTCTTTGAAATACATCACGTCCCGATCACCGTTTTGATAGGTGACTTCCAAAAATCGATTCTCTTCATCTTGTCGGTACATCTCGCTGACAGTCGCTTCAATCATCTCTGAAATGGCGACTTCAGTCGAGCCGCCGTACTGTTCGATAGTCGTAGAAGATATTGGCAATTCATTTGTCAAATACCGGGCGAAAATCTGACGAGCGGCTTTCTCATCGGGACGTTCGATTCGAATCTTCACATCTAGACGCCCAGGTCGGAGAATCGCTGGGTCGATCAAGTCTTCGCGATTTGTTGCGCCGATCACAATCACGTTGCGCAAGCCCTCGACTCCATCAATTTCGGCGAGAAGTTGCGGCACAATTGTTGATTCCATATCCGAAGAGATTCCGGTTCCACGTGTTCTGAACATCGAGTCCATTTCGTCGAAGAAGACGATTACAGGCCAACCTTCTTCGCTTTTCTCGCGTGCGCGTTGGAAAACCAATCTGATTTGACGCTCGGTTTCGCCGACGTACTTATTCAACAATTCTGGTCCCTTAATGTTGATGAAATAACTTTTCGCTTTCTCGCCACCATTTGCAAGCGAGACTTTTTTGGCCAGACTGTTTGCCACGGCCTTGGCGATCAGAGTTTTACCGCACCCGGGCGGACCATAGAGAAGAATTCCCTTAGGCGCAGGCAGTTGATGCTCTGCAAATAGGTCGCCGTACAAAAAGGGCAACTCAACTGCGTCAGCTATTTGCTCTATTTGTGAATCAAGTCCGCCGATGTCTGCATAACTGATGTCTGGCACTTCTTCAAGCAGTAAATGCTCGACTTCTGGTTGACTCAAGCGCTCGAGAAGCAGGTTGGACTTCGGATCCATTCGAAGCAAATCTCCGCTCCGCAATAAAGTGCCACGAATTGAGTCGGCAAGCTCGCAGACTCGCTCGTCATCACCACGACCAGTCACGACAGCTCTAACACCGTCTTCGAGCACTTCTTTTAGATGCACAACCTCACCGATTGCTTCTGGTGATCGAACTTTGACGACGTTGAAGCTCTCATTGAGAACCACCTCGGCACCCCGTTCGAGACCATCAAAATCAATTTCTGGATGCACAGTCACTCGCATTTTTCGGCCACTCGTCAAAATATCAACCGTCGAGTCGTCATTTTTTCCGACAATTACTCCGTAGCCGCTTGGAGGTTGTGTCAACTTTTCAACTTCGTCACGAAGTGATGCAATGTGTTCACGAGACTCACGCAGCGTGTAAGAAAGCTTCTCGTTCTGACCGACAGCATGCGCTAATTGTCCCTTTATTTCAAGAAGTTTTTCTTCGAGTTGCCGCGCGCGCTCACGAGCAATTTCAGGACTCGCATCTGCCTCTCGTGCCATAGTGAAATCCGCCTCTCAACTGACAAGGCATACCGTATAGGTCAAACAACGGTTTTGAAAAACCGCATATATACCTAAACCCCGCTTCTTGCCGTGTAGCCTATTTTCGTTGCACTACTGATTGTCAATTAATTGCGAGGAGACCCTGAGTTATGAAAGTTTGGATTGATCAAGATCTCTGCACAGGCGATGGACTTTGCGAAGAAATCGCACCTGATGTGTTTACGCTTCTCGATGATGGCTTGGCTTATGTCAAAGAGGGTTCGACAATCTATGCAACCGCCAAGGGCAACCCTCAGGGTGCTGCTGGTGTCGCAAACTTCTCTGATGCCCAACTTGATGCAGTCGTCGAATCGGCTGAAGAATGCCCTGGTGAGTGCATCTTCATCGAACCGTAAGTTTTAATTTCCGACAAATCTTGCGCTAGTCAAAAAACCCGTATGGGCGACCATGCGATGATCGGGGCGAACCGATGTGCCCTCGATATGCCAAGTTCGATGCAACACTTCAAGCGTTCGGTGATCTAACCAACCCTCGCCTAGCGTTTCGCGAGTTTTGACAGCCTGAGTGATGCTTGGTGAATATGCGACCAAGATCGCACCTCGCCTAAGTGATTTTTCGGCGTGCGGCACTACCTGCCAAGGTTCAGGCAAATCAAGAACCATTCGATCGAATCCAACTTCATCGATGCCAGCGTAAACATCTTTCACCGATACTCGATAACGACTTAATGAATCAGCACCGAGAAACTCGCGCACATTAGTTTGTGCACGATTTGCAAAATCCTCGCGAATTTCGTATCCATCGATAATCGCACCGTATCGCAACATAGTCATCGACAGGGCGCCTGAACCCAAACCAGATTCGAAAACCTTTGCGCCGGGATAAATATCAGCCATCATGCAAATTGGTGCCAAGTCCTTTGGATAAATAACTTGAGCACCGCGAGGCATTTGAATTACAAAATCTTCGAGTGTCGGTCGTAATACGATGAACTCAGCACCTTTTGTTGAGCGTAAAACCGAACCTTCTTGCGACCCAACGACTTCGCTGTGACTGAGAAAACCCGAGTGGGTATGAAACTCACCGTCGGTTTTAAGCGTGAACAGATATCTACGTTTTTTCGCGTCGATAAGCAATACTTTTTCTCCGTACGCAAACATCAAGCGTCCGAACTATTCAGCAGTCTCAGAATTTGATCCTGGCTTGCTCTTTTTACCACTCTTGCGTCCAAGCAAAAATGACGAGATCATGGCGAGCGAAGAAGCACCGCCAATCAAAGCCTTGAGCTGAGTTGACTTGCTACTAATTGAGTCTTTGAGGTCGTCTTGAAATTGTTCAAGATTTGCAATTAGTTCATCTCGTGAGATTTTGTCGTCCTTGCTCATGACCTTTGCAGCGTGCCTTTGCGAATCCTCGAGACGGTGAGAAACAGAACTGCGACACAAACAACTAATGCAACCAAATAATTAGTCCACGACCACGAAGTTGAATCAGCGAAAAGCACAGCCTGGGCAAGCCGTAAAACCCCGATAGCGCCAAGCACGATGCCAATACTTAGAGACAGAGCTGCAAGTAAACCGAAGACAATCCAGCGCCCAGCCCCTTTAATCGGCTTGAGCGTCTCGCGCTTTACGTAATTGATCAACATTTCAAAAGTCTCAGATGCCGAATTCTTTTCAGAGGAGGCCGTTGTCTTTGCGTCAATTTTGAAACCGGTCACACCTATATTCTACGACTGTTCGAATGCCACTCAGTCTCTGATAACTGGCGCTCAGAAATCGACTTATGGAGCGTCTGATGGGGTCAAAGGCAACAACTTTGCGACATCGAGTTTTTTATTGCCAAACGATAGGGCCGTCACCAAATCATTCCAGATCGGACGGTAAAAATTGACTGTCGACGTACCACTTCCATTCATTATCAAAGCGAACACAGTGCTTCGCCCGTCATCAAGCGGGAACATACCCGAAAGTGATTTCACACCATTCAAGGTTCCAGTTTTCGCACGCATAGTTCCTGAACCTGGGCCAGACAAGAAGACATCTCGCAAGGTTCCAGTTTTTCCGGCTGTTGCGAGGGCCGTTGTTACCAAACCGTCTTGTCCATCTCTCTCTAACAACTGTGCCAAGAGATCACAGGTGAGATAGTTGGTTCGGTCAAGCCCAGATCCATCGAGCAATGCGACTCCATCGCCTGGTAAACCCCACTCGGCGATCTTGGACGCGATTACGTTCAGGCCATCGATGCGAGTCGCCGAACCTCGTCCGACCCTCCCGATTTCTTTAACCAACAACTCGGCGGTGTTGTTGTCACTATTGACCAACATTTCGGTGACAACTTCTCTCATCGTGACCGATTCAAGACTCGCAATAAGCGGCGTGTCGCTAGACGAAACTCCGACTTCTGGCGCATCGCGCACGGCGATACCACGAGATGCCAGAAGCTTTGTAAATTCAGATGCAGCGGCGAGCGCGGGATTGGCTGGCTTAATCGGCGAACCTGAAACCGCTCCATCGTTAATCATGAGTGCGCCGAGAGGTCCGGCTTCTACGCTGCGAATTCCATCTCCCCAACTAGGCACATATCGTTCGGCATCATAAAGCGATTCATCTCCAACCACTGATCCCTCGACTGCGGTTACGCCAAGTGCAACGAGAGCATCTACCAACTGTTCAACGTCAGTCGGAGTGATAGTTGGATATTTTTCTGTCAACGGATATAAACGCGTCGTCAACAACGGATCTCCTGAACCAATCAGCCATAAGTCTCCACGAACGACCGAGCCCGAAACAATGCCGAGCATTTTGGTTGAATACCGGCGCTCCGGCCCAAGAACATCTAGTGCAACCGCGGCAGTTAACAATTTGATATTGCTACCGGGGATCAACGCCTTGGTCGTGTTGACATTGGCGATGGTCTTCGAGTCAGTGACTACCTTTAAACACGAATCTGGTGGCAGCGCGCCGATCACTTGAGCAAGTTTCGCATTCACACGACCAGCCGAGTTCAATTCGACAAGAGTCTGGGGTACGCGACGCGCCGACAAAATGGGTGTGACTGGTGAGTCAGGCAATTCACGCTGTATTGCGAGAGGTCGAACCTCGTCACCTGCAGCTAGCGCAACTTGCCAAATAGAAAGCAGCGGTATTGCGCCGCAAAGTGTGAACACAACGACAGCTACAACTAAGCGCCTAGTCGGAAGACGATCTGCAATTATGTTGAGTCGCTTGAAAGTGCTCTTAAAAAAGTTATTCGGCATTGCTACTCTGCTAGTCCTCGCCACTTGGCATATAGATAGACACTTGATAACGCGCGCGCAGCACGTTGGCCACTTGCATAACACAATCGGCCAGTTTTCTGCACTGCGACGACACCTGCATTTTTCGGGTCGGCTACCGCAAGTTCAGTGGCTACGAGGATTGGTTTTTGGGTCTCCACAGACAGATCGGCCGCGAAATTCGCGTACATGGCGTCTTGGCGCTCGTGATAGTTAACTATGCGCTCGAGTTCGTAATCTGGAAAGTATCGTCCTTCACGCATCATTCGAGCTTGATTTGACTGAATTCCTATTCCAAGAAAGATAATCGCGTCAACGGCTGCATCTGTGGCAACCAACCGCATGATATCGATGACAGTTTCGCGCGTTTCACCTCCGGCGCAGTCGATTGGATTGTTTTTGCTCCAACGCTGTGGCAACAATTTCGAAATCTGTGATTCAAGATGGTCAGGTAGGTCGATAAGGCTGAGCGCGCCTTCTTCATGAATCGCGTCTGAAGTGACAACGCCCCAACCGCCTATCGTCGTGAGCACGATTATGTTTTTGCCTTTCGGCAATGGCTGAGTCGCAAACGTCGCAGCCACATCGAATGCCCGCTCAACATCGTTGACCCTTGTTACGCCTGTGCTTCGACAAACCGCGTCGAAAATTTTGTCATCGCTGGCTAGCGCGCCCGTATGACTTGACGCGGCTCGCGCTCCGCCTGCAGTAGAACCACCCTTGACCACCACGAGGGGCTTCGCCGAGCACAAATTTCGCATTGAGTTGGCAAGAAGCCGACCATCTGTAACACCTTCAATGTAAGCAAGGGCTACTTTTGTTGATTCATCATTTGAGAAATAATCGAAAAACTCGGGAACACCAACCATCGCGGCATTTCCGGCTGATACAGCGCGAGCAACACCGACACCTGTTTGACGGGCGTAATTCATGAAACTTGAAACGAAGTTGCCGCTTTGGCTTACGAGCGAGATTGAGCCGTGCGGTGGAAAAGGCCCAACAATTTGTGCGCAGAGATTTTGAGGTGTGCTTATAAGGCCTTGACCATTTGGCCCGACCACCAGAATTTCTAATTCTTTGGCGAGATTCGTAAGGTCGATCTGGGCTTGCAATCCCTCGGCGCCCAAATCTGCATAACCAGCTGATGTTATGTATGCGGCTTTGATGCCTTTCTTCGCACATGCTCGGAGAATTTCTGCGTTGGTTGACGCAGGAGTACAAATAAACGCCAAGTCAACACTGTTGTCGGGAAGATCATCAACTGCCGAAAGACAGTCAATGTCCAAGACATTTGCACGCTCGAGATGCGTTGCAAATACTTTGCCAAGATACCCATTGACCAAAATGTTGTGTAAAGAAACAAAGCCAAATTTGCCAGGGTGGGTAGACGCGCCGACCACGACGACACCTCTCGGTGCAAATAGAGCTTCGTAATGAAGACTGCTCTTGCGAGTTGCGGTTTTTGAATCGAAACTTGCATGGTCAGAACTTGTTCCTGAATTTCTTACAGACGAATTCAAATCGTGCATCTCGATCAACGCATCAACAGCCACAACCGACCCATTTGGTCTAACAATTAGCGGGTTCAAGTCGATTGATTTGACCGATTCATTCTCGACCTGCGCTCGAGAGAGTGAAACTAAAATCTCTGCCAACTGAGGACGGTCAACAGCGTGCTCTCCCCTGAACTCGCCTAGAACCGATTGGCTACCAAGTTGGTCAATGAGTGTTAAAGCAGATTGCAAATCGAGCGGAATCGGCGCAAACGCGGTGTCATTTAAAACTTCAGCGAAGACTCCACCCATGCCCAGCATCACAAAACTGCCAAATTGCTCATCGCCAACGACGCCTGCGATCAATTCGCGACGACCGGACTCCATTTTCGCCACCAGCAACGATGTTTTGCCGTCTTCGGGTCTCACTTGACTTAACAAAGCAACCGAGGCATCGTTGGCCTCGGTTGAAGTGCGAATATTCAGTTTGACCATGCCGCGCTCTGTCTTGTGGCTGATGGCATCGGCGCAAATTTTTATCGCAACTGGGTAGCCAATTTCATTTGCTGCATTTACAGCATCAGCTACCGAAAAAACTTCAATCTCTGTGGTAAATGGAACCCCATACTTCGAAAGAAACTGCTTAGATTTCACTTCTGAGAGCATGACTTGCTTCGATTCAGGCACGTTGTAACAGTAGTGTGAAAGTCTGATGCAATTAGATAACGCAAAAGATGTGACTGCAAACTGATGCAAATCATCTCAGCACTTTTTGTCGAGAATTTTGCGCTTCGTCAGGTGCCCGGTCCGAGCACCCGCATAGATCTGACCGGAGCTTTTTTCTCAATCGCTGCTCCGTCACCTGTTCCCGTGACGATTGATCCGCATTTAGTCGTCCTGATTTATTGCCCCAAGACGGAAGCCGGCAATTCGGTGCTCGAGGTGATATTTCGATCTGGGCCGCAAGAAGATGCCGAACAGCTGGCCCGAAACGTGAGTCCGTTCACCGTAGAGCCCGGCAAATTCACTTATCGCTTGGTGCGTGGTGAGCTCTTAATTACGCAATATTCACAAATCTTTGCCCATTGTCGACTGGGAACCAGCCAATGGCATCTTGTTCCGTTAACCATCTTGCCGCCCGTTGATGAAGCATCAAATCGGAGTTAGGTCTTACAACCAACTAGTTTTATCGCAGTGGTAACGAAGCTTTCTGCCCAACAAGATCGCGATGCTGTCAACCTAATTCGTGGCATCGCAATGGATGCACCGCTTGCAGCAAAGAGTGGTCATCAAGGCACTGCCATGGCTCTTGCTCCACTTGGGCATGTACTTTACAGCCGCATCATGCGCCACGATCCTAAGAATCCGCAGTGGAAGAATCGCGATCGGTTTATTCTCAGCAACGGTCACGCTTCAATTTTGCAGTACGCCCTTCTATTTCTCAACGGTTATGGCGTGGAGCTAAACGATCTCAAACAATTTCGACAATTTGGTTCTGCCACACCCGGGCATCCAGAAGCTGGCCACACACCCGGAGTCGAAGTAACCACGGGCCCATTGGGTCAAGGTTTTGCCAATGCTGTCGGTATGGCTATTGCTGAAAGAAATTTACGTGCTCGATTCGGAGCATCGGCTTGCGATCACAACACATTCGTTCTTGCCGGAGACGGTTGCCTCATGGAAGGAATCAGTCATGAGGCCGCATCGTTAGCAGGACATCTGAAACTTGATCGACTCGTGTGCATCTTTGATGACAATGCGATCACGATTGATGGTTCCACGTCGCTAAGTTGCTCAGACGACGTCGCAAAACGTTTTTCTTCGTATGGCTGGAATGTCATGCAACTTGGCGACATCGCTGAAGATCTTGACGCACTCGAAGAGTCGCTTGTTAGCGCAAGATCAAATCGGGGTGCTCCAACGTTATGCATTTTGAAATCACACATCGGTACCCCATCTCCTGACTTCACCGACTCGCACGAAGCTCATGGCAACCCATTTACTGCAGCACATGTAACTGCAACCAAGAAAGTAATGGGTATTCCCGATGAACCTTTTTGGGCTCCAAATGATCTGGTCAGTGCGTGTCGATCGGTTGCCCAAGCGCGCGGACATGGCCTTACAACCGAATATGCAAGCGACATCGCCGAGCTTTCAGAAAAATATTTGTGGGACGCTGCTTGGGAAACTCCGAATTCATCATCATTCAGATCATTGCTTCCTGATTTTGATAGCACTGCTAATTTTGCAACTCGGCAAGTAATTCAAAAAGTTCTTGACGCCTCGCTGCCTGCGCTACCTGGTTTGATCAGTGGTTCAGCCGACCTCACTGGCAACACGGGCACAAAGCTTTCGAAGCAAATTGCTCAAAGTGAGTCTGCGCCAGACGGCAGGCAGATTTATTTCGGCATTCGTGAACACGCAATGGGAGCCGCCGTTGTTGGCATGGCATTGCATGGTGGCCTATTGCCCGTTTGCGGCACATTTTTTGTTTTTGCTGACTATATGCGACCCGCGATTCGCCTCGCTGCACTTTCGAAAGCAAAGTGTGTCTTCATTTTTTCGCATGATTCAGTTGGTGTTGGCGAAGATGGACCAACACATCAGCCCGTTGAACATTTAGCTTCACTAAGAGCAATTCCAGATTTGCAAGTTATTCGTCCAGCCGACCCCAATGAGACAGTTGCTGCTTGGTGCGCTGCCGTAGATCACGACGGCCCGACCGCAATAGTTCTGTCACGACAAAATGTTCTTAGTGTCACTGACGGCTCGGCGGTAAAGGACGGAGTCGGAATTGTCGGCCCAGCAATTGTCAACCCGCACGTCGTTCTTGTCGGCACCGGCAGCGAGGTCGGTCTGTGCACACAGGCTGCCGAACAATTAAAGACGATCGGCATTAAGGCTCAGGTCGTTTCGATGCCAAGTTGGGACCGATACGAACGTAGCGACAAGTCGCAGGTCGCGAAGATATTTCCTGCAGGTGTACCCGTTATATCGGTTGAAGCTGGAGTCACTCTTGGCTGGCACAAGTATGCCGATCACACAATCGGCATAGATCGTTTTGGGGCCAGTGCACCTGGCGCGGTTGTACTAAAAGAACTTGGAATCAGCGTCGAGGCAATTGTGAATAAAGTTAAGTCGCTTTAAATGTCTGATCGACTGAAGTCTTTGTTTGCCGAGTTCGGGCAAAGTCCTTGGCTCGATAATTTGAAGCGCAGTTACATTACATCGGGTCAATTAGCCACAACTCGTGACAGTGGCATACGCGGTCTTACTTCTAACCCAACAATTTTTCAAAAAGCAATTCAAGGATCTGAAGATTATTCGCACCAATTCTCTCAGCTAGTAAATCAAAAACTCTCGCCGATCGAAAGTTACTGGCAATTGGTACTTGAAGATATTCACAGCGCTCTTGATGTTTTTGAACCACTTCATCAGCAATCGCAGGGTCTTGATGGCTATGTAAGTGTCGAGGTAGATCCGGCACTCGCCCATGACTGTGTCGGCACCCTAAAAAGCGCACGTGAACTCGACAACAAAGTTTCGCGCCCCAACGTGATGATCAAGATTCCTGCAACGTCAGAATGCATACCCGCCATCGAGACAATGATCAGCGAGGGACGCAATGTCAACGTGACTCTAATTTTCAGTCTCGAGCGATATCAAGAAGTGATGGACGCATATTTGCGTGGCTTGGATCGTCTATCGAAAACTGATACCAGCAAGGTTCGATCAGTCAGCAGTGTTGCCAGTTTCTTCATCTCGCGCGTTGACACTGAAATTGACCAGCGTCTTATCAACGGTTCGCATTCTTCGGCCGAAGCATTACTCGGTACCGCTGCAATCAATCAAGCCAAAATTGCATACGAGATGTTCCAAAAGACATTCTCGGGTCCGAATTGGAACCGACTCGAACAACTTGGCGCAAAAGTTCAAAGGCCGCTTTGGGCGTCTACGTCAACTAAGAACCCTAAGTATCCAGACACACTTTATGTAGACAGTCTGATCGGCGAAAATACGGTTAATACTTTGCCCGACGCCACGGTCGATGCCTTTAGTGATCATGGCACTCTCAAGCAGACAATTACTCAGGGCGTCGATCGCGCCCACGAAGAGTGGAAGAAACTTGGGTCGGTCGGCATCGATGTTTCTGACGTCGCAGCAAAGCTGGAGCGCGAAGGTGTGGCGTCATTTCAAAAGAGTTTTGACGAATTGATTTCTGTCTTGGCCCAAAAAGCCGCCGAACTCTCATAATGTCAACCCAAGAGATTGAATCTCTGGTCAGCGACCTTTTAGATAAATCAGAAATCAAGCTGAACCGTCGGTTGATAGCCGAACTTGTCAAAGAATCACTTCAACTTGGAAACGATGCGACCAGCACCTTAAATCTTAAAATCGCAAGTGCCGCCATTGCCGAAATGCGCGAGGCCTTCGCAATGTTTGCACCTTTTTCTGAACGCAAGAAGGTGACGATTTTCGGTTCGGCGCGAACTACGAAGAACGATCCTGTTTACAAACAGACTCAAGCAGTAGCAGCCAAGCTCGCAAGTGACGGATGGATGGTAGTTACCGGTGCAGGACCCGGAATCATGGAAGCAGGCATGTCGGGCGCAGGTCGTGAAATGTCAATTGGCGTAAGCATTCGTTTACCTTTTGAGACTTCGGCAAACGAAGTCATTGCGGGCGACGAAAAGTATGTAGCTATGCGCTATTTCTTTACGCGCAAACTGATGTTGGTAAAAGAGTCGCAAGCTTTCATTTGTGTGCCAGGCGGGTTTGGCACTCTCGATGAGATGTTTGAGCTTCTCACCTTGTCGCAGACAGGCAAAGGAAACCCCGTGCCAATCGTTGTCCTTGACCTACCTAATGACCCATTTTGGGGTGACCTTGATTCATTCATCAAAAAGACGCTCCTTCCACGAAAGTTAGTATCCGAGCAAGATCTCGCCTTATATCGAATTTGCTCAAGTGTCGATGAAGCAGTATCTGAAATCGACAAGTTCTACTCGGTTTATAATTCAATGCGCTTTGTCGGCAAGCGATTGGTGCTGCGACTAAATCGGCAGATAAGCGATCTACATTTGGCGAAACTTAATAACGATTTCAATGACATCTGCCTGAACTCATCAATTGAAAGAGTCACTGCCACCAAAGCAGAAATTGACGATAACGATCTTCCCGACAAGCCAAGACTTGCTTTTCAATTTGCTCGCCGAGATTTCGGAAGACTACGTCAACTTATCGATTCAATAAATGCAGTTGAACCTGTTTAACCACGCGTAAGAAGACTGATCGCCTTCTCAACTGCTCTACGAGCCTGAGTTAGTGTCCGCTCTGCTTCTGGTCGCTTCGACTCGCCTGCCGCGTGAGCCTCTTTTAAAACCGACAATGCACGATCAGCGAGCTGGTCTGAAATTGTTTTCAACTGATCAATAATTTGTTCTGAATTTTCGAAGTTTTGGTGCATAGCCCTACAAGTATGCCATTAGCCTGCTCCGAGATGTCACAGCCCGAAGAACTTCACGAATGGATAAGTTTTGCCGATCCAGACCTCGAGCAGACCTGGTTAATTGACGCAACGTTTTTGCGGTCGAACTGGACATGCATCTACGGAAACGGATGTCAAGGTGTTCTTGACGATCCGGCGCCAGAACTTCATCAAGGATGCTGCAGTCATGGTGCGCACTTCATTGACAAAGAAGATCTTGCCTCGGTTAAGAAGTTCGTCAAGCGCCTAACACCAGAGCACTGGCAGAATTTTGAACGCGGCAAAAATAACAAATGGCTTGGCAAAGAAAAAGACGGAAGTGACGTCACAACCACCTACAAGGGTGCATGCATATTTCATAACCGCCCCGATTTCGAGGGTGGCATGGGTTGTGCGTTTCATGTCGCCGCATCGGCCGCAAAAGAGCGCCCGATGGACTGGAAACCAGATGTCTGTTGGCAAGTTCCACTACGTCTTGAGCAACACGACGAAGATGAAGACCATATTCTTTCGATCGTTCGTGAGTGGAAGCGTCGCGATTGGGGCGGCGGCGGACACGACTTTCACTGGTGGTGCACCGACGACCCATCGGCCTTCGTTGGCTCGCGTCCCGTCTATAAATATTTGAAAGACGAACTAATTGAGCTTTGTGGCGATGAGATTTACGAGATCATCGTCAAGCAATTGCAAAAGCCACGGACTACATTTCTGCCCCACCCTCAAGTGAGAAAAAGGGCGAAGTCTTAGTTTTTCGAAGTCTTATTTGACTTGCGGCGGTCTTCGAGGCTCAAAAACCGTTTGCGAATTCTGATGTTTGACGGAGTTACCTCAACAAGTTCGTCATCGCCAATCCACTGAATTCCAGACTCAAGGGTGTGGGTTATCGGTGTTGCCAATTTTGGCCCATCATCATGGCTATGCGTACGAATGTTGGTGAGCTCTTTTGCTCGAACCGCATTCACAACCATTTCGTCTTCGCGTGAGTTTTCGCCAACAACCATGCCTTCGTAAACCTCGACGCCTGGGGCTACAAACAAAGTACCGCGAAGCTGCAAATTGTCGAGTGCATAGGCGGTTGTCGAACCTTTTCGGTCTGACACCATCGCTCCACCTAATCGGTGTGGCAATTCTCCGGCCCATGGTGTGTATCCATTAAGACTCTGGTGAAGCAATGCCGTACCACGGGTCACTGTCAAGAGCAGTGATCGGAAACCAATCAAACCGCGCGACGGCGCTTGAAAACTCACAATCGTGCGACCACTGTCACCTTGCTCAAGGTTCACAACTCGTCCTTTACGAGGCGCGAGCGCTTGAGTTACCGCGCCAACATATTCATCTGGTACGTCGATTGTTCCCGCCTCAAGTGGCTCATGTTTTTTGCCATCAATTTCTTTTGTTATTACTTCGGGACGACTCACTTGAAGTTCGTAACCTTCGCGACGCATGTTTTCGATCAAAACTGCAAGCTGAAGTTCGCCGCGACCTGCGACCTCGATTACGTCCGGGCTATCGGTTGTGTTGACGCGAATCGATACGTTGCCTAATACCTCTTTGAAAAGGCGCTCACTTAAGTGACGACTGGTTAAAAAGGTGCCATCACGTCCAGCGAATGGAGATGTGTTGACGCCAAAGCTCATGCGCAAGACTGGTTCATCGACTTCAAGTCGTGGCAATGCGGGCGCATTTTCGATCGCTGCAATTGTGTCGCCGACTTCGACTTCGTCGATTCCGGCGAGAATGAACAAGTCACCTGCTGCTACTTGGGAAACTTCCTCTCGGCCAATGCCGCGAAACGCAAACAGCGTCGAAATCTTCCGTTTGATAAACGGTGCCGGATTTTCAGGTGTCGGATGTTGCCAAACACAAACTGTGTCACCTTTCTTCATCACGCCGGCTTCTACACGGCCGATTGCAAGACGACCCAAATAATCGGAAGCGTCAAGGTTTGCGACAAGTGCCTGCAGCGGCATCGAAGAATCAGCAGTTGGTGCAGGAATTGTGTCGAGAACGGCATCTAATAGAGGCACCAAGTCGGCGTTTTCAGCCGGCATTCCGATGCCTTTCATCGATCGACCATCTCGGGCGACCGCTGAAATAACCGGAAAACTCAGGTGGTGATCATGGTGAGCAAGATCTAAAAACAACTGCTCAACTTCATGAAGCACTTCTTCAGGTCGTGCGTCGGCGCGATCGACCTTGTTTAGGACAACGACAACAGGCAAATCTTTTGCCAACGCTTTTGAAAGAACGTAACGAGTCTGTGGCAACGGACCTTCTGCTGCGTCGACCAAAAGCAAAATACCGTCGACCAACGCAAGTGCACGCTCGACTTCTCCGCCGAAGTCGGCGTGACCGGGCGTATCGACGAGGTTGATCTTGGTGCCTCGCCATTCAATTTCAGCAGCCTTGGCTAAAATCGTGATACCGCGTTCACGCTCTTGATCGTTTGAGTCCATGACTCGATCGACGACGGCCTGGTGAGCGGCGAAAGTTCCGCCACTTTTGAGTAGGGCATCCAACAACGTCGTCTTGCCGTGGTCAACGTGCGCTACCAGCGCAATGTTTCTTATGTTATTAATTGGGGGCTCTCAGTTCGTATCAGGAAATATCTTCGTCAGAATCATCGGCGATCTCATCACCGTTTTCATCAAACCGCACTCCATAACGTTCTGCAATGGCCGCGTATTCATCTTCTTGAGACTTCGACTTACTTTCTCTGGCAACTCCGAGATCTTCGGCAGACGGACCTGTTTGCTTCAGGCGACGCGCTTCTTCAAATCGACGATGACGACCCTTTTTCACGGTAGGGCTCCAAATTTCTCTGGGGCGATTACCGGTTTTGGTCACCGCCTAGTGGATAGACATTGGGAGAAATCATAGCAACGCCATCCATTGAAAGGGCGGATTTGTGACCGAAACTGCGACTATTACGAGGTTGCTGAACTTATAAGTTTGAGATGTCCGTTACGGTCAACACTTAGACCCACCTCGCCGTTCAAAATTCGCGTCAAATCGTCGCCGATCAGAGTCGCTCGCCAACCTTCACGCAATCTGGCATTCGGCGATTGTCGAAGAAAAGCCGTGATGTCACTTCTGGTGGCCAAGAGAGTGGCATCGATCTTATGTTTTCTCGCCAACTCGCCCACCCAAGCAGTAATGAGCGTGAGTGCTGGTCGTGCAAACTTGTCAACATCATCATTTTCAGTACTTGGAAGCACGATTGAATTTTTGGCACCATCGCGTACCGCAGTCATGATCTCTTTGCAATACTCGGCCGAAAGATGCCGATCATCCACACCACGAGTGTTTGCTAGTTCTTCCACACTCTTTGGCACTCGCTGTGAAATACCAAGCAAGGCCATATCCGACATGACACGTCTCGGCGGCAAGTCGCTACGCATCGCTCTCTCTTCTCTCCACTTAGCCAGGGCTTGGGCGACGCCTCTCGCCGAACCTTTCAGGGCTCGTACTTCTTTGAGTCTTAACCACGCATCCGAAGGATCTTGAGGACCGGTCGGTCGAGATGCGAGTTCAGCGCACGCATCATTTACCCAATCGATCCGACCCAACTCAGTGAGCTGTCTTGTTAGTTCGTCGTGTAAATCAAAAAGATGAACTACGTCGTCGGCTGCGTAGGCGCACTGCTGATCTGTCAATGGACGACGCAACCAGTCAGTGAGTCTGTCGCCTTTTGATAGCGAAGTTTTCTTGACTGCTTGAACCAGTGTTGCGAGAGATGGCGTTGAGAACCCGACGAATCCCGCAGCTACCTGACAGTCAAAGATGTTTCTTGGCGCTTCAAGTGAAGCATGGCGCAACACTTCAAGATCTTGTTGCGCCGCATGAAAAACAGCCAAAATTTCACTCGAGAATAAGCGTGCCAGTCTTCGTGGATCTACCGCGAGTGGATCAATGAGTGCAGTTTGTGTTCCCCAACGAATTTGTACCAACGCAAGTTTTGGATAATAAGTCTTCTCGCGGTGAAACTCGGTGTCGATTGCATAACGAGAACCGCCTAAAACACTGTCAATTACATCATCAAGCGTCTTCTCTGAGTCAACCCACTCAAAACTCACTCGGGATTACCGCCAAAGACGACTTTGTTGCCTGCACTTACCCACCCCAAAGTTCCACCTGCGATATTTACAACGTCACTCATGCCGTTGTCTACGCAAAATTCGCATGCTTGCATACTCCGACCGCCGCTGCGACAGATCATGTAGATCGTCCCGCCTGGTAACTCAGATACTCGACTCGAAAATTCGCTTAACGGAATATTTATCGCACCTGCAACATGGCCTGACTCATACTCATCAATTTCGCGAACATCGACCAAGTAGACGCCCTGATCATGGATCGGCATGAATTCAGCTATTGAAATCTCAGAAATACTCACCTGGATATCTTATGTCTCAGTTTGTTTTAGGCTGAAGCTTAAGTTGGTTTGGCTCATTGACGTTTAGCAAAATTTCGCTTGAAACGTCTACAAACTCAAACTTTAATTTCTCAACGACTCTATGAATGGCACGCTCACCCGACTTAAATTCGCTCTCAATCGCAGCGTAAGTTGAGTGTCGCCATGTGCTGCACAGCCACTGAGGAGTATCCGTGCGCGCAACCAATACTTCGACACCAGGTGCAAGGTTGCTTAATCTTCGACAGGTACCTTCGTCGATAAATGGCACATCGCAAGGCAGAGTCATCAGACGCTCGGTCTTGCATATCTGCAATGCAGTTAGCAATGCGCCGAGTGGACCTGACTCTGGGTAGACGTCTTCGTGAAAGTCAACGCCCCATCGACGAGCATCGTTGCTGTCACCACCGATCAGGGAAATATTTCTGAAGCCTGCTCGCTTTAATGTCTCGACTATCAGCAAACCAAATTCGTGGTCATTAACCTTCGCTTTGATCTTCGGACTTCCGAACCGACTACTTTTGCCGCCGGCGTAAATCGCAACACTTGTATCGGGACCAGCCTTCATCGCAACAAATGGTTTGCTTCCCCGCTCGGGTCGCATTGAATCAAAAACTGTTCACATCGAACGGCTTCCGAAGCTTCGCCAATTATCCGTGCGTGTTTAGCGAGACCGGCAAGACATCTAAGAAAACCTCGATTTGATTCGAACCGCCACCGAACAAATCCAGAACCTCGCCAAGAGTTGGCCCGCAAACTATCAAGCCCCCGGTGATAGCCAACCCGGTATGCCATGTATGCATCTATTCCTGAAGCACTTAAGTCTCCAATTGAAGCCCAACCAGCTAAAAATGTCGGATACTTCGCAACTACCGCGCAAACTGCATCCCGCCGCTTTTCAATCTCGACGCCGAGCGCGACATTTAGCAGTTTGATTGCTTCTGGGTCATAGTTTGGCAACTGAGTTTCGGGTGGGCCCGCTGGAGAAAGATTTACTGGTTGATTAGTCATACTCCTGCCACACTAGATGCATGGACTTGTTCACCCTCGACTCTGAAAGCGCAAAGAACCTGGGGCTCGGCACAATTGCGTTCAGCGTTGTCGGTCTACTTCTCGTGCTCAAGTTCGTTAAGTCACTAGTTTCAAAGATTTTACTTTTAGCAGTGTTCGGGGTCTTGGCGTACTTCTCGTTTACGCAAAGAGAGGCATTGTCAATCTGTATAGCAAAAATCGAAAGTGCAGCTCCGAGCGAACTTTCGTCTACAACCTGCAGTTTTTTTGGGCAAGATATTTCATTGAAAAGCATCTCAAAATGAGCAAACGACAGATCGAAAGCATCCTGAGTCAACTTGACGCGTCTCCGACACCACGTCATTTGGTCAGCTATTTAACTTCAAAACTTTTGCAAGCGAACTTCGTCGACTACTCGACAAAAGAATTGCAAAATACCAACTTGGGTTTCATAGCGCGAGCCGGGTCGCTCATCGCATGGAAGAAAGGTAAACAGACTGCTCGAAATGGTTTTCGCATTGTCGGAGCCCACACTGACTCACCGGGACTGAGAATCAAACCGAACCCCGATGATCGAAAATTCGGTTTCAACACTCTGCAGGTTGAGATTTATGGCAGCCCACTGTTAAATAGTTGGCTTGACCGCGACTTGGGCATCGCTGGTCACGTTGTGTTGAAGTCGGGTGATATGAAGCTCTTTAGATCTGCTAATCCAGTTGCGCGAATTTCGCAGTTGGCAGTGCACCTCGACCGCGAAGTTAACGAGCGAGGTTTGACATTAGACAAACATCTGCACCTCAGCCCAGCATGGTCGTCAGACCAAAAAGCTCCGAGTTTTTTGAATTGGGTTGCACAGCAAACAAAATGCGTTGTTCGCGACATTGTGTCAATAGACGCGCAGCTGTTTGACACTCACAAGGCTGCAGTTATCGGTGCTGACTCATCGTTTATTGCTAGCGGGCGCTTAGACAACCAAGCATCGTGTTGGGCGGCTATCTCGGCGCTTCTTGAATCTCAATCTGGCCAAGCAACTCAGGTCGTCGCACTTTTTGATCATGAAGAAGTCGGTTCAGAAAGTGCAACAGGAGCGGCAGGTCCACTCCTCGAGCATTCTCTCGAGCAAATAGCCGCTGTTCAAGGCATCTCGCGAATTGGGTTTCTCGAAATACTTTCTAAATCGTCGTGCATTTCAGCCGACAACGCCCACGCAGTGCACCACAATTATCCAGAGCGACACGATCTTTCGCACGGGCCCATCATCAATATGGGTCCGGCTTTGAAATTGAATTCAAATCAGCGATATGCAACATCATCGACTTCTGCCGCGATGTTTATATCCGCCTGTTCAAAAGCAAAAGTAAAACACCAAGTCTTCGTCTCTCGCAACAACATGCCTTGCGGTTCAACAATTGGTCCGATTACGGCAACACGTTTAGGCATTGACACAGTGGACGTTGGCGTACCTCAACTTTCGATGCATTCGTCCAGAGAAGTCTGCGGAGTCAGCGATCTGACCTCTTTACAACTCGCACTTAAGGCCTACTTCAACTAGTTTGACCAGCTTTTTGTTTGGCTTGGTCGAACACGATTTGCAACGCTTCGCTCAACGCAGCAGTTAAGTCGGTGGTCGCCGTACGCGGCAATCGACCTGTTTCTGATTGGGGTGGGAAAATAGGTTTTCCCACGACAACCGAGCACTTTTTCGGAAGGATTTTTTTAGAACCCTTCGGCATGACGCCTTCGGTGCCACCAAAACCAACCGGAACAATTGGCACTCCAGATTTGATCGACAAGTACGCAGCACCGTCAAACAATGGATGAATTTTTGGACCCGACTGTCGGGTGCCTTCCGGAAACATCACCAGCGGTTCACCGAGCGACAAAACTGCAAGACACCGCTTCAAGGCTTCGAGGTCGGCAGTACCTCGGGTAACCGGAAAACCCCCAAGTGCCGACAACACCGCGCCTACCGGTTTGACTTTCCAGAGTGAGTCTTTACCCATGAAGCGAAGTCGACGCTTGGTAACCAAACTCACAATCGGCGTGTCAACGTTAGATCTGTGAACCGGCGCAAGAATGAACGCACCCGACTTCGGTATGTTTTCTCGACCGTACACTCCCAATCGAAAATAAATCCGACAGAAAACTTTGATTAATGATCGAATCAGCCAATAAAAAACGCGACTCGCAATGCCTTGACCAACTAAAAACGACTGAACTTGTGTCAATTTGATGCCTGCTTAGTATGTTGCTGTGCAACGACCAGTCGTTCAATATGGTCGACGACTTCATCAACAGGAATGTCACTTGTATCTACCGTGACCGAGTCGGATGTTTTCATCAACGGACTATCGGATCGTGAAGAGTCACGTTGATCACGTTCTGCAATTTCTGCGGCAATAAGTTCTACGTCACCTCCAGATTGGGCGACACGGCGTTTCGCTCTGACCATGGGAGAAGCTGTTAAATAAACTTTCAGTGTCGCATCGGGAAACACAACCGAACCAATATCTCGTCCTTCCACCACACCGCCACCGTGCTCGCTAACCCACTGCCGTTGGCGACCACGTAGTTCAGTTCTCACCAACGAGTTTGTTGCCACAACGCTCACAGCGCGAGTGACTTCTTGACCGCGAATTGCTTGAGTTGCATCGACACCATCGATGAATATTGAATCATCGTCGATATGCATTACGCATTGCGATGCAATTTCGGCAATTGCCGATTCTGCTGAGAGGTCAAGATTTCGAGTTAAAGCAGCGAACGTGACCGCACGATACATGGCACCAGTGTCGAGATACCGAAGATTGAGTTTCTTTGCCAGTGCTTTAGCGATTGTCGACTTTCCTGCGCCCGCTGGCCCGTCAATTGCGACAACGATCATCGCGGAGTTGCTGTTGGGCGTGACATCTACCAACTCGTATCTTGCGCACGACCTTCGTCGTAGCCCGATGCACTCTGCACACCAACTACGGCACGATCATGAAACTCGCGAATAGTCGAGGCTCCGGCGTAAGTGCACGACGAACGAACACCAGCGATGATCTGATCGATTATGTCTTCAACGCTTGGTCGTTGCGCGTCCAGATACATTCGTGACGAGCTAATTCCCTCTTCGAACAATTCTTTTCGTGCCCGCTCGAAGGCACTCTCAGATCGAGTGCGATTTCGTACAGCACGATTTGATGCCATGCCGAAACTTTCCTTGTACAGACGACCGTTTGTGTCTCGAAGTGTGTCAGCGGCAGACTCGTAAGTGCCCGCTAACAGAGAACCAAACATTACGTTTGCGGCTCCGGCAGCTAATCCAAGGGCAACATCGCGCGGATATCGAACTCCACCGTCTGCCCAAACATGCTTACCGAGGTCTGCGGCGACTCTCGCGCACTCTAAAACTGCTGAAAATTGCGGACGACCAACGCCCGTCATCATTCGTGTCGTGCACATTGCACCTGGTCCAACTCCAACTTTTACGATGTCTGCGCCAGCATTAATGATGTCTCGAGTACCTTCGATTGTGACCACGTTTCCTGCAACAACTTTTATCTCACCTACAGCTTTCTTGACATCAGAAACAGCATCAAGCATCCGTACTTGGTGACCATGTGCGGTATCGACAACGATCACATCTACGCCCATTTTCTTCAACTTCTTCGCGCGCTCGGCAGGATCGGCATTGACACCAACTGCTGCTGCAATCAACAACCTATTTTGATTGTCGACGGCTGGTGAATAAATCGTGCTGCGAAGCGCACCATTTCGCGTGATCACGCCGACGAGGCGCTCCTTGTTGTCGATTACAGGCGCCACTGAGAGTCTGGCCTCTGTCAAATGTTCGAACATCTCTTGCGGCGACATTGACTCACTCAAGGTAAACATTTCGCTACTCATCACATTGCGAATCTGCGTAAAGCGGTCGAAACCCACCGCATCATGTTCTGTGAATATGCCCGCTGGACGCTCATGGTCATCAACCACAATTACGGCCCCGTGGCTTCGCTTGTAAATGAGACTTAAGGCCTCACCAACTGTGCCATCAACTTTCATAGTGATTGGCGTGTCGATTATTTTGTGTCGAGATTTAACAAACTGAACAACAGTCTCAACAACATCAAGCGGTATATCTTGCGGCAACACGACGACACCACCACGTCTAGCCACTGTTTCCGCCATACGACGACCGGCAATGGCCGTCATATTTGAGACAACCAAAGGAATTGTCGTACCGATGCCGTCCGGTGTCGTTAAGTCAACACTTAGTCGAGATTTAACACCCGAAAGACTTGGCACCATGAATACGTCGCTATAAGTCAGGTCAAACGCTGGCGAGTCATTCAAAAATCGCATCAGTAGTCCTCCGAGTGGGGCTTTTTTGAAGCCTCCATAGGCTACGCCCTATGGATATAAATGGTGCGAATCCCCCTTTGCTGATGGTGCACGGATGGGGCGGCTCGCATCAAGAAACTTGGCAAAACACAGGTGTCGAACAGTTGATCAATGACGCGGGCACCACCGTCATCGGCGTCGATCTTTTGGGTCACGGGACTTCTGAAAAGCCTCACGATCCGAGCAACTACGCAGACATTTCGGAACCCATTCGAAAGGCCATAGGTGCGCGGTCAACTGGCGTTGACGCAGTCGGGTTTTCTCTTGGCGCTATCGCGCTACTGGATGCCACGTTGCATAATCCGAAATACTTTCGAAAGTTGATGCTCGTTGGTATCGGCGACGGACTTCTCGAGCCCCATAAGCCAGATGAAACAGAGCGAATCATTGCCGGCATCGATGGAACCGCGTCACCAGATGACATTTTGGCTCGACAGTTTGGCAATTATGCAAAGAGATCGAAAAACGACCCCCTGGCTTTACGCGCGGCTCTCCTGCGACCCAGAAATAAACCATTCAGCGAGGCAGAGCTAAAGAGCATCGACGCTGAGATTGTCCTCGCGGTTGGCGATCGTGACTTTGTTTTGCCTGCTGATCGACTTGCAAATGCATTCACTCGCTGTCGATTTGTCAATCTTAAAAATTGCGACCACTTTGCGTCAACTGAGAACTTCACATTTATTGACACGCTCTTAGGGTTTTTCTGTGAGCACTAGCGAGTCAAACATATTGAATGGAGCTGATTCATTAGCGATAGACACAGCCGTCCGTGCATTAAAAAGTGATTTACTCGTGGCGATTCCAACCGAAACTGTGTATGGGCTGGCTGCACGAGCATCAAGTCCGAATGCCGTCAAAAAAATATTCACTATAAAGGGACGACCAACAGAGCATCCACTAATTTTGCACATCGCAAAGACTCAACATTTAACTTTGTGGTCATCAGACCTTCTAAGTGCAGCGCATGCACTCGCAGAGAAATATTGGCCGGGACCCTTGACTTTAGTTGTGAGACGCAACAACAAAGTGTGTGATGAAATTACCGGTGGTCGCGACACCGTGGCAATTCGTTGCCCGAGTCACCCAATCACAACCGAACTATTGATTCGTTTAGACGATGCAATAGTTGCACCCTCGGCTAATCGGTTTGGAAAAGTAAGCCCGACTTCTGCTCGACACGTCGCTGAAGATTTTGGTGATGAGGTCATCGTCATTTTGGACGGCGGAGAATGTTCTATCGGTGTTGAGTCGACAATTGTCGATTGCACTACAAGCCCACCACAGATTCTTCGAGCCGGTGCGATCACCGCAGAGCAGATTGAAATTGACTGCGGCATTACTGTCGCTTCAGCAAGTGGTGAGTCACGCGCATCGGGAATGCTTGAAAAACATTACGCACCAAATTGCACAGTTGAGTTGGCTTCCAGTCGAAAAGATGCCGAATTGCGTTTGGCAAACTTAAAGTCAGTCGGTCGAATTGCTGAGATCCTTGACTTCGGAGCGGATCTCGAAATGTATGCGCACGATCTGTATTCGCGTCTTCGAGACGCCGACAGACGCTTGGTCGATGTGGTCATTGCAGTAAAACCTGCAATGACGGGCATAGGTATCGCAGTCAATGAAAGACTCAAGAAGGCCTCGAACTCAGCCTCGTGTGACTAGTTACCGCTTAATTGAGCGTTGGTAAGGCATTTACATTTCCATAGGCTTGAAGGTCCAAACCCATGGGTGACAATATGTTGCCCTACTCCTAGGGGGAGAAAAATAAATGAAGAAAAACACAGTACGTCGTTTCGGCGCGCTTGTTGTTGGTCTCAGCCTTTTGGCTGGCGCTTGCGGCAGCGATGACGATGCGGCAACAGAAGAAACCGTTACAGAAGAGACAACGGCAGAAGTCGTTGACGAAGCTGGCAGCGAGTTGTCAGGCATGAAAGGAACAACTCCACTTGTTGAGTTGACTCCAGAGTTCAAGGATGCAGTAAACGCATTCTGGACAGGCAAAGGCAACGAAGCTCTCACAGACTTCAACTACACAGCTGAATCATTCGATGCAGTTTTGTTGATTGCTCTTGCAGCAGAAGCAGCAGGCACAGACGGCAGCGCACTTGCTGACCAGATTGTTGCTGTTTCGAAAGAAGGCACAAAGTGCTCACCAGCTACCTGGGCAGACTGCATCGCAGCTGTCAAGGCCGGCGAAGATGTTGACTTTGATGGCTTCTCAGGACCAAACACAATGAACGGAAACGGCGAGCCTCTTGAGGCTTCGTACGGCATCCTTCAATTTGGTGCAGGCAACCGTCTTGATGACTCGTTGACCACATACCAACTTGCAAATGCTCCAGAGTCAGCAGTATTGCCACTCGCAAAGACCGGTGTCGCTCGTAAGGGTGACGGCGTTCTCAAAATTGGTGGCTTGCTTCCAGAAACTGGAAACCTTGCATTCCTTGGTGCACCAATGATCGCCGGTGTTGAATACGCAATTGACGTACTCAACCAAAACGGTGGCGTTCTTGGCAAGCCAGTTGAATACAGCGCCGGAGACTCTGGTGACACTTCAACTGACACAGCCAGCGTGACTGTAGATCGTTTGCTCAAAGAAGGTGTTGACGCCATTATCGGTGCAGCATCATCGGGTGTTTCGCTTACAGTTATCGACAAGATCACTGCTGCAGGCGTAATTCAGTTCAGCCCAGCGAACACTTCGCCAAAGTTGACTGACTACGCAGACAACGGTCTCTTCTTCCGCAACGCACCACCGGACGACCTCCAGGGTGCAGTTCTTGCTGAAGTAATCGTCGCTGACGGCAACCAATCGGCATACATCTTGGCTCTTGACGATGCTTACGGCACCGGCCTTGCCAACGTTGTCGAAGCGGTTCTCACCGCAGCAGGCGTAGAAATTAAGGGTAAGAAGATTTACGACCCGAAGGCAACAACATTTGATGCTGAAGTCGGCGAAGTCGTAGCTGCAAACCCAGACGCAATCGTCTTGATCACATTCGACGAAGGTTCACGAATTCTCCGCACAATGGTGGAGAACGGTGTTGGACCTCGCGCGAAGAAGGTCTATGGCGTTGACGGAAACATTGGTAACGCACTCGGCGAGAACTTTGACGCTGGTAAGTAATCAATAATCCGAATTCGTTTTAAGTTAGGGCCCTGGACGAAAGTCCAGGGCCTTTTCTTTATCCCCCGGTCGCTCTGGCGAGGGTGCCTAAGTAAAGCTTGATCACGTTGGGGTCTGCGAGCAGCTCACGACCAGAACCGGTGTAAGCATTCTTCCCTTGATCAAGGACATAAGCGCGATCGGCCACCTGCAAGCAACGTCGGGCATTTTGTTCGACCATCAGAATGGCGATGCCTTCGGCATTGATTTTCTTGCACTGAACGAAAACTTCATCTTGTAAAACTGGTGACAGACCAGCAGATGGCTCGTCAAGCAACAATAATTTTGGTTCCATCATTAACGCACGACCCATTGCGACCATTTGACGTTCGCCACCCGAAAGCGAACCAGCCTTTACAGCGGCTCGATCAAGCAACCGAGGAAACAGATTCGTCACATACTCGAATCGAGTTTTGAAATTCTCTGGTTTCAAAAAACAGCCCATTTCAAGATTCTCGGTTACGGTCAAACTCGGAAAAACATTTCGATTCTGGGGTACGTATCCGACTCCGCGTTCTACAAGTTCGTGCGATCGATGCCCTGTGATGTTGTTATCGCCCAGCATCACTGAACCACTACGCACCGAACACTCGCCCAAAATTGCTTTTAATACGGTGGACTTACCGGCACCGTTTGGTCCGATGATGCCAACAAACTCACCTTCCGAAACGGTCACATTACAGCCATTTAAAATGTTCACTTCGGGTATATAACCGGCGACTAGTTCATGAACATTGAGCACACTCTTGCTCATGATTTCTCCTCTAAGAGAGATTTACCCTGATGACTCCCAAGATAAGCCTCAATGACTTGCGGATTTCTTCCGATCTGTTCAGGTGTGCCCTCGGCGATCAACATTCCTTCTGCCATTACGACAACCCAGTCGGCAACATCGTTGACCATATCCATGTCGTGTTCTACAAAGAGCACAGTCATGCCATCATCGCGCAGACCCCGAATATGTTCGTTAAGGCTTTGTTTCAATGCAGGGTTAACACCTGCCATCGGTTCGTCAAGCATGACCAATCTTGGTTGTGTCATCAGAGCACGAGCCATTTCGAGTAGTTTTCGCTGACCACCAGAAAGTGTGCCTGCGTATTCATTTCGCATGTGATCCATCTTGAAGCGTGTGAGCAAGGCATCGGCTCGCTCTTCAATCTTCTTCTCTTGTGATTTCCAGACAAACGGAAGCAAACCGTTCCACCATTTTTCACCGGCTTGGTGCATTGCGCCAAGCTTCATGTTCTCGATTACAGACATCTTGGTCAAACTCTTCGTCAACTGAAACGTTCGAACCATGCCCATGCTTGCGGTCTTATGCGCAACGACACGACTCATGTTGTGACCATCAAAGCGCCACTCGCCTACATCAGGCGTGTCAAAGCCTGAGAGCAAATTAAATAGAGTTGTTTTGCCCGCTCCATTTGGCCCGATCAGCGCTGTGATTGAACCACGTTGAACTTCAAGATGCTTCACATCCACAGCCACGATTCCGCCGAAATGTCTGCGCACTCCATCGACGCTCAAAATCGAATCAGGTTTCTTCACACCCGGCGTTGCATCAACCGATGCAAGCGCAGCACGTGCGACGCGTGCAGTCTCACTGTAAGTTCGATCAGCGACCATCAAGCGCCATTTCTTTGCGATTTCCAAACAAACCCTGAGGGCGATAGGTCATCAAAAGCATCAGCCCGAGACCAACAAACATGTAATTAACCGCACCGACCTGCGTGCTCTGAATGACCGTGAAATCACCAATTCGGAGCGGGCCATTTCTCGTAATCTCTCTCAAGATGTTGTCCGAGAGTACAAACAGAACCCAGAACAACATTGATCCGACTATTGAGCCAGAAACTTTTGCTAAGCCACCTAGTACCAATGCTGTAAGCACATAGAAGGTGACATCACGGCTGTAATTGTCTGGCTGCACCGAACCACGGTCTAACGCAAGAACCATGCCCGCGAACATGCCGATGATTCCGCCAATAATTAACGACTGCATTTTGTAGGCGTAAACGTTTTTGCCAAGGCTTCTTACTGCGTCTTCATCCTCGCGAATGCCCTTGATTACTCGACCCCACGGACTTCGCATCAACTGCCAAACAAGTGCAGCAAAAATTGCAACAAGCACCCAGCCAACAACGATCGTAATCAGCGTGTAGCCGCTGAATCGAAAAGGAACTACGCCATAAGTTCGACCGGGCTCGAACGGGTTCAAATCTCGGTATTCTCGACTGAAGTTACTTATTCCCTCGGTGCCTCCAAATACTTTGTTGAACTTCACCGACCGCACGAAGAGTCGAACAATTTCCGCCGTCGCAATGGTGACGATTGCCAAATAATCTGCCCTTAGTCGAAGCGTTGGAATACCAACTATCAGCGCCAAAATAATGACACAGACAATGCCGAGCGGTATACCCCACCAAAGACCAATACCGAAATACTGCGCGGTCATTCCGAGACCGTAAGAGCCACAGGCCATAAATGCTGCCTGTCCGAAGTTGACAAGACCTGTGTATCCAAACTGAACATTCAGACCTATGGCGGCAATCGCAAAATAGATTGCGTCAACGCCGACGGCCGCACGAACTGTGTTTTGAAAGATTTGATTCCAGTCCATCTCAGCCAACCCTCTGACTCTTGCCCAAGATTCCCTGTGGTCGAACGATCAGAACCACGATCAAGATGAAAAGTGCTGGGGCAACTTTTAATTCGCTTGGTACAAAGAGCGACGACATCTCGACAAAAATGCCGATGAAAAATCCGCCGATTAAAGCACCGAACGCCGATCCAAGACCACCGAGAGTTATGCCGGCAAACATCAGAAACAATAAGTCTGAACCCATCGAAAAACTTACTTGCTCATCAAGTCCGCGGAAAATGCCACCGGTGGCAGCCAGTGCACCGCCGGCGAACCAAACAATTTTGATCACCTTTCGTGTATCAATACCCGTTGCCGATGCCAACTGAACGTTGTCGCTCACTGCCCGAATCGCCTTGCCGAGTCGAGATCGCTGCAAAAAGAGTGCGACACTCACCAAGATGATTACTCCAAGAATTGCAGTGGTTAGATCTCGTGGCGTTATACCGATAGGTCCGATTTCGATGTTTACTTGCTTCGAATAACTAGAAAGCTGTTTGGTGCGTCCACCAAACTGAAACAAATAAATATTGCGCAACATAATTGACAAACCAACAGTTACAACGAGTTGAGAAATCAATCCGATACCGCGCTTTGTAAGACGCGCGAATATCCCCCAATTGAAGAGCAAGCCAAACAAACCCCCCAAGACAATCACCACTGGACCCGAGATCAAAATGGGAATTTCGAGGATGACGTTAAAGAAAAATGCCATCAATCCACCAAAAGTCACCATCTCGCCGTGAGCAAAATTCGTAAGTCCTGTTGTACCAAATACCAATGACAAACCGACTGAGCACATAGCGATAATTATTCCCAGGCGAATTCCGTCAGAAAGTCGCTGAAGAATGCGCTCTGTCTCGCTTGCTCCCGATGAAGCACCTTCGCCCGTGAAAAAAGTTACCCGCTTAGTGTTGGTTGTGAAAAGATCCTTAGAGATCGAAACCGTCGACTTGTCCGCATCAATAAGTGCCAGTCCTTCAGGCAGTGATGATGGATCAATCGAGATCAAATAATCATCTCGACTAGGCACAACAATCGTGCATAAGCCACTTTCGTCTGTAACACCGTCGCCAATTTTGCTTCCATCGGCCTTTGTCACAGTTACCGCCACGCCGGCAACAGGTGTACGACTCGTCGAGCCATCCACCAACGTTTGGTTTTGAACACTTGCGATTATTGAATAATCATCAGACGAAGCAGAAACAACAGATGCTGTGAAGCCGCCAAAAAGCCCGACTCCGCTCACGATCAAAAGGCAGACCCTTAATATAAGCGTCTTTACTGATCGACTATCCCCCAACATGCTGTCTATCAGTCAAGCACACTATTGGGCAAAGCCGAAAGTCTTGAAGCCCAGTAAACATCTAACGCACAAAGCCAAACAGCGACAGAAGTAGCAACATGAATTGCGACAAGCCCGATGGGAACTCCCAAGTAATATTGCAAGTAGCCAATTGCTCCCTGAAATACGAGGACGAAAGAAAATCTCTTAAGCGGACGAATCAAAAGTTTGTGAGCATTGGCATTCTTTCTAATCTTGAGCAATGAGACAACCAGAATGGCGACAGTCAGCCATACAAATGCGCTGTGCGTGCGGGCAATTGTTGGCATTGCAAAACCAAGTCGTACGGCGGTCTCATCACCTGCGTGTGGCCCAGAGCCAGTGACGAGTGTGCCGGTCACTACCGCTGCCCCAGTAGCTACTAAAAGAGTTTTGACAATTTTTTCGATCGGTTGACCTTTAAGAAGCGGATCGCCGCGTGGTGCGACCTCGTCAGTTAAGCGAAAAATACTCGCGTGACGAACCAACATATAAGCAGTCGTCATAAGAAAAACTGAAACAAGGAAATGAGCAATATTCGAATACGGATTCAGCCCAGTCCAAACTACGATCGCTCCGATAATCACTTGAAGCATCACTCCGGCAACCAAGACCATAGACATCGCGATTAAGTCACGTCGCTTCGGTCTGAGTCGCAACGACAACAAGACACACAAAATTACAGAAGCAGCGACAACTCCCGTAAACAGCCGATTTATTTGTTCGATCGCTGCGTGTGTAGATGAAACGTCAATAAATTTGCTCTCGCTACATTGAGGCCAATCAGCGCAACCAAGGCCAGATCCAGTGAGCCTTACGAGAGATCCAGTGATGATGATCAAATAGAGAGCGACAAAAGCCCCTTGAGTAGCCCGCAAATAGCCCCGGTGCGTAACTCTCAAAGCATCCCATCCTCGGGCTGCGTTTTGGTCAATGTGGTTAGCCGGCTCAAGTGTGAGTATCGTGCGCAGGTAGTGAAAAAAGAAACGGTTGAAAGGCGTCGCATCGAGATTCTTGAGGCTACCTGCGATGTCGTGATTGAACGCGGTTTTGCAGGCACCAGGGTCGCCGACGTAGCGAAAAAACTCGGTGTTTCAAATAGTTTGATTCACTATCACTTTGCATCTAAAGAAGAACTTCTGGCGGCCGCCTTTGAGCACTATGCCCAAAAGGATCTGGTTGACATGCAGCACGACAGTGACTCCGCTCCAACATGTGTTGCAAAACTTTGGCGTCTAATCGAGAGTTATGTGCCCGAGGGTAGCGACGACGTTGAATGGATGATCTGGATTGATGCTTGGGGTGAAGCGCTAAGAAACCCAAAGATGAAACCGATAAGTCAACAATTAGATGAACAATCTATTGCCGTTTTCGAAAAGGTTCTTCGAGCCGGCAATGAAGCAGGTGAATTTCATTGTGTGCACCCTCGAGAATCTGCGACTCGGATTTCGGGCTTAATCGATGGTTTGGCAGTTCAGTACGCTGCCCACGAAGGTGTACTCAAACGAAAAGAGTTCATTCGACTGATGCGACAGTTGGCAGCCGCAGAGACTGGCCTATCACCTGACGACATACGCGATTCACGGAGAAACTCGAAAGCCAATACCTCAGCTGGTCGACGATCCGAAGACGAAGGCCCGAGTCCAGCATCTCTTGCTACCGAATTTGATCTACGACAATTGTTCAGTAACTACAGCGATGCACTGAGTAGTGGCGACTTGGCACGAATTGGTCAATACTTCACTGAAGATGCAAAGATCAGCGTCAATGGCAAGTTGGTCGCAAGCACATCATCAGAAATAGACAAGTTCTATTCCGATAATCGAGGGGTAGATCGCCGAACGATCGAGATTCCTTTAATAATGGCTTTCTTTGCTGACGAAGGCAATGGTACTGCCCACGGAAACTTAACGATTGAGTCTCGATCCTTTGTTTCCGGCGAGAAACCTTCTACACATATTTTCAAAACAGTCGATACTTACAAGCGCACGTCATCAGGTTGGCGATGCAGCGATCGCCAACGAAACGATTTTTAAGATGGCCTCTGAAGAGTCGGCTGAAGAGATTCAACGAATAATCAGCAGTCCAGATCGACTAGTTCGAGCGATATTCTCTGGGCGTCGTCGCAACATGCAACCCGAGTTTGAGAGGGTCGAACTGAGACCAGTAAAAATGCGTGACAGGCTTTTGTTGCAGATGACGACCGTAGATGGGTCAAAATCTAAAACGACGAATACAGATTTCGGTAGCTTCGACGCTCTCGCAATGCTCGAATCTGGCTTTGCAAACTGCCTTGTTGAATCAACCGAATTGACTTTGACTATTCGATTCACAAAGAAGGGAGCACATCTAATCCATCGGTCCAAGCGCACGTTGCCACAGGTGACTTCACACGATCGGCAGAAAAGTCGATTGCTAGATCCGGGTTCTGACTTCTTGATAAAGATCGGCATTTCAGATCGCAACGGTTCAATTAGACCATCAATGAGAGACAAATACATGCAGATCGAAGAGTTTCTGCGAATTCTCATGCCAACATTGCGCGAAGAAATCGCAACAGGCAGATTGCACAACCCGACCCAAAAAGAGCCACTCAGAATTTTTGACCACGGGTGTGGCAATGCATACTTGACCTTCGCGGTTCATTACTTCTTAAATGATCAAGACATCCCAAACACAATCATCGGGATTGATCAGCGTGACGAGAGTCGTGACCGCAATTTTCAAATTGCTACAGATTTAGGTCTGAACGATTCAGTCAGCTTTCGAGCCGAAAAAATAGCCGAGCTAGGAACAGAAAAAGTGGACTTAGCAATCGCTCTGCACGCTTGCGACACGGCGACAGATGATGCAATTGCATGGTCGATTAACAATGAGGCTCAGATCTTGCTTGTCTCCCCCTGTTGCCATCACGACTTACAAACACAAATTGTCAAAGTCGCCGAACCTTGGTCGATCGTCACCAAAAATGGCATTCTCAAAGAGCGCCTTGGAGATATTCTGACCGACTCTTTGCGGGCACAAATACTCAAATTGCACGGCTATCGCACAGACATCGTCGAATTTGTTGGTGATGAACACACGCCGCGTAACCTTCTAATTCGGTCCGTATTGACCAGATCGGTCATCGAAGGTGACGAAAAGGCAAAGTACGAGGAACTGCTCAAAATTTGGTCGGTAAAGCCCCACCTGGCAGAGATTCTTAACTTCGAATAGCTCAAGCCTGTCCAGGGGTTAGCCCTGCGCGTTGCTCGAATGCCTTATTAACCACTGTCGGTGGATTCTAAAAGCCCTGATTTCAGGCTTTAAATCTGATTTATCCGAAATGACCACTTTAAGTGGTCATCTGAATATTTTAAGTGAGAAATTACTCAAGTTCTGCTGCCAAGTGCCGATCCCTTATGCGGATCTCACAAGGGAGCAGAAATGTCAAACAAAGCGAAATTCTTCAGTTCAGTCGTAATTGGCTCAATTCTTAGCATCGGATTGGCAATACCTTCTGCGAGTGCCGCAACTGCAGCATTGCCTGTTTACGGCGATTCGGGCTCAACCGTAGTGCGCTTACAAGAGGCACTCATTGCCCGTGGATTCACACTTAAAGGCGGAGTCGACGGCGTTTTCTCATCGTCAACTCAGCAGACACTTAAAAGCTTTCAGAAAGTTGCCGGCTTCAAAGCAACCGGCCGACTTGATGAACGTACCGCTTCTTTCCTTGGTTTGATCGCAGCTGATCAGCCAGCCAAGGTGAAAGTCAAAGCAACTTCAACTGCAACGGCAAAACCTGCTGCGGTTGCGCCTACTGCTAAACCGGTTGTTGCCAAGGCAGTAGTCGCTACTCCAGAACCGACTCCGACGCCAGTAGCAGCGCCAGCACTTACCCCTGTTGAGGGCATGCTGACTCTTGATACTCTTCCGGTACGCGGACAACGCAGCGATGCAGTCCGCTTGGTTCAGCAAAAATTGATTGAGAATTCGATCGAAGTCAAAGGCGGCGCTGACGGGATTTTCGGTGTTGCAACAACAATCTCACTCACAACTTTTCAAACTGCTCGCGGATTGAATCCAACAGGTGCCGTCGACATGCCTACCGCCATTGCTTTGGGTGTTTTACCTGACCTCGCAACTCTCGGTCTTCCGCAGATCAGCGTTTTTCCAACGCAGGGTCGCTGTTCGTTCGTAGATAGTTGGCATGACAAGCGTTCAGGTGGACGTCTTCACGTCGGTGTCGACATCGTCGGGCCAAAAGGTTTGGCAATCTATGCAGTAACAGACGGTACGATCACCAAAATGTACGGCGCTGAGTCGAAACTCAGTGGCAATGCACTTCGTCTAACAGCGGCCGACGCAACATACTTCTTCTACGCACACCTTGATTCGTTTGCACCTGGTCTTGCAGTTGGCTCAGTTGTGAAGGCTGGTCAAATAGTTGGATACATGGGAGCCACTGGTAACGCTGGTGGTAACTCACACCTTCACTTCGAAATTCACCCAGGTGGCGGTGACCCGGTAAACCCATACCCAGTCGTTAAAGCTGTCGATGCATGTCATGTAACGGAAGTGCTCCCACAACCGTAATCATCTGCACGATCGAGTTGTGGTGGAGAGGTGAGATCCTCCGCCACAACTCATTAATCTTCAATCTAATAAGTTCGATCTTCTGCAGGAATGTGTTCTAGGTCTGATAACGGCGATAACGCAAATGTATAGCCGTCGCCAATTTTGAAAGCTTCAAGCCTGGTGATCGATGCGTGACCTAAAACGAATCGCTCCCACTCCCACGGGGTCGGGGTCAAACCGAGTAGATGACAGATAACAGTGCTATTCGTACCAGCATGCGCCACGCACGCAATTCGCTCGCCCGGATCTTCAATATGCCAAACCGGTAACTCGTGTTCAATTCGATATACGCCATGCTCGGCCAAGAACTTCTCGGCACCCATATGAATTCGGGCTACAAAGTCTTTTACTGGCTCACCGCCATCGAGACCATGCCAGCGTTCGCGAGCGTTGCGTTCACGTTCTTCTTTGTATGCCTTTGCGGCCCTCTCGCCTGGCGAACCATGCCAAATTGGGCTTCGAATCTCTTCGAGCCATGGTTCTATAACTTCGTCGCGCTTGAGGGCTGACAGTATCGGTTCTGCTGTCTGTCTTGTACGAAGCAATGGAGAAACATAGACATGGTCAAATCTCTCGCGCGAAAGTCGTGCCCCGAGCAATGCTGCTTGTCGACGACCCAAATCAGTCAATGGCGGGTTATCGATGCAAAGATCGTCTTTGACCCACTGTGGCTGCGCATGGCGACAGAGAAACAGTTCCATTGCGAGACACTATAGCAACGACGAAGAACTATTCGTTTTCTAAAGCAGTCTTTACATCAATTTTGACTTCGCAAGTGTCGAAAATTTCTTGCAACATTTCCCAATATGTCAAATCAACTGTTGAAGAATCTCCCGATGTCGCACCCAAGAGAGCGTCTCCGACGCAACTTGCTTGATCATCTGTAATCGCGACACCAAAACGCTCTACCACTACATAACCAAAGGCGCGCGCTACAGATTCTTCATTGTCGGCACCCGCATCTAGGTTCGTTTCGTCGTCTCCGAAGATGAGTGGATCTGGCAACGTAGAGCCAACATTTGGAAACTGATTCACTGCGTTCTCGATTTCAAGCGAACAATTGTCGGAAATGAATTTCGCGAAATTTGTCTGAGCGCTTTGAATCTCATCGCTTGCAAGTCTGACGCCAGTACTTGTTACTGCTGCATCTCGACTTGCTGCCGAGCCGTCCCATCCAATTGCCTCCAGTGCGTCTGATAGAGCACCATAGGTATTCAAAAGTAGTTCGACATCATTCCTAATTTCACGGGGTGCGATCTCGCTGAAGGCCTGAAGATTCGAAACAACTTCTAACATCGTGTCGCGTATCTGACCTGCGGGAAGTGAGCTCAATTCTTTAAGCACCGTTGCGACATCAGCACTTGTCTGATTCCATCGGCTGCTTAATTGGCAGACTGACCTTGTTTCGGCACTTTGACCACAGGCAGCCAAACCCAGTATTCCGATTAAACAAAGCCGTAAAAATAGCGATTCGACGTGACGCATTTGTATCAAGTCTTATCTGTCACTGAGGTTGCTGAGAGCCACTGCGCATAAATTTTTGCATACTCGCGATTGTTGCTAAGTAAATCTTCGTGCGAGCCATCTTCGGTAACCAGACCGCCTTCAAGAACTATCACGCGATCTGCACGCGCGGCAGTTGATAAGCGATGCGCAATTGAGATCGTGGTTCGACCCTCAGAAATCGCACTTAATGCTTTAGCTAGTCGCACTTCGGCTATTGCGTCAACCGCTGAAGTTGCCTCATCCAAGATTAAAACGTCGGGATTTGTCAACGCTGCACGAGCAAGAGCAACCAATTGTCGTTCGCCAGCCGAAATAGCCGAGCCACGCTGACCCACGAACGTATCTAAACCATTTGGCAGACTCTCTACCCAATCTGATAATTCAAGCTGCTCAATAACTCTTTTCAAGTCATCTTCATTGCAACTTGGACTAGCAAAATAAAGGTTGTTGGCAATGCTGTCTGCAAATAAAAACGGCTCTTGTGGCACGACTACTAATCGGCGCCGAAGCTCATCATTGTCGATTCGCTTTAGATTCACGCCGCCGAGTGAGATTGCGCCAAGAGTTGGGTCAGCGAATCTTGCAATCAATTTTGCCAGGGTCGTCTTGCCAGAACCCGAAGACCCAACAAGCGCAACATGTTGCTGCGCCGGAATTGTAAAACTTATATGTCGAAGCACGGGCAGATCATCATCATGGTTGTCTATGCGTGAGCTGTAAGAGAAACTGACGTCACTTACGTCTATGCTCAACGGATTTTTAGGCAAAGGTATCGGTTTAGTCGGCGCAGTCGGACCAGTAGGCGTATCAAGAACACCGAGAACGCGTCGTAACCCGGCAACCGCCGTCTGAGTTTGATCAACTACTTCGGTGAATTCTGCGATCGGTTCTAGAAACCGATATGTCAAAAACACAAAGCCAACCATCGAGCCAGCGGTTAGTCCGCTATCAACACCGCGAAAAATTCCAACGACGATGATGGCGACGATTGTAAAGACGGCAAACACCTCGCCCGAAGGAAACAGAAATGCACCGATCACCCCGGCTCGAATTTGCGAGTCTGCTCGTTTGCGTACAGCCTTCTTACTGCGATCGACCATCGGCTGATGGGCTTGATAGGCCTTTAGAGTTTCCGTACCTGAAATTAACTCGCTGACTGAACCAAGAAGCTCCGCGTTGTGCTCTCGGGCCAGGTCATAAGCCGCAACCAGACGCTTTTGTAAATTTCTTAGGACGAAATACAGAGGTGCAGACACAGCGAAGGCAACAAGGGCCAAAATCCAGTCATACGCCAGCATCACACAGGCGACGACAAACATGAGCGAGCCGTCGAGCAACCAAACCAAAGCACCCCATGAGAAGAACATCGTTAAGGTTTCAATATCGCTAGTAACTCGAGAAACCAGAGCACCGCGGCGCTCATCATTGTGATCAGCCAAACTCAAACGATGAATATGGTCGAATAGTTTCACTCGCATCGAATAAAGACCTTCTTCGGCACCGATGCCAAGACGTAAAACGGCCTGTCGCAGCGCAAAAGCCGCAATGACAACCGATAACGCGGCGAATGCACACATTTGAAGAATGAAGCCCAATCGAATATTGCCTGGTTGAAGTCCCTTGTCGATTGTTTGCTGCATCAAAACAGGCACTACGACTCTTGCAAGCGAGCCAATTAACGCAAACAAAAAGGTTAGGCCGATGCCTTTTGCCAATGCGGGCGCCACATTGAAACCTCGATTCAATGTGCGTGCAGTGTCAAAACGTCCGATTGGCTCGTTCACTTCATTACCATTTCTAAGAATCTTTCCGGTCGTGCTCGAATGCGCTAATTAAAAGTCGATAGTGCTCGCTCTTTGCAATGAGCGACTCGTGTGTACCTCGATCGACTATTCGTCCATCCGCCATAAACAACACCTCATCGGCCAAAGCGATCGTCGAAGGTCGAGATGCAACGATTAACAACGTATGACCTGTCGAGATTTTGCGAAGACTACTGATGACATTCGATTCGGTTTTAGGATCGAGCGCCGACGTCGTGTCATCTAATAAGAGAACGGGCCGGTCATGTGCGATAGCGCGCGCCAACGCAACGCGCTGCCTTTGACCTCCGCTGAGACTGACACCCCGCTCACCCATCATCGTTTCGAGGCCTTGCTCAAGATCACCAACGAAGTCTTGGCACTGCGCTGCGCCAACTGCACTCATCACGCGGTCAGTACTGATGTCTGCATCAAGAGTGATGTTGTAACGAAGTGATTCGGCGAACAAAAATGCCTCTTGAAAAACGAGTGAAACTCCACCCTCTTGGATTGCGACAGAACCCGAATTCGGCTCTATCAAGCCGGCGATCAAATGCAGCAACGTTGATTTACCGCTACCTGTAGCACCAACAAGTGCGACGATTTTTCCTGACTCAATTTTCATCGAGAGATTGTTAAGAACTGGAGAGTCGCTTTGATGTCTGAAGCAAAGGTCACTTATCTCAATCGCATATCCGTCAGACGCACGACGTATCTTCAAATTTGGATCATCAAGAATTTCTTCGTCTAGTACCTCGCGAATTCGACGCCAACCAGCGACTGAGTGCGGAATTTCTGAAAATAAATAACCGATAATGCGAAGCGGAAAAATCAGCAACGTAAAGAGATAAATAAAGCTTGACAAATCGCCAACACTCATTTCGCCGGCTTTTACCCGATACGCGCCAAGCACAATCAATAAAATATTTATCAGCGTCGGTACAACATCAAGCATCGCTTCGAACACAGACCGAACACCAATCGCACTAATCCGAGCGTCCTTGAGGCGAGAAGAAATCTTCGCCAATCTCTCTGTCTCGCGTACTTCGGCGCCAAAAGATTTAACCACCATGACGCCGTCAAAGCTTTCGTGGACGGCCTCAGACAACGTACCGAGCTCCTTTTGTGCCACGTTGTAGAAACGATCAATTCGTCGTTGGTATCCGATGTTCAGCGTTAGCAAAATCGGAAACACAATTACTGCGAGCATCCCAAGTTGAAGATCTACGTACAACATCCAGCTTGCCGAGACAACCATCATCACCACGACTGACGTCGAGAATGGCAGAGGTGCCAAGATCGCAACGCTCGCGTCAGCATCGACACCACAGCGAGCAACGATGTCACCGGTCATTCTCTGTCTGTGCCACTTGATTGGTTGCCCAACGATGTGGTCAATCACTTTCTCTGTGATCGTCTCACAAGTACGCCACTCGGTGCGACCGGCGAAACTTCTTCGAACCACTACTCCTAGAGCTCGCAAAAGACCGATACCAATGACGATTACAGAACCAGCAACAAGTGCCGCAAGATCAATCTCACCACTCTCAAAACGAACCAAAATGACACGGTCAATCATCCATTTAAGGCCAATAGACGATGCAACTGTGCATATAGCGAATAAAGCGGCGCCTAAAACAGCAATGACGAATAGATGAGGATGAAAGCGGACTACTTCGCGGATCAGCTGCGAGGCTTCACCTAATCTGCCCTTCGCATCTGCCTTGGCTGAGTCTCTAGTCACAATCGCTTCATCGACAAAACTCACTACATAGTTCTATCACTACAGACCATCACGTATCGTTGAAGCAATGAAATTCGTCTTGCGCGCAATTGTTGCAACAGCAATCGTGTTAATTATCGCGATGTGGGTCTATGCACTTTTCTTTGCGTCAAAAGTGTCTGTTAACAAATTTGAAGATCGCAACTGGGCGGTCCGTGCGCAAGAGAGATGTCTGGTCGCGAGAGAAGAACGAAAAAGTTTGTCAGATTATCGAGTCGTAGATTCGTTGGGTAAAGACGCACTCGCTGAGAGAGCAGATTTGATTGATCTCGCTACAGACACCATTGAAAATTTTGTTAAAGAATTTCGTCTTACCCTGCCCTCAGATCCAAAGGGCCGAGAATTGGTTGGTCTCTGGCTTGACGACTACGAGATATACATTGCAGATCGACGGGAGTTTTCGAACAGTTTGCGTGCGGGAATTAACGAACGATTCTCCGAGACACCAATTGAAGGCCTACCAATTAGTGAAAAAATAGCAACTTTTGCCGCCGATAACGAAATGTCATACTGCAAACCACCGATCGATCTGTCGATCTAGAAATGTGATCTCGCAGACCAACCCGAATCTTGCGAATATTGGCGAATGACTCGGGCCGGCGCACCTACGGCAACACAAAAGTCTGGCAAATCTCCGGTCACCACTGAGTTGGCGCCTACTGCCACATTTTTACCGATTCTTGATCCCGGCAAAACAACTACACCATGTCCGAGCCACGACCCGCTTCCTATTGAAACAGGTCGCTCCGGTTGACTCTGGAGCGATATTGGTCGTTGAACATCTTCATAGTCATGACTTTGGTCAGTTATATATACGTGATGGCCTGTCCAAACGTCATCGCCAATATCAATTGACAGATGACCAACGATCCCCGAACCCCGACCAATCAAACATCGGTCACCGATCTTCACCACAGGATCAGTTAGACATTGCTGGCCGGGCACCATGCCGGCGGAAAGCGCAACATGTTCGCCAATCATGGTGCCTTGTCCAATATGTATGTATCGTTCGTTGAAAATAGTCGTAAATGGAAAGAGAATTATCGAACCTGCTCCGAACTTTCCGAATGAGGCAGCCCTCTTCGAATCTGGGCTTATCGCTGCCGTGAACTTAAATTTCTGCCAAAGCGCAGCAACAAGATCACCCAACTTTGCCTTAACCACGCTTTCAGCGTAATCAAATCGCATTAGATTAAAAGAGTGGTAGAAATCTCAAATCACAGCGGATCTTTTTTCGGCTCCAAATTCAACGAGAAGGTCGACGAATTCCTCGGCATTCGATTCGCACACGCCGAACGCTTTCAAGCACCCATTGATATTGAAAAATACAGTGAAGTCGTTAAAGCCAAGTCTTTTGGACCACAGTCTCCCCAGGTTCCTGGTTTCATGGAGGAGATTCTCAACACTAAGCAACTACCAACCTCAGAAGACTGTCTTTACTTAAACATTTGGAAGCCATCTGTTGTGAAAGCCCCCCTGCCAGTTTTGTTCTGGATCCACGGTGGTGCTTATACGAATGGCACTGCCGCTACGAGTTGGTATCACGGCGCAAACCTCGTACAACTCGGCGAAGTCATTGTTGTGTCGGTTAACTATCGCCTCGGACCTTTTGGTTTTATCGGCGAAAACAATCTTGGTCTACTTGACCAGATAAGTGCGCTGCGCTGGGTGAAACGCAACATCGAAAGTTTTGGTGGCGACCCAGACAACGTAACTATTTTTGGCGAATCTGCCGGCGGAAGCAGTGTTGTTGCTCTTACTGCGTCGCCACTTACGAAGGGTTTAATCACCAAAGCGTGGGCGATGAGCCCTTCGCTGCTGCAGTTGCGTTCACGTGCTGAAGCAGACGAAGCGATGAGCGCATTTTTTGAAGTTGCTCGCGTTGATTCGCTCAACGGTCTTAAGACTTTGACCACACAACAAATCGTCGATGCAACTGCTCAGATGTTTCTAAATGTTGAAAATTACATTTCGACGTTTAGCCCAACGCGGGGCGGGTCTGGGCTTCCCGAAGATGTCTATGACGCATCAGCAAAATCAGATCTCCCACTCATAGTCGGTACGAACCGTGACGAAAATCGGCTTTGGGCGGTCTTGAATCCTCAGCCTTTAGATGAAGCAGACGCAACAAAATATTTTGAAAAAGCATTCGCAGATTCTGCGACAAGTGCTTGGACTACATACGGTCAGTTTGCGCAGAATCCGTCTCCTGCTCAAATGGTGGCGGCAATGCAAACCGACCAACACTTCCGTGTGCCGGCATGGCAACTTTGCGATACCCGAAGCAAGATCGGTGCCGAAACTTGGATGTACTGGTTCACATGGCCAACACCAATTTTCGATGGCGTACTCGGTTGCTGCCACGCTCTCGATCTGCCATTTATGTTTAGCAATCTCGACAAACCCAACGTCGAGTTGTTTACTGGCACCAGCCCGGTGCGTTCAAAAATTTCCGGTCATTTCACAGGTGAACTCCTGCAGTTTGCTAAGACTGGAAAAGTTTCTTGGCCGACATACGAGACTTCTGCACGCACGACATTGCGCATAGACGAGGACGTTGAGGTTTTAACAGATCCTGATCCAGTAATCAGAAAACTTTGGAATCTCAGTTCGTAAATTCGCTTTGGCGCGAATCAACCGAGCGCCTGGGCAGAGATAGGCAATCCTTAAATACTGATCTGCAATGTGATGTTGCAATAATTGGCGGCGGTTATAGCGGGTTGTGGACTGCCTATTATCTGAAGAGACTCGTACCCGATTGCCGAATAGTGATCTTCGAATCAAATCAAATTGGCTTTGGCGCAAGTGGGCGAAATGGCGGTTGGTGTAGCGGCTTTTTGCCAGTGACTCTCGGCGAACTTGAAAAGACGCACGGCCGCAGTGCCGCAATTGAAATGTACACAGAAAGTTTCCGAACTCTTGACGAAATCGAAGCTGTAATCACCGATCTACGAATTGATTGCGACTTCCACCGTGGAGGCACGATTAACGGCGCCACTAATTTGGTTCAGAAATCTCGAGTGGACGCCGAAGTATCTGAAATGCGGCGTTTTGGGTTTGGTGAAGACCACTACAGAACACTGACTGCCGAAGAATTGGCAAGCCGATTGAACATCAACAGAGTAATCAGTGCTTCTTTTACCCCGCATTGTGCCGTGGTGCATCCTGCAAAACTTATCCACGGGTTAGCAAGTGCAGTCGAATCTCTTGGTGTCGAGATCTACGAAAATACGAACGTCGTCGAATATTCAGAGCGCCAGGTCAAGACGAAAGATCAAAAATGCAGTGCGAACATTGTCATTCGAGCTACCGAAGGTTTTACTTCACGCCTAAAGAAACATCGACGGACACTCGCACCCCTCTATTCATACATGGTCGCAACTGAGCCGTTGAATCCCCGACAACTTTCAAATCTCGGTTGGCAAAATCGCGAGACGTATCACGATGCAAGAAATATGATTATCTACGCTCAATTAACTAAAGACAACCGCATCGCATTCGGTGGTCGGGGTGCCCCATATCACTTTGCATCGCGCGTCAAACCTGAATACGACACGCATGCAGAGATTCACGAAAAGATAATCCGTTCGATGCGCGACGTATTCCCGGTTTCGCAGGAACTTAAAGTTACGCATCGCTGGGGTGGGCCTCTTGGCGTACCGCGAAACTGGAAGCCATCTGTAAATTTTGATCCGAACACTGGGCTTGGATCTCTTGGTGGCTATGTCGGCGACGGTGTTGCAGCCTCAAATCTTGCCGCCCGAACTCTCGCCCATCTAATAGTCAATGACAAACATCCACTCACAACCTTGCCGTGGGTCAATCAAGCTTCGCGCAAATGGGAGATTGAGCCATTGCGTTATATCGGCATCAATGGATTGTTGAAGATCTCTGAGTCGATGGATAGTAACGAGACGAAGAATGACAAGCCTGACAAGTTGCGGTCATTCATTCTCGAAAAATTCCTAGGCGATTAATTAGCCAAGAATCTCATCGATCAAAACAATACGTTTTTCAGCAATACTCAAATGAGCAGCCTGCCCAACGGCGACACTCAACAATCCGTCTTCAAGTGTCACGCCAGATTCAAGACCTTGTTTGATTGCTTCTTGCATTGCACAATGCTCTAAATATGATGCGCCGCCATGAAAACCTTGCACGACATCAGAGGTTTGACTGACCATGGCTTCCATCACTCCTTGTCTTCCAGATTCTCGCCTACCGATTCGAACAATCGACTCGGGCATCAAGGCTTCTATTTTCGCCTTGCTTCCGACAACGCAAATTTCTTGTTCATTTCTCGATCCTTCGGCGAACATTGACAAATCGAGCATGCCACGAACTCCATTTGCGAAGTCAACTACTACGTACGCATTGTCCAAGATGTCAGATCGTGCGCCATCGTAGATTTCATCAAGATGATTTACATCTTGTGAGCCCGATGCATAAACACTGACCGGCTGAGACTTTGCAATGAGTGTCATGACGTCAAAGAAGTGGCAGCACTTCTCAACCAATGTTCCGCCAGTGTTCTTCGAGAACCTGTTCCAATTGTCCACCTTTTTGAGAAACGGAAATCGATGCTCGCGAATAGCGATCATTTTCACGTCGCCACAGACACCAGAATCAACTTCATCTATTAAGCGACTGGTTGGCGCCATAAAGCGATATTCAAGACCAACCCACACGACTCGCCCAGGTTTCTGGTGTTGCCGTTCGATTTCAATCATCGTATGACACTCTGCAACATTGATGCCCAAAGGTTTTTCGATTAAGACATGCACATCGCGCTCAATG